>JGI2924J29684_1078684_pt1 | contig 104180 bp, 83 predicted proteins | sample BenlonsequencITS_FD_29684 | JGI IMG/M metagenome (IMG submission 29684)
GCGCGCGGGAGACGAGCCAGAATGGCGAGCAGAACAAGGAACCGCGCCACGCCGGTCGGCGCGGACTGCGCGCTCGGCGCGAAAGCGGCCCGAACGGCGCCGGGCGCGCGGCGCGGTATCGTGTTCGGGAATCAACCGCTTGAGGCGAGGAGCGTGGAACGATGCGTCACAATCTGCTCAAAACGGCCGCCGTCGCATTGGCCGCGCTCGCGGCCGCGGGCGGGCTCGCCCCTGCCGCGAGGGCGGAGCCGAAGCCGGTGAACCCGGACTGGCCGCCGATCCCCATGGAGGAGGAGTTGTTCGGCGACGACCGCGACCTGGTCGCACGCACCAGCGACTTCGTCCAGTCCTTTTATGAGTGCTTGAGCAGCTGCGCGGTGGACGAACAGCTCGGATTTTTGAAATTCCCCGCCAAAATCGTCCTGCCGACGGCGACCATCCGCACACCAGCGCAGTACCGGGCCGAGGCGGAGCGAGAGCAGCGCGACGTTGCGGAGGCCGACTACTTCGTGAACACCTTCAAGGCGACTGGCGACGCGGACGAACCCGTCGTGCATGTGACAGTGCTGCGCTCAGGCGTGCGCCGCACGACGGGCGAGCCGTTCCGTTTCCTCACCGACGAGCAGCTGCGACTTGTGTGGGACGACGAGAGCGGTTCCTACGCGATCACCCAGCTCCAGATCAACACAATGGCTCCGGCGTGATCTGGCGGCCTGTGATCGGCACGGCTTTGGCGGCAGGGACGCTCGCCGCCGGAGCGCTGGGCCTCGCGCAACCCGGCCCGGCCGGAGCCGACCCGAACGGCAGCCTTGCCGCGTGCTCTTTCACGTTGCCCGCAGACCCGCCGCCGAACCCCGCGGTCGCAGACGTTGCCAAGGAGTTCGCGCAAGCGTGGTTGGACGACCTCGCCCGCCACGCCCCGGCGGCAGAAATGCTCAGCTCTTTGAACCTGCATTCCCTGGTCATGTCTTTCCAGGACCCGGTTTCTTCCGCTCCCGTCTCAATCTGCGACGAGGCGGGCTTTCGCGCGTGGTACGACCAGTTCGGCGCGCAGTACACCGATCAGCAGTACACGATCACCTCGTTCGACGTCGGGGGGGCCGACGACCGTCCGATTGCGCGCTCCTCTGTGCTGTGGTCCGGGAGAGAGGCTCGCACCGGCAAGCCGTTCAGCGACACGGCGAACATCGCCTGGTCGCTGGCCCAAGGCGGACCACGGGGCTTTTTGATCGAGTCCTTCGTCGTGACCGGCTTGGCCCCGGCAGAGTGAGCCTGTGATGCGTCGCCCTTGCCCCATGTTCGTGCCGCTGCTCGCCACAGCTCTGCTTCTCGCCGGGTGCGGCGAGGGAGCGAGACCTGTCCCCGGAGCGACGGTGTCCAAAGAACGCACCGAGATCGGGGGGATCAATCTGATCGGCGTTGCGCATATCGAGCAGGGAGACTGCGCGCCGCCGGTGTTCGCGGTCCCCACGCCTGAGGGATTGGCCGACCCGGACGAAGAGCCGCCCGCTCCCGCGCCCCCTGCGGCGCCCGAACCCTCGGCTCCGCCAGAGCCGCAACCAGCAGCGGCTCCAGCCGCTGCCCAGGCGCGCCGGATCCTCGTCGTCGGCGACTCGCTGCTGGACGGGCTGTGCGCGCTCGGCTTGGGCGAGCGCATTGTGGGCCGGGTCGCCGAGCGGGCCGGGCAAGCCCCCCCGAACTATCTCGGCCCGTTCATCACAACAATCCCGCAGACAGGCGCAGTCGGTTCCGTGGCGATGGGCCAGGTTCGAGATCTGCGCCCCGACCTCGTCCTGGTTTCTTCCGACCTGATCGGGGAATTGGGCGCGGACCTTGGCCCGATAGCGCCGGTGCTGCCGGTCGGGCCGCGCCGAGGCCCGCTGTCCCCCTCAGTGTGGCAACAGCAGTTCCAGGCGCTGGCAGCAGTGTTCGGGCGCGAGCAGCAGGCGCAGGCGATCCTGCGCGATTATCAAGCGTTCGTCGACGAACAACGCCAGGACGGGACGCTCGACCCGGCGCACACCAGGGCCTCGCTCGTGCGGTTCGACGACAGGAAGATCGCCATCGAAGGGCCAGAGAGCTTCGCCGGCTCGGTGCTCGCCGACCTCGGCGTGGACCGCCCGCCGGCACAATCCTCGGGCGCGGCCCAGGCCATCGGGAAAGACCAGCTCGGCGAGGCCGACGGAGATCTGGTCTATGTCAGCTTCGGTGAGCCCGAGTCGTTCGGCGAGGGCGTCGTGTCCTCGCCGCAGTGGCGACGACTCGCCTCCGTGCGCGAGAAACAAGTGTTCGCGGTCTGCGACCAATGGTGGTATCGGGGCGCGGGCCCCATCGCGGCGCGCAACGTCGTCATCGACGTGGTCGGCTCGCTCAACACCCCGCCCCCGCCGTAGGCCGACGGCCCTGGCGCAACAGCACACCTCTTGCGACCCGCAAACGCGAGTGTCTGGCGCCAACATCCGTCAGCACGGCATTCGCCGATCAGCGCAAACGAGCGGCTTCGGCGCAGAAATACTCGCGCGCCTCTTCTTCAGCCATGCCCGTTTCCCCAAGGTTCGCCTGCGCGTGGCATTGTTCGTTTTCGCGAGGCGCCGGAACTGTCGCGAGCTGCACGATTTTGCTTCCTTGGAACTTGGCGAACAGCAAGTCGCTTTGCGGGGCGCCCGCATGGATTTGCGAGACGAAGATTCCGTTCTTGGCCGTCGGCCGCACAGCGGCTGCGACTCGGCCGACATCGGCGTAGGCCTTGCCCCCGTCGCTGCGCCACACCTCCGCCATGGTTTCGCCGTCCTCTTCGAACGTCGAGATGAGCAGCTCGTCACGCCCGTCGCCGTCGAGGTCCTTGAGCGCAAAAAACGGCGGATTGAGCCCTTCTTGCCGGATGGCTTGCCGCTTCACCCCATCCCTGCCGAACACCTTTATTTCAATGTGGATGTGCCATTTCCCGTCGGGGTCGGATTTGGCCGAATGCCCGACCATGCTTGCCCAACGCGCCTCGAACCGCATCCCGCCAGCGGCCCGCAGCCCGCAGACCCCCGAATCCTGCGGATCACGCACTGACTCGCAATCCGACAAATGCTCCGCTGGAGCGCTCGGCGCGGAGCACGACACGGCTGCGAACGGCAACACAAAACCCACAAGCCGCAGAATGCCCATGGCTTTATTCTCGCACGCTCACCATGTCGGCCGGCAGACAAAAGCGACCGGACGCGATCCGATCCGCGCGATCACCACAGCGAGGCGCTCCGCGCCGCGCAGCCTCAGCTTCGGGCGAAGCGCGCCCGAGTCCACGTCCACACCTCGCACCAGGATCTCGACCGCGCCGACGTGCCGGGCGTGCAGCGCCGAACGCAACCTCTTCTCGCTGTACGGCAACTGCTCAAGAACCTGGAAGCCACGGGTCCCGCGTGGAAGGGCATCGCCGGTGAGATACGCGATCCGCTGGTCGAGCTGCCACAAGCCATGCCGATGGGCGTAGTGGCGGACCAGGCCGGCACGGACGACGGCGGGATCGGGGTCCACGATCCACTGTCCCGCGGGAGCCACCGCGCAATCGTCCGGCTCTGTGTCCACGAGCTCCTCGACGCAGCCTTGATGGCCGAGAACGCTCGCCCTGCGCCGGGCGGTGGCAAGGCTCGGGGACCACAACGCCGCCTCACGGACCACGCCCGCGAGGGAAACCACCTCGATCTCGCCCTGGAAACCAATGTCGCGCAGCTTTGCGAAATCAAGCCCGGGCGCGCATTTGACGACAAAATCCCTTCCTGCGCTCGACTCGAAGAGGGCGGGCAACGCTGGCTGGAAGGCTTCGGGGTCCAAGGTGCGCCCGGCGGCGGACCGCCGAGCCGGGTCGGCGACGAGGACGCAGCCCCGGCTCGCCGGGGCGAGCGCGTCCGCCATGGCGAAACCCACATGCTGTTCGTCCACCAGATTGCGCCTCGCCATGGCGAGGCGCACCGGGTCGACGTCGGAGCCGAGCACTGCGGCGCAGGTCTTGGCGAGCTCTGGCAGCTCCGCGCCCACGGAGCATGTGACGTCGTGCGCCGCACGGCCCGTCAGCCGCCTGGCCCGATGGCGCGCGACCAGCGTCGGCGTGGCTTGCTGCACAGCCTCGTCGGTGAAAAGCCATTGCTGCGCGCCAAGCAGCTTTTCGCTCGCTTTGCGCCGCAAAAGCACCGTCTCCACCAAGGCAGCCGCAGCAGAGCCGAACCGGGCGCGGACTCTGGCGATGTCCCCGACGAGGCTGGCCCCTGCGAGGCGGAGCTCGTCGACGCGCGCAAGCGCTTCCTGTCCCGATGCGGAGCCGAGGTATTCGACGTCGTCGAACGAGAACGAATACGGCATGCAGCGAGGGTAACCTCTCGATACAGTCCCGCCGGCACAGTTCAGTCGGCGGGCTGCGCTTTCGCGACGACCGGTCGCGCGTCCAAGGCGATGGACCAACCGCTGCGCGCCAACACGTCCTTCGGCGCGAACTTCAGGACGAGCTGCACCAGAGGGCCGATCCCGCAGGCGTACACCAGCGTGCCGAATCCGACTGTGCCGCCGAGGAGCCAGCCAAGGGCGCACACAGTTCCCTCGATGCTGGTGCGGACCAACCACACCGGGCGCCCGGTGCGCGCCACCAGTCCAGTCATGATTCCGTCACGAGGACCAGGTCCCATGTCCGCCCCGATGTAGAGAACCGTGGCCACCGCGTTGAGCGCGACCCCGCCGAACAGCATCGCCGCCCTCGATCCGAACGAGGACGGCGGCTCGATAGCGCCCAGCCCCGCGTCGACGACGACAGCGATGACGGCGACGTTGCACACCGTGCCAATGCCGGGTTTGATTTTCAGCGGCGCCCATGCCATCAGGGCCAAAAGGCCGACAACCGCCGAGATCAGGCCCATCGAAAGACCTGTCCGGATCGAGAGCGCCTGGTGCAGCACATCCCATGGGTCAAGGCCGAGGTTCGCGCGGACCATCAGGGACATGGAAAGGCCGTAGAGCGTGAGCCCCAACACCAGGGCGAGATCCCGGAAGGAAAAGTAGCCCTCGCCGGAAGGGGCGATCCGTGGCCGCGAGCAATCGCGGAGGTTCGGGGTGCGCTGCGCGGGCTGGCGCCGAATTCGGGCGTGATGTTCCATGGCATGGATCATGCTCGATATCTGGACTTTATTTCAATATCCAGTTTTGCTAATCTGGACTCGTGACGAGAACTCTTCCTCGACCAATTTCCGCAGCGACGACCGGAGCCCCTGTGGACGCCACAACGCTGGCCCGCCATCTCGGGAACTGGCGCACCGCCCCAGACGCCGGGCCGGTCTATCACGCTCTCGCGGACGCCATTCGTCTTTCGGTCCTCGACGGGCGCCTGCCGCTCGGCGCGCAGCTGCCGAGCGAACGCACCCTCGCCCAGGCGCTTCGGGTCAGCCGCACCACAGTGACCTCGGCCTACGGCGAGCTTCGCGAATCCGGCCACCTCGTCGGACGCCAAGGCGCCCGCAGCGCCACCGCGCTGCCCCAAGGGAACCGGGCCAACCCCGCCGACGGCCCCATCCCCGTCCCGCCGACGGGGATCGACCTGGCCAACGCCGCCCTGGCCGCGCCAGAAGGAGTGATCTTCGAGTCGTACCGCGAAGCCGTCGACTCCTTGTGCCCCTATCTCGCGAGCATCGGACTGGAGCATTTCGGCCTGCCGCAACTTCGCGAGGCCGTCGCGCAGCGCTACCGCGACCGAGGTTTGCCGACCAGCCCCGACCAGATCATGATCACCAACGGCGCACAGCACGGCCTGGCCCTCCTGCTCGCGACCTATGTCGCCCCGCTCGACCGCGTGCTGGTCGAGCACCCCACCTACATGGGCCTGCTCGAAGCAGTGCGCCGCCACGGGGCGAAGCCGGTCCCCGTGGGAGTCAGATCCGTGACGGACCACGAGGCGAGACTCGGGGTCGAGGCGGGCTGGGAAACCTCGGCCATCGACATCGCCATGCGCCAGACCGCGCCGAACCTCGCGGTGCTGACCATTGACAACCACAATCCGACCGGGCTCACCATGCCGATCGAAGACCGCACTGCCTTGGCCGAAGCGGTGCTGCGCACTCGGACTTTGACCGTGGTGGACGAGTCGCTTCTGGACATCTGGCACGAGCACGCTCCCCCGGCTCCGTTCGCGAGCCTGATGGCAGAGCGGCCCGAACTGGCAATCACCCTCGGGTCCATGTCCAAGTCTTTCTGGGGCGGTCTTCGCCTTGGTTGGATCCGGGCCGAAGCCGAAGTCATCCGGCGCGTGGCCGCCACCCGGCCCGCGATCGACCTCGGCACGCCCATTGTCGAGCAGCTCGCGGCCACGCATCTGCTGGCGAATGCGGACCACATCCTCCCGAACCGCCGCGAACTCGCCGTGACCAGGCGGGCGTTCCTCACCGCAGAGCTCGCGCGCGCCCTGCCGGACTGGGAGCCCACCACCGGCAAAGGCGGCCTGAGCCTTTGGGTGCAATTGCCCAAGCCGATGAGCTCGGCGCTCGCTGCCGCGGCGGCGAGGATCGGCCTGGCGGTGACCGCCGGGCCTCGGTTCGGCACCGGCGGGGCGTTCGAGCGGCATCTGCGCATCCCGCACACGCAGCCCGAACCGGTGCTCGCCCAGGGCGTCGAACTCTTAGAACGCGCTTGGCGGTCGGTGACCGGAGGATCGGTCGAGACCACGCCGCGCACGCTGGTGAGCTGAACGAGAACTCACCAATCCTCCGCAGGCGCCTCCCGCTGCAGAGAGTCGCCGAGGTACGGAATCGTGTAACGCACCAGGCCACGCCCCGCAGGCTCGATGACTTCGGCGGCGATCAGGCGGGAACGGTAGTTGTTGACCCAGCTCCTGGGCTTTCGCAGACGGTCGACGAGGTCCGCCATCCTGGAGGGTTTGCCCTGGTCCTGAGCCATGGCGCGCAAGACGGCGCGGTCCGCAGCGGAAAGATCGCGCAATGCTGGCTCATGCACGAGCCGACCGAGCTGGGCGAGCGCCTCGCGCGTTGCGGACGCCGCTGTTTTTGCCGTCACACGGCCGCCTCGCGCGGTTTCAAACAAGTGATAGCCGACGAGTTGGATGAGAAACGGGTAGCCCCTGGTCACATCCACAGCGTCGCGAGCTGTCTGCGCGTCGATCTCGACACCTGCGGCCACGAGCGGCTCCTGCACCGCTTTCGACGCTTCCTCTCTGCTCACCGGTCCGAGCAAATGCCGTTGCGCGCGCCGGAGGAAAGTCAGCACATCGTCGTTGAGCAAATCATGCACCGCCGAGGGGAGGCCCGCGGAGGCAAAAGCGACATCCTTGCCCTCGCGATTCGCGAGTTGGAGGACATGGAAGAGTTCCCGCAGCTCTTCCTTGACGCTCTTGTGGATCTCGTCAATGGTGATGAGCAGCCCTGTCTCATGCTCAGCGAGCCTGTCAGCCAGGTCGAACAGCCGAGTTTGCAGGTCGTCGCGGACCCGAGGGGGCTCGCTGGTCTGCCATGCGACCGCCCCTGCCCCGAGGGGGGCCGTGATCGAACTGATCCGCCGTTTCGCCGTTGCCGCTCCGAGCTCGGCCTCCAGTCTCGGCACATGCACCGTGACAATCCGGTCGGTCAATCCTTGCCGCGCCGTCTCGTTGACGACCAGCCAGCCCCGCTCTCTCGCCTGGACCACAGCCTCGTTGAGCATGACTGTCTTGCCCGAGCCGCGTGCCCCTGTGTAGAACACCGCCCGGCCCGGCGCGCCCGGCCCGTAGTCCAGGGAGCGGCCGAATATTTCCACCATCTCCCCCCTGCCTGCGACTTTCGGCGGGGTAGCTCCAAACGAAGGAGTGAAAGGATTCCGGGCATGCCGCATGGGCAAAGCTTACCCTTCCTTACCTATCTTACCCATTGATAGCTATTCCTACCCCGCCTGTCATGCTCAGGCGGCTGCGCGCCGCACGAGCTCGAAGAGCGGAATTTTGCGAGCTGTCCTCTGCTGATGCTGCGCGAAGATCGGGGCCTGCTCCGCAGGGCCAGCGGGACGCCCTCGAAGATTCCGCCGGCCTTGCCCCCGTTCGCCCGGAACTCATCGACGACTTCCTGGTGGAAGCCGTTGATCTGCTCGGCGGCGGGTTTGGCGGAACCGTGGAAGAACGACGCTGACGCAGCCATGCCAAGAACTTTACGCGCGGGCACTGACATTCTCGTGCAACAGCGAGCGCATCGCCGGGCCGACTAGGCTCGGAGGCATGCGCATCGCCACCTGGAACATCAATTCGATCCGTGCCCGAGCAGACCGGGCCGTCGCGTGGCTGGAACGCTCCCAAGTGGACGTGCTCGCCCTGCAAGAGACGAAGTGCGCGAACGCGCAGTTCCCCGAAGCGCCCTTCCGCGAGGCCGGGTACGCAGTGGCGCACACCGGCAACGGACAGTGGAACGGCGTGGCCATTGTCTCCCGGCTCGGGCTCGGCGACGTGCGCATCGGCTTCGACGGGCAACCCGGCTTCCACAAAGACCCCGAGGCCCCCGCGGAGCCCGAGCCGCGCGCCATCGCCGCCACCTGCGGCGGGGTGCGTATTTGGAGCCTGTACGTGCCCAACGGGCGCGATCTCGCCGACCGGCACTACCGATACAAGCTCGACTGGCTCGCCGCGCTCAAAGACCAAGCCGAGGGCTGGCTCGCGGCAGACCCGGAAGCGAAGATAGCGCTCGCCGGGGACTGGAACATCGCCCCGTTCGACGAGGACGTGTGGGACCCGTCGCTCTTTGAAGGCAAAACCCACACCTCGGCCCCGGAGCGCGCGGCGTTCTTCGCGTTCGAGCAGGCCGGGTTCACCGACGTGGCCCGCCCCCACACCCCCGGACCGGGGCTCTACACCTATTGGGACTACACACAGCTGCGCTTCCCGCGCCGCGAGGGCATGCGGATTGATTTCGTGCTCGGCTCCCCCGCGCTGGCGCGCGCGGTGCAAGGGGCGAGCGTGGACCGCGAGGAACGCAAAGGCAAAGGCGCGAGCGACCACGCCCCCGTGGTGGTGGATCTGGAAGACTAACCCTCAGAGGGTCGTCTCCATCGCAAGGGCGGCCAGGGCGGCCTCGTGCAAGCCGGACTTGATGACGCCGAGGTTCTTGCCCCGTGTTCCCGCGTGCTCGGCGGCGCGGGCGATTGCCGACGAGAGCACATCTTGCTCTGGCGCCGTCGCTTCGACAATCCCTGCGGCATGAGCGTCCGGGCCGCCATAGCGCCGCCCGGTGGCCATCGCCTCCAAAGCGGTCTGCGCCGGAAGCCTGCCGCGCAACAGCGCCCGCATCCCAGGGCTGAACGGAATGCCGAGCGAGACCTCGGGCAAGCAGTAATACCCGCGGTCCACCCGCATGATCCGATAATCCAGGGCAGTGGCGAGCATCGCGCCAGCGCCGAACGCGTGCCCGTTGATGGCGGCGACTGTCGGCAGCGGGAGCGCCAGCAGACGGGCATAGAGATTGTGCACGGCGCCGAGGTACGCGGTGGAGTCGCCGAGAAGTGTGGGAACGTCGAGTCCGTTGGTGAAGAATTTCCCCGTCGCGGTCACCACCAGCGCGCCGGAGCCCTCGGCGTCGCCCGTCGCCTCCACCTCGTCGAGAAGATCGTTCACCGAGCTCAGCCATTCGTTGGTGAACCGGTTCTCCGGATTCTGCGGGTCGAGTTCGGCCCCTTCGGCGCCGAGGTAGAGAATCGCGACATCGCCGTCGTGGCGCAAATATGGCATGGGCGATACCCTAGCAAGCGGATGTCAGAGTTCGAAGAGCGTCTGCTCCGGATCGTCCAAGTGCTGGACGATGTCCTCGTTGATCCGTGTCTCGCTCTCAAGGCGCGGCCGCAGCTTCGCCGCCCACTCCCTGCCCGGATGCAGCGTGTCCCAACGCGAGCGCGTCCCCTCTTTGCGACCGGAACCGGGGTCGTGGTTCCCGAACCCGTCCACGACGACGTTCCACAGCGGGCGATGGATGCGGATGCCGACCTGCTCGGCGAGCGGCACCCAGGTGGGGGCGAGGACGAGGAACCGGACCTGAAAATCGTCCGGGTCGAGATTGCCCGTCTTCTCGATGGAGGCGCGGTGGTGCGCGATGCGATGGAAGAGCTTCGGCCCGTCGAGCACAGCTGTCTGGTTCGGGTCCCCTTTACGGCGCGTCTCGGCTTCGGCCTTGCCGACGTACAGCGCCCAGGAGCCGGGGTGCGACCGGTTCTGCTGCGCGAGCTTGTCGTACGGCGCGAACCCGCCGGTGTAGTACAGGGCGTACACACCGGCGCCGTCGAACCGGGCCATCCCGACAAGGCTCTGGACGGGCTGCTCGTCCATGGCACGGGTGATCGACGCGCCCAGATTCTCGTAGCTCAGCGGGTCGAAGGCTTGCACTGTCACGACACCGCGCGAAGCCGAGGGGAAGCCGCCGCCCTGTCCGAGTCCTGCTGCAAATGCCGGGCCACGCTCGACATGACGACCTTCGCCAAAAGCACCGGAACCGCGTTGCCGATCTGTCGCATGGCCTCGCCCCAGGAGCCGCGCAAGGCGTACTCGTCCGGGAAGGTCTGGATCCGGGCGGCCTCTCGAACCGAGTAGTACCGAATGGACCCGTCCGGCCTGCGCAGCATGTTCTCGCCGCCCGGAACGCCGTGGCCGCCTGCCTTGAGCGCCTTGCTCGGCTCGTCCACGGGCGATCCCGTGTGGCCGGGATAACTGCGCGCGCCCGGCTGGAATCTATGGTCCAACCAGCCGGACGTGCCGCCGGGCATGGGTTCGGGCATCCCGTCGAGCGCGTCGCGCACAGTCCGCCACGGCAAGAGGTCCGGATCGCCTTGACCTGGTTGGCGGATCACGACGCGGTCTTTCGCGCGCACCCTGTGGCGTTCGAAATAGTCTCCTCGGACCTGCGCGAGGCGCAACGCTTCGCCCGAATGGGTCGGCGAGGGGAAGGCCCACCCGGCGCGCACGTCGGAACGGAAGCCGACGATGAACACCCGGTGGCGCCGCTGCGGCACGCCGTAGTCCGCCGCGTCCACGACACGGTCCACCAAGTTGTACACAAGCGCGGAGCCGACCCCAGCGGTGTGCTCTTTCTCCAGCCGCGCGGCGTGCTCGCGCCAGGTCTCCCCTTCCCGCGAACCGATCTGCGGGTGGGCCAGTCGGAGTTTCACGTACGAGTAGTAGTCGTGGAAGCTTTGCCGGGTCAGGCCCCGGACGTTCTCCACGACGAAAGCCCTCGGGCGCAGCGCCGCGATCGCCTCGGCGAGCGTCGGGAACATGTCGCGCGCGTCGTCGGCCGCGCGCGCTTTGCCGCCGAGCGAGAACGGCTGGCACGGCGGGCCGCCCGCGACCAGGTCGACCTGGCCGCTGGACAGGGACCAGTCGACCGAGCGGACATCGCCGCGCAGCACCTTCAGGCCACGCACCAACGGATAGCCCGAAGCTGCGTTTTGCATGAGGGTGTCGCACGCCCACCGGTCCCGCTCGACAGCGAACTCGTGCCGGACGCCCGCGAGCGCGGAACCGAGGAGCAGTCCGCCGCCGCCGGCGAAGAGCTCCACACCGCAGATCGACATGCCCAGTACCGTAACGCACCAGACCGACAGAAACAGGAGCCACGAGCGCAGTCCGGCAAGTGGCGGGAAATCCTGTCCGCCATCCGTTGGCGTGATACATTCTGCGGTGATCCGCCTAACAAAAACTGGCATCGGCACGTTGTGCGCAGCAGCCGGGCGGATAAGCGCCCGCCGCGCAGGAAGGCATGCTCGCCACAGATCCCGAAGTCAGAAGAAAGAAACCATGGAAAAGCCACCGGGCCAGCGCAAGCGCGCGTCCGCGCCGCGCTGGTTCGACAGACTTGCGAGCCATGCCGCGCCGCTCGTCGTCATCGTCTGGCTGCTGGCGGCCATCGTGGCGAACACGCTGGAACCTCCGGCAAGGCGCCTGTCGAATCCGGACTCGTCGCCGATGCTGCCCCGCGACGACCCGGCGACCACTGCCGCGCTCCGCGCTGGGACCGTATTCGACGGCGCTGGTTCGAACACGACCAGCTCCGTGGTGTTCGAAAGCTCCCGACCGCTCACCGAGAACGACCACGCGTACTACACCGCAGTCGTCACGGCGTTGCGAAACGACCGCGCGCACGTCGCCTCGGTCCTCGGCATATGGTCGGACCCGCTTGTCGCGCCCGCCTCGGAAAGCAAAGACCACCGGGCGAGCTCCGCGATGATGTGGTTGACCGGCGAGGCAGGCAGTTCACAGGCCCGTGATTCTGCGGCCGCGGCCCGGGCCGCGGTGCAGAGCGTGCCTGCCCCGGCGGGCGTTCGGGCCGAGATCGTCGGCCCGGCGACGACCATGGGCGGGCCCCTGGACCTCACCGGTGCGCAGGCGGCAGTCCTCTGTGTTGTGATCCTGCTCGCGATAGCCGCCCTGGCCTGGCTGCTCTGCCGCGCGGCACTGCCGGTCGGCATGGTCTTGCTGACGGGCGCGCTGCCAAGCCTGGTCGCTGTTCCCCTCACAGGCCGCGCGCCTGTTGCCGCGTTGTCGGGTATGCCCGCGTTCTCCATTGCGGTCACGGTCGCCTTCGCCATGGGCGCGGGCGCCGAATTCGCTGTGATCTTTTTGCGCGAACAACGGCGCCAGCACGGCCGCGAGGATTCGCCAATCGCCGAGAAGAGCGCGCTGAAGCTCGTCGCGCCGAGAATCTGGGCAATCGGGGCTTCTGCGGCTGTGCTGTTGGGAGCGACCGCGCTGGCTCCCAATCCCACAGTGCGGGGCATCGCTGTGCCCGCAGCTGTCGGGACTGCGTTGGCGCTGCTCGCCGGTTTCACCCTGCTCCCCGCGCTGGCAGCGCTCGCCGATGCAAGGCTGGGCTCCCCCGGCGGCGCAGCGTCCAAGTCGGCAGCGGCGCGGCGGCCCACTGCGGCTCTGGTGTGCGCGATGTTCGCCGCGCTGGCAGCGGCGGCCCCCGTCGCCGTCGGACGCTACAACGACGAATCGCACCGTCAGCAGGCGGCGCCGGAGCATTTCCCGGCCTCGCAATTCCTGCCGACCGTTGTCATCGTCGAAACGGGACGAGACCTGCGCACGCCTTCCGGGCTCATCGCGATCGACAGGTTGACCCGGCGCCTCATGGACATGCCCGGCGTCCGAACGGTGCAGTCGGCGAGCTGGCCTGGCGCGAGACCCTGGTCAGAAGCCACCATCGCGCATCAGGCCGGAGACCTCGCCAACCAACTGCAAGACCAGGTCTCCGCGTTCGTCCCACAAATCGACGCCATCAAAACCTTGTCGGCGACGATCGACCACGTCTCCACTGCGGCCGACGAGCTCGAACGCTCCATGGCCACAGGCGCCAAAGGCCTGAGAACCATGCAAGAAGCCGTGGGCTCGATCAGCGGCGGAGCCAGAGACATCCAGGACTCGGCCACCGCCCTGGCCGCGAACCTGGACCCGGTGCGGCACTGGACGGACGGCGTGGCGAATTGCGCCGCTGACCCCCTGTGCGCAGCGCTGCGCAAAGTCATCGATCCGGTGGACAACCTAGTCGAGAGCATCGCCAGGCTCTCGGAAAGCGCCAACCAGGTGGCAGCGGGGTCGAAGACCGCCACGGAAGCCTTCGCGGGCGCACCGGCGGCGATCGCGCGCATGAAAACCGCCCTCGCAGCTTTCAAGGGCGTTGTGGCGGGCTTGCGCACATCGGTCGAGGACGTGCTGCCCCAGGTCGTCCAGCTGTCGGCGCGCCTGAGAACGATCAGCGCCGACTTCGACGACAGCGGCGAGGGCGTCTTCTACGTGTCGCAGAAGACCATCGACTCGCTGTCGTACGACTTCGCAAAACAGCTGCTGTTCTCACCCGACGGCCGGGCGACTCGGCTGTTCGTCTACGGCAGCTCAGGTTCGGTGGCGGACGGCTCGGCGCTGCGCGCCGCCGAGGTCGCCCAGGCTGTCGCCGCCAACACAAAATACGGCGGGCTCGCAGACGGCAAGGTCACAATCACTGGCGCAGCCGCGATGAGCCAATCCCTCTACCGCAATGCCCTGATGAGCGTGACTGCGCTTGCCGCCGCACTTGCCGCTGGCGCCCTCCTGGCGGCGGGGCTGACCCGGCGCCCGCTCGTCAGCGCGCTCAGCGCCGCGCTCGCCGCGGCCAGCAGTGTCGCAGCGCTGGGACTCAATATCGCCTTCTGGCAGTGCCTGGTCGGCGACACCATCGACAGGACCGCTGCCCTCGCGGCCTGCGCGCTGGCGGCGCCGGTCGCGTTCGCGCACAACATCGCAGTGCTGACGGCAGTCCGACGGCCTGGGACAACAATGCTCGCCGCGGCCGGAATGGGATTGGGGGCCGGACTGCTGCTCGTGGCAACGGGCGCGCAAAAAGACGTGGGCCAGACCGGCATGGTCATCGTCGGCGCGCTCGCCGCCAATCTCGCGCTCGCGCGCATCTGCCGCGCCTTCACCGCCGCGGAGCCGACCGGGAACAAGCGGTCAACCGAGGGCCGCGACGTCGCCGGGACCGGCCTCGACGACGAACCTCTGGCGGGCCAAGGCGCGGCGGACCTTGCCGCTGGTGGTCTTCGGAATGCTGTGCCGGGGCACGAAAACGACCCGTGACACGGCGACACCGGTCTGGGCGCTCACTGCGGCCCGGATAGAACGATCCAGCTCGCGATAGCTGCCGGCTTCTGCCGCGACCTCCACAATGAGGCACAGCTGCTCGGTGCCGCAGGCCGCGTCATGGTCGCCAGTGGCGACGACCGCGCCGGGCACGACGCCGTCGACCGATTGCGCGGCCCGCTCGAAATCGTCCGGGAAGTAGTTGGCGCCCCGGATCACGATGAGATCGCGTTGCCTCCCGGTGATCCGCAAACTCCCGCGCCGCATGTATCCGATGTCGCCAGTGTTCCACCAACCGCCCGGCCGTAAGCAATCCGCCGTGGCCTCAGGCAACTCGTAATAGCCGTCGGTTCGGGACGGCCCTCGGAACTGCACCAGGCCCAGAACGCCGTCGGCGACCGGCCCGTCAGCCTCGTCCACGACCCGGATCTCGGTTCCTCGGACAGCCTGGCCGACTTCCACCACCTCTTGGGCGTCAGGGTCGCCTTGGACGGCGGGCACAGCGCGGCCCTGCGCCGCCAGCGCGCGCCGCGAAACAATATCGGCGCGCAAGGACTCGCTGGGGCTTGCGGCAGTGACAATGAGTGTGGCCTCAGCGAGCCCGTAGCAGGGAACCACCGCGTCAGCCGGCAGCCCGTGGCGGGCGAACCGCTCGGTGAACGCCTCGACGTCGCGGCGGCCGACCGGCTCAGCTCCGCAAAAAATTCTCCGCATGCTGGAGACGTCGACCGCATCGAGCTCGGCCTCCCCGATCCGTGCCGCCGCGTACGCCAAGCCGAAATTCGGAGTGGCGCTGATGCTGCCCCGGTACTCGCCGATGGCGCGGAGCCATTGGGCCGGGCTGCGCAAGAACCGAGCCGGGGGCAAGAAAACGGCGCTGCTCCCGACGAACAACGGCGTCAACAGTCCGCCGATCAACCCCATGTCATGGTAGAGGGGAAGCCAGCCGACCCAGACGTCGTCAACGCCCCAGCGGGCGAACTCCGCTATCTGCTCGCAGTTGGACGCGATGTTCGCGTGCGAGACAACCACCCCCTTGGGGTTGCCGGTCGATCCAGATGTGCACTGGATGAACGCGGGTTCACTCGGTCTCGGGAGCCGGAACTCGTGCAGCGAGGCTCCCGGCTCGCTTGCGCGCCGGAACACGGCTTCGCCGTCCACCACGAGCTCGCCCAGCGAGCCGCGTCGCTGCGCGAGCTCGGCCGCCACCGCCTGCGGCGCCACAATCGCCGCAGGCCGCAAATACCGCGACAGATCCGCGAGGGTCCGCTCGGCCGCTTCCCTTCGCGCGCCAGCGGGCACCGCCACCGGCGCCGGCACGGCGCCGAGCAGCTGGACGGCGAAAAATCCGATCAACGACTCCAGTCGGGTCGGCATCCCCAACAGCACCCGGTCCCCTGCCCGCACGCCGAGGCCGGAGAGCACTGCCGCATACCGCTGGGCTGCTGCCGCGAGCTCGGACACTCCCAGCGCCGCAGTGCTGCGGCCCAGCACGGTTATCGTCCGCTGTGTCCCCCCCAGCGCATGGCTGCGCAACGCGTGCAGCACGCTCGGATGCCGAGGCACGACATCCTCGCCCGTCCCCGTCACGCGAATCCGAGCGCCGCGGCCGCGGCCGCCACGAGCATGTCGGGGCTCGTCTCGTCGCTGGTCTCGATCACATGAAAACGGGTGCCCGGGATCCGTTGCTCGAAAAGGTCGCGCACGGCAAGGTAGCGCTCGCGCAGGAACGCAAGACGTTCCGGAGTCTCATGCGCTTCGATCTGCCCCGACTCCGACCGGGCGGCGCAACGCCGGGCCGCCAGCTCCGGCGGGGCGTCAAGCCACAGCACGTCGTCGGGAAGCGTCGTCTGATAGCGCGCGCCGAACCCTTGGATAGCCGCCTCGGGCCCCTGGCCCACCAGCTCTGCGACGTCGCGCAGCACATCCCACAGCCCGCCCGGGAGCCCCGACCGGGCCGCGTGGCGGCGGTACCAGTCGAGAATCATGTCCATGGTCCCCGGCTCATGCTGGTCCAGCAGCGGGCGAAGCGCCGTTTCATCGTCGGCGGCCATCGGCTGCTGGCTGCCCAATTGGACGTACAGCGGGCCGTAGACCAGGGATTCGACGACCGGGTGCCGCTCGCACACAAGCATATCCGGGCTATAGGACTGGATGAAGAACTGTTCCACTGGCCCGTAGAGCGTCATCTGCAAATAGAGGGCCGAGGCTTTGGCCGCTGGCCGTCCGATCACATCGGCTCCGTCGCTGAATGCTTTCAGCTGTCGCGAGAGCGCCTGCAGCGGAGCATTGCGGGTGTCGTGGAAATCCGGGCACGTGATCGACGCGACATCCATATCCGCGAACGTTGTCTCCCGCAGGCGCTGGATGAACGACGACTTCCCACAGCCATCGACGCCCACCACTGTGACCCGGCGCGGTGTTTGGCTCATGCTGCCCCTTCTTTCTGAAGCTCTCCGAATATCGTGCGGGTGATCTGTTCGGGCTCCGAGCGGCCGTCAAGAGCGGTCCACCGGTGCTCGCGAGCGAGCGCGTCGAGCAACGTCTGGCTGCGGCGCTGGAAATCCAAGAAGCGCCGCGCGTCCCCGTAACCGCTTTCGTAATCGCTGCGACAGGCTTTTCGTGCGGTTGCGACGGCGGGGTCGACCGTCAGGTAGAACGTCCGGTCGGGGCGCGCGAACCCCAACGCCATGGCGCGCACGGCTTCTCGGTCGGCCCCGTGCGCCACTTCTGTGGCGTAGTACTTGTACCAGTAGCCGTCCAGCAGCAGCACGTCCCACACGCCAGCGACAGCGAGGTCCATCGACACCTGTAAGGCGTGGAACAGGAAGTAGGCCCGAGCCGCCGGAGTGAGCATCCCCAGGTAGCGGTACACATCCTCGCGCGAGCGGAAAGCAAGCGCGCCCCTCATGCGCTCGCTGGAAAGCCCGTCCCAAATAGAGACTCGCCCCGCCGCCCGCCCTTGTTCGGCGAACGCCCGCGCGAGCGCAGAAATCTGCGTCGACTTGCCCGAGCCGTCGACACCGGTCACACACACGAATTTCACGAAGCCACCTGTTCCTCGCAATGGTCGAGCAGTTCGACGGTGCCCGCACGCCCGTCGATGCGCACCTGTTGGCCTGAGCGGATCAGCGATGTCGCGTTGGCGACGTTGAGCACAGCGGGAATGCCGTACTCCCGGCTGATCACCGCTGCGTGCGACAGCATGCCGCCGACCTGGGTGACGACGCCGGACACCAGGCCCAACGCCGGGGTCCAACCAGGGTCGGTGTATTGCGTGACGAGGATGTCGCCCGCGCGCAGACTGTCGATCTCGCGCAGAGAATGCACCACCCGTGCCGTGCCTTCGACCTGGCCAGGGCTGCAACCAAGGCCCGTCAGGCAGTCGCCCGTCCCGCGCGCCGCCAGCTCCTGCACGCCGCTGCCCAGCTCGTGCGGCGGCTCGCAGTCCCGGTAGCCGTCGTACAGAGCGCGACGGTACCGCACCGTCGCCGCCACGTCCGAACCCGGAAGATCCGATGCGGACGAGTCAAGTCGCGCGGCAGCCAGATCCGCCAGCTCGCTCGCCGACAGCATGAAAACATCGTCAGGATCCCCGAGCGCTCCGCAGGCGGCCAGGCGCGAACCGGCCTCGACAAGATACGACCGCACGACGGCGTAGGCTTGCGCCGAAAGCTCCCGCATGGCTTCGCGTGCGACAAGATACCGGCGCACCTGGTCCAGCATGCGCTTCAAGGACCGGCTGTAGCGCAGCCTCGCCAAGGGCCGCGCCCGCGCCCGCGCCAAAACTTCCGCGCGCGCCTCGTCATAGCGCTGACGTTGGCGCGCAACGCTCGCGTCCGGGTCCATCGGCTCGACTCCGCTCTCAAGCATCGAACGAATCATCGCGCGCAACCGATCCGGCTCCTCAGACCAGCGCGGACACATGAGCTCCAGCTCGATGTCGGCGTGGAACCCGTGTCTGTCGAGAAAGTGGGCGAACTCCTCCTTCGCAGCAGGGCTGTCGAGGCCCTCATCTCGGCAAACACGGTGCAGGCCGACGATGCCTCGCTGCATATCCATGTGGCTGATATCCGCAAGGCCACCAATGAGATCCGTGACGGCGCTCGTGCCGCCCGTTGCGGCGTCGACGCCGTCCAACAACTTCTTGAAGTCAGACTGCAACACCGTGTTGTTGTAGATCACGCCGAAGTACATCTGCTCGGTGGCCGGATGGAAATCGAGCAGGCATTCGGCGAGGTCCCGCGCGAACTGGCTGTCGGAGGTCTGGGCGAACTCGTCGATCCTGCGCCGCCACGAGCCATGCCGGGACGGCCATTGGCCCGCGAACCGCCGGGCCTGCACAAGTTTTCCCTTGCGCAGGCGAGCAGCCGCGAGCGCGACGGGCACAGCGCGCACGACCGTCGACACGGTCGTCGGCACCAGGACTGGGCCCTCGGGGCCGTATGCCTTGTTGACGCCGAGGTCGGCGTCGAACTCCCGCTCGCTCCAGCCCGGCACCTTGGCAAAGCAGTTCTTGACCGCTGCGACATTCCAGTACGGGCGGCCGTAGAACATGCCGATCCACTCCGGTTCGACTTCGGGCGGCTGCAATCCCAGCTCGACGAAGAACTGCTGCATGGTCGATTGGAACGCATTGCGGTAGAGGGAGTACATCATCGGTGTGCACACCCGCGCCGACACGCCGCCGTCCCGGAAATCGGCGTCGGTGTACTGCCCGCAGTCGGTCCGCCAGCTGATCGCGGTGATGGGCCGCGCCTGCAGAAGCCACACGGCGCCGTCTGTCGCGATGGCCCATTCGATGTCCTGCGGGCGGCCCCGTTGCGCTTGCACCGCGAGCATCAACGCCGCGAGCGCGGCGGCTTCTTCCGCGCTGCAGACAGCGGGCTCGCTCCCCTCGCAGCGCTCCACGATTTCGCCGTCGCGCAGACGGATCGACAGTCGGCTCCCGGTGACATGGCCCGAGACCAGACGCTCCCCCAGCCCGTTGCAGTATTCCACCACGCCAAAGTCCTCGACGCCGCGCAAGGGGTCGATCGTGAAACCCACGCCCGCGATCCGCGCGTCCACTTGGCGCTGCACCAGGACCGACAATTGCCCGGGAGCAGTGCCATGCCCTCGGCGCGAAGAGTACTCCGCCGCGCGCGCGCTGTGCGCCGACTCCCGGCAGTCGGCGATGCGCTGGCGCAGCGTCTGGACATCCTGGACGTTCAGGTACGACTCGTACATGCCGGCGAAACTCGCGTCGTCGAGGTCTTCGGCGGCTCCGCTTGAGCGGACGGCCACGGGAAAGCCGCCGATGCGCCCGACCAAGTCCTGCAGCTGGGCGTCGTCCGGCGCTTCGGTTCCGGGCGCCAGCACGAATCCTGGCGGCACGTGGAACCCGGAGACAGCCAGCTCGTGCAGCGCGGCAGCTTTCGTCCCGGCTTCGGCGGCCGAGAAATCGTTGGAGCCAAGGAACATAAATTTCATACGGAGATTCCGATCTTTCGGGTGTCCACGAACTCAAAACCGTGCCGGGCGGCGAGGCAAGCCGCGGATCGCACACTGTCAGCAGTGAGCGGTCCGTGCGACGCCACCCCGGCGTCCGGCTCGAACCCCAACAACATGGTCTCGGCCATGCAGGCGTAGACCACGCCGGGCGCAAGCCCTGTGCCTTCGAACACGACGCGCTGCCGCATCGGGAGGCACATGCGCCCTCCTGCGTACCAACGCACATGCGCGAGCCCGGCCACAGGCAACGCGACATCGCCAGGCACCGCGAGGTCGTACACCAGCCTCGGCGTTCCGGGGGGCAAGTGTTGTGGCTGGACAATCGGGTGCGGCGAGTTGCTGGCAGTCACGACCACATCGCAACCGCGCAGAACTTCTATGTCCTCGCTGACCTGCACACATGTGGTCGCGCTCAACGAGTCGCCGAGGCGGCGCAGTCGCCGGGCCGACCCTGGCCTGCCCACCAGCACCAAAGTGTCGGCCGTTTCGGCCAACAACTGGGCCAGCACCTCGCCAATGTTGCCCAACGCGCCCACCACCGCCACCCGGATCCCGTCCGCCGAGCCCGCACGGTCATCGGCGAAACGCCGGACCGCCTGCCACGCGCAGGCCGCCGCGAGCGAGTTTCCCGACGTGACGAGCAGGCCGTCTTCAACGATGTCGCGCGCCGATCCGGTGACAATGGAGGTGTACGCGCCGAGTCCGACCACGGAGGCTCCCAGACTTGCCGCCAATGCGACCGCTTCGAGAACCACGCCGCTCAGCCAGGGCCGCTCCCCCGCGTGCAACAGGCGCGAGGCCTGCGCGGCGGAGAACGGGACCCCGATCACCGAGACTTCCAGCGGGCCCGCGACAGGCGAGGACACGGTGTGCCGAGACACTTCGAAGGGTTTGAGCTCGCCCAGCATGCGGTCGAGCGCCGCCGCGCATTGCGCGTCGGTCCACGAAGCCAGCTCCGGGGCAAGGAGGCGCACAGTGCTCGGGCCTTCCAAGTTCGCCAAAAAAGCCGCTCGGCGCACTGTTCCCTGAGGCCGCGGCGCAGAGCGCGCAAGCGCGCGGCGCGGACGCCGGGGCGGGCGCCAACGTCCGACAGGCGGGCGGGCCAAGTGGCTCAGCAGGCCCGCGTAGTCGCGGCTGCTGAGCCGCGCGGCGGTCTCGTCGAGTGCCCCGACGAGCTGCGCGCGGTCCTCGTCGTTCAGGTACGCCGACGGCTCGATGCGCAGCGTCAGCGGAGCCGACAACGTCGGCAGCACCCGGACCGCGTGGCGCTCAAGCAGATAACCGGAGACGATGTAGCCCCATCCGTCGGATCCGACGAGCCCGCGGAGCAGCGGCGAGTCCGCCTGCGCCGGGCGCAATTCGAGTCCGAGCAGCAGGCCTCGGCCGCGCAATTCTGCGAACACCGTCGGCCAACGCTCGACGAGCTGGCTCAGATCCGCGTGCAACGCGTCGGCCAAGACAGGCAGGGAAGGAGCCAGACCTGCGAGCAAGTCGAGCGCCGTCAGCGCCACAACAGCCGACAGGTCGTCGTCGGCGAAGGTCGACGTGTGGTACCTGCCGAAGTCGTCCACGTACCGATGTTGTTCGACAAGCATCGCGGACAACTTGGCCACACCGCCGCCGAGCGACTTGGCCAGCAAATAGTAGTCGGCAGCCACGCCGGACTGCTCCGAGGCAAGAAACGCGCCGGTCCGCCCCATGCCCGTTTGGATCTCGTCGAACACCAGCGCCGCCCCGTGCCGGTCCGCCAGTTCGCGCATCGCCCGCAGCACGGCCGCAGGCACCTCGCGCACGCCGCCCTCGCCGAGGATCGGTTCGACGAAGCACGCGGCCAGCGTCGAGATGCGCTCCTCGGACAACGACGGTCGGCCCCGCGCGTCGAAGTCGGCGAGCACGACCGTGCGCATTTCGGAGTCAGCGGCGCGGACGATCTCATCGGGGCTCCACGAGTCGAGGCGCACCCGGCGAGGACCCGGCACACGGAACCCGTCCCCGGCGTCGACTGTTTCGGTCAGAATCGCCGCACCCGCAGTCTTGCCGTGGAAAGCGCCGCCCAACGAGGCGAACGATGGCGCGGCGATCCGCAAGGCCTGCACCGCCGCCATCGAATTGGCCAACACGTCGTCCCAGCGCTCCCCGCCGCCCGCGCCTGGGGCTCGTTGGCCGCCGACGTGCTCGCGGCGGACCCAGCGCGCCGCCCGTTCCAGCCGCTCCTGCGCAGAATCCAGCCGTCGGACACGTTCGGCCACAGCGTGTTTCATCGCCGCTTCGACAGCATCCGCGCCGGTGCAGCCGAACGTCACGACGTACGAGCGGCCCGTCGTCTCGCCCACAAGCCCGGAGAGACGCGCGGCCAGCCTCGCCGACGACATCCGCACACTGGCTTGGGCGTTCACAGGCGTCGCGCCCTGCAACGCTTGGACGAGGGCGGCCACGAGCCGGGGGTGGTTATGGCCGAACAAGCTGGCCCCGTAGCCGCCCACCATGTCCAAGACCGGACGCTGCGCGTGCGGGTCGTCGGCCCGGCACAGACGGTCGCCCTGCGCGGACGAATAGGCGACGTCGAGGCCGCACGCCCGCAGCACGCGGGACACTGCGGGGCGCACATGCTCCGCATACGCATTGGCGTCCGCAAGAAACGACTCGTGTTCGGCGGTCATAAATCGGCAATGCCGCTCATTGACGCGCCGCCGATATGCTCGACGATATCGCGCACCGTCACCAACGTTTCGGCTTCCTCGTCGTCAATCTCTATGCCGAATGCGACTTCGAGATCGGCCACGAGCTCTGCGGCTCGCACCGAGTCCATCCCGTAGTCCAACAGCGGCACACCGTCGTCGACTTCCGTGATTTCGAGCCGCGCCCGCACCAATTCCCGGACCAACGCAGCGATGTCGAGCTGGTGCCCGCCCTCGGGCTCCGCGACGGCTCCGCCGAGCCGCCATACCGTGCCGGTGCCGCCGTCCAGCCGCACCCGCTCGCCGCCGGTGATGCCGCGCATCAGCCCAGGCACACCCACGACAGCGGGAATGCCCAGTTCACGGGCGAGGACCGCAGAGTGCGAGAGGGTGCTCCCGCGCTCGACCAGCAACCCCGCCAATCCTGGGAACAATGGTCCCCATCCTGGGTCAGTGCGCACGGTGACCAGGATCTTGCCGCGCACGTTCAGATCGTCCAAGGGGCTGAGCACGACCTGGGTCTGGCCTTCGACCACTCCGGGGCAGCACCCGACCCCGCGCAGCACCTGGCCGTCGGAGCTGGCTCGCGGCGCGGCAGGCGTGGACCGGCGCCCGGTATACGGGGAGCCGAAGGTCACGAACTGATTCTGTGGCTCCTCGTCCTCGTATTCGGCGAACTCGGCGGCCCGCAAGCGCGCGAGCTCGGCCAGCCGTGTCGTCACCGCCCGGCCCTCGGCGAAAGCGGAGATTTCATCCATGGAGAGGTAGAAGACCTGCCGAGGATCGTCCAGACAGCCTGCCGCGTGCAGCAACTGCCCCACCTTGGTGTAGAGCAACCGCCCGACGCCGATCAGCCGGGTGCGGGTAAAGCGCATGCTCTCCCGCGAGCGCACCGCGTCACGAGCGCTCGCCAGCACCCGCCCCAACCGCCAGCGGCGGAACCTGGGCAATCCGGACAGCACCTGCTCCTCGAACTTTTTCTGCCGCGCGTGCTGCGACTTCTCGAACGCCACAGGGTCCAAATCGGGGTCAGCGATGTAGTTGCGCAAAATCTTGGCGAGGAAGGACCGGTCCTGGCGCAGTGAGATCGTCTCCAGCTTCTGCTCGCCCATGCACCGGTCGCCGTAGCGCTCGACGAACACGTCGAGTTGCGCGCCGATCTGCGGAGCCAGCTCGCAGAGCTTCTCAAGGGCCGACAACGGCTCCGCGTCGTTCAGCGTCGCCGCCCAGCGCTCGTCGCGTTGGATCTGGAGCGCGATCCGCATCAACTGCAACGTCGGCTCGATGGATTCGATGGCCTCGTGCGCCGCGAGCAGACCCGCAACGGTCTCGTCCGTGTTCGCGGCTCCGCTGCGGCCGATCATGCGGCGCACACGCCCGGCTTGGATGCTGAGGAAGAAATCATTGAACATCGGTATCGCCCAACGGTCGAACAGTCGTAGCGCTTCCTCGGCGATGGCGAGCAGTTCGGCGAGATCGCGCGCGTTCTCGCCGCGCTCGCGCAATTGGAGCAGCCCGGCGTTGGCGTCGCGCTGGAAGTTGCGGATCGATCTTCGGCGCACGCAGATCCGCCAGATCCACCCGACCGCGACGGGCAGGAGGCTCTGCGCCTTGCGGAATTTCTCACGCTTGGTCAGCTGCTGGTCGCTAATGAATTCGACGGGGTTCTGCACGCCGAGCATCTTCTCGGCGTCCTCTTTCTTGCGGTCGAAAGAAGGAGCCAATTGCAAGACGCGGTACCAGTTGTTGATGTTGTAGTAGACCCTGCCGGACACCAAGCCCACCATGTTGCGCAGCATGGGCTCGTAGTCCCTGATCTTCTTCGCCCGAACGCCGAGCAAGCGCAGTGTCTCTCGGAAAATAGCGCGATACACAGCCGAAGCCCACGAGAACGTCAGCGGCAACGTGACGCCGTTGAAGCTCTCCTGGATATTGCTGTTGTCCCACACCGTCTGCCAATCGCCCAGAGGGGCCGATCGCAGCGTGGTGATGGGACGGGTTTGCAGCAGGACAAGTTCGTCCCCTCGGAAAGTCCACTCGATGTCCTGCGGACTGCCCAGGGCAGACGCGACCGCGAGGCCCGTTCTCGCGAGTTCCTCGGTCTGCGCGGGGGTCAGACACCGAAGGTCTCGGCGGCCCGCAGGCACGGCGACCTGCTTGGTGCCCTGCCCATCAGCGCGCACAACCATCACGTCCTTGTCCGCGATCGTCGCCGAAATCTCATATCCTTCGTGCGAGACCAGGAATTCGTCGGTGTTGCAGGAGCCGTCCACCACGCCTTCGCCAAGCCCCCAGCACGCGCTGATGAGCATCTCGTCGGCGGCCTCCGTGACAGGATTCCGCGTGAACATGACGCCCGAGACATCGCCGGTCGCCATGTGCTGGACGACAACGCCGACGCCGACGGAGTCGTCGTTGCGGCCCGAGGCCCGCCGGTACGCCAGCGCCCGCTCGCTGAAAGCAGAGGCCCAGCACGCCCGAATGGCGTCGGCGACCTGGTCTAGCCCCTGCCGGTACAAGTAACTGGTGTAGACGCCCGCGAACGAGTGGTCTGCTCCGTCCTCCCCCGTGGCCGAACTGCGCACGGCGAGCGGCTCCGCGCTGTCGAGGAACGTCCGCAGAGCCTCACCGACCGCCGGGTCCAGCGGATAGTCGCAGATGGCCTGTTGCAGCGCGCGCGCAGCAGCCCCAGATGCCTCGCCCCGCAGTCCGGCGCACACAAGCTCCGCGGCCTGTTCCGCCAGGCCCGCCTGGCACAGATGCGCCTGGAAAGCCTCGACGCCGAGCACCGCCCAATGCGGCACCCGCGCACCAGCGCTCTCCAATCGCGCCAGGCCCATCGCTTTGCCGCCGACCCGGTCCACACCAGCGGCGAGCACGTCGCCGGACCTCAACAGTGCGCTGCTCAAAAACCATGCCTCCTCATTGGGCGGCCACCCGCGTCACACGGTGCCGTTCGTGCAGTAATGCCGCTGTGGCGGCCGGGGTGCAGTGCTCGAACAGATCGATCACGTCCAGCTCGTCCACGCCGAACCTGCTTCGGATCTCCCGGCTCACCCGCAACAACGACGCGGACGTGCCGCCCACGTCGAAGAACCGCGACGCAGGGGTGAACTCGTCGTGGTCGAGGACGTCGGCCCATAGCCGCATGACCTCGGCGACCAGGTCCTGGTCCCGGCTCTCCGACCCGTTTTCCGAGCGTCGTTCCGCTTCTGCCTCCAGCAGGGCCGCCACCGCGATGCGGTCGGTCTTGCCATTGGCGTTCAGCGGCAACGCCTCCACGGCGACGATCCGCCCAGGAACCATGTAGGACGGCAGCCGCGACCGGATGTGCTCGCGCGCGCGGTGCACGTCGCCGCCCGGCGCGAGGACCACGAACGCTGCGAGCTCACGGGCGACCCCCTCTCCATTGGCGGTCGCGCACACCCCTGCGACCTCGCCAGAGTCCAAGAGCGTCCGCTCGATCTCGCCGAGCTCCACCCGGTGCCCGCGCACTTGCACCTGCGAATCGATGCGGTCGAGGTACACCAGTTCGCCGCCCGGCCCGACCATGGCGAGATCGCCGGTGAGGTACATCCGCTGACCCTCGACAGCCACCACCCGCTCACGGGTCAGCGCCTCCTGGCCCAAGTACCCTCGCATCACGCTCACCCCGCCAATGGCGATCTCGCCCGCGCACCCTCGGGGCACTACCCTGCGCTCGCCGTCCACCACCGCGAGCGAGGTGTCGGCGAGCGGCACGCCGATCACAGAAGCCTCAGGCCAGACACGCTGGTCGCGCGGGAGCTGGTAGAACGTCGAGTGGATCGTCGTCTCGGTGATGCCGTACAGGTTGATGAGCCGGACCTGCGGGTGGGCTCGGGCGAAATCACGGAGGATGTGAAAATCCAGGCGCTCCCCGCAGAACACCACGCTGCGCAAATCGTGCCGGGTTCCCGCCGCCAGACGAGGGCCCAACAGCTCGAACGCGGACGGCGTTTGGCCGAGGATCTGGACGCCCGACCGGGAGACGAACGCAGCCATCCGGTCCGGATCGGCCCGCTCCTCAACTTCCGGAATGCACAGCACGCCGCCGAAAAGCAGGGAGCCGAATATCTCCCACACCGATATGTCGAAGGCATAGGAATGGTAGAGGCACCATCGGGAGTCCCGCATCGGCATCGCTTCAGCCAGGGATTTCAGCGAGCTCGTCGTGGCCTCGTGCGAAACCGGAACGCCCTTGGGGCGGCCGGTGGTGCCCGAGGTGAACATCACGTACGCGGCGTCCTGCGGGCCCGCCGGTCGAGGCGCCCCGAGCCGCCCGGGATCCCCGGCCCACGACCGCAATCCTGGTATTTCGAGCCATGGACTCGGCAGATTTCCAGCGACGACCAAACCGTCGCACGTCCGCACAATGGACTCCACTCGTGCGGCTGGCAGGTCCGGCGGCAGCGGCAGGTACGCCAAGCCCGCCTTGAGAATGCCCAGCATCATCGTGATGAGCTCGATGGACGGCCGCATGCAGAGGCCCATGTGCGGCCCAGGGGCCGCGGCGGCGATCTGAGCGGCCACCGCGTCGGACGCCGCGTCCAGTTCGGCATAGGTGATGCTGCGGCTGCCGCACTCGACGGCGACGGCTTCTCGGGAACGGGCGACCGCCGCCGAAAACTCCTCGGTCACCGTGCGGGGCGGCGTGAAGGACCGCCGAGCCGGGTAACGGCTCGCGCAGGCAGCCGACCTCGTCCACCCCAGCAGGTCGAGCGGGACGTCGGTCTGCCGCGAAGCCTGCTCGACAATCGCCCAGTACATGTCTGCGAAGTCAATGTCGGGCACACAGCGCGCCCGCTCGACGATGAGCGTCACCTCGTCGCCGTCCACCTCGATCGCCAGGCCGAGCGGATACTGGATGTACTCGCGGCCGACCTGGACGGGCACCGCCTTCGCCCCGTTGAACACGGGGGCAAGCGGACGCGGGTACAGCGTGAAGTTCGCCGAGGGCATGGTGGCGTTGACGTCGGCGCCTTTGAACACGCCGCGCGCCACATCTGCGACCGAGCACGATTCGTACTTCAGAAGCGATTCGACCTGTCGGTCGACGTCCGCGCACAGCTCGGCGAATGTCGCGCAACTCTCCAGGTCCACACGCACCGGCAGCGTGTTCATCATGAGCCCGCGAGTCGCGGCGCTTTCCCCGGAGCGCCGGTTCGACAGCGGTGTCGCGATCGCGACGACGCGCTGCCGGGAAAGGCACGCGACCATCAGCCCATACGCGGCCAACAGCACAGAGAACCGGCGAACTGCCAGTTGCGCCGCGATCTGGCCCGCCTGCTGATACTGGTGGGCCGCCGTCGCATACCGCTGCACAACGCCCGCTATGCGACCGGACGCATCGCGCCGCTCCCAGCCGCCGATCGCCAAGCTGTCGACTCCGGCGAACAAGTCCTCGAAGTATTCGCGCAGTTCATCCTGCGGCGCCTCGCTCGGCGCGCACGCCGAAGAAGGCGATTTCGTGTACGGCAGCGGCGCGTCGATATTCTCGTATTTCCGGTCGAAGTCCTCGACGAGCTGGTAGAAGCCGAACGCGTCGCACGTCAAGTGCGAACCGGTGAAGGCGAAGTACACATCCTCGCCCACAGTCGCCACTTCCACCTGGAACAGCGGCCAGACGCCGACGTCCACCGGGGTGTCCGCCCGAGCCCGGACAGCCGATTGGAGCTGCGCGAACGTGGTGTAGCTGGCGACCGGGCACTCGCATCGACCCCAGGACAGCTCGGCGAAGACCTGGCCGTCCGCGTCCGCGCGGAACACCTCGTTGAAGGACTCGTGCTCCTGAAACGCGCGGCATATAGCGCGGGCCAGCCGATGCGGATCAGTGCCCTCGGCACATTTGCACAGCAAAGCGTAGTTCGCGGACGGATCGCTCGGACGCAGCTGCGCGGCGAGCATCAGCCGCCGTTGCGCCGGAGTCGCCCGCAGCGAACGCACGTTGACGGGCACCGAGCCACTCGCTTCAGCGCTCATGCGTTCCTCCCGAGGACTTCTGGCAACCTCGCGGCAAGGACCTCCAAGCATTGCGGCTCGACGAACAACGCGTAATGGTCGCCTGGAACATTGATGACCTGCAGCGGCTGCGCGCTATAGCGCTGCCACGCGCTCGCGGGCAGCGCGTCGACGCCCAGCCATTGGAGGCTCTGCTGGGGAAGCGCCTCCTGGCTGCGGAAGAGCGTGATCGGACACGAAAGAACTGCCTCCGGTTTATGCCGGACCAAAGCCTGGTGGTTCGCTCGCCAGAAACGGACGAAATCTTGGTAGAGGACGCCAGCGGCGGACCCTTGGTCGCCCAGCATGCGGGAGAACGCGCCCAGCTGGTCCTCCGGCGCGCTCTGGCGCACGGCGCTCTGCACCATCAGCGCGACGGCTTTGTCGTACTCCTCGCCTGTGGTGTCGGCTCCTCGGTACCCGTGCGGCGCGATGCTGTCGAACAGCACCACCCGACGCGGCTGAACGCCCGCGCGCTCCAACTGGATCGCCATCTCCAATCCCACGTTGCCGCCGAACGAGTATCCGCCCAGCACCAGCTGGCCGCCGAGCAGGCCGCGCCGGTCGAGGACCTCGATATTGCGCGCCGCGATGTCCTCGATCGTGCTGGCGGTGTCGCGAAGGTTCGCCCGGAACGCGTTGACTCCCAGCTTTGGGCACACGCGGCTCAACGCCGAATAGCAGAAGTTCGCCCCTCCGGCGGGGGGATGCCAGTACACGTCGCCAGGCGGGCCGAACGTGATAATCGGGTCGGTGTCGTGGACCGTCGAAACTGCTTGGCGCACAAGCTCGTCCGCGAGCTTGCCGACCGTGCTGAGCCCGTCGAGCCTGGTGAAGTCCACGACGAAGCCGAACTCGGCCGTCACTTTGGCGACAATTGCCACAAGCCCGATGGACTCGCCTCCTGCGGCGAAAAAATCGTCCTCCTCCCCGACGGGAGGTCCCAGCTCGTCTTCGACGTGCCGCATGAACGACGCACGCACCTGCGCGGCGCGCGGCGCCGGGGTCCGTTCAGCCCCTCCGGGCTCGGAGACGGCGCCGGAGGAGCTGAGCGGTGCCTCCTCCAACGGTGTGGGAGGCAACCAGACGCGCCGCCCCGGCACAGCGGCGATCGTCTCCCGCGCCACGCCGAAATCTTGTGCCGCAAGCTCGTCGGCGAGCTCCGCCGAATCGCGCGCGCGCACCTCGCGCACCAGGCCGCCGACAGATCGCCGAGCGAGCGTCGCCGCGACGTCGGCAGGGTGAATGTCGGGACGTTCGCGCAGATACCTCGACAACCGGGAGCCGAACCTGGCCAGCGATCTTTCCGAACGGGCGTTGAACCGCACCGGCACAGCGCAGCCGTCAGCCTGGCCCGCGCGCACCGGGCTGATTTCACCGTCGCGGGGGCCGCGAAGCACGACATGCGCGTTCGTCCCTCCCATGCCGAAGGCGCTCACCGCGGCCCAGGAATGCTCGGGGAACTGCCTCGGCTCGGTGGGGATGACGAAACGGCCAGCGGCCAAGGGCACGAATTCGCTGGGCCCGGTGAAATTGATCTGAGGGAACACGGTGCCTCCATGGACGACCAGCACGGCCTTGACCAGTCCCACCGCGCCAGCAGCGACGTCGAGATGCCCATAATTGGCCTTCAACGAGCCGAGGCAGCAGTCGGGCGAGGCACCCGGGCCTGCGCCGTAGGCACGGGTCAGCGCGCGGAACTCGATAGGGTCGCCCATCGGTGTGCCGGTGCCGTGCGCCTCCACGTACCGGATGTCGCCGACAGCCACGCCCGAACGCGCCACAGCACTGGCGATGAGCTCCTCTTGGCCTTGCGGAGAGGGCGCGGTGAACCCCATTCGCCGGTCGCCGTCATTGTTGACCGCACTGCCGGAGATCACCGCGAGGACCGGATCGCCATCGGCGAGCGCGTCGTCGAGTCGGCGCAACACCACGAGCGCCCCGCCGTTGCCCTTGACAAAGCCGTCCGCCCCGCGATCGAACGGGCGGCATTGGCCTGTCGGCGACAACACCCCGCCTTCTTGATGGAGGTACCCCCGGTTTTGCGGCAAAGTCACCGAAACGCCGCCAGCAATGGCGGCGTCCGCATCGCCGAACGCCAGTCCTGCGCAGGCTTGGTGGACAGCGACGAGCGCGCTGGAGCAGGCGCTCTGAACAGTCACCGCAGGCCCGGTCAATCCCAGCTTGTGCGCAATCCGCGCGCTGCAGAAGTCCGTGTCGTTCGCGAGCATCGCCGAATAGTCGACGGCCAAGGGGCCAGAAGCCTGCTGCCGGGCAGGCGCATCGGGGCGCCGGCTCGACTGTGTCGCCGACACATAGACCCCGATTCGCCTCATCTCCGGATCGAAGGCGCAGGACTGCAGCGCTTCATAGGCAAGAGTGAGCAGCAGGCGCTGCTGCGGGTCCAACGAGGCAGCTTCACCCGAGGTCATGCTGAAGAACTCGCGGTCGAACAGCTCTGCGGACTCGACCACCGAAGCCACCGGCACATACCTGGGATCGTGGACCGTCGGGCCTTTCCCGTCGTCTGAGGACGGCGGGACGGCGCAGAGCCCGGACTGCCCCGCGAGCAACGCCCGGCGAAACTCATCAATGTCGCAGACGCCCGGCAACCGGATCGACGCCCCGACTATCGCGAACTCCATAGTTGCAGCCTCACCCATCCGATTCACTGTCCTACCGCTCAACCAAAAGACCTGTGGCGCCTATCGGCCCACGAGCATCGCGGCCACCAAGACGACCTGGCCAAGCACCATCACGCTGCTCGACAGCTCAGCCACGAGCTTCGCCCGTCGCCGCGACGGGCTGGCCGCGAACAGCCCAGCCGCCGGGACAAGGCACAGCGCCGCCACGCCGACGCATGCCGCATATGCCCAGCGCGATCCGTAACCGAGCACCCAGAGCACGACCATCTCCAACACGGTGGTCAGCACTGCCAGCAGGATCATCGAAAACACGGCTCCGCCGAGACCGAGCGAATGCGCCCACGACACACGGGGCTTGGTGTAGTCGACGACGGTGGAGCGCTCGTCCTCAGGGGCGCGCGACTTTCGGGCGAACTCCAGCAGCAGCGGCCCCACGATCCAAAGCACCACCAGCCACCCCGCCGACCACGGCAGCCGGTGCTCCTTGGCCCCCATTTGCGCGATCCAGAGCGAACCGAGCCCCCAGAACGGCAAGAACGTGAACGCCAGCAACACCCGGCGCTCCTCGATCCACCGCATCGTCTCCGGGTGGCGCATCATCCAAAATTGGTAGATGTTGTTGGAGACGACCGTGACCAACCACCACAGTGTCACCAGGCCCAGTCCTCGGTCGATGTACAGCGAGCCAAGGAGGGACGCCACGACGCAGCCAAGGCCGAGCACTTTGAGATGGCGGAGGGTGATAAGACCCCGCTGCAGCACCCGTTCGGGATAGTGCAGACTGTCGTGCTCGAAATCTTTGTGGTCGTCGAGAGCGCGGGCGGCGAACGTGTACGCCACGAAGGCCACAAAGCCCACTGCCGCGTCGGCGTTCACCGTCGGCCGGACCCCGATGAACGCCTGGCCTGCGAGGAAGGCAGAGAGGAACAGCGGGAGCTGGCCCACTACCTGGTACGCCGGGAAGCGCTCGTTGAGGTAGGCTCCCAGCCGCAGCAGGAACCACTGCTGCTCGGTTTGCTCGCTTGAATTCATAGTCGACATCCTTCTTTTCTTCCTGCGCGCTACGGCTGTTTGCTGATGGTCACGGGCACGTTCCATTTGGAGAGGGTGTTTTGGACAGCGCTCCCCGGACTCACCTCGACGAGGGATCTGACGACCTGGTGGTCTCCGTCTGGTTTGATCCAGACGGTGATCTTTTTGGGGCCGTTCGCCTGCGGCAGCATGATCTTGGCCGCGTCGACTGGCACTGACCCGGTCACCTTGGTCGTGGCCGTGCCGTCGATTGTCTCGGAGCCGCCCGCCTGAGGGTCGACAATGCTCGCCAAGATCTTCGCCACGCCTGCCGACGGGTCGATCAGCCCCGGCGCGAAGAGGTCTTCGACGCTGCCGATATTGGTCCACTCGTCGAACAGCCGGACAAACGCGGCGTCGTCCATCAGCACGAAGGGAACATCGACCTGGCCGTCGTAGGCGACCTTCCCCGCAGCGCCGAGCGGACCCACCCGCACGTCGAGGTCGGCGCTGGAAATGTGCGCCAGCCCGTCGATCTTGCCGGTCGTCGCCAAGACCAAATGGGCGCTCTTCAACGAGGCGGTCGACTTGGCCGCTTGCCGGATCAGGGCGGTCAGCGCGTTGTCTGCGCCAGCAGTCGGCGCAGTTGGCGACTTTTTCTGATCGACAGGCGCGCCAGACAGAAAGCAACCGGCGCACAACGACAACACGACTGCGACAAGCACGGCGCTCGGCGTACGGCAAAACCCGCTGCTGAACGCGGTCCTGCTCTTTTTGCTCATTCGGCGCTCACCGCCTCGACGACGCTCCCACGCGAGGCGGTGAGCGCAGGCGGGACCGAGCCGACAACGCACACGGCCAACCCGCCGAGCGCGAGGAGGAACGCGATAGGGACGAACTCGAAACGGACGTCCACAGCCCACACCTGGCTGGACGCGAAATCCGACACATACTGTTCGGCGAGCCCGAACAACACGCCGAGAACGCCGCCTGTCAGGCCGATCGCCGCGCCTTCGATCAGAACGGTCTTGAGAACGAAGCGCCGACTGGCGCCGATCGCGCCGAGAACGCCGAACTCTCTACGCCTTTCCAGCACAGACAGCATGAGCATGTTCAGCAGCGCTATCGCAGCGATCACCACCACGATCATCCAGAGGACGTTGTTCAGGTCGAAAGCCTGGCGCAGCACCAACCCGTATCCATCGACAGCCTGCCTGCCGCTGTAGACGTGCACGCCCTGCGGGACAAGCTGGCGAATCGCAGCGGCCGCCGCCTCGAGATCTGTCCCCGGGGCGAGGCTGACCTGCAACGTGGTCTCCCCTCCTCGGTGGAACCAGCTCCGCAAAAGGCCGAGCTCGAGGCCAAGCGCTCCGGTGAGTCCGGAGAAGAAAGGCACGGCGGCAAGGACTGGCAACGACTTGTCGCCCTGCGCTGTGTGCAACGTGAAGGTATCGCCGACGCGCAGCTTCAGGCGTTGCGCCAGATCTCGGGACAGGACAACGCCGTCTCCGGCGAGGGCCTGCTGTCGCACCGCCTCAGGCACACCTGCAAGCAAAGGATTTCCGTCGTCGCGAGACAACCCGTAGAGCATGACCTTGCTGTCGCCGACCATGGCATAACTCGCAAGGCCGCCCACAACGGCCGTCACGCCCGCTGCCGAAGCGACTTGATCGTGCAGCGTCGACGGCAACAGCGGCCCCGTGGGGAAGAGCCCAGGCCTGCTCGTCGAGACCCAGATGTCGCTGTGCTCGTACGGTGCGAACGTCTTCAACGCCGAGCGGACGGCGTTCCCGCCGCCGCCGCTGATCGCGAGGGTCGCGGCGACAGCGATCGCCACAGTCATCATGGTCGCCCAGACCCGGCCAGGCGCACGCGAGAGCGCAGAGCCGGAAACGACGCCGGCGGGCCCGAACGCTCCGGCGACCGCGGCGCAGACCCGGATCAGCAAAGGCCCCATGGCGAACCCGAGCGCCAGCAGCGCGCCGAACATCATGGAGATCGCCCCGTCCGACAGCAGCCCCAGCTCTGAGGTGGCAACCATGAAAGCTGCCGCCGCGAGCAACACGAAGACAAGGAAAGCCGCAACGCGCGTCCACGTTGGAACCGAGTCTGTGCTGGAGGCTCCCACCGGAGCCATCGCTTCGACCGGCGAAACCCGGTACACATGCCGGGCGGCGAGCGCCGCCGCGGCCACCGAGGCGGCCACAGCCACCGCCAGCGCCACCGGGACAGCCCATGCGGGCAAGTGGTACTCGATGCGCGCTGTGACGGTCTGCATGAACGTGTCCGGCAGCCTGGTGATCGCCCATCGCCCGATGAAGAAGCCACCAACGGCCCCGATCAGACCACCGATGAGACCGTACAAGGCGACCTCCCCGAGGATGCCGAGGACGAGGCGCCGGGGACGGGCTCCGATAGCGCGCAGCGCCGACAGAGCGCGCCTGCGCGCCGCGACCGACATGCCCGTCGCGGTGTAGATCAGGAACCCGGAGACGACGAACGTGATGGCTCCTGAGGACAATGCGACAAATCGGACGAGGTTGACGCCCATCGCGGACTGGGCGCTGCGCGCCTGGGGGTCGACGACCAGCGCCCGCCCGCCGACAGCAGCAGTGACGGCCGATCGGAGCTGCTCGACGTCGGCGCCCGCTTTCGGGACTATGTAGACACCGTCGATCACATGCTCGTGACCGGCCAGCCGCTGCGCGAGCCGCAAGGGGCTGACCAGGTAACGGCCGCCGTTTATTGCGCTATAGTCCGCTCCTTGCAGGACGTCGACGACTGTGGCCGACGTCGAGCCCACTCGGATCTGCCCGCCCTTCACGACCCCCATTCCCGGACCGGCGAGCAGACCGTCTCGGGCCGAGGCCAGCTCCGCCAGCTTGCCTGAGAGAGCCTGGCTCAACGCGTTGTCCAGTCGGACGCTGCGCGGATCGGCGCCGAGCAGCAACGTGTCGCCCGCCGAGGAAGTGACCGTCGTCTGGACAAACGGCGCCCCCACTGAGACCCCGCCAAGGCCGTTGAGGCTGTCGAGCACATCCTCGGAGAAACCGCCGTCGGCGATCCCTGTGACCTCGAGGGCCGCCTTGCCTGCGAGCTGGTCGGCGAGCCGTTCGGCTGACGAGTCGATGGACCCGATGACCCCAAAGACGGCCACCAGCAGAGCCGACGACACCGCGACGACTGCGACCAGCGCGGCCATGCGGCCTCGTGCGGCGACCGCCTCCCGCGCGCTGAAGAGGCGCAGCCAGTCGAAGAGCGCTCTCACGGGGCGCTCGCTTCGACCCGGCGGGACACATCCGAGGCGATGGAGCCGTCCTGCAAAAAGATGGTCCGATCCGTGGCAGCGGCCGCCTCGAGGTTGTGCGTCGCCAGGACAACGGTCCTGGCGTTCTCCTTGTCGTGGGCGAACTCGGCCAGCAACGCCATCACCTCATCGCCCGTTTTCGAGTCCAAGTTCCCCGTCGGCTCGTCGGCGAGCAGCAGAACCGGGTCCATCATCAGGGACCGCGCGATGGCCACTCGTTGCATTTGCCCCCCGGAAAGCTCGGCGGGGCGGTGATCGGCGCGCTGTCCCAGGCCGACGCGCTGCAACAGGGCCATCGCGTCGGCGCGCGCAGATTTGAGGCTCGCGCCGTCGAGCAACTTTGGCAGCGCCACATTCTCCCACGCTGACATGGTGGGCAACAGGTTGAAGAACTGGAAGACGAACCCGATGCGATGCAGACGCAGTTCGGCCTGCTCGGGCTCGGACAGGCCCGTGATGTCGCGTCCCTCGAACACGACGGATCCAGAGTCTGGCGAATCAAGCGCGCCGAGGATGTGCAACAAGGTGCTCTTGCCCGAGCCGGACGGGCCCGCCATGGACACGAGGGAGCCAGGCGCGAGGTCGAGACTGGCGCCGTCGAGGGCCCGGACCTCTTCGCTGCCGATCCGGTATCGCTTGGTCACCTCGCGCAGTTCGATCATCGGACCAACTCGTTTGTTCCAGCCCTGTCGGCCGTTCGCGCGCCGCCCTCGGACGAAGAGGATTCGTCTTGGAGGATTTCCTCCACTGAAGGAAGGGCTCGACCCAGATAACCGGCCTCGAGGCAGTAGTCGAGCAGCGTGCGCAAGTATTCTTGGCCTGTGTCGGGCGGCTGCATTCCCAGCAATGTTCTGGTCGCGGAGTCGTCGAATGCGCGGACCCGGTCGAAATAGCACACGTACTGGGCGCCCAAGCGCTGGTAATAGTCGCGCTCGAACGAGTCCAGGTCTTCTATCGAGAAGGAGGCGGCAGGCACAAAGGTCGCCACGTGGAACGAGGGGTACTCGGCGAAGACATTCGAGACTTCGCGCAACGAGATGACGCCGTTCCCTGTCGCGTGGAACGTCCGGCCGCGTATTGCCGCCTCATCCGACTGCATCCGCAGCGTCGCCGACACTGTCACATCCGCTGTGTAATCGACGGGCACGAGCGACAAGGTGGCGTCGTAGCGTCCGGGAAGCCGGCGGAGTTTGCCCTCGACAATGAGTTTGACCAGCGTGTAGAGGTTTTTGTAATCCCGCACCGCGCCGCCGTCGGCAGATCCGGTGACGATCGCGGGCCGAACCACTGACCAGCGCAACCCCGGCGCGGACCGCACAAGCTTTTCGGCGCGGAGCTTGCTGTGCTCGTAGCCGTTGCTGAATTCTTGTCCGACGTCGAGTTCGTCCTCAAGGATGCGCCCGCCCCTGCGCCCGCAAACATAGGCCGTGCTGACGTGGACCAGGGGCACATCCCAACGCTGGGCGAGTTCGACCGTGTTCGCCGTCGCGGTCACATTCAGCGCTTGGTAGTCCTGCTCGGGGCCGTCCAATGCGACCGTCGCGGCGCAGTGGACGATCCCCCCGACCTCGACGCTCAGGCTCTCCAGCAGATCCGCGTCCAGCCCGAAGTCCGGCAAACGGACGTCGACCGCCAGTTGACGCACCGGAGCGTCATGACCAGGGGTGTACGCGACGGCGTCGACGCCGCAGCCGTCGTTGCGCACGATCCTGGGGTTGCGATGCGTCGTGGCGATGACCGGGAGATGCTTCGAGAGCCGGTCCACCACCTCGGCCCCGACCAGACCCGCAGCCCCTGTCACCAAGATCGCCCTTCCGCGGGTCTTCTGCGCCGGGTTCACTGCGCTCCCTTCTTCCCCAGAGCGCCGCTGACCAAAGCAACGACGTCGTCGACGGTCGCCACGGACACAAGCTGCTCTGGACTATGGGCCGCTAAACCGAACGCGCGTTCCAGCGCCATCGTGAGTTCGATCAGACGGACCGAGTCGAAACCGAGGTCGTCGATCAGGCGATCCGCTCCCTCCAGCGGACGTTGCGGGGGTTCGGCAGCCATTGCGGCGACGATCCTGGTCGCCTTTGCGCGGACCGCGTCCGGATCAGCGGTGCCCGGTGTGCTCAAAACTTTGCCTCCTCGGCGTTTTTGTGTGGTTGCCTTCCACCCGACTCCAAGAGGTCCCGCGCCTCGTCAAGCGGCAGATCAGCGTTGAGATAGCTGCCCATTCGCAGCCAGTTGTACCCGCTTTCGAGGGTCTGCCCCCACTGCTCACGCGAATGGAAGGAAGCCGGGAATTCGCACCCCGAGAAGGCGCGGACCCGACGGACCAAGTCGTCGAGGAGCGCGATCTTCGACGCAGCCTCCTCCATGATCGCGTCCGAGCCGGAAAACGTCGTGCTCACCGCCTCCTCCATCACGCCGAGCAGCTCGCCGCGGCCAGGCAAGCTTTCGGGCAGCAGGCGGCTGGCCGTGGACAACGCGGCCACGTCCGCAGGCAGGGGCGAGGCCCCGCACGCCGAAGCGATCACCCGAACCAGCACCCCGACCAGTCGCGACTTCGCAAGATCGGCAACCCGCCACTGGCCCGACTTCACCGCCCCGGCAAGATCTTCACGAGCGTTCTCCACAACGACGTTGGACCAGATCAGGTTCATTCCGGATTCAACGAAACGCCGCGCGGGCAACGGCGACAACGAAATGCCCGGCCCTTGCGGCGCTCCCGCCATGCCCACCAACGGGAAGCCTGTGGACGGCGGGCAAGTGTAGGGGCGCGCCTGCTCGCACATCGCGATCGCGGGGCGTACCGGTTCGCCAGTACGCCAACGCAGCCCGACAAGTCCCAACCGGACGAACTCGGCCAAACGCCCCGAGCTTCCCGCCGTTTCCGAGACCGGGCGCCCGAAGACCACCGCTCGCCAGGCGAGCGCGGCCTCGTCCGAAAGCACGAAAACGTCGTCGCCTCGCAGGACGTGCACAACGCCCCCGATTGGCCATGTGGTCACCCCGGGGACTCGGGCAAGTCGGACCAAAGACGAGTCGTTCGCCACGTCCGTGACGCCAAACTCTTCAGCCAGCGAAAGCACCGCGTCCAGCAGCTCGACGTCGTCGCGTTTGGCGCATTCGGAGAGCTCGTCGTCAAGCTCCCAATACCGCGCGACCGTTTGCTGGTCATGCAATCGGCCCAGCTGCAGCGGGAGCCACTTGGTCTCTATGTAGCACTCCCCTTGGGCTGCGGCCCACCCCTTCGCGGCCTGCTGCAGGCCGTCGCGAGCCCACCCTCGGCCGTCTGCGAAAGCGCCGCTCGCCATAAGGGCGACCGCCTGGCGCAACGACTGCTGCGCCCTGGCCAGCCACCAACCTGACAGCAACGAAGAGAACTCGCGATACGGCAGCCTGTCGCGCAGAGCCTCGACCTGCGGCCACGAGCTTCCCCGGCGCAGCACGACGGAGCGCAGAAATCGCTGGCAACGGTTGATCACGTCGTTGCCGGGCCGCTCGAGGATGGCGGGAGAACCTTCGGAAAGCGAATGCGCGACCAGGTCGAGCTGTTCGCGCAGTTGCGCGAACGATCGAGTGCGGACCTCGGTGCGGCTGCCTTCGACGAACATGACCGACGGCATCGTGGGGGCCGGGGCTTCGCCGGGCAGAACTGCCAGGAAATCGATGTCCGAAGCCTCGTTCCCGAAGCCCTCCGCCAACGATCCCTCCAGGAGGATTGTCGCCTGGCTGTCCACCTCGACCTCGGCCAGTGTCTTGTCGAGAAGGTCTTGGAGCTGCTGCTCGCTCAAAGGGATGCTCCGGCCGTCCGGAAGTTCGAGGCAGGAAGGCCGCTGCCCGGGTTCCGCCGCATCGGGCCCGCCATTTTTGTTCGCAGAATCGAAGAGCACCGTCGCCTCCGCGAGCTCCCCGGCGGCCATCAGCTGCCACATGCGGCTGCGTTGCGGCTTGCCGCTGGAGGTCCGGCGGATGAATCCACGAGGGCCGGTGACGACGCGAAGCATGTGCGCCGGCCCGAGGCAGGCTCGCGCGGCTTGCTGGACCGCGCTGAGCCAGTCGCCGACGGGGCGCTCCACGAACAAGGCAACTCCTGGAACGGGGCCTCCCGGGATGGCGGCGGCGCAGAGCGCGCCTTTGGGCAATCCGGTGGCCGAAGCCAGACGTGCTTCGAAATCCTCCATGAAGACGGACTTCCCCCGTACCTTCAAGGCCCACCCCATTCGGCCCAAGGCATAGAGCTGGCCGTCGTGGCGGAAGCCCGCGTCACCTGTGTGGAGCGTCCCGTCGCAGAACCTCGTGCCTGAGCTTGCGCGCTCTTGGGACAAGTCGCAATAGCCCATCGCGACGGAGCTGGAGTCCACGACGATCTGGCCGAGTGTCCCGTCCGGGACTTCCTTGCCGTCTTCGTCGAGGATGCTGACCTCACGGCCGTGCGGCCCCAAACCCGCGATCCATCCCTCGCCGGCGAGCGGCTGGCCGCCGAACACCGCCGACTCCAGAATGCTCACGGGCTCGCCCATCCGCAACGAGGATTGGTCGATGCGTCGCGCCACGATTGGCTCCTCGACCGGTGTGCCGCTGACCATGAGCGTCGCCTCGGCAAGGCCGTATGCCGCGACGAACGCCGTGGATCGAAACCCCCGCGGTCCGGCCAGTTCGCAGAAAGCGCTCAGAGAGGACAGGTCGACTGGCTCGGCTCCGGTGACCAACGAACGCCAGCCGGAGAGGTCGAGATCGGCGACGTCCTCGGCCTTGAGCCTGCGCGCCGCGTACCCGATGCCGAAGGACGGAGACACCGTGTGCTGGGCTTTCGCCATAGCCTGCAACCAACGGATCGGCTCCCTGACGAATTGGTCCGGCCGCATCAGGTACAGGTCCCCCTGGTTTGCGACAGTCGTCAGCAAAGCTCCCACCAGGCCCATGTCGTGGTAGAGCGGCAGCCAGGAGGCTGTGGAGTCTCCTTTTTCCCAGCCGATCGTCGCCATGATCCGCTGGATGTTGTCGCGCAGGTTCTCCCAGCTGACCATGACTCCTCGGGGAGACGCGGTCGATCCCGAAGTGAACTGGACGAGCGCCACCTCTCCCGGCTCCTGCAGATCAGCAGGAGCTGCGGACTCGACAGCCGCCTCGTCGAAAACCGCCACCACAGGACGGTTCGGCAATCCCGACGTGTCGAGCGCCAATTCGACGAACGCGACGAGCTCCGCGGTCGTGAGGACCGTATGCGGCGCGGCTCCGCCCAAGATCGCGCCCACGTGGGCGGCATAGGCGTCCCCGTCCGCGAAAGCGGGCGGGGGGATCAATGTCGCCGATGCGCCGCAGGCCCACACCGCGTAGAGCGAACCGACGCACAACGCCCCCGTGGGCATGACGACACAGGCCCCCAGGCCGACGCCCAGCCCCTCCCGCTGGAGCGCCCCCGCGATCTTTCGCGCAAGAAGGGCCAGCTTCTCGTATGGAACTGAACGCCAACTCTGCGATTCCTCTTCGGCGATATGCAGGCCCGTCCGAGCCGAAGGCTGTCGCATCCAGTCGAGAACGACTGAACAGCTGCGTTCATTTTCCAATCCGACCCCACTCGCCGTTGAGCATTGTCCACTAATGCATATATCTACACTATCTGTTGCGTAGAGCACCTAAGTGAATTATAACAGGTACACGTTACATGCGTTTTTCATACGTGCAACTCCTGCCGCGACGCGGCATACAGTGCCGATGTGGCACGCTCGGGATTCGCAGAACTCTCTGCCCGAGGGGTCCGCGCGAAATCCAGGACTGGCAGGAGACAGTCATCCCGCAGTTCCGCCACCAGGACTCGAACCTAGACAAACAGGACCAAAACCTGTCGTGCTGCCAATTACACCATGGCGGAATGGGACGCGCCCGGTGGGAGAGCTTATCATCTGCGCGGCCCCGCCGCGACAGCTTTCGGTGCCTTGCGGCCTTCCTTGTTGCGATCATGCGGGTATACTGGCGATGGCCCTCATGCGAGTGACCGTATGAGCCGCGAAAAATACAGACAGAAAGGAACCCCTCATGGTTTCGACTGCGAAAATCGCTCCTTTTGCCATTCTGGGCCTCATTGGCTTGTACCCGGCGGCTCTCGCCGAAGCCCAAGCATCGCCCATCTCACTGGCCGCACACCCTGCGAACGTCTCGCAGCACGTCGGCCCCTACCTGCAAGCAGACCCGGACGACGACTCCGACGGCGACGACGACGGCCCGCCCGAGGGCGGCAGCGGCTCCGCTCCTGACGGCAGCCAGGGCGGCGGCGGCCTGCACGGCGGCCGCGACGGCACCCCCGGCGGCGGCGGCTCCAAGCCCGGCGTCGGCGAGGGCCACGGCGACGCCGAGGGCGGCAGCGGCAAGCTGCCGGACGGCACCGAAGGACAAGGCGGCGTCAACGGCGGCCGCGACGGCGCCCCCGGCGGCAGCGGCTCTGTCCCGGGCGTCGGGCACGGCTGGGGCGACGTGCATGGCGGCGGCGGCTGCGTCAACGGCACTTGCGTCAACATTCCGTGACCCGCTAAGAAGCATCCTCCATGGATGTGGAGAAGGAGGGCCGCACCCCCTGGGGGTGCGGCCCTCCTTCTCCGCATTGAGTTCTCCTTCTCCCCGTCAGGCTCGCATGCAAGCGTCCGCCAAAATGGCGAGCCCTTCGCGCAGCAGATGGTCCGGCATGACAAGCGGCGGCAGGAAGCGAAGCACATTGCCATAGGTTCCTGCCGTCAAGACGAGCAAGCCCCGCTGGTGGCAGTCCGCCGCGATCCGCTTCGCCGTTGCCGCGTCCGGTTCCTTGCCTCCAGGTTTGACCAGCTCGACCGCGATCATCGCTCCCCTGCCCCGGACATCGCCGAGGACAGGGTTCGAGCGTTGCGTCTCTTCCAACGCGGCACGCATCGCCGCGCCGATTCCCCGAGCCCGCTCGGCAAGGCGCTCGCCGCGCATGAGTTCCATGGCCCCGAGCGCGGCAGCGCACGCGACCGGATTGCCGCCGTAGGTCCCCCCGAGCCCGCCGGCGCCCACTGCGTCCATGATCTCGGCTCGCCCAGTCACCGCCGCGAGCGGCAGCCCGCCCGCGATTCCTTTGGCAGTCACAACAAGGTCCGGCACGACCGCCTCATGCTCGACGGCGAACCAGTCGCCAGTGCGGCAGAAACCCGTCTGGATCTCGTCGGCGACGAACACCGCCCCCTGCTCCCGGCACCACTCGGCGAGCCGGGGCAAAAATCCGGGGGCCGGCTCGATGAACCCGCCCTCGCCTTGAATCGGCTCGATCACGACGCACGCGACATTCTCCGCCCCGACCTGGCTCTCGATCAGCGCCACAGCTCGTTCGGCGGCCTCTTTGCCAGAGATCTCCGCAGGCTCGCGATAAGGGTAGGACAACGGAGCGCGGTAGACCTCGCCCGCGAACGGGCCGAAGCCCTGCTTGTACGGAGCGTTCTTCGCCGTCATCGCCATCGTGAGGTTGGTGCGCCCGTGATACGCGTGGTCGAAGACGACCACCGCGCCGCGCCCGGTGGCGGCTCGCGCGATCTTCACCGCGTTCTCCACCGCCTCCGCCCCGGAATTGAAGAGCGCCGAGCGTTTCTCGTGCTCGCCAGGGGTGAGCGCGGCCAGTTCTTCGCAGACGGCGACATAGCCTTCATACGGCGTGACCATGAAACAGGTGTGGGTGAACGCGCCGACCTGCTCGCGGACATTGCGCACGACCGGTTGGGCGCTGTTGCCGACGCTCGTCACCGCGATGCCCGACCCGAAATCGATGAGCGAGTTGCCGTCGACGTCGACCACCACCCCGCCGGCTGCGCGCGCGATGAAGACGGGCAGGACGGAGCCGACGCCCGAGGCGACCGCCGCCCGGCGCCTGCGTTCGAGTTCGACGGATTTCGGACCCGGCACCGAAGTGACAATCCGACGCTCTTGCGCTACGGGCGGTTGCGACATGCGCAGACTATACCCGGACCCGGCAAACGCAGCGGAAACGACTGTCCGCGCGGAGCGGGCGCGACACGGCTTCCAGCCCACTTCACCCAGGCCTCCTCGTCATGTATTCTGAACGAGGTTATACGGAGTTGTCGTTCCGTATAACCTTGGCGAAGTGAGCTTTCGGAAAGGCTGATCCATGACCGCACCCCCTGCGCACGCGCCGCAGCCCGCGCACGCCGCCCCTGGGCAGGGCCCGAGGAACGCGCCGCGCAAACGCAAGACGACCCCGTTCGGGGTCTTCAAAAAAACTTGGGTGCTCATCGTGATCGCGTTCGTCGTCGCGGCGGCGGCGCTCGCCGTCGACCGGCTGCACGGGATTTTCGGCTCCGACGTGCACATCACATCCGGCTACGAGCCGATCGCGACCGAGAACAAAACGTCCAAGCCCAAGCGCGTGGTCTACGAGATCACCGGCACGACCGGCGCGAAGCGGAAAGTCCGCATCAGCTACTACGACGAGAACACCGAACCCCAACAGGTGGTCGTCTCAAGCTTGCCGTGGACGTTGCCGATCACCACGACGAACACTTCCATGGCCGCCAACATAATGGCCCAAACCGACGGCGACTCGATCACCTGCCGCATCACTGTGGACGACGATCTGAAAGCCGAAAAAACAGCAACAGGCCCCAACTCTCTCGTGGGATGCATGGTGAAATCTGCATGAGCAACACTTCTTCGGAAAAAACCTTCTTCGCGCGGGCGATCCGCGTCTTCGCGCTGCCGATCATCATCGGCTGGATCGCCGTCGCGGTGATCTTCAACCTCGCCGCGCCGCAGCTCGAGGCCGTGGGCAAAGAGCACTCCGTCTCGCTCGCCCCCAGTGACGCGCCCGCGTTGGTCGCGATGAAAGAGATGGGCAAAGTCTTCCGAGAGTCCGACTCCGACAGCGCGGCGATGGTCGTCATCGAACAGACGGACAAGGACCCGAAAAAGACGCTCGGCAAGGACGCGCACGCGTTCTACGACGAACTCGTCCGCAAATTCCGGGCAGACACCAAACACGTCCAGCACGTCCAAGACTTCTGGGGCGACCGAGTCACCGAAGAAGGCGCCGAAAGCACCGACCACAAAGCCGCCTATGTGCAGCTGAACCTCGCCGGAAATATGGGCGAGACATTGGCGAACGAGTCCGTCGAGTCGGTCCGGAAGATTGTCGAGGACAGCCTCCACGACAAAAAACATCCGGCGCCGCCCGGCGTCACCGCGTACGTCACCGGCCAAGCCGCGCTCATGAGCGACCAGAACGAAGCGGGCAACGCCAGCATGGAGTTGATCACCCTGGTGACCTTCGCCGTCATCATCACCATGCTGCTGTTCATCTACCGATCCATCGTCACAGTGCTCATCATGCTGCTCATGGTCGGCGTCCAGCTCGGGGCGTCCCGCGGCCTCATCGCCTTCCTCGGGCACAACGGAATCCTCGGGCTCTCCACCTTCGCCACGAACATGCTCACGTCGCTCGCCATCGCGGCGGCGACAGACTATGTGATCTTCTGGATGGGCCGCTACCAAGAAGCCCGCGGCGCGGGAGAAGACAAAGAGACCGCCTACTACACCACGTTCCACGGCACAGCCCACGTCGTGTTGGGCTCGGGACTGACCATCGCTGGCGCGATCTTCTGCCTGAGCTTCACCCGCCTCCCCTACTTCCAGACCATGGGCGTACCCTGTTCCATCGGCCTCCTGGTCACCGTCCTCGCGGCAGTCACGCTCGGACCCGCCGTCATCACCGCGGGCAGCGCGATCGGGCTCTTCGAGCCCAAACGCAAGATGAAAGTGCGCACCTGGCGCAAAGTGGGCACCGCCATCGTGCGCTGGCCGGCGCCGATCCTCGCCGTCACCGTCGCCGTCGCTCTCATCGGCCTCGCGGCCCTGCCCGGCTTCCAGCCGAACTATAACGACCGCGACTACATGCCGAAAACCATTCCCGCCAATATCGGCTTCCAAGCCGCGGACCGGCACTTCTCCCAGGCCAGGATGAACCCCGAGATGCTCTTCATCGAGACCGACCACGACCTGCGCAACCCTGCGGACATGATCGTGATCGACCGGATCGCCAAAGCCGTCTTCCGGGTGCCGGGCATCGCGCGCGTGCAAGCCATCACCCGCCCGCAAGGGACCCCGCTCGAGCACACCTCGATCCCCTTCCAGCTGAGCATGCAGAGCGCTGGGCAGGTCCAGCAGCTGGGCTTCATGCGGGACATGATGGGCAAGATGAAAGTCCAATCCGACCAGATGACCGTCATGATCGGCATCACGACGCGAATGATCGCGTCGATGGAGAAGCTGACGAACATCATGCACGGCATGGTCGGCCAGATGGACGAGATGTACTCGACCATCAAACAGCTGCGCGACGACATGGGGTACTTCGACGACTACATGCGGCCTCTGCGCAACTACTTCTACTGGGAGACGAACTGCTGGGAGCTGCCCTGGTGTTGGGCGTTCCGCTCCGTGTTCGACGCGCTCGACGGCATCGACAAGATGACCGAGCAGTTCGGCCCCATCATCACCAACATGCACGACATGGACAAACTCATGCCGCCGATGGTCGCGGACATGAAGTCCATGCTCCCCATCATGACGAGCATGCGGGACATGATGCTGGAGATGTACGACACCCAGACGGGCATCATGGACCACCAGGAAGAAGGGACGAAAAACGCGACCGCCATGGGCAAAGCGTTCGACGCGTCGAAAAACGACGACTCCTTCTACCTGCCGCCCGAGATCTTCGAGAACGCAGACTTCAAACGCGCCATGAAGAACTTCATCTCACCAGACGGGCACGCCGTGCGCTTCATCATCTCGCACAAGGGGATACCTGCGAGCGCGGAAGGCATCTCCCACATCGCGAAGATCCGACAAGCGGCGCAGGAAGCCGTGAAAGGCACCCCGCTCGAAGACGGGAAGATCTACCTCGGCGGCACAGCCGCGACATACGCGGACATGAGCGAAGGAGCGAACTTCGACCTTCTCATCGCCGGAGTGTCCGCGATCTGCCTCATCTTCATCGTCATGCTGATCCTCACCCGGAGCCTGGTCGCCGCCCTCGTCATCGTCGGCACCGTCGTGCTCTCGCTCGGCGCGTCCTTCGGGCTCTCCGTGCTGATCTGGCAGGACATCCTCGGCATCCCCCTGCACTGGATGGTGCTCGCGATGACTGTCATCATCCTGCTCGCGGTCGGATCGGATTACAATTTGCTCCTGGTGTCCCGGATGAAAGAGGAGTTGCCCGCCGGGATCAAGACCGGCATGATCCGCTCGATCGGCGGCACCGGCACCGTGGTGACGAACGCGGGCCTGGTGTTCGCCTTCACCATGGGCGCCATGGTGGTGAGCGACCTGCGCATCATCGGCCAGGTCGGCACCGCCATCTGCCTGGGCCTCCTGTTCGACACGTTGATCGTGCGAGCGTTCATGACGCCGTCCATCGCCGCCCTCCTCGGCCGATGGTTCTGGTGGCCAGTGCAAGTGCGAGCCCGGCCCGCAAGAGCAGCGACGCAGTCCTCATGAAAAGCAGCTCCCCTCCGGCGTAGGCTGGTCTTCGCCGTCACGCCTGAGAGGAGCTGCCATGAGCACCGCCGCCGCCGAGCCCGGGCGCACGTTCGCCCCGCCCGCGTTCGACAACGTCCAAGACGAGCGCCAGCATCGAAAAGTCCGCCTCGCCGCCGGATTCCGCCTCTTTTCCAAAGCAGGTTTCGACGAAGGCGTCGCCGGTCATATCACCGCCCGCGACCCCGAGTTCCCCGACACCTTCTGGGTGAACCCGTTCAGCCTGCACTTTTCTTTGATCAAAGCCAGCGACCTGATCCGCGTGGACCACGAAGGCAACGTCGTCGAAGGAGACCGTCCGGTCAACCGCGCCGCGTTCGCCATCCACGCACAGATCCACCAGGCGCGCCCCGACGCTGTCGCGGCCGCGCACAGCCACTCGGTCTACGGCAAGGCGCTTTCCGCGCTGGGCGTGCCCCTCTACCCCATCACACAAGACGTCTGCGCTTTCTACGACGACCACGCCATTTTCGACGACTACACCGGCGTCGTGCTCGACACCGAGGAGGGCAAGCGCATTGCCCACGCCCTCGGCGGCAACAAAGCGGCCATCCTGCGCAACCACGGCCTGCTGACCGTCGGCCAGACAGTCGATTCCGCCGTCTGGTGGTTCATGACGATGGAGCGTTCAGCCCAAGCGCAACTCGCCGCGATGGCAGCTGGCCCCCTCGTCGAAATCACACCGCAAAGCGCAGCCGTCACCTACGGGCAAGTCGGCTCCGAGTACGCCGGATGGTTCCAATTCCAACCGCTGTTCGACAGAATCGTCCACGAGCAGCCGGATCTGCAGGACTGAACGACGCAGGGGCAAATCCGCCTGCGACTCGTTAGGTTCTCGGGCCAGCGCCTGGTAGGGTATACCCGCTCGGGTGCTCTTGCCCGCAGCGGGCTGTGGCGCAGTTTGGCAGCGCACTTGACTGGTGATTCATGGGATCACCCCGTTTTCGCAGCTAGGTTGATGTTTACGCAATCTCTTACGGTTTGCAAAGACGCAGGTCGTTCGTGATCGTGCGTGGCGTTTGGTCCGCAAATGGTCCGCAGATTGCACCCCCAGAAATGCCGACCGGCAGGCGCGGTGGATGTGGTTTCCGCCGCCGTGATCGGCTGGGGCGAGACCGTGTTGTCGTGGTTCCAGTCAGAGCTGGACACGGCCACGGAAAAGCTAGCGAAGTTCGCCGATGAAGCCGCGTCTGGTTTTAGGCGTTCAGGTGACGGCTCGTTCAGGCCGATGTGCCTGGTGGCCGGTTCTTGGCACGCCGCCAGGCGGCGTGAACGGTGCTGGCAGTGGTGCGCAGGACTCGGGCGAGGGCTTGCGCCTTCTCGTCAGTCATATCGGTCTCGGCGCGCTCCAGCCTGGCGAGGGCGGGCGGACTCATCCCGGCCCTGCGAGCGAGGCTCGTCTGGCTGAGCCCCGCGAGGTGCCGCAGGTCCGAGAGCATCCGCACATGGTAGGGCACCTTGACCACGTCCCGCATCTGCAAGTCGAGGGCCTTCACGAGCCGCGCGACGGTCTCGATGTTCGGGTCTTTGACGATGCCGTTCTCAATAGCTTTGATAGTGTGCTCGGAAACGTCGCTGAGCCGGTTTAGTTCTGCGCGGCTCCAGCCCTTGGCGAGCCGCACTTGACGGAAGGGGGCGAGGTCCAAGACCCGAATGCTTCGGTCCACCCGCTCCGAGCTGGCCAACGCCATCTTCGAATGGATCGAGACCTTCTACAACCCCATCAGACGACACGCCAGCCTCCGAGACCTCTCCCAAGCTGAGTATGAGACCCTGCCCCCTGCCGCAGCGAGTGTGGCATGATCCAACAACCAACCCATCCGGAAAACCGGATCAGGCCCCTTCCTCGGTCTGAGTACCGAGGCACTTGCGTGCTAACACGCCCGCGACAGCGCTTATAACACGGGGGTGTAACAAAACCGCTGGGGAACGGGTCAGTTGCGTCGCCTGAAGGAATCGTCGGTAGACGTGCGGCCGGCCGGGAATGGCGCGGAGGAGCTGGTCTGTGTACCAGTGGATCAGCCGCGTAGTGAGATTCTGCTGCTCGGGAGTCCACCGAAGATCGGTGCTGGTCGTCAACATCCAGGGCACGCGGATCGCACGGGCAGCTCGTCGATGAAAATTTCTCGCCAGCCCGGACAGGTCATCAGATTTCCGCTTACGCAAGAGCTTGTCCAGGAGGTCTGCCTCGATCGCCGCGACCGTCATGCCTTGCCCGTAAACGGGATTGAAGGTACAGTACGCATCTCCCATCACGATCAGCCGCTCAGGCCAGTAGGACATGCGGTGAAAAAGCGTCCAGGTGTTGTTGCAATTAATCATGCGGTAGATGGGGCCGAGTGTTGCTGCCTCCGTGAGTGCCGCGTGGATCCCTGGATGCTGGAGCGATTGGGCATAGGAGTAGAAGGCTTCTGAGTTGTTGGGCGGTAGTTCTCCGTCAGCGCCGAGCAGGGTCAGCAGTTGCTGGCCGCCCTCGACTGTAATGGCAGTTCCACCACGACGTGTCCAAGGAGCAAAAGTTAACTGCGCGTCAGCGCGCACGCACCCGCCCACCGATGCAGAAGGCTTGATCAACCGTGAGCTGTAAGACATTCGACCGTTAACCCGCAGCGAGCGAGGTGTCCCATACCCGGCGCGCTCCAGCCAGTCCGATATGGTGGAGGTGCGGCCTGTCGAGCAGATGACTAGACGCGCTTCGACGCACTCTGATGGAGACGCAGCATCACAGAGAGGTTTAGTAGGTGTGATCCGTACCCCAATTAATTGAGCAGATTGCTCGTTCCACACCAGATCATCCACATGCCAGCCGCTTCGGAGCGTGACTTGGGGCAGGGCAAGGACGCGTCGCCGCACGTGTCTTTCCAGAGTGCCCCGTGTAACCATCTGCACATGGATCCCAGTGGCCGCCCTGGGAGCCAATCCGGTCGGGAAGAGATAGAAAGGATCCTTACCGAAGTCGATGATCGGAGCGCCCTCTGAAACGAGTTCTGCTTGCAGTCCGGGGAACAGCCGCTCGAAGATGTCGGCACCTCTTTTGAGCATACCGTGCGGGTGGCGAGCTTGCGGTACGCTTCGCCGGTAGTCAGTATCGGACGTGATCTCGTCTTGTTCGACGATGACGACACGAGTGAAGTGGTCTGCCAGTACCCGGGCGGCGAGAAGCCCCGCCATCCCGCTGCCAACGACTAACGCTTGCGTGCTCTGCCCGCAGCCTTGATACATAACCACGCTACCGCTTCTCCTATCTGGTTCTGCGCTGAAGTGGCCAACTAAATAATTCCCAAAAACTGGCCCTCTCCGCTGGTTGGCGACTCCGTGCCTAACAGAAATATTGGCGAGACAACAACTTACGGGCAAGGCGTTTACACACTTCAACGATGCCGGGAACTACGATGACTTACATTTGTGTAGAGATATTTTTCAGCTCGAACTGAATCGAATCTGAAAACTTTCCGCTGTCCACTGATTTGCTTCTTCTGGACATTATTTCATTATATGATATTCATCATACAACGCCCTGAAAATGATATCAACTACCTCCTGCTTGTCCGAACGCATGGGTCTGCTGGGGTTTTGGTTTCCATGTGGGGTTTCGGGTTTTCAGGCGGCCTGGTGACTAGTTTGCCGTGTCTCATGTTCGATAGGGGTGAGTCGCCCGAGGGCACCCAGATCGCGACGGCGGTGGTAGGTCTTTTCTGTCCAAGTGATGATCGCGAGGCGCAGCTCGTCCCTGCTGGCCCAGCGTTGGCTGTTGAGCACGTTCTTCTGCAGTAGGGAGAAGAACGACTCCATCGCGGCGTTGTCGGCGCAGGACCCGACCCTGCCCACGGCCCGGCCAAGCCGTGGGCGGCGAAGGCCCGGACGAACTTGGTGGATCCGGCGTTGAGCGCGTGTGCCTTGCCGCACCGACGGGCCGTACTGGTCTGTGTTCGTGTTGCGCCGCGAGCGGTCCAAGGCGCGCTGGCGGTCACGGACCCGCTTAGCGGCCCGTTGTTGCGCGAAGGCGCAGACGATCTGGGCGACCGCCAACTCGCTGGGCCGGTCGTGCTGGAAGGAAGCAACGGCCAGGTCGGACACGTTCGCATCCACCCCGCCGCCCCGCGCTCCCGAGAGCGCCTTTTCCCTGGTCTTTCACCATGCCGTTCAATCCCTCGATATGGGGCCTGACCCGGTTTCTCGGACACTAACGCTGGCAGGATGGATGTCCTGTCAGCGGAAGGAATCCCGATGCCTGTCGCGCATCCCGAGGAGTTCCGCCGTCGTGCGGTGGGGCTGGCTCGAACGAGTGGGCAGCCGATCTCGAAGATCTCGAAGGGTTTGGGGATCAACGAGCAGACGCTGCGGACCTGGCTGGCGAGGGCCGAGGTCGAGGAGGGCAAACGCGAGGGCCTGACGAGCGACGAGCGCAAGGAGCTGGTCGAATTGCGCCGCCGAAACCGCGTCTTGGAGATGGAATTGGAGATCGTCAAGAAGGCGTCGGCGTATTTCGCGAGGGAGAACATCCTCCCAAAATTAAGGTTCCGGCTGGTCCGAGAGCTGGCCGACGACGGTGTGCCCGTCGCGGCGGCCTGCCGGGTCCTGGGTGTGTCCCGCTCGGGGCATTACGAGCAGCTCGTCCGTCCCCCGAGCCTGCGCGAGGTCGCGGACGAGTCTTTGACCAGGACGATCCGCGAGCCCTGGCGCTAGAAGACTGGGACACGCTCACCGGGCTTGCGGCCAAACTCGTAGCCCGCTCATGGGGCAAATATGAGGGCTGGGGCGATGCCGTGATCGCGGAGGCTTGCACCGCGACCAGGATCGGCGAGATCAGCGGATGCCGCGCCCAGGACATCAACACTGAGACGTGGATCTGGAAGGTACGACGCCATAAAACACCGTCACCAGGCGGGTTAGAGGACAAAGGCACCAAGGGCAAGAGATAGCGCGATGTGCCGATCATCGAAGACGTGCGCCCGATCTTCCTCAAACACCTTGAACGCGTGAACTACCGGCCCGACGCACGGTTGTTCGTCGGCCCGCGCGGCGGTCGCATCACCACGGCCACCTTGCGCGACGCAACGCACTGGGACGAGGTTGTCACAGAACTCGGATACGAGCACCTGACGCGCCACGACCTACGGCACACCGGCCTGACATGGCTTGCAGACGCAGGGGTCAAGCCGCACGATCTCCGTCAGATCGCCGGGCACGCGAACCTCGCCACCACGCAGCTCTACATCCATCCCGACCGTAGGAACGTCACCGAGGCTGGCGACATGCTCACCGCGCACTTGCAGGCAGCCAAACACGAGGTGAACGGCTCGCAGAGGCCAAGCCACGCGAAGAGCGCCCGCGCGCTGCACGCCGTTCAATGACGGCGCGTTTCCGACAAGATGTCGGGCTGACAGGATTTGAACCTGCGACCCTCTGACCCCCAGTCAGATGCGCTACCAAGCTGCGCCACAGCCCGCTTCGGACGATGCGCCCGAGCGGCAACACTGTACCAGGCGAGCGCGCAACATCCCAACCCACGAGGCGGTCAAAATCGGGTTTGGTCCGCAATTGGTCCGCAACTTCCCGGTATCTTGAGGAAGAAACCAAGGCTGACGTGCTCGCGAATCGACAAGGCTGCCGCCTAGACTACTTGACTGGGGGTCAGAGGGTCGCAGGTTCAAATCCTGTCAGCCCGACGCAGTTGGGAGGCGTTTCCGCCTTTGTGCGGAAAGCATATACGGGCCGCTTGGGGACCACTAGCGCACTTGACCGCCGAAACTGTGCGCTAGCCGAAATCACAGAACCGGCCACGCACAGGATCTGGGGACTGTTTTTTGCCGCTTGTAAGGCGATCGCACGGCATCTGGAATTTGTGTGGTCCATTTGCTTGGACCACGCTGATGCTCCTGGGAACGAAACTTCGCTCGGACTAGATCGTCTTCAGCTGGCATGCTTATCCAACAGCAACCAGATAATCGAGATCTTCTTTAAGACTCAGGCGCGAGCACATCTCGGAGGCCCCCTGTCTCAAGATATGGCTTATCCCTTCCGCAACCGTCCCGAAAGCCTAGATTTGATGACCGAGTGCTCAGATGCAAGTCCGAATAGCGAGGCAGTAAGCGCCCCGTCGCTCATAAAGCCCTCACGAAGCTCACCCTCAGTGAGACCTTGCTCTTCTGCGAGCGCGAGAATCTGCCCTACTCGACATGCCATCGCCGTCTTGTAGACGACCTGGACTGCCTTCCTGGCGTCAGCATGTTGCGGCGGCGCGGTATGTTCGATCCAATATTTCTCAACATCCTCTAGAAGAGGAAACCTCGGATCAATCATGATCTTACCGAGCTGCCCCGTCTTACCGGGTAAGTACTTCACGCCTATACGTGGACGCGCATTGATCTCTTCATCATCGAATGAGTCTGCATCAAAATGGCACTCTGGAATTGACACAAACCCATCTCGCGTATCTCCGTCCTCGTCACCATCCTGATGACCAATCGCGCTCGATCCATTGTTACCGCCGTGCTTCGATCCATTGATTCCACCACCGCCTCCGCCTCGCCTTCTGCCCATAGTCCCACCAGATCCGTTGCCGTTCGTTGTACCTGCCACCTGGCCATTCGCGCGGGGGAACCAGATCACGCGCTTGAACATTTTCATGAATGGTTGTGCAACTTTATCGACTATGTCTTGATCAATGTCCTCATGATCATCCGGGATCGACTTTTCGACTGCCTCTATGACGAACCCTGGCATGTTATCGATGAACGTCTGCTCCCAAACAGCCCAAGGCAGATCACGTCCCGAAGCGGTGGCCGAAGTAGGCTGCACGTAGTTGAGTGAGGTGCGTGACGATGCCGGGAAAACACCTCCGAGCGGGTCATTGATCCCATCCGCTTCACGAGGTTCAATAATTATAGAAAGCCGGCGATACACCTTGGCCGATGAGATGGCAAACTTCTGATAGTCACGCGCAGATTCACGCCGATGATACAGCTCATTTTTGTACAAAACTGAAATACCAGGCTTCTCGGCTCCGCGACGGCCTCCACCTTTCTGGACTGCATCGGGGTGGATAAGATTCACTAAGATCCTACCCCCATCTGGCAGTGGTATAGCAGCCGACTGAGACTTGGCCTTCCGCGACAGAGTCCCAGCCATCAATAGGCCCGTGGGCCGGACTGGCTCATTGAAAATCCGATCGTTGGGCCCGGGTTCTGAGCCATCGAGCGCAGATCGATTTACCCGGTCGCGCCGACGTCCTGCCCAAGCTTCCACGTCACTGGAGCGAGGGTCCTCGTACCGAATTTCTACGTTAGGCGGATGCGCGTAATATCTATGTGTCAGGTAGTTGGGTCCGGTATGGGTCTTCCAATTACCCTCTGGGCCCAGGAACGTGTGCTCCTGACCAGTGTTCCCAAGAAACAGGAACATCGTCCCCGTACCGATTTCGCCAGCTTCGCCAAGAGGGCGGCCGAGCCATTCCGGGCGGTCCGAGACGAACTCCGGAAACAGGTCGGCCGGAGCAACCTCATTCAATAAAGGCTTCCCATTGTCTTCCCATCGCAACGTCGCAGCTTCGTAGTAGCCCAGCGCGACCGACCGATCCGGTACAAACCGAAGCCACATAAGCCGCCCCTCGGGGAACTCCTTGGTCCAACTCGCCACAATGACCCCGGCCCTGTTCCACGGCAGCGTGGAGACGCGAGCACCCATAGCGAAGTTGCCATGCAGGTCACCGGCGGACTGATTCTTGGAATCGAGGTCGAGCAGACCGGCCATGTAATCCACCATCCGTTCGCCCATACCGCTGCCGTTGTCGTAATAGACCATCCTGTAGCGTTGCGGACGGATCTTAAAGGTATAGCCTTCCGGGAGATCCCCGACCGCCCAGTCAGGTGCGGCACTCGGCCAATGGATACCTAGCTGAATCTTGGTTGCGCCGGCTTCGAGGCCGTTCTGGACCAGCTCCCGTAAGAATTGCGTTTCATCGCCTTCGCGATAGCTACGTTCGATCAGAACTGCGCCCGCCCGCGCGCCATCGGCTGAAATAGCCCTCGCCATAATGTGCTCCTCATTCTGCCATTGCCTGCCGGTTCAGGGCCCGCTGTAGCGTGGTCGCAGCAACTCGACTATGCGTGATCTGTTTTGGACAACTCGACCATAGCATGAAATAGATCACATTTACCACTAGTATTGATATATCGCTTCAGGCTCCGAAGAAACCACGCAAGAAAACACGGACCCCTTGGTCGAAACCATCTGTCATGAATGGCTAATGGGGCGGACCGTAAAGACTGCGCCCGACACGTCGCCCCCCAGCAACCCACGCTTTATCGGCGACTTACTTCCGCCGCGCCCCGAGCCAGCGATGGCCACCACTCTCGATTCTGGGGACCAATTGGGGATCACACGTTACGCGCGATGCTGAACGACCCGCTCCCCCACGAACGCTATGCATAGCTAGAAATAGGCTTCCATCAGCACAAACGCCTAAAATCGATGTACTGGGGGCCAAGGGGTCGCAGGTTCAAATCCTGTCAGCCCGACGCAGTTGGGAGGGGTTTCCGCCTCCCACAAGGAGTGTTGGGGGATCTTTTGGGGAACAGGATGGCAAGTATCTACCACCAGGGAATAAACCTGGGCCAGGCGACCTCTAGAGAAGAGCCCGATAATTGCATTTGCCTTCAGGCCGTGCCCGTGCTCTGAGCACGGTATTGTCGTGGCAATGACGCGGTGGCCTTTTTCGGGCCGAAGAAAATAGGAGCGTGCTAGGCATGGGGTATTACGGTCGGCGTGAGGACGTGGGCGCGCGGGTAATGCGGTTCGACTACATGGAACGCATAAACGAGGAGGAGGCCGACCAGCACGCGACGGCGCGGCAACGAGTTGAGGCGTATAAGAGGAGCTTGCCGCCGATTGAGCCGGATCGGACGGTGAAGGCCCAGGACGGCTCCGAGGTGAAGGTGTACCGGGGCTCGAAGGCCCGCGAGATCGTTGAGCGCCAGAGAGAGGCGTACCGGATCAGCCAGGAGGGCGCGCGGTGAAACTGGACATCGAGAAGGCCCGTCAGGCTGGGCGGGACGTTTTGACGGCTGCGGACGAGTTGCGCTCCGACCCGGTACCCGACTCGCTGCGATCCGGCTCGCAGCGCTTGCGGGGCCTGTCGTTGTCGGACGCGCTGAACGACGCGGCCACCGGCTACGAGGACTTCTTGAAGCGTTTCGGCAACGAGCTGGAATGGCTCGGCAACGCGGTCGTTTCCGCCGCCGACCAGGTTGAGCAGACCGACGAGGCCGCGAAGGCGTCTATCAAGCAGTTGGGGATTCCAGGATGAGCGGCACGCTCACCCGCGCCCTGCTGGAAGCGATGGACCCGTCCGCGCTCGGAGAGATCGCGTCCGCGATGCGGACGCGGGCGGGGAAGATCGAGCCGGAGGAGGCCCAATTCCCGCACCGGCTGCGCTTCCCCGCAGGCGGGGACGAGTGGACCGGGCAGGCCTCCGACGCGCTCCAGGCGCGATCCACGACCACCGGGCGAATCTACGGGGAGAACCACGCGCGACTGATCGACACGGCGGGCCAGCTAGAACAGGCCGAGGGGTTCATCGGCGGCTCCCGGAACACGCTGCTGCAACTGATCGAGGGCGTGGAGAAAGACTCGATCACATTGCAGACCAACGACGGGCTGTTTTGGCCGTGTGGGGAGCCGTTCACTGTCGCGGACGACTTCACGGTGAAGGTCAAACCCCTACCCACCGGCTACCCCCAGCAGATCTTCGACGCGGTGAACCTGCTCGCCGCCGAACTCGACATAGACGTGAAGAACCTCGTCCGACAGCTCGAAGAGCTCAGCGACACCTGGGCAGGGAAAATCAAACAAGCCTTGGACCTCTCCAAACTCGCCTTGAACACCAAAGGCCAGCCCTTCGAGCCCTACGACCCCAGCAAAACCGCCCACGAACAAGCCAAGGCCATCGCGGCGGGCAGCATGGACATACCCAGCGACCCCAAGCAACTGCACGACCTGTGGGAACAGCTCTCCCCCAAGGAGAAGGACGACATCTACGAACGCCACCACGACATCGGCAACCACGGCGGCATCCCCTTCGACCCCCCAGGCGACCACCGGGGCCGCAGCTACTACAACGAGCGGCATTTAGGCGAAATCACCGAGCAGAAACAACAGCAGTTGGACGAGCTGCGCCGACAAGAGCCGCCTGGACCGCCTCACTTCGGCGGGAAGACTTTCGGGGAGTACCAGAAGGACTACGCGGACTGGAAGAACAAATGCACCGACCTACAAAACGCGGTAAATGGCTACCACAATGTGCGCGACACCCTCGACCGAAGCAGCCAAGACGGAAGACCCCGATTCCTCGGCTTCATCGATAACAAGGACCATGCGGAAATTTCCATCTACAACCCGGACTACGCGTTGAAGCACGGCACCCTCGTCCCAGGCACCTTCTCCGACCTGACACAAGCTGGGGATTACGACCAAAAAGCGCGAGCGATAATGCAGGCAGCTGTAGACGCATCTCACGGGCAGCTGAAAGAAAACCAGCTCTCGATGACAGAGTTCTTGAACTACGACCGGCCGATGACCATCAGCGGGATCGAAGGCAAAGGCCCGTGGGCCGGCGACCCAGACCCCGCCCTCAACGGCGCGAAGGCGCTCGACGACTTGCAAGCGGGGATTCGCGCCTCCCACGACGACGCAGCAGCGGGTGGACGCTCCTACAACACCGTGTTCGGCCACTCCTACGGAACCGTCGAGGTCGGCGCCGCCGCCACCCATGGCAACCACTTGGACGCCGACGCGGTGGCGCTGCTGGCGAGCCCCGGTGTGTTAGCGGACAGTGCGCACGGCCTCTCACTGGCCCCCAAAGCGGAGGTGTTCGTCGGCAAGGGCGATTGGGATCCGATCGATGTCGCGAACATCGCGGGAGACCTGCTCGATACTGTTGGCCTCACCGATTCTGTGGGCCTGGGGGTCAGTCCGACCGAATGGGCTGACGCTCACCAGATGGACGGAGGCACCGGAGATCACGATAGCTACTGGAAGCCGGACAACCCCGCAATGAAAAATATGGGACACATCTTGATCGGAGACAATAGTCATGTCACCCCGAGTCACTAAGGCTTGGACGAGAGGAGCGGCACTGTTGCTCGCGGTGACCTTCTCCGCGAGCGGGTGCGACCGGATATCCCAATTCACCGAACAGGGTGAACGCCCTCCGCCCAACGTGAAAGGAGCCCCGATGGAGCCCATGCCGACGACGACGCAGCAAGCGCAGGACGCGGTGTACCGCTACTACGTCAAGACGCTCCAAGCGCTACCAGACGGCTATGCCCTCGACAACTCACGCTACGGCGGTTCAAGCGTGACAGTGATCCCGTGCAGCGATCACGGGAGCCTCAACAACCATAACGATCCTGCCAGATACACGGACGCGCGGACCATCCTCACGCCGCCCGGAACCAACAACCTCGACCTTGTGGCAAAGATCGGGGACATCTGGAAAAACTGGGGATGGCGCGTCGAAAAGGACCGCGAAGGCTTCAACAAGCCAAACCGTTTCGCCACCGCGCCAGACGGCTATGAACTCCAAGTTGAATCAGACGCGCAGTATCCGGTGATGCTTAAGGGCAGTTCGCCATGTTTCAAAGGCGACAAAACTCGTGGTGACTTCATACCGTCCCCAACGATCATCACTCGCGATGGCGAGCAATACCAGGCGCAGAAGCCCGTGACGACCCCTGGTGTTTCGGAGACTCCGAGCAAAGCCTTCAACTGGTGATCAGGCGATGGTTCGAAAGCCCGCCTTTGGAAGAACGTCCGGCAAGGGCTAAGACACTGTTTCAGTGGGCAGTATGGCTCGTGATCGCCAGCAGCATCCTCAGCTACTGCACGTGTTTCAGCCTGCTCGGAGACCGCGACTACTGGGCGCTCAGCCCCGATGACTACGAGTCCCGGAGGGAAGGGGCGGTGCTCGTCATGCAGATCATCGGGATCAGCTCATGCGCGCTCCTTATCGGAGCGACCGTGTGCGCCATAGCTTCAGTTCGCCTTCGCGGGCTACGACGAGCGAGCATCGCCGTCTCGATCATCCAATGCGCAGCGCTCGTGTCTGCGTATTTCACCATGGTTCTGCTCTTCATAGGCGCCAATTAGACCCGACATTCCGGTCGTAGCGCATCGACATCGCGCTTCTTCCGCTGGGGACCAGTTGGGGACCACACGATCTGAGCGATGCCGAACGACCTGCTCGCCCCTGAACGTCTCTCATCGCCAAAAATTCCCTTTGAACAGCAATAACGGCTAAAATCAATGCACTGGGGGTCAAGGGGTCGCAGGTTCAAATCCTGTCAGCCCGACGCAGGTCACGATCTATTTTCGTGACCCTGGAGTTGATTTTTTCCTCTCGTACCCCAACGTGTGTCCCAACCCGCTCCACGGAACCGCAGATGAGCGGCAACGCCCGCGGTTCCGCTGGAGCGTCGGTGTGGTCCGCACATGGCTGAGCGAGACAACTGCAGAGGCCGGGAGATCGCCCTGAGGACCCGTCGCGTCACCGCAATCACCAGGGAGCAGCAGACGGCCAAGAAGCATGCCTGCTGGACCATTGGATCTGATATGGACTCATGCGTTGTGTGCGACCCATTCGTCGATCCGGCGTTTTGCCTCTGCTGGGTCCACATCTTCGACCCTGGTCATGACCGCCCATCGGTGCCCGAACGGATCGAGCAACGCGGCGAACCTGTCGCCGGTGACGAAGGTGGACGGCTCGGCGAACGGCGCCGCTCCGCTCGCGACCGCGCGGGCGAAGACGGCGTCCGCGTCGGGGACATAGATCGCGTATGAGTGGTTCACCTCGCGACCGCCGTCAGGCGCCGCCAAGTCATGTGATGGCGCTGGATCGGACAACTGCAGTCGACCAGCTCCGAAGTCGAGCTCGGCATGGGCGACGGTGCCGTCTGGATTGCCGGTGATGTCGACGACTGTCGCGCCGAACACCTCCTGGTAGAAGGTGATCGCATCGCAAGCTGGGGAGACGACCAGGAATGGGGTGATGGCGGTGTAGCCCTGGGGGCGAAAATGCGGTGTGCGGGACATGTCTGCCATTCTTGCTAGCCTGGGCCGGTGCCGTCTTGGACGAATCCGCCACCTCCTGCTGGCGTGTTGCGACCGGAGAACGCGGGGGCGGTGTTCGAGCTGCGCACGGCGCCGCCGCCCGAGCGCTTGGCGCGTTATATCGACTGGTTCTGGTCGGCGCGCTGGGATCTGCGCGTCCCGCAACCCTGGCCTGCCCATGTGATTTCCTACCCGTCTGTGCATGTGACCGCTGAGGCAGGAGCTGCCCGCTACGGACAGGCGATGCCGGCAGAGCTGGTCCATGGTGTGGTCACCCGACGGTTCGACATCGACCTGTCCGGCACGGGGTACAGCTATGGGATCCGATTCGCCCCCGGCGCTTTCACAGCACTGACCGGCAAGCCTGCGCATGTGTTGACCGACCGTGTGGTGCGGCTTCGCAACCCAGCGTTGTCGGCGCTGCACGACTGCGGCGATGACGAGGCCCGCCTTGCCTCGCTGATCACTGCTGCCGACGCGCTGCGCGTGACCAAGGACGACGGCCACCTCGACCAAGTGGCCGCGCTTGTCGCGGACATTCGCAGCTCACCGGTGACCGCGGTGGCCCAGATCGCCGTGCGGCACGCGCTGAGCGAACGGAGCGTGCAGCGTTTGCTCCGCACGTATGTGGGCGTGGGCGCGCAATGGATGATCCGCCGGTGCCGCTTGCACGACGCCCTCGCGGAGATGCACGAAAACCCCGTGCTGCAGCTCGCCGAACTCGCGACACGCCTGGGCTGGTACGACCAAGCCCACTTCACCCGAGATTTCACCGCAGCCACAGGAACCAGCCCCCACGCCTACCTGACGCGAGATGTGCGGCCAGCCTGAGCGGGCCGAGCACAAGCTCCAGCGGTGCTGGGACGCGGGGAACCGCGCACTCCTTTTCCCGGGCAAACACGCTAACGCGAGCGCGCACAAAAACTCAGCCAGACCAACCCGCCTCGCGGTTGGACCCGGTCACTGCACCAAGTCCAGGGCTGCGCGCACGATGCTCTCAGCGTCGATGCCGTGGTATTTGTACACTGCGTCCAAGGATCCGGCCTGACCGAATCGGCTGACGCCCAGCGATTTCACCGGAACACGGTGAAGCGTGGCCAAAAAGGCCAGCGTGTGGGGATGCCCGTCGAGAACGGTGACCATCGGCGCGGCCCGCTCGGCTGGGAAGATCTGGTCGAGGATCCACGACGGGGCCTCGCCGAGCCCGTGGCGCGCCTGCAACGCCTCGTACAACAGTCCCGGGCTGGTGACGCACACGACCTCGGCCGCCACTCCGAGCTGCGCCAAACGGTCGGCGCCGGCCAGAGATTCGCTGACCAACGCGCCAACAGCGACAAGCGTGACGGCCGGTTTGTCGGCGTGCCTGAGGGTGTAGCCGCCTGCGACGACATGGCGGCGGCGGCGCGCACGCGCCGCGGGGTCGGCGGGGACGGCGGCGAGCTCTTGCAGCACGGGCCTGGTGGACAGGCGGAGATAGGACGAGCTGCCGCCAGGCCGCCCCAGCCGCGACAAACAGTCCATCAGCGTCCATTCGACCTCGACGGCGAAAGCCGGTTCGAAGCTGACGCAGCCTGGTTGCTCAAGTCCGATGGACGGGGTCTTGATGGACTGGTGCGCGCCGCCTTCGGCGGCCAGGGTGACCCCGGACGGCGTGCCGACCAGGATAGATTGGCCACCGGCGTAAATCCCGTAGGACCACGGTTCCAACGCGCGTTCCACGAATGGGTCGTAGAGCACGCCGATCGGGAACAAGGGTTGCCCCCACCGGCTCCAGGTGGCGCCCAGTTCGCCGATCAAGCCGACGAGGTTGGTTTCGGCGATGCCCAGCTCCATATGCTGGCCGGTGGGCTTTTCCCGCCAATGCATGATCGTTTCGCGGTCGTCGTCGAACCAGTTGCGCCGCTCGTCGATAGACCACACCCCGACCTTGTTCAACCAGCCGGCGAGGTTGGTCGACGAACTGACGTCGGGGCTGACCGTGACGACGCGTTTGGCGACTTCGGGGGCTTCGCGGACGAGGTCGAGCAGGGCGCGGCCAAGAGCGGCTTGGGTCGTCGAGACTGCGGGCGGAGTGCGGCCTAGGTCGACAGGCACGGTCGGCGGCGCGCCCAACGGCACGCTGTCGCGGCGCAACCGCGCGGCGGCGGCCGCGCACAGTCGCGCGGCAGGGCTCGCGTCTTCGAAAGAAGCCCATGGGCGGGTGGGGTCCTTGCCCAGAGTCTGGGCAAGCTCGGCGTACTGCTCCTCGCTCAACAGCGACGAGTGGTTTTGCGGATGCCCCTCGGTCGGCAGGCCGTGCCCCTTGATGGTGTAGGCGATGATGACGGTCGGTCTGGTGTCGTCGATCTGGGCGTAGGCGTCGCGCAATGTGTTCAGGTCGTGGCCGCCGAGATTGCGGATCGCCGCGATCAGCGTGGCGTCGTCGAGCCCGTCGACGAGCGCGGTGATCGCGTCGGCGCCAGGATCGCTTCCTGGCAGCCGCTCACGGAGTTCGGCGGCGGCGCAACGCAGCAGGCGTTGGTATTCCGGGTTGGGCATGTCGAGGATGCGGCGGCGCAACGCCTGCCCGCCAGGGCGGGTGAACAACTCCTCGAGGAGTCCGCCGAATCTGACCGTGATGACCTGCCAGCCAGCTGCGGAGAACATCGATTCCAGGCGTCCGGCCGCGATATTGGGAACAACGCGGTCCAGAGACTGGCGGTTCATGTCGACGATCCACACGATCTCGCCAAGATGCTGCACCGAGGGGTCCAGGATCGCTTCCCACACCGCGCCCTCGTCGAGTTCGGCGTCACCGACCAACGAGTACTGGCGGCCGACGCCGGCACTGGCGAACACGGTGTCGATGTAGCGGCGGGCGAACGCGCCCCATATGGGCGCAGTGGCGCCGATGCCCACTGATCCGGTCGAGTAGTCGACCGGATCGGGGTCTTTCGAGCGGCTGGGGTAGCTCTGCAGACCGCCGAACTCCCGCAGCGTGGTGAGGTACTTCTCGTCCAGCTCGCCCAACAAGTAGTTGATGGCGTGCAGCACCGGCGAGGCGTGCGGTTTGACCGACACCCGGTCGCCGGGTTGCAGCTGCTCGAACCAGAGGGACGTCATGATCGACACCATCGAAGCCGACGACGCTTGGTGACCGCCGACTTTCATGCCGCTCGGATTGGGACGGACCCGGTTCGCGTGATGGATCATCGCCGTCGAAAGCCACAACACCTGCTCGGCGACCTGCTCCAGCGGGTCGCCGCCGCTGGCTCGTGTGGCGTTGCCGGTGATCGTCATGGCTGCTCCTCGGTCCCTTGAGAACTCCCTCGACGGAGAACTCTCTCGACGCAGAACTGCGCTCGGCTCGGTGCGTCTTGTTCGCGGATTGTTGAGAAAAGTGCATCATTTTTCACAAATGTGAGCAACTGGTCCGAGCTTGATAGTGCATAATGCATAAATGGAGCAGATTTCACATCGATCCGGACGGGCACAATGACAAGCGCAGAGGGCGCTGACGCTCTCGACGCCCGGTTGTTGACCGCCTTGTCGCGAGAGCCGCGCGCGTCGGTGATCGCGTTGGCCGAGCAGAGCGGGGTTTCGCGCAACACCGTGCACGCCCGCCTGAACCGGTGGGATCAGCGCCGCGTGCTCTTACCGTTCGACCACCGCATCGACCCCGCATTCCTGGGATATCCGATGCGCGCGTTCATCCGCGCCCAACTGGAGCAGCAACTCTTGAGCGAAGTCTCGTCAGCGTTGTCAGAAATTGACGAAGTCATCGAGGTGCTCGGGCTCAGCGGCGGCGACGACGTGCTCATCCAAGTCGTGGCCCGCGACGCCGACGATCTTTACCGGGTCGCGGGCCAAGTCTTGGCGATTCGGGGGGTCCGGCGGACGAACACCTCGTTGGTGATGCGCGAACTGGTCGGCCGACGGACCCTTCAGTTGATCGACAAGCCCGGCGCCCTCGCCGAAGAGCGGGGCGCGTTCCGACATTCTTGAAGCGGGCGGGGCGGCCGCGTGAGCAAAAAGCGGCGCCCTTCCAGGTTCTGGCCTTTTCGACGCACGGGCTCCACGAGCGGCGGGACCGTCCCCGGGCACCTCCCGCCCTTCGCCTATCAAACCCCTGCGCTCCCCCGCGGCGCGTGCGGCACGAATCGGAACACCACCCCAGTCCAGGAAAGCGGGAGCACGCCAGAGCGCAGGGGCAAGACCTCCGTCGCGAAGTCTCAGCGGCGCTTGCTGCGATGCGGCAGGACAATAATTAGGGTATCCTTATCTTCTGCCCAGGTGCAGAGAACACGTGCTGACGAAGCGGCCCCATGGCGGCCGCTTCGCTCGACCAGGAAGGCCGCCGCGCTCGATGAACCATCCGATCAAACCGACCAGCCCGAGCGTGCTCCGGCTTTCCGTGCTGCGCAAGACGCAGATCAGCCCGAACATGCTCCGCCTGACATTCGGCGGGGCCGATCTGGACCGTTTCACCCCTTCGGGGGCGGACCAATGGTTCCGCATGTTTTTCCTGCGCGAGGGCCAGCGCGAGCTTTGGCTGCCGAGCACCGCGAGCCATCTCTGGTACGCGCAGTACCTCGCCACGAGCCAGAAGAACCGGGCGTGGGTGCGGAACTACACCGTGCGCGCGTTCCGGAACGGAGAAGCCCCGGAGATGGACGTCGACATGGTCTCGCACGGCGCGGCGGCCGATGGGGAGGAAGGCGGCCCCGCCAGCAGATGGGCGGCGCGGGTGGAGCCGGGCGATCCTGTCGGCGTCCTCGACCAGGGGCGCTATTACAACCCGCCCGCGGACGCGACGGAGCAACTGCTCGTCTCGGACGAAAGCGGCCTGCCCGCGATCATGGGCATCATAGAATCCGGCGGGAAACTGCCCACCCGTGCTTTTGTGGAGGTGCCCGACGCGGCGGACGCGCAGCCTCTGCCCAAGGGCTCGTCGCATATCGAGATCACCTGGCTGCCGAGGAAGGACCCGCACGCACGGCCAGGACAAGCCGCGCTCGAGGCGCTCAAATCCGCGTCTCGACCGGATTCGTCGTGTTACGCCTTCGCAGTGGGAGAGCAAGCGCTGGCGACCTCGGCGCGCCGTTACCTCGTGAACGAGGCGGGCCTGCCGAAATCCCGGGTCACCTTTGTGGGCTACTGGCGCTTCGGGCAAAAAGGCCACGGCTGAGTTCGCCCGAAGGCGGCGCGTCATGAAGGCGTGTCGGTGCAGTAACCGCCGCGCACAAAGAATTCTCCCGCGCTGTGCTCCTGCCCGGCCGCGTCGCGGACGCGGGTGATGAGCAGTCCGAAATTGCCTCCGCGATGCGGATCGGGGCCGCACACGACCACCCCGCCGCCTTCTTGCGCCATCACCCTGCCAGGAACGCCGCCATAGCGGGCCTGTGACACCGTCGCGGACAAGATCTCGATTTTTTCGCCACGATAATGCGAGTATGCCCGCGGGTACGGCTCGGACAGGGCACGGACGAACCGCTCGAGGTCCTCGGCCGGCCAGGACCAGTCCACACGGCTGTCGCGCTCGGAGCGCTTGTGGAAATACGTGCGCTCGTCCTTCTTCTGCGGCCGCCAGACCGCGGTCCCGGACTCTAGGGCGTCCAACGCCTCGTTGAGCGCTTCTGGAATGAGATCGAGTCCGGCGAGCACAAGCTCGGTCCCGGTGGCTCCCGGGGGGATCGGCAACGCCCGCTGCACGAGGATGTCACCGGTGTCGAGCTGCTCGTCCATCCGGTGGACGGTGAGCCCGAATTCGGTCTCACCGCTGATCAACGACCACAGAACCGGCGAGAATCCGGTGAATTTCGGCAACAGGGAGTCGTGCAGGTTCAACGTGCCGTGCGGCGGCATTTCGTACAGCTCCGGCGGCATCCAGCTGTACCAGCTGTTCACCACGATGACATCCGGATCGAATCGTTTGACGAGATCGATAGTGTCCTTGTCAGCGCGTTCCGTCACATGTGTGGGTATGCCGTGCTCGCGCGCGAGCTCTTCGACCGAATCAGACCAGATAGCCCGGTAAGAATCCTCGCTCGCCGGATGGGTGACGGCGAGCACCACCTGATGTTTCGAGTCGATGAGCGCCTGCAGAGTTTTCCGACCCCAGGTCTGATAACCGAACGACACAATACGCATCAGCAAACCCAAATCTCTCACAAGCCGACCTCGTTGTCAGGCAAGGCTACCCTACATTATCGAGGCGGAGCGAGCTGCCGGGCCTCAGGCCGACTCATGTTTCCGACGTCGCGCGACAGCCACGAACAGGCAAGACGCGACAAGCGAGCACGACGAAGGCTCGCACACACGCCGCCCCGTCACGGCATTGCCTTGCGCGGAGAATTGTCACGCTTTGGCAGCGGAGCGCAGCGACTGCCTCGGCCCCTCGCCGACGAAACCGGAGAGCACCCGGTCGGCGAGCAAGCCGAGACAACTGAGGTTGGGAAACCCTGCCCCCTGGGCCAGGCCCGCCAAACCCGGCAGGAAAAGTTTCGGTTCCATCCCCGCGATGGAAAGGTCCTGTGCGATGACCGCCTCCACTCGTTCCTTCGTCACCGGCCAGCCTGCGCTGAGCTCGACCAAATCCCGAGCCTCCTGAGTGAACAGGTCCAGGAACCACAGCGGCCGCACCCCCGTCGCGTCCACGACGAGATCGAAGCTGCGCATCACGTCCGGACCGCCTGTGTTGCGGATCATCAGATCGATCCGGCCGTCTCGGTCAACCGCGTAGGCGACCCTGCCCCGCAGATGCCCGATTCTCTCGTCCCGCAACAACTCCTCTTGGACATGCGTGGAGAAAACGCCTCGGTCCGTCCGCCGGATCACCTCGCGCCGCTCGGCGAGCGGCAACGCCTGCCACCCGGCCGGGTCGCTGTAGATCGAATTCTCGAAATAACTCTCGCCCCGGGTGTACAACGTCGGATTCGGCGAGAGGACAGTCACCACGCCGACCTCCCGGTGCTCGATGAGCTCGTTCACCACCGCCGCGGCGGTTTCCCCGCCGCCGATCACGGCGACCTGGAACGACTCGGGCAGCTCGCGCCGCACGACCAGCCCCCAGAACCGGGACACGCTGAGCACTTGCGGGTGGTCGGGCAACAACACGTGGTCCGCGCTCCCCGGCCCGGTGATCATCAACGAGTCCGCGACAACTGTTTCTTGGCCGCCGTCCGCAGTCCTGGCCCATACCCGCCAACCCCCGTCCTCGCAGGTGATGGAGGTCGCTTCGGCCCGGATCACTTCGAGTTGGGCTTTTGCGGCCGCCCATTGGAGATAGCGGGCCCAGGTCTGATGCTTCGGATTCGGCCTGCCGCGGTCGACCCAGTCCGCGAAAAGGCCGTTCTCCACAAGGTACGCCTGCCAGCTGAAACGAGCGATGGCCTCGCTCAGCGCAACGCCTTTGCCGGAGAGGAGCGTCGAGCGGTACGGGAAACCGACGTCCTTTTCCGGACTCGTCCCGAGCCGCTGCTGGCCGTCGGTCCAACCGCCTCCGTACAGCCAGTGGCCCGCGACTTCGCGGCTCTCCAAGGCCACAATCCTCGGAACGCTCTGCCCGAAAGAGCGCAGGACGCTCGCCTTCGCAGCGACTGCGACTGCCTTCGGGCCCGCGCCGATGATGGCCAATGTGCCGTGCTCTGTCATCGCTGGCTCCCAACTCCCAACGCGCGTTCAGGCGCGGTCTTCCTGGCTTGATCGACAAGTTCGGCGAGCCTGGCCACAGAAGGGGCTTCGAAAGGAGACCGGGCGTCGAGGACGACGCCGAACTCGGCCTGGATCTGCGCCACAAGCCTCGTCGCCAGCAGCGAGTGCCCGCCGAAGTCGAAAAAAGAATCGTCCACGCCGACCCGGCTGCGTTCGAGCAGTCCGCAGAAAATGGCGCACAGCCGTTTCTCGGTCAATGTCTCCGCCTCCCGGAACCGCGAAGCGGGCGCGATCTTCGGTTGGGGCAAAGCCTTCCGGTCGAGCTTGCCGTGCGCGGTGACCGGAATCTTGTCCACCACCATGAAGACGGCCGGCACCATGTGCTTGGGAAGCACGGTGGCCACCTGGGCGCGGATCTGCGCGACGTCGACCCGTTGCGATGCGGGCACCAGGTAGGCCACCAAAGACCGTCCGAGGCCGGGCAGGGCTGTCGCGACGACCACGCTGTGCTCGACCAACGGGTGCGCGGACACGGCGGAAGCCACTTCGCCGAGTTCGATTCGGAAACCGCTGACCTTGACCTGCTCGTCTCTTCGGCCAAGGAATTCGAGCACGCCGCTGTCGTCCCATCGGGCGAGGTCGCCCGTTCGGTACAGCCTGCCCGAAGAGGAAAACGGGTCTGCGACGAACCGCTCGGCCGTCAGCCCTGGATTGCCCCAGTAGCCTTGGGCGAGTTGGTTGCCGCCCAGATAGACCTCGCCCACCACGCCAGGAGGAACCAACTCCAACGAGTCGTCCAAAACGTAGACCACATTGTTGGGCAGCGGCGCGCCCACAGGGACCGCGCCCGGCCCGTGCAATTTCGGGACCGCGAACCGCGTCGCGGCGAGCACGGCTTCGGTCGGCCCGTAGAAGTTCTCCAGCGCGGCGTCGATGACAGACGCAAACCTGTCGGCGAGCTCGCCGGACAACGCTTCGCCGCCCACAGGCACTTTGCGAAGCGATTTCCACTGGCCCTTGCCCGGCACAGACAGCAAAATATTGAGCATCGACGGCACCACGTGCAGCATGGTGACCTGATGTTTGCCCATCAGATGCTCGATCTCGGCGAAATCGGCCCCTCGCCCGTTCGGCACGATGAGCCGGGCGCCCGAGGAGAGCGTGCCGAAGATGTCGAACAGGGAGGCGTCGAAGCTGACCGAGGTCACAAGAAGCGCTCGGTCCTCGTGGCCCATCCAATGCATCGCCCGGATCGTCCCGATGTAATCGGCGATGGCATCGTGCGGCACCGCGACGCCCTTGGGCTCGCCTGTCGATCCGGAGGTGTGTATGACATAGGCGAGATTCGCGGGCCGCAACGGACGAACCCGGTCCGCGTCCGTCGGATCAGACGAAGGATGCGCGTGCGCTGTGTTTTCGAGCTCGGCCAGCCTGGCGAGGTCGATGACGAGCTTGGGCTCCACCGTGCGCGTCATGCGCGCGGCGCGCTCAGCCGGATACTCCGGGTCGACCGGAAGGTACGCGCAGCCCGCTTTGAGGACGCCGAGCATGGCGATCAGGAATTCGACGGAGTTCGCGATCACGATGGCGACGATGTCGCCGGGTCCGAGCCCCCTGCCGATCAAGCAGTGGGCGAGCCTGTTCGCGCGCTCGTTCATCTGACGGTACGTGAGCTGCAGCTCCCCCGAGACCAGCGCGACCGAGTCCGGGGTTCGCGCCACTTGCTGCTCCACGAGGGACGAGAGCGTGGCCGGCGCCCGGTCCACTCGTTCTCCGGTGGACCAGCCGAGCATGCGCTCCTTGTCCTTTTGGTCGAGCAGTTCGATTTGGGCAAGCGGACGGTCGGAGCCGTCGAGGACCTGGGCGAGCAAGAGAATGTAACTGCGCATGAGATTTTCCGCCATGCTCGGGCGCGCCACCTCTGCCGCGTGGCGCAGCTCCGCGACGGCGCCGTCGCGGAGCAATCGGACCGTCAGCACCAACGGGAACCCCGCAGCCGGGCCGCACGATCCCACAGGCCTGGCGTCTGCCAGCTCCGCCGCCGCCTCGCGCATTGCGAACCCGACGCGGACCAAGCGTTCTAAGTCCTCCGTCTCCGGCGGCGTGCGGTCCGCGTCTTCGCTGAGGCGTAGGGCCTGCACGATATCGCCAAGGTCCAAGCCTTGGTGCGCGAACGCGCCCGCGCAGCATTCCTTGGTCCTCGCGACCAGCGAACGGAAGGTGTCGCACGAGGACACACGGTGCCGCAGCGGCAGGACGGAGCCGAAGTTCCCGATGGCTTGCCGCTGGGCGGGCAGGGCCCGCGTCCTCGCCGGAACGGCGATGAGGAAGTCGTCCGCGCGCGCATGGCGCCAGAGGACAGCGGCGAACGCGGCCAAAAACACGACGAACGGCTCGCAGTCCTCCTGCCGGCAGAAGTCACGGACCCGGCGCACAAGCTCTTCGGGGATTTCCGACGTGTGCCAGCCCTCAGGGGCCGCGTTCGGAGCTGCCGTCAGACGCTCCCCCGGGATCTCCACCGGCTCGGGCGGGTGGCGGAGCTTGTCACGCCAGTAGGCGAGTTCGGCCGAGAAGCGCTCTGATCTCTCGGCGTCCGCGGCGCGCGCCAATTCCAGGTACTGGGAGCCAAGCAGGGGCGGCTCTTCTCCCGCCATCAGGCGGTTGAGCTCGGTGAAAAACACACCCCATGAGTCCTCGTCCCAACAGATGCGGTGCGCGACGAAAACGACCACATGCTCGTCGTCGGCGAGGTGGAACACGCTTGTTCGCAGAAGCGGCTCGGAAGACAGGGCGAAAATATGGCCCCATTCTCGGCGCACAAGCACCTCAAGCCTGCGCTCGCAGGACTGCGGCGACATACCGGACACGTCGATTTCGGCGAAAAAGGGCGGCCGCTCTCGGTGCGAGAAGGCCACCGGGCTCCCGCCTGGACCTATGTCGTAGGTCGTGCGGAGAATCTCGTGGCGACGCGTCACTTCGGCGACGGCCGAGCGCAGCGCCCCGACGTCCAGCGGGCCTGAAAGGCGATAACTCCGGCAGCTGTTCAGGGCCGGGCTGCCAGGGGTTCGCTCATGGACGAGCCAGATCCGTCGCTGAAAGCTCGGGAGTGGACGACTGCCCGCCTCTGGCGAGGCATGGGGCTCATACATGGCAAGGCTCCTCAGAGCTCGACGAAGAAAAACCGCGGGGCAATGCCGCTGCACACCAACGTGAACAGAAGTAAGTATAGGGTAGCCTAACAAAGGCTGGACGGACGGGCCACTATCGTCCGCCCCGCAGAATGGCCATGCCGATTTGGCGGGCGCTGCCCCCGGAAGCCCCTCTGGCCTTCTCTCGGCAGGTCCGGGCGCGGGCTCCCCGAACGCCGGGGCCCTCGCGCAGCACGAAGTCAACGCCTCAGGTTGCACAAAGCTGGCCGATGGCGCGTTCGCCACCGGGCCGACCGTTCCTCTGCTGCCGCAAACCTGGGACAAAGAACCTCCTGCTGCGAACAAACACGCAGGCCGCGCCTGAACCGGGGCCGCTCGCCTCGCCAAAAGCTCCTGGGAGGCGCCGAGCGCGTGACAACGGCCCAAGTCGCGAGCACTGCGCAAAGCAAGAAGGAACCGCACAGAGGTGTGCCGCGCGCCCCGCGCTATAGTGGGGGCGCCTTGAGAACGCAAACGCAGAGTTCTTTAGAGAACCGACCGAAACGAATGCCGGAGGGGAATTGAGCGCCCAGCAGCCAACGATCATCTACACCCTGACCGATGAGGCGCCGCTGCTTGCGACCCATGCATTTCTGCCGATCGTGCGAACCTTCGCCAAAGAAGCCGACATCGTCGTCAAGACCAGCGACATCTCCTTGGCGGCACGCATCCTGGCCGAGTTCCCCGACTATCTGGCCGAATCCCAACGCGCGCCAGACGATCTGGCCGAGCTGGGCAGGCTGACCCAGTTGCCCGACACCAACATCATCAAACTGCCGAACATCAGCGCTTCGGTGCCGCAGCTCCTGGCCGCGATCAAAGAGCTGCAGGGCAAGGGATACGCCATTCCGGACTACCCTGGCGATCCGAAAACAGACGAAGAGCTGGCCATCAAGACCCGGTACGGCAAATGTTTGGGCAGCGCTGTGAATCCGGTGCTGCGGGAAGGCAACTCCGACCGCCGCGCGCCCAAAGCGGTCAAGGAGTACGCGCGTAAGCACCCGCACAGCATGGGAGCCTGGTCCCAAGCGTCGCGCACCCATGTGGCGACGATGAAGCACGGCGATTTCTACCACGGCGAGAAGTCGCTCACGCTGGACCGCGCGCGCGACGTCCGGATGGAGCTGGTGAACAGCGACGGCGAGAAGACCGTGCTCAAACCCGAGGTGAAGCTGTTGTCGGGCGACATCATCGACAGCATGTTCATGAGCAAGAAAGCCCTGTGCGACTTCTACGAAGAGCAGATGCAGGACGCCTATGAGACCGGTGTGATGTTCTCCTTGCACGTCAAAGCGACGATGATGAAGGTGTCGCACCCCATCGTGTTCGGGCACGCGGTCAAGATCTTCTACAAGGACGCCTTCGCCAAACACCAGGAGCTGTTCGACGAGCTGGGCGTCAACGTCAACAACGGCATGTCCGACCTGTACAGCAAGATCGAGAAACTGCCCGCCTCGCAGCACGAAGAGATCATCCGCGACCTGCACGCGTGCCATGAGCACAGGCCCGAGCTGGCAATGGTGGACTCGGCCAAGGGCATCTCGAACTTCCACTCGCCCAGCGACGTGATCGTCGACGCCTCCATGCCCGCGATGATCCGCGCGGGCGGCAAGATGTACGGAGCGGACGGGCGGCCCAAGGACACCAAGGCCGTGAACCCCGAGTCCACTTTCTCGCGCATTTACCAGGAGATCATCAACTTCTGCAAGACTCACGGCCAGTTCGACCCGACGACCATGGGCACTGTCCCCAATGTGGGCCTGATGGCGCAACAAGCGGAAGAGTACGGCTCCCACGACAAGACGTTCGAAATCCCCGAGGACGGAGTCGCCAACATCGTGGACATCGCCACAGGCGAAGTACTGCTGTCCCAAAATGTGGAGGCCGGGGACATCTGGCGTATGCCCGTGGTCAAGGACGCGCCGATCCGAGACTGGGTGAAACTGGCCGTGAACAGGGCCCGCAACTCCGGCATGCCCGTCGTGTTCTGGCTGGACCAGGAGCGTCCGCACGAGAACGAGCTGCGCAAAAAAGTCAACACGTACCTGAAAGACCATGACACCGAGGGCCTCGACATCTCGATCATGTCGCAGGAGCGGGCCATGCGGCACACGATTGAGCGCGCGATGCGCGGGCAGGACACCATTGCCGCCACCGGGAACATCCTGCGCGACTACCTGACCGACCTGTTCCCGATCCTCGAACTGGGCACCAGCGCCAAGATGCTTTCCATCGTGCCGTTGATGGCCGGGGGCGGGCTGTACGAAACCGGCGCGGGCGGCTCGGCCCCCAAACACGTCAAGCAGCTGATCGAGGAGAACCACTTGCGGTGGGACTCCCTTGGCGAGTTCCTCGCGCTCGCAGTCAGCCTGGAGGACCTTGGAGCCAAAACCGGCAACACCCGGGCGGCGATCTTGGCCAAGGCGCTGGACGCCGCGACCGGCACGTTGCTGGGCAACAACAAGAACCCGTCCCCCAAGACGGGCGAGCTCGACAACCGAGGAAGCCAGTTCTACCTCGCTCTGTACTGGGCCCAAGAACTCGCCTCGCAGACCGAAGACCGGCAGCTTGCAGAACGGTTCGCCACTATAGCCGACGAACTGGCCAAGAACGAGGCCGTCATCATTGAGGAGCTCGCCGAAGTCCAGGGCAAGCCTGTGGACATCGGGGGCTACTACGCGGCGAGCAGCGACACGCTCACCGCAGTGATGCGGCCGAGCAAAACATTCAACGCCATCCTTTCCGCAGCCCAAAGCTGACCCTGGTTGCGCCGCGACAGCGCCGCTCGGCCTCGCGGCGGCGGAGCCGCAAACCTGATCGGACGATAACCCCGCCGATATTCTGAGCACGCCCATCACCCGAGCGCACTGTAGACTGCCGTCAGCACCGCTCCGAGATTGGAAGGAACCGTTGTGGTCATTCGCCGATCGCAGGCCCTCGCCCCTGCGCTCCTGCTGCTCGCCCTCTTCAGCGCCCCGCCCGCGATGGCGGACAAAGCCGCCGACTGCGCGCGGTTGACACAAGCCTCAGGCGAGTACGCGAAGCTCGCCAGAAATCTCGCAAATCTGCGCAAGACCGCCGACGCGCTCAAGGACGGCGACGACACCGCCGCCCTCGCCGCGACACAGCGCAAGATCGTGGAGGTCGCCCGCACAATCGGCGGCAAACTGCACAAAATACAACCCTACCTTGACGACCCCGTTCTCTCCTACGTCTACGAGAGGGACGCGAAGTCTTTCGACGATTACGCCAACACGTTGGAAGGAGCCATTGAGAACGGCGATCTCGACGGAGGCAACATCCACGCCACAAAGGTGTACGAGCGCAACGTGCAGGCAGTCAACGCCGCGAACGACGCGTATCACGAGCAATGCAGATAGGTTGTTGACGAAAGTCTCCGACCGCCGCCGTCCAGGTTCGAAACCGGGCACTGCCAGAGAAGTCCCAGCCACCTGTACCCGAATCCACAGCGGACGCCACAGGTTTCGCGACGCGGCACAAGCTAGTATGTGCCTGCTATGAAACAATCCGTTGCCTTGAGGTCGTTGTTCGCGATGGCTCTGGTTGGCAGCTTCTGCGGCGTTTTCGCCCAGGCTGACCCGACCGACCCACCCCCACCCCCGGCGGACACCGCCGCTCCGGCGCCCGCGCCCGACCCAGCCCCCGCACCGGCTCCCGCCCCTTCGGACGCCCCTGTTCCCAGCCCTGCTCCCCCGGCCGAAACACCTGCGCCAGCTCCCACGGCCGAAGCGGCTCCCCCGCCCCCGGCCGAGACACCCGCGCCCGACCCGGCCCCCGCGCCGGCTCCCGCCCCTTCGGACGCCCCTGTTCCCAGCCCTGCTCCCCCGGCCGATACCGCTGCGCCGCCCCCGCCCCCGGCGGACGCCACTGCTCCAGCTCCGGACGCAGCCGCGGCGAATCAGATCCGCAAGTACGTCGCGCTCGGCGACTCCTACGCCTCCTCGCCTTTCCAAGACCCCGTGGACGACCCCTCCGGTTCGTGCCGCCGATCCTTCAACAACTACCCGTCACAGGTCGCCACCGCCCTCAATCTCGAGCGAGGGAACACGTTCGTCGACCTGAGCTGTAGCGGCGGCCAATCGTACGGGCTCACCAACGTTCTTCCCGGCGGTCTCGGCTGGGGCGGGCAACCCCAAGCTTTGACGGATTCGGTCACCCCCGACACAGATCTGGTCACAATGACGTTCGGGCTCTCCAACGACACCCTTTCCGGGGTGCTCTTCCGGGACTGCAACAACGGCAACTGCCAGGCCAAAGTGGAAGGCACCCCGCAGCTCGCCGATATGAACGAGTTTTCGAAACGGATCGTAGACTCGACCGTTGAAGGCGCGCAGAAGATCCATGAGATCAACCCGAACGCGAAGATCGTCTTCGTGGGCTACCTGCGCATGGGAAGCGCCTGGTGCGACGCGTGGGGCTCGTACAACGACGCCGACGCCGCGTACATGGACAGCCTTCAGGCCCGCGTCAACGACGCGCTGAAAGCAGCCGCCGCGCAAACCGGATCGATCTATGTCGATCCGAACACCCACGGCGACCATGGGGTCTGCTCCGAACAGCCGTGGGTGCGCGGCGACGGCTCGCACATCGGCGGGCCGAATTTCGCCCTGCACCCCACGCCCGAAGGGCAAGCTGCCGTCGCCCAAGACGTGCTGCGCGCGATCGGCCGCTAGCATCGCCGTCCTCGGCTAAGGAACCGCCACTGCCTGCAGAAATGCTTCAGCGAACACGTCGCATGCCTCATCAAGCTCGGGCAGGTCGATCTGCGGTGCCGCCGCAATAGCCAGACGCGTCATTGCGCGCACCACGATCGGCGCCACCATCTGCTGCACGAGCAAGGAGAGCGGCAGATCGCGGACACGCCCGGCGGCGAGCCGCCGAGCCGCCGAAGCAGGGTGCTGCGCGACAGCCCGGCCTCGCGGGCGATCACAACGAGCGGCGCGTCGGCGCCATCAGTCCACGCAGGGAATCCCGCCGGTCTCCACAGGCTTGCCGCGATCCGGCGTCTCTGGGCTCGAGCCAGATGCGGCAGGCCTGGTCGCCCCGTCGCCGATAGCCTGAACGGCAGAGGAGGACGGCGGGGGCGGCGGGGCGGGGCGTTGGCCGAATGCCTGCTGCACCTCGGCTGCGACCTTCTTGGGGTTGATGATGTTGACATCCTGGTCGTCGACCGTCTCGTAGCCCTCCACCGGCAAGGTGCGGAACTCGACTTCCCCGCCGGTGTTCTGCTGCACCTTCTGGATGAAGCTGACCACGTCCCAATTCGGGGAGAGCACCACGTCCTTCTGCACGACGGACACAAGGGAGCGCAGTCGTCCAAGGTCCGACAACGCCCCGGACGAGTTCAGCTTGTGCTGCACCGAGGCCAAGAAGGCTTGTTGGCGGTGCGTGCGGTCGAGGTCGCCGTTGTCCAAGCCGTGGCGTTGGCGGACGAACGCAAGGGCGTCCGACGCGTCAAGAGTCTGAAGCCCCTTGCGGAAATTGGCCCCCGAGTAATCGTCGTAGACCGCGTGGTTCAGACACACCTCGATACCGCCGAGGGCCTTCGCCACGTCGTAGAATCCGACAAGGTTGACCTCGGCGTACTGGTCGATCGGCACGCCGAGGAGTTCGCGCACCGTTCGGATCGTCTCCTGCCTGCCCGCCTCGCGGCCTTCGCGCTCGATTGTTTTCCGGTCGGACTCCCCCTTGTCGACCAATTCGTTCTCAACCTCGAACTTCTTCAGCCCGTACGCCTCTTTGATTTTGATCTTGCTGTACCCCTTGATCCCCCGCACAGTGACATAGTCGTCACGCGGGATCGAAAAGGCGACCGCTTTGCCGCGCCCAGCCGGTATGTGGATCAGGATCAGCGTGTTCGTGTTATAGCCGCCCTCGTCGCCGTCTCCGGCATGCAGCTTCTCCAGCAGCGAGGACGGCAGGTCTTTCCCGTCCTGGTCCTTGCGGGAGTCGAGCCCGATGAGCAGGATGTTCGTGGAGCCGTCGACCGACTTCGGGCCGAGCGGGTCGCCGCCTCGGCCGACCTGGTTGATCTGGTCGTAGACGCGCCACCCGATCCCGGTGGCGGCGAGCGCGAGCACCGCCATCAAAGCAGACACCGCTTTCAACGTCCAATGCGAAGAAACCCCAGGGCGCCCTGGGCCCCGATTCACGGCCTTTCGGCGCAACGGCGAACCTGCGGCCCAGTGCCTCCCGGCCATCTGCCGCAGCTCGTTCATGGCGATAGCATACGACGCCGCCCCTGCAAAACCGCAGCTCCACGAAGCCGAAACCCCAGGAAACACGCGTTTGCCGATCCAGCTCACACCGCCCTCGCCAGCGGCAGTTGGTCCCAACGGGTGGTGTAGGCGGGCGAAAGGAAGTCCCGGCGCATCTCCCAGGCCCGCAGCCGGGGCGGGCCAAGGGTCACGGAGTCCCTGCCATGCTTGGCACGCACACGGTCCACCGTCTGCCAAACGCTCGGGGACAATTCCGGCTCGGCGCCCCAGGCCATGCGCTCCCCCGCCGGAGCCAAATCTCCGAGGACCACCCCGCAACGAATGTACGAGCACCCCGGTTGGAACAGCCGCTCGCCGAGCTCGCGGGCGGCACAGGCGAGCAAGACCGGATCGTCGCTCGGCTGCGGCAAGCTCGCGCACGCTGTCACGGCGCTGCGGGGGCCTTGCGCGTACGGCGACGTGGCCATCGACACCGCGAGGTGGCCCGCGTCCATGCCCCGCCCGCGCAAGCGGGCCGCGACTTGGTCGATCCGGTCAGTGATCGCCGCAAGCATTTCTTCAGCATCGACGACCGGCCTGCCGAACATCCGCGAGCAGACCATCTGATGCGACTCAGCAGGCTCCTGCGCCCCGTCGCAACGGACTCCGCCGAGCTCACGGACAGTGCGCTCAAGCTGAACGGTGCCCAGCCCTCGCGCCCGCCTCGGTTCGAGCGATTTCAGATCGATGGCCGTGCGGACGCCGACCGAGCCGAGCTTGCTCGCGAGACGGCGCCCGACGCCCCACACATCGGCGACCGGCGTGCGCGCCAAGAGTTCGTCCACTGCGCCCTGCTGCCATCGGGTCAGATCGCACACACCGGCGCGCCCAGGGGCCTTCGCCTCGTGGCTGGCCGCCTTCGCCAAGGTCCTGGTCTCACCGACGCCCACGCGCACCGGCAAGCCCGCCCACTTGCCGCACAGCTCTCGTATCGACCTGGCGAGCTCCATCGACTCAGCCCTGGGAAGCCAGAGGAAGCACTCATCGATCGAGTACTGGTCGACACGCGCGCACACGGCCTCCAGCACGGCGACGAACCGGTTGGACATGTCCGCGTACAACTCGTAGTTCGAGGACCGCGCGAGAACCCGTCGCGCAAAGCGGGGGTCCTTGCGGACCTGGAACCACGGCTGGCCCATCGCGACGCCGAGCGTTTTCGCCTCCGCCGAGCGGGACACCACACAGCCGTCATTGTTCGACAGCACCACGACCGGAAGGCCGCGCAAAGCGGGGTCGAAAACCCGCTCGCAGGACACATACATACAGTCCACGTCCACCAGCGCGGCCACAAAGCCCTGTTCAGCGGACACGGGTGATCGCCCATGTCACCATGCCCCACACGGCGTCCGGCGCGGCAACGGCAGCCTCGCGCAACCGGGTGACCACAAACCCCCCCTCCCCGGCAGAGGCGACCACCACCGACCCCAGGCGGGGCTCGAGGGATCGGTCCACGACCAGAAGAGAATCCGGCAAAACACCGGACCCGGACAACGCGTCGCCCCGCGCCCGCCAGTAGAACGTGGCCGCCGGACGCGGCGCCACCAGCGCGGACAGATCCAAAGCCCGCGCCTCATAGTCCGCGGCGGGAGACGGCCATCCGGAGAACACACGTTCGACACTGTCCATACTGCAAGTAGAACATGGATTCGAATCCGACGCAAGGGACCGGCGGCGCCCCTCAACCCGCCTTGCCGAGCTGCACCGCTTTCACCAGCAAGAGCACAGCGCCCGCAACAAGGTACGCGCGCAGGGCCAGCATCGAGAATTTCGTGCCAGCCGACCATGCGACCGGTTTGAGCAGAGCCAGGGGCGGCATGCGCCACGACATCTTGGCGCTGGGGCTGAAAACGGGTTTCGCCGGCTCCGCCGCCGATCTGCGCCGCCGCCCCAGCGCCCACACGCTCGCCCCGAACGCGATCGCCGCGACCGTGATGCCAGCGGCCAACTGCAACGTCAGCTGCACCACGTCGAGATTTTTGAACAGCGTCGTCGCCATAAGAATGCCGGACAAGAGCAGCAGAACAGCGACGATGACCCCGGCGACGATGTTCAGCCATGTCTTGTTCACCCAGGGGCCGAGCACCTCGCGGTCGTTGCACAGCAGCAGGAGGAACACGCTCGCGCTCGGCAGGAGCAACCCCGCGAGGGCCTGCACGGCCTGGGTTATCAGCCCGAGCGGCGCACCGGGGATGAGCGGAATCGCGGCAGCGACGACGATCATCGCCGTGTACGAGAAATAGAACTGCTTGGCGTCCTTGAAGCTTCTGTGCAGCGAGTGCTTGAGGCCGAACACGTCGCCGAAGGCGTAACTGGTCGAGAGGGTCACGGCGGCGGCCCCGATGATGCTGGCGTCCAGAAGGATGATTGCGAACATCTGCCCCATCCACGGCGCGTGCTGCCCCAAAAGGTCCGCGATGATCTTCACGCCGTCGTCGTCGTCCCAGGCTGGCCGCTTGCCGTCCGGCGTGGACCGGGCCGCGTAGTCGGCGATCATCACCAACGCCGCTGCGCCGACGATCACGACGAACGAGCCGATCACAGTGTCCGCCCGCTCATAGCTGATGAACCGGGGGGTGATGCGCTTGTCCACAATGTTGGACTGCTGGAAGAAGAGCTGCCACGGCGCAACCGTCGTCCCCACCATCGAGATGATGAGCAGGATCGAGTCCGAGGTGAGCCCGCCCGCGATGTGGGGAACCACAAAACCGTGCGCGGCCTGACCCCAATTCGGCTTGCAGAAGAACAAAAGCGGGATCTGGAGCAAGGCCACCGCGATGAACGCGAACATGGCGCGCTCCCAGCGCCGGAAATTGCCCGAAGCCATAATGGCGATGAGGGCGACGGCGCAGGTGGGCACCACGATGTATTTCGAGACGCCGAGGTGGTCCGCTGCGAGAGAAACCCCGATGAACTCGGTGATGATGGTGAGGAAGTTCAAGAGGAAAAGGTCGCCGACCGAGAACCAGCCCCAGCCCCGCCCGAACCGTTCGTTGATGAGCCGGGCGTGGCCGACGCCGGTCACCGCGCCGAGGCGCACCACCATTTCTTGGTTCACGATCAGCACCGGCACCAACAGGAGCAGCACCCAGAGCAGCGAGTACCCGTAGACCTGGCCGGCCTGGGCGTATGTCGCCACCCCGCCGGCGTCGTTGTCGCCGACCATCACGATGAGCCCCGGCCCCATGATCGCCAGCAACGTCATCAGTCGCCGCTTGAAGCCGGGGTTGCTGTGCGCGTCGTCGGCTTTGACCTTCCCGAAGGCGCCCTCGATGTCGCCCAGGTGCGCCGAGTCGAGGACCGCGGACTGCTTCTGCCGATCAGTCACGGGCCCCTCCTGGCGGAGCGTCCGACTCCTCGGCGCCCTGCGTCTCGTGGCGCGGGTCTGGACTTCGGCGTCGCCAATCTTCCGGAATGATCTCTTCCAGCACGTCGTCGATGGTCACCACGCCGAGCACGCGGTTCTCGGGGTCGACCACCGTGATCGCGGGCAGGTTGTAGTCGTCCATCAGCAGGGCCACGTCCTCAAGGTCTGCCTCCGGGCCAACTCGCACCGGGTCGTCGTCCATGATGTCTTTCAGTTGCGCCTGCGGGTCGGACTGCAACAGTGTGATGACCTCCACGACGCCGGCGAGCTGGCCGGCTTCGTTGGCCACATGCATCGTCATCAGGGATTCCGGCTCGTGGTCCTTGGCCTGCGCGATGGCGTGGAGCGCTTGGGCGGCAGTCGCCGACTCGGGCAGGGAAAGGACGCCGACGTTCATGCGCCCGCCCGCGCTGCCAGGGTTGAAACCCATCAGGGTGAGCACTTTGGCGCGCTGGCCCGCAGGAAGCAAGTCGAGCACCTTCTGGCGGCGAGACTGGCGCAGCTCGCTGATCGCGTCGGCCGCGTCGTCGGCTTCCATGTGCGCGAGCACGGAGGCCGCCTCTTCGTCGCTCATATTGCCGAGCAGTTTGGTCGCGTGGTCGGGGTCGAGCTCCTCGAACACGTCGGCTTCCAGCTCGGGGTCCGCGTGGACCTGTTCGAGGATCTCCTCGCCCTCGGCCTTGTCGGCCTCCTCCAGCAGGTCCGCGAGGTCTGCGGGGCGCAGCTTCGCCAACAGGCCTTGCTTGCCGCGCAGCAGAGCGCTCGGGTTGTGCCCGATGAGCGGGGCGAACGCTTTCCAGTCCCGGCCCGGATGCCCGTCGCCTTGCTTGATGAGCCCGAAGAAGCGCGCGGGACGGCGGGTGTCGAGCCTGGCCAGCACCCACCCTTCGGCGGTTTTCTCCAGCTCCACATCCCACGCGCGGACCAATTCGACCTCCGCGACGTCGATGAGCCGGTGATCCAGGATGTCCGACGAGAGCAGCACCTCGCCTTCCCGCCGCTCGAAGCTGCGCAGGTCGACCCGTTCGGAGGCCAGCTGCGCGCCGTGCGGGGAAAGAGCCGCGACCTGGTCGTTGGCGATGTACACGCGCCGGCCGCCGACCTGGGCGACCAACCCCGTGACCAGAGGGTGCTCCGCGCCGCGCAGACGCACGATGACGTCGTCCACCCGGCCGACCGATTCGCCGGAGCGCGTGGTCAGCGGACTTCGCAAGAGCGCGGAGAGGCGCAAGACGGCGACAGGGCTCTGCTCGCTCATTGTGGGAGCCTTCCGTGGGGTCCCCGTGTGCGGGGAGGGGGCGGACTTCAAGTCGACAGTAAGGATGCCTTGCTTTGCTTGCGTTCTCAACCCCATGATTCGGCAGGACGAAAAATGAGTTGCGCGGCGCCGACAATTCGGCCGCCGCCATCACCCCCCGGCACGACCCGCAAGGACTCCCCCGGCGCAAGCCCTGCCACAGCGAAACCCGACAGAGCGAAAGAGGGACGCGGCGGGATGCGGGCTCGCACGCCGGGCGCGTCGCGGATCACCGGCTCAGAACGGCAGGATTGCGAGCACGGCTACTGGCTTGCGCTCGAAGCCTTCCGTTTCACCCAGCCGATCACCGCGGTGACGACAAAGAGCAGTGCGCCGACGTACACAAGCCAGGCCAAGGTCTTCACCAGGAGGCCGACGATCGTCAAGGCCAACCACAGAACAAGCAAGAAACCGATCAATGCCAACATGGGCCGATCTTATCAACAAATCTGCGCGCGCCGCGCCTCACTCGATCACGAGCAACAAATCGCCGCCCTCCACGCGCGCAGTCGGCCCCACAGCGATCCGCGCAACCTTGCCCGCCCGCGGCGCAGTGATCGCGGCCTCCATCTTCATCGCTTCGATCGTCGCGACCGTGTCGCCCTCCCCGACCTCCTGGCCCGGCTCCACCGAGACGGTGACCGTCCCGGCGAACGGCGCGGGGACATGCCCCGGATTGCTCCGATCCGCCTTCTGCGCCTCGACGACCTCGCTCGCGACGGAACGATCCCGAGCCTGAACCGGGCGCAATTGCCCGTTGAGCAGGAACATCACCGTCCGCATGCCGCGCTCGTCCGCGTCGGAGATCGCTTCAAGGCCGATCAGCAGCTCCACACCTGGTTCGAGCTGCACCCGGTGCTCGTCGCCGTGGCGCAGCCCGTAGAAGAACTGGTTCGCGGACAACCGGGACGTGTCCCCGTACCGCTCCCGGTGCGTCCGGAACTCTTCTGCCGGCCCGGGGAAGAGCAGACGGTTCAGCGCGGCCCTGCGCTGCGAGCTCGCGCCGTCGAGCTCGGCCTCGTCCTGCTCGGTGAGTTCGGCCTTCGTCTTCGCGGGCGCGCGGGAGCTGAGCGCTTTCTCGCGGAACGGCTCCGGCCAACCGCCGGGGGGGTCGCCCAGGTCCCCGCGCAAAAACCCGATCACCGAGTCCGGGATGTCGAAGCGGCCCGGGTCGGCCGCGAACTCCTCGCCGCTGACCCCCGCGCCCACAAGCGCCAACGCGAGGTCGCCGACCACTTTGGAGGACGGGGTGACCTTGATGAGGCGGCCCAGAAGACGGTCGGCGGCCGCATAGCACTCTTCGACCTGCTCGAACCGGTCGCCCAATCCCAGCGCGATGGCTTGCTGGCGCAGATTGGAGAGCTGGCCGCCCGGTATCTCGTGCTCGTACACTCGGCCGGTCGGCGAGGGCAGGCCCGATTCGAACGGCGCGTACACCTTGCGGATCGCCTCCCAGTACGGCTCCAACGCGCACACTGCGCGCAGGTCCACCCCGGTGTCGTGCGGCGTGTTCGCCGCGGCGGCGACAATCGAGGACAGAGCGGGCTGGCTGGTCGTCCCGGCGAGCGGGGCGGACGCGCCGTCCACAGCGCTCGCCCCGGCCTGCCAGGCCGCCCAATACGTCGCGAGCTGGCCGCCAGGGGTGTCATGGGTGTGCACATGCACCGGCAGGTCGAAACGCGAGCGCAACGCGGCGACCAAGGCCGCCGCCGCGGGCGGGCGCAAAAGGCCCGCCATGTCCTTGATCGCCAGGACGTGCGCGCCCGCCTCGACGATCTCCTCGGCGAGGCGCAAATAGTAGTCGAGGGTGTACAGGCGCTCGCCCGGATCGGAAAGATCGCCCGTGTAGCACAGAGCGACCTCGGCGACAGATGTGCCGGTCTCGCGCACCGCCTCGATGGCCGGACGCATCGCGGCCACATTGTTGAGCGCGTCGAAGATCCGGTAGATGTCGATTCCGGTCGCCGTGGCCTCGCGGACGAAAGCGTGCGTCACCTTGGTCGGGTACGGGGTGTAGCCCACCGTGTTGCGCCCGCGCAGCAGCATTTGCAGACAGATGTTGGGAATCGTTTCGCGCAGCGCGGCAAGCCGGTCCCACGGGTCCTCTTTGAGGAATCGGAGGGCCACGTCGTAGGTCGCGCCGCCCCAGCACTCGATGGAAAGCAGCTGCGGCGTCGTGCGCGCGATGTGGGGGGCGACTGCGAGCAGGCCCGTGGTGCGCAGCCGGGTGGCGAGCAGGGACTGGTGCGCGTCGCGGAACGTGGTGTCGGTCAGCCCCACGCCGGGACTGTCCCGAAGATGCCGGGCGAACCCCTCGGGGCCGAGCGAAAGCAGGCGCTGGCGGGAGCCGTCCGGCGGCGGCAGGCTCAGATCGATTGCCGGGAGCTTGTCGTGCGGATACACCTTGGACGGGCGCTCCCCGTGCGGCCGGTTCACTGTCACGTCGGCGAGGTAGTCGAGGATCTTGGTGGCGCGGTCCGCCGAATGCCTCGCGCTGACCAGTCCTGGGCGCTCCTCGATGAACGAGGTGGTGACGCGGCCGGCCTGGAAGTCCGGGTCGTCGAGCACCGCTTGGAGGAACTGGATGTTCGTGCTCACGCCGCGGATGCGGAACTCCGCGACCGCGCGGCGGGCGCGGCTGGCCGCTGTCGCGAAATCCCCGCCCCGGCAGGTGAGCTTCACCAGCATCGAGTCGAAATGCGCGCCGACCGCGGCGCCGAGGCTCGTGCCCCCGTCCAGGCGCACGCCTGCGCCGCCCGGACTGCGGTAGGCCGTGATGCGGCCGGTGTCCGGGCGGAATCCGTTCGCCGGGTCCTCGGTGGTGATCCGGCACTGTATGGCCGCGCCCCGGATCTGGAGCGATTCCTGGCGCAGGCCCAAATCCTCCAAGGTCTCGCCTGAGGCCACCCGCATCTGGCTGCGCACCAGATCGACGTCGGTGATCTCCTCCGTGACGGTGTGCTCCACTTGGATGCGCGGGTTCATCTCGATGAACACATGCCTGCCCTGCTCGTCCACGAGGAATTCCACCGTTCCCGCGCAGCGGTACCCGATGTGGCGGGCGAAAGCGACCGCGTCCGCGCAGATCTTCTCCCGCAGCTGCGGGTCGAGGTTCGGGGCCGGGGCGAGCTCGATGACCTTCTGGTGCCTGCGTTGCAGGCTGCAGTCCCGCTCGAAGAGGTGGACGACATCGCCGTGCCAATCGGCGAGGATCTGCACTTCGATGTGGCGGGGGTTGACCACCGCCTGTTCGAGGAAAACGGCTCCGTCGCCGAACGCTGCCTCGGCCTCGCGAGATGCGGCGAGGACCGCTTCGCGCAGCTCCTGCGGATCCGCCACCCTGCGCATCCCCCTGCCGCCGCCGCCCGCGACAGCCTTCACGAACACCGGGAACGTCATCGACCGCGAAGCGGCGAGGATCTCGTCCACGTCGCAGGACGGCGGAACCGAGGCGAGCGTCGGCAGGCCAGCCTCGCGGGCCGCCGCGATCGCCCGGGATTTGTCGCCGGCGAGATCGAGAATCTCGGCAGAGGGCCCGATGAACGCAATGCCCGCCTCCGCGCACGCCGCAGCGAGCCGGGGGTTCTCGGAAAGGAACCCGTAGCCGGGGTAAATCGCGTCCGCCCCGCAGCGCTTCGCCGTCGCGACGACTTGGTCCACATCGAGGTACGCCCGCACGGGATGGCCGACTTCCCCGATCTGATACGCCTCGTCCGCTTTGAGACGGTGCAACGAGTAGCGGTCCTCGTAGGGGTAGACGGCAACGGTTTTCGCCCCCAGCTCGAACGCGGCCCGGAAGGCCCGGACCGCGATCTCTCCCCGATTGGCGACCAGGACTTTCTGGAACATGCGCCTCACGCTACCGCACACCGATGGTCGCCGCTGGATCGTATGGCCAGGTGTGGGGCGGGCCGGTTGCCGCGCTCCCCGCCCGACACCTCAGAAGTCAGTTTGTGATATACATCTCATGTATTCATTTTTGGTGAATAGATTCCCTTTGAGAGGAGCGTCATGCGCGCACATCTTATCGCTGCGATTGCTTTCGGGGCAGTTTTACCCACTGTATCGCCGCAGGCCGCAGAAGCCGGTCCGCCGTACCAAAACTGCGACGAGGCGCGGGCCGACGGCGCGGCCCCGATACAAAAGGGCGATCCCGGCTACAGTTCCAGGCTGGATCGTGACGGAGACGGCGTGGCCTGCGAAAACAGCTCCCGCTCCAGGCGCAGGCACTAGACGCCCCCTTGCCCTGAGCAACAGCGTCGCCGCAGACGGGCGACCGTTTTCTCGTCGCGGCCCGCAACACCTGCGACAGCGCTTGGGCGTAGAACCTTTGGGCAGAACAGATCACCCAGCTTGCCGGGGCGCGCTCAGCTCCGCTTGGGCTTGGGGCCCCGCTTCTCCCGCTCGCGGACGTTGATCTGGATGGGGGTGCCCTCGAAGCCGAAGGTCTCGCGGAGCTTGCGCTCCAAGAAACGCCGATAACCCGCCTCGAGGAACCCCGTGGTGAAGAGGACGAAGGTCGGCGGTTGCGCGGTCGCCTGCGTGGCGTACAGCAGCCTCGGGATCCGCCCGCCGCGCGGCGGGGGCGGCGTGGCGGCGGTGATCTCCGAGAACCATTGGTTCAGCTCGCCCGTCGGGATGCGCTTCTCCCACGAGTCGAGCGCGACGCGCAGCGCGGGGGCGAGCTTGTGGACAGCGCGGCCAGAAAGCGCCGATATGTTCACCCTCGGCGCCCATGTCACGCGCGTGAGGCCCCGGTCGAGCTCCCGCTCCAGCTCGTGGCGGCGGTCCTCGTCCACGAGGTCCCATTTGTTGCAGGCGATGACCATGGCCCGCCCCGCCTCGCCGACCATGCCGAAAACGCGCTGATCCTGTTCGGTGAGCGGCACAGAGGCGTCGATGAGCACAATGACGACCTCGGCGGCCTCGATGGCGCTCTTGGTCCGCACAGCGGCGTAGAACTCGTGGCCCGAAGCCTGCCCGACCTTGCGGCGCAACCCGGCCGTGTCCACGAACTGCCATTCCTCGCCGTCAAGGGCGATGAGGGAGTCCACTGGGTCCACCGTCGTCCCCGCCACGCTGTCCACCACGGACCGGTTCTCGCCGGAGAGTTTGTTGATCAGGGACGACTTGCCCACGTTCGGCCTGCCCACGAGCGCGACCCGGCGCGGCCGGGGCCCCTCGTCCTCGCGGGCCAGCACAGCGGGAACTGCTTCGAGAGCCGCGTCCAGGAGGTCGCCCGAGCCCTTGCCGTGCAGGGCCGAGACCGGGTACGGCCTGCCGAGGCCGAGCGACCAGAGCCCCGAGGACTCGTTCTCGATCTGCGGGTTGTCCGACTTGTTCCCGACCAGGAAAACAGGTTTCTTCGATCGCCGCAGCGATTTCGCCAACGCCTCGTCCACGCCGGTCGCGCCGGCTTGCGCGTCCACGACGAGGAGAATCACGTCCGCGGTCGCCATCGCCAGTTCGGCCTGCTGCGCGATGGACAGCCCGATGCCGGTGGCGTCCGGCTCCCAGCCGCCGGTGTCTTGGACCAAGAAGCTGCGCCCGCCCCATTCCGCGTCGTAGGACACCCGGTCGCGGGTCACGCCGGGCACGTCCTCCACCACTGCCGCGCGTCTGCCGACGAATCGGTTCACCAACGTGGATTTGCCGACGTTCGGCCGGCCCACGATAGCGATCACCGGCAACCGCTGCTCTGCCCTCTTTTGCTCTGTCATGCCAGCCCCTTTGCCTGCGCCAATGTCAACAGCCGGGCAAGCGCCTCTTCGGCCGAGAGGCCCGAGGTGTCGATCAATACCGCGTCGTGGGCTTGCCGCAGCGGAGAAGCCTTGCGGCTTGCGTCGAATGTGTCCCGTTGCGTGATCTGTTCGAGGATCTGCGCCTTGGTGCCCGAGAGCCGGAGCTCCTGGTTCTGAGCGGTCCTGCGCTCCGCGCGCGCCGCCTCCGAAGCGGTGAGGAAGATTTTCAGATCCGCGTCCGGCGCGACCACCGTCCCGATGTCCCGGCCTTCGACAACAATGCGCGGATGCTCGGCGATGATGCGCTGCTGCTCGGCGACCAGGAGCGACCGGATGGAAGGCACGACGCCCACGTTGCGAGAAGCAGCCTGGGTCACCTCGTCGCCGCGCAACGCGGCGCTGACCTCTTCACCGTCCAACCAGACTGTCTCCGACTCCGGATCGACGCTCACGTCGATCTTCGCCTTTCGCGCGGCCTCCGTCATCGCGGCGGGGTCCTCCAGGTCCACCGCGCGGCGCAAAGCGTGGAGCCCCACCGCCCGGTACATCGAGCCAGTGTTCAAATATTTCGCCCCGCACGCGACGGCGAGGGCTTTGGCCACGGTCGATTTCCCCGTCCCGCTCGGGCCGTCGATCGCCACGACCAAACGATTGCTTTGTCCGCTCACGCGCGCACCGCTTTCTGATCCACCGCTGCCCACAGCGCGCCGACCTCGCTCGAGGAGAGCGCCCGCAGAGCGCCCGATCGCAGGTCGCCAAGCCTGATCGGGCCGATCCGAAGCCGAGCGAGCTCGATCACCGGATGCCCCACCTCGTCGAACATCCTGCGCACGATACGGTTGCGGCCCTCGTGCAAGGTGATCTCCACGACTGTTCGGTCGCGCTGGGAGCCCCGCAGGCAGACCTCGTCCGCTTTCGCGGGCCCGTCTTCGAGCACCACTCCCGCGCGCAGCTGCTCGACCGCGCGTTTGGCGACAACACCGCGCACTGTGGCGATGTACGTCTTCGGAATCTCGTACGAGGGATGCGCGAGCCGGTGCGCGAGCTCGCCGTCGTTGCTCACCAACAGAAGCCCCGTGGTGTCCGCGTCGAGCCTGCCGACGTGGAAAAGCCCTGCGGGAAGGCCCGCGCGCCCGTCGGCGGCAAAGTCAGGACCCGCCTCGCGCAACAGGTCCCCGACGCAACGTTCTCTGGTGTCGGACATGGCCGTGAGCACGCCTTTCGGCTTATTGAGCGCGTAGGTGGCATGCCGGTCGTCCACTGCGATCCGCTTGCCGTCCACTTCCACGACCGCGGTGTGCGGGTCCACGAGCACGCCTTGCTCGGTCACGAGACGCCCGTCCACGCGCACCCGGCCCTCTGCGATCAACTGCTCGGAGCCCCGCCGGGAGGCGACGCCAGCGCGCGCCAACACTTTGTGCAGGCGCTGCGCGGAGGGCACGTCTCTCTCGCCGACGGGCAGGGAGGCTTGGTCATTCGACATCGACGTTCCAGACTAGCGGAGCGGGCTCGGCGCTCTGCGCTGCCTCAAGCCGGGGGTCGGCCAGGATCTCTTCCACTGCCTCGGGGCCGGGCAAGAGCGGTTCGATGTCGGGCAGCTCCGCGAGGGAGGCGATCCCCAGCTGCTCGAGGAACCCGTCGGTCGTCTCATAGACAATCGCGCCGGAGCCGGGCTCGGTCCCGGTCGGGGCGAGCAGCTCGCGAGCGACCAAAGAGCGCAGCACGCCGTCGCTGTCCACGCCCCGGATGGCGTTGATCTGCGAACGTGTGACGGGCTGGCGGTAGGCGGCTATCGCGAGGGTCTCCAATGCGGCCCCAGAGAGTTTCACCCGGCCTTGTTCGCGCAGGAAGGCGCGCACAGCCCACGACTGCGCGCCTGCCGTGTAGAACCGCCAGCCGTCGCCCACTTCGCGCAGCTCGACACCGCTCCTGCGGCTTTTGAGCTCATCGGCCAACGCGCGCAGGGCGGACTCGATCCGCGCGAGAGGCTGCCCGACCGCCTCGGCGAAGTCGCGCGCCGGAGTGGGAGCGGGGACGACGAGGAGCATCGCCTCCAGGGCGGCGCGCAATTCGTCGTCGGCGATCTCGTGCGGCGCCAGCTCCGGCTCGAACTCCTCGGCGCTGTTCGCGGCGGCGCGCTCCTGCGTCGCAAACGGCCGGAGCCCTTCGTCCATCGGCGCGCTCATGCCGCCGCCACAGCTCGGAGCCGAAGCGGCGCGAGCGGCGCTTGCTGCTCGAATTCGATCTTCGACTCGCCGTGCAGGCGCAGCACCGCGAGGAATCGGGCCACCCACATTTCCTTGTTGCCCAAGATCTGCGCCACCAGCTCGGTGAAATCCCACCATTGGCCGGGAGACCGCCCCCCGAGCAGGCCGAGCAGGAGCTCGGCCTGCTCGGCGACGCTCACTGGTTTGGCGTGCATGTGGCCGGTCGCCACCTCGGGCACAGGTTTCGGCGCGAGCGCCTCAGCGGCGATCTTGGCGAACGCGGCAAGGCCCACGCCGATGCTCGCAGGCCGCGCCTTGGCCGAGCGCAACTCCTCGTCCACCGTCGCTGGCGCGGCGGGGAAACGCCGGTCCGAATCTGCCATGAACTCAGCGAAGCGCGCCGAGACCGCCCGATAAGCCCGGTACTGCAGCAGTTTCGCGAAGAGCACGTCGCGCGCTTCCAGCAGCGCCAACGCCTCCGGGTCCTCCGGCTCGCCCGACGGCACCAGGCGCGCGGCCTTGAGTTGCAACAGCGTCGCCGCGATGACCAGGAACTCCGTCACGGCTCCGAGGTCGCCTGTCGCCATCGAATGCTTCGGCTCCCCCGCTGCGCTCGCAACGCTCGCGCCGTCCTCGTCGTGGGGACGATGGCGCCCTTGTTCGGCGGCGAACTGGGCTCCGAGCTTGCGCGTGTGGGCGATGAACTCGTCGGTGACTTCGGCCAGAGCAAGAGTTGTCAAGTCCAGCTCCCGTTTGGAGATCAAATCCAAAAGCAGCTCGAACGGACCGGAAAAATTGCTGATGGTCAGCTCGAACGAGGGCTTGGGGGTCACGACTCTGTCCGGGCGATGAACTCTTTGCCGAGGTCCAAATACGCTTTCGCGCCCGCAGATTCAGGGGCCCAGGTGATAATCGGCTCACCGGCGACGGATGTCTCCGGGAACCGGACCGTCCGGCTGATCACCGTGTCGAAGACAATGTCGGCGAACACCTCCACCACGCGGGTCATGACCTCCCTCGCGTGCAAGGTGCGGGCGTCGAACATCGTCATGACGATGCCCATGATCGCGAGCTTCGGGTTGAGCCGGTCGTGCACCTTCTCGACGGTGTCCTGCAGCAGGGCGAGGCCCCGGAGGCTGAAGAACTCGCACTCCATCGGGATCAGCACGCCTTCTGAGCAGGCCAAAGCGTTGAGCGTCAAGAGGCCGAGGCTCGGCTGGCAGTCGATGAGGATGTAGTCGTAGTCGGCTTCGACTGCGCGCAAGGCGCGACCGAGCGCGTGCTCTCGGCCCACCTCGTTGACGAGTTGGATCTCCGCCGCGGACAGGTCGATGTTGCTCGGCAACAGGTCCAGGCCGTCAAGCCTGGTCTGCATGAGCACGTCGGCGATGTTGGCCTTCGGGCCCACAAGCAGGTTGTGCACCGTGGTGTCGAGGTCGTGGTGCGCGACCCCGAGCCCTGCGGAAAGGGCCCCTTGGGGATCGAGGTCCACCAGGAGCGTGCGCCTGCCGAATTTGGCGAGGGCGGCTCCGAGGTTGATCGTGGAAGTGGTCTTCCCCACGCCGCCTTTCTGGTTGCAGACCGCGATGATCTTCGCGGGCCCGTGGGCTTTCAGCGGCTTCGGTTCGAGAAGAGGACGCTTCGGCCGACCGGTGGGGCCGAGGTCCGGTTCCTCTGCGTCGGCAGGTAAATCCACCAACGGTGGCTGCTGGGGTCCCATGTCGGTGCAGTTTACCTGCTGGAGAACTGTCGGGACGACCGACAGGCCTACTTCGGCGCGGCTTGCTTCGCGGCGAGGTATTCGGCGAAGGTCACGCGGCCTCGGGGGCAAGATTGTGGCCTGCGGCGTAACCGGCGAACGTCGCGCCTGGCAACCAAAACGGAACGACCGGTTGGCGCGACCCCGCAGCGGTTTTCCACTGCCGCGCCCATGCAGCGGCCTCAGCCGCGACCGGCCCTGCGATGTCCTCTGCTCTGCCCTGGGGGGAGCCGCTGGCGATCTCGACGATCCGCTTGGCCGCGTCGCCCGCATCGATCGGCTGGACTGAGAACGCCGGGGCGAAGAGCACCGGCAGACGGCGCTGCGTGGTGAAAATCTGCTCGACGAGCGAATGGAACTGCGCGATCCGCAAGACTGTGTGCGCAAGGCCGGACTCGCGAAGCTTGGCTTCGATGGCGAGTTTCGTCTTGTAGTACAGCAGAGGGATCTTGTCCGCCCCGATGATCGAAATGAAGACCAGGTGGCCCACCCCAGCCGCTTTGGCCGCGCCGATGAGCGTGTCGGCGATCCGCATGTCTCCCTTTCCTGCCAGATCGCCCTTGCCGAAGGTGCTCACGATGTGGACGATGGTGTCGACCCCTTGGACAGCCTCGGCGATGCCCGCGCCGCTCACCACGTCGGCTGTGGTGAGCCCCGCCCCGCGGGCGCGGGACAGGACGCGCACATCATGTCCTGAGGCGCGGAGTCCGGCGGCTGTCGGAACCCCGAGCTGGCCGGTTCCCCCGGTGACGAGCGTGGTGGCCATAATCTTCCCTTCATCGGCTCGAGTCCCTTCATCGGCCCGACCCGCTGGATCGTCCCGGACCTGGACACGGACGAACAGTACCGCCGCAACGAGCGCCGTGAGGCCCGCTCATGCTGTTGCCGATGCGCAAGTAGTCTGGAGAGGTCCACGACGCGGCTAACAACGCCACGCAGCTTCGAAGGGGAAAAACCATGAGCATGTTCGGGTCGTACCGCCAACCGCCTTTCCAGCCGCCAGACGGGCTGTTCCCCCGGCTCGGGACCGAAGACGTCTCCTACATCGAAGGCCTGGTGGCCGACTCGTTCGCCCAGCACAGCCTGCATGCCTCGTTGCATGGCGAAGAGATTTCGGTGACCGGCGGGCAGACCTACCCGACCAGAGAGGTCATGGACGCCTGCGCCGACGCAGGCGACCCCGACTTGTGGCCCGACGCGGTGGACCGGTGGGTGTCGAACATCGTCGCTGTGCGCAACATGCCGACCACGATCGAATTCGACCGGGACGACATGCTCTCGAAAGTGCACACCCGGATCATCACGGACGCCTTCGCCGATGACCTCGACGAGGAGCACAGTTACCGCAAGCCCCTGGTCGGACAGTTGATCGGCGTTCTCGGCGTGGAGCTGCCGCAAGTCACCGCGGTGCTCACCGACGAGGAGATCGCCGGACACGACCTTGAGAGCCTCTGGGCGCAGGGGCAGCGGAAGTCCAATTTCTTGAAGGTCCAGCCCCAGCGCGTGCCGAACAGCATGTACGACTTGAAATTCGTGATCGGCGACACTGTCTTCGTCTCCGGCAAAGTCCTCGATTTCCCAGCGCTCCTGGACAGCCTGATCGGCGAGGCGCGGCACGGAGTGCTGTTCTCCGTCCCGGCCGCGAACATTCTGATCTGGCATGTTCTTCGCGAGTCCGCGGCGGCGCTGCGCGGCATGGACGAATTGGGGCAGTCGACGTGGCTGACCTTCAAAGACACCCCCGCGCCGCTCTCCACCGAAGTCTATTTCTGGCACGACGGGCAGTACAGCAGGGTCACGTACCTGGACGAGCACGGCGCCCGCCAACGAGATCCGCACACGCCGTTCTGGGGCGTGCTCGACGACCTGGACGGCAGAGCTGGAACGTTGCAATGAATCAAGGCAAACGGCGGCTGGCCAGCTGACTAATTTCTGGTGCTTTTCCCTCGCCGCGGATGCGCGTGGGCGTCCTGAAGGCAATAATGGCGGGGTGGCTCAAGAATTTTCTCTCGCTTCCGTTCTCCGCTGGCTCACTGCGGGCTACCCGGAGGGCGTGCCCGCCCAGGACCGCATCCCCTTGGTGGCGCTTCTGCGCCGCAAACTCTCCGAAAACCAGGTCCAGGAAGTCATCAACGCGCTCACCGCGCCGGACTCCGGGGTGCTCGACGACGGCGTCATCGACAAAAATGAGATCTCGACGTCGATCCACCATGTGAAGGGCGACGAGGCGACCCAAGAAGACATCGAGCGTGTCGCCGCGAGGCTCGCCGCCTCGGGCTGGCCGCTCGAAGAGGAATTGAGCAAAACGTCCTGAGCGAGAGCTTCGCTCGTCTGTCGAAAAACCTCCCCAAGCGTGTGTTTGGGGAGGTTTTTCGACAGACGAGGAGGCGCTTCTAGCGCCCGATCACGTCGGCGACCGAGTCGCCGACCCTGGCTTGGCAGCCCGCGACGGCCAGATCCACCTGGGACACGGAACTCGCAGTCGAGAAGCCGGGGCCGCGCAGCGAAAGAATGCCGCGCACCACGCCAGCCTGGTGCTCCGGACGCATCGCCAGGAAATCCGCGCACGCCGTGCTTGCCTCTCCTTGTTCAGCGACGGCGAGCGCCGGGCCGAAGGCCAGAGCCGCGACTGCGGCAAGCGGGGCGGCAAGAGCCAACCGAGAACCGGTGCGGAGGACTGTCGTGTGCTTCATATTTTCGATGTTATGCCGGAAAACCCCTTTGACAAGGTCTGGAAGCAGTGAAGACCGGCCCTAATAACAGGAATATGTGATGTGCTGCATATTTTTCTCGCACTTTTCCGTGGCGTGGGTCATATTTTCGCTTTGGGCCACTGCAGCGTCACAGACCTGCATTTTCGCGGCGCCGCGGCGCGTCATGGCGGAACACCGACTGGACCCACGGCTCGGCGCAATACCTCTGCCGCGCAGTCTCCGGATCCAGCCCTGCCGCCCGCAACGCTCCGTCACGGCGGCCACGAGCGCCCTCCGGATAGCCGTCGCCGCTCAGGACGCACGTCACGCCGACGACTTCGCCGGAGACGTCGTCGATCTTTCTGCGCACGTCCAAGCGGAGCACCTCGACGAGTTCCACGCCAACGAAGCGGTAGAAATCGAAGACCATCGCCCCCGTGCCGGAGGCGCCGTACTGCGCGAAGAAAGCGCCGTCCGTGGTCCGGTTGAACAACCCGAGGCCAAAAATCTGCCCCGCGTCGGCGTACGTCTGCGCTCCCCCGCTCGCGTGCCACACCTCGTACACCCTGCCCCCGCCGCCGCCCCCGCTGGTCGGGATGAGCACCTCGTCCCTGCCGTCGCCGTCGAGGTCTTTGAACTCGGGAAGGCCAGCACGGTCGGGATCTGGGTCCTGTTGCACGAACACCTGGCGCTGCGCGCCGCTCGCGTCGAAAACTTTGATGGTGTACGGCCGGGGCCCGATCGCCTCAAGCATGAGCTTCGCGCTGTCCGAGGACTTGATCGCGCAGTCCAGCTTCGGGTCGTCCGCGATCGCTTTCCCGCAATCGGGCAACCCTGCCAATCGGATCAGCTGCGAGGAGGCAGCAGGCCCCGGACTGTTGGGCTGTTCCCCGCAGCCTGCTGCGAGCAGCGCGAGAACCGCTGCGCCGCCAAGCGCTCGGAGGATCGGCATGCACGCAGTCTAGCCCGCAACGGAGCCTCTGCTCTTGGCAAGACTGCGGCGCGCGCGTCCCCAACCGCGCGCGATGAAAACATCGACGACTCTGGGCATATGCTTCTTGAACAGGTACGTCCGCCTGGCTTCGGAAGGGACGACCAGCAAGAACGTGCCTCGGCGCACAGCTTGGAACACCGAGTCGGCGACCTGCTCGGCCGTGATCTTCGAGCCTCGCATGAACTTCCCGGTCACCTCGGTGAAAAAGGGGTCAGTGCTGCGCATCCGGTCCGTGAGATTCGTGGCGAAGAACGCCGGGCACACCACGGTCGTCTTGACCCCATAGGGCTTGAGCTCGTGGCGCAGCGTCTCCGACAGGGAGACCACCCCTGCCTTCGTCACGTTGTACGAAGCCATCCCCGGCAAGTGCATCAGACCGGCGAGCGAGGCGACATTGACGATGTGGCCAGATCGCTGACGTTTGAAAAGCTCCGTCGCGACACGGGCGCCGAAGACGACGCCCTTGAGGTTGATCGTGATGATCCAGTCCCAGTCCTCGGGCGTGATCTGCTCGAACTCGCCAGCCGAAGCCACACCGGCGTTGTTCACCAGGATGTCCAGGCCGCCCCATTCGCGCTCACACCAGGCGACAGCCGCCGACCACGCGTCCGGGTCGGCGACGTCGAGCTGGCGGAACACGGCCTCGCCGTGCTTTGCGGCCTGTGCGCGAGCCTTTTCACCAGCAGCTTCGTCCACATCTGTGAGCAGCACTTTGGCCCCAGCGCGCGCGTAGCGCACAGCGATCTGCAAACCCAAACCAGAAGCCGCGCCAGTCACAAGAACACGTTTGCCCATGAGGAGCACCGTAGCACCCAGCAGTGTGAGACGAAGCACTACTCTTGCGAGGGGGGACAGCGCCGCAGCGCGGCCTCGGCGGCGCCCCGAATGATCGCGTTCAGCGAGCCGGAAGCCTCCAAGCCGACCATGTGGCCACATCCGGGCAACACCACGAACCGCTCCAAACAGCCGCTCTGCGCCAAGGACTCGGCGATCTTCCGGCTATGGCCGAGCGGCAGCAGCCGATCCGCCTCGCCCACCACCACGGTCGTCGGCACAGCCAAACGCCCGATCCCCGGCCGGATGTCGAGCGGCACCAGCGCCCGCTGCCATTCGCCTCTGGCGCGAGGCGGGCAGCCGAGCGCCAGCCGGGCGGTGAAATCCACCTCCGCGTCTTGCGCGGCAGGAGACAGCGCGGCACTGCGGGCCACTGCCCTGGTGGCCCAGGAGCGGCGTATCAATCCTGCCACGCCCAACGGGACGGGAAGACCGCACACCGCAGCGACAAAGTTGTTGCAGCGACGCGGCGGACAGTACGCCGACGTGCCCACCAGCACCGCTGCGGCCGCACGCGCACGCACCCGGTCTGGGTATCGGCCCGCCCAGGCAAGAATGCTCATCCCGCCCATGCTGTGCCCGACCAGCACTGCCCGCTCCCCCGCCCTCAGCACATGGGCGAGCACCGCGTCCAGATCGTCTGCGAGCACGTCGGTTGAGAACCGGCCCTGACCGGCTTCGCTGCGGCCGTGGCCGCGCTGATCGAACACGGTCACCCGGAACGCTCCCGCGAGCGTGCGCACCTGCGGCAACCACACTTCGGCGGCGCAGGCCCAGCCGTGCGCCAACACCAAGGGCGCCCCGGCAGACGGCCCGTATGTCAGCACACGCAGCCGCGCCCCGTCTGAACTCGTCGCCCATGACTCGACAGGAAGAAGCTCCGGCGGCTCGAAGTCCTCCCGCGACGTGGCGCGTTTGGCGGGCCACAGCAACGCGGCGCCCGTCGTCGCAGCGGCGCCGGCCAATGCGGCCAGGAGGAATTTGCCGCTCACCACGCCTCGGCGCTCAGCTGTCCCGGCCATGGCCCGAGGCCCCACCGGCCCAAGAGCGCCAAGCCACCTTAGAAGTCCCAGTCCTCGTCCTCTGTGGCCACGGCCTTGCCGATCACGTACGAGGACCCCGAGCCGGAGAAGAAGTCGTGGTTCTCGTCCGCGTTCGGCGACAGCGCCGAAAGGATCGCGGGGTTGACCGCTGTCTCGTCCTTGGGGAAAAGCCCCTCGTAACCGAGGTTCATCAGCGCCTTGTTCGCGTTGTAGCGCAGGAACTTCTTCACGTCCTCGGTGAGCCCCACCGGGTCGTAGAGGTCCTGGGTGTACTCGACTTCGTTCTCATAGAGGTCGAAGAGCAGCGAGAAGGTGAAGTCCTTGAGCTCCTCGCGCCGCTCGGGCGTGGACATCTGCAAGCCGCGCTGGTACTTGTAACCGATGTAGTAACCATGCACCGCCTCGTCACGGATGATGAGCCGGATGAGGTCGGCGGTGTTGGTGAGCTTCGCCCTGGAGGACCAGTACATCGGCAGGTAGAAGCCCGAGTAGAAGAGGAACGACTCCAAAAGTGTCGAAGCGACCTTGCGTTTGAGGGGGTCGTCGCCCCGATAGCGCTCCAACACGATCGCCGCTTTTTTCTGCAGCGCCGGGTTTTCCTCCGACCAGCGGAACGCCTCGTCGATCTCCGGGGTGCCCGTGAGCGTCGAGAAGATCGAGCTGTAGCTCTTCGCGTGCACCGACTCCATGAACGCGATGTTGGTGTACACCGCCTCCTCGTGCGGGGTGAGGGCGTCCGGGATGAGGCTCACCGCGCCGACCGAGCCCTGGATGGTGTCCAAGAGCGTCAGCCCGGTGAACACCCGCATCGTCAGGCGCTGCTCGTCCTCGTTGAGGGTGTGCCAGGACTGGATGTCGTTGGACAGCGGCACTTTCTCGGGCAGCCAGAAGTTCCCGACCAGCCGGTCCCACACCTCCGCGTCCTTCTCGTCGGCGACGCGGTTCCAGTTGACCGCGCGGGCGAGTTTGACCTGCTTCGCCTCGCCCTGGGGCAGCGGGTTCTGTGTCTCTAGAGGGTGCATGACACACAGCCTTCCACTTCGGTGCCCTCAAGGGCCAGTTGGCGCAATCGGATGTAGTACAGCGTCTTGATCCCCTTGCGCCAGGCGTAGATCTGCGCTTTGTTGATATCCCTGGTCGTCGCGGTGTCCTTGAAGAACAACGTGAGCGAAAGGCCCTGGTCGACGTGCTGGGTCGCGGCGGCGTAGGTGTCGATGATCTTCTCGTACCCGATCTCGTACGCGTCCTGGTAGTAGTCCAAGTTGTCGTTCGCGAGGTACGGGGCCGGGTAGTAGACCCGCCCGATCTTGCCTTCCTTGCGAATCTCGATCTTGGCCGCGACCGGGTGGATCGAGGAGGTCGAGTGGTTGATGTACGAAATCGAACCGGTCGGCGGCACCGCCTGCAGGTTCTGGTTGTAAATCCCGTGCGCCACCACGGAGTCCTTCAGACGCTCCCAGTCCGCTTTCGTCGGGATCTGCACCTTGGCCCGCTTGAAGAGCTCGCGGACCCGCTCGGTCTTCGGCTCCCACGTCTGATTCAGGTACTTGTCGAAGAACTCTCCCGAAGCGTACTTCGAGCGCTCGAAGCCCGCGAAGGCGCGCCCGCGCTCGACGGCGATCTTGTTCGAGGCCCACAAGGCGTGGTAGAGCACCGTGTAGAAGTAGATATTCGTGAAATCCACGCCTTCCTCGGAGCCGTAGTGGATCCGCTCGCGGGCGAGGTAGCCGTGCAGATTCATCTGGCCGAGGCCGATCGCGTGCGATTCGTCGTTGCCATGGGCGATCGAGGGCACCGAATCGATGCGGGTCTGGTCCGAGACCGAGGTGAGCGCGCGGATCGACGTCTCCACCGTCTTCCCGAAATCTGGGGAGTCCATTGTCTTCGCGATGTTCAGCGAGCCGAGGTTGCAGGAAATGTCCTTGCCGACGTGGCTGTAGGAGAGGTCCGCGTTGAACGTGGAGGCCGTGGACACCTGGAGGATCTCGGAGCAGAGGTTCGAGTGTGTGATCCTGCCGTCGATCGGGTTCGCCCGGTTCACAGTGTCCTCGTACATGATGTACGGGTAGCCGGACTCGAACTGCAGCTCGGCGATGGTCTGGAAGAACTCGCGAGCGTTGATCTTCTTCTTGCGGATCCGCTCGTCGTCGACCATCTCGAAGTACTTCTCCGTCACGCTGACCTCGGCGAACGGCACGCCATACACACGCTCCACGTCGTACGGGGAGAAAAGGTACATGTCGTCGTTGCGTTTGGCGAGCTCGAACGTGATGTCCGGAATGACCACGCCGAGGGAGAGGGTCTTGATCCGGATCTTCTCGTCCGCGTTTTCCCGCTTGGTGTCGAGGAACCGCATGATGTCGGGGTGGTGGGCGTGCAGATAGACCGCGCCAGCGCCTTGACGCGCCCCGAGCTGGTTCGCGTAGGAGAAGGAGTCCTCCAAGAGCTTCATCACCGGGATCACCCCGGAGGACTGATTCTCGATCTGTTTGATCGGCGCGCCGGCCTCACGGATGTTCGTCAGGAGCAAGGCCACCCCGCCGCCGCGCTTGGAGAGCTGGAGCGCGGAGTTGATCGAGCGGCCGATGGACTCCATGTTGTCCTCGATGCGCAGGAGGAAACAGGAGACGGGTTCGCCGCGCTGTTTCTTGCCGCAGTTCAGGAATGTGGGCGTCGCCGGTTGGAAGCGGCCCTCGATGATCTCTTCCACAAGCTGGCAGGCCAGCTCCTCGTCGCCGTCCGCCAGCGCGAGCGCGACCATGACCACGCGGTCCTCGAAGCGCTCGAGGTAGCGCTTGCCGTCGAAGGTCTTGAGCGTGTAGGAGGTGTAGTACTTGAACGCGCCGAGGAAGGTCGGGAACCGGAACTTTTTCGCGTACGCCTGGTCGAAGAGCCCTTTGACGAACGGGCGGGAATAGCGCTCCAGCACCTCGGGCTCGTAGTACTCGTTCTCGACGAGGTAGTCGAGCTTCTCGTCCAGATTGTGGAAAAAGACCGTGTTCTGGTTGACGTGCTGCAGGAAGTACTGGTTCGCCGCCTCGCGGTCCTTCTCGAACTGGATCTCGCCGTTCGGCCCGTAGAGGTTCAGCATCGCGTTGAGCGCGTGGTAGTCCAAATGCTCGGCGTGCTGCTTGTGGGCGGGCGCGCCGGGTTTGGCCTCGGTCGCCGAAGCGGCGGCTCCAGCCGGGTTGTTCAGGGTCGAAGTCACCTGTGCTCCATTCTTTTAGGCTTGTGGGCGGTCGCGAGTGTCAAGACTGGGCTTCAGACCGGGATGGCGAACTCCGCCGCACAGATCTGGCGCACCGCATGCACGTCCTCGTCTGTGCCCATGAGCTCGAACCGGTAGAGGAACGGCACCTGGCATTTGTTGGAGACCACGTTCCCCGCGTAGCCGTACTCGGCCCCGAAGTTGGTGTTCCCGGCAGCGATCACGCCGCGCAAAAGCGCCCGGTTCTCCGGATCGTTCAGGAACCTGATGACTTGTTTGGGGACATAGCCCCCGCCCTTGCCCGGGACGGGGTGCCCGCCGCCGTATGTGGGCGTGAGGAGCAGATACGGCTCGCTCGCCTTCAGGGCGGGACCGCCGGGGCCGACCGGGACCCTGTCGGCGTCCACGCCGAGCTTTTGCACGAAGCGGTGCGTGTTCTCGGAAACCGAGGAGAAGTAGACGAGACGCATCACGGCTCCTTGCGGATCCCCGCCGCCCCTCAGGCGACTGCCGCGCCAGCGGTCAAGGCGGCGATCCGATCCGGCCGGAAGCCCGACCAGTGCTCCCCGCCGGCGACGACCACGGGCGCCTGCAAGTAGCCGAGGGCCATCACGTAGTCGCGGGCGTCGTCGTCCGCCGAGATGTCGACCACCTCGTGGGCGATGCCCGCGCGGTTGAAGGCGCGGTGCGTCGCGTCGCACTGCACGCAAGCGGGCTTGGTGTAGAGGGTGATCGTCTGGGTGCCGACGGTGTTCACGGGGCTCATTGGGCGCGCTCCTGGCGAGGAATCGAGGGTGGTTCTTTTGACTGCTTCAACACTACACCTTGTGGCCGACAAGGCAAGCAGACACAAGGGGTTGTGAATAACAATTTTGAAATTCCCTGGTCGTAAGCTTGCGGAGAGCCAGCGTGTCGTCTTCCCCGGCGTGTCGTGCCGGGCTAAAAAATTGCAACCTGGCCCGAAGGCCCCGCGGGGTGTTCCGAAGACCCGCCGATCAGACCGGGGCGGCCACATCTCGCCAGGCCGCCGAGCCAGCAGCGCCTCGCGACAGCAACTAGGCCGCGGCAGCCGTCAGCGCCGCCACAACAGCCTTGACAGCGTCGACGACCTTCGGGTCCTTGGACGGCTCGCCGTCCTCAAGCCCCCCGATAGCAACGAAGGCTGTCTGTTCGACGACGTTGCCGCCCGCGACGGCGCTCGCCGAACTCGCGAAACGGATGGACTGCGCGCCCCCTTCGGGGTTGAACGCCGCGCCGATGACCGCGACCGGCTTGTTCGTGATCGGCCCGTCGCCATACGGGCGCGAGGCCCAGTCGATCGCGTTCTTCAGGACCGCGGACGGGGCTCCGTTGTACGCAGGGGTCACCAGCAGCAAAGCGTCGGCCTGGGACACCGCGTCCTTGAACCGCACGACCTCGTCCGGCAACGGCGGGTTGTCCTCGAGATCCTGATTGAAGTGCGGCAGCAGCTCCAGCCCGGAGTAGACCTCCACCGCCGCCCCGTCTGGGGCGTTGTCCGCCGCGACCTGGGCGAGCTTGCGGTTCACCGAACCGCCCCGAACACTTCCAACGAGCACCAACAGCTTCATCACGCGTTCCCTTTCCTGCACATCGACGTGCACCTGGCAGCATACCGAAGACTCCCGACGCCGCTCTGCCCGCGAGAGGACGCCGGCCAGGCCCGCCTGGCGAAATCTCGCGCGGGGACAAGGTCAGCCAAGAACATCGGCGCGGATATTCTCGCGCAGCCAGCCGCCGAGCTGGGCCGCCGACTCGGCGACCCGCTCAGGCCAGCTCAAAGCCCGCTCGTCGGCCTCGTCACTGATATGTTTGACAATCCGCAGCGGAGCTGCGAATTCCGCGCAGACATGCGCAACGGCAAAGCCTTCCATGTCCACCAAATGCGCCCCGACGGCAAGCCGGTCGCGCAGCGCAGGATCGGTCACGAACACATCCCCGGTCGCGAGAACCGAGCCGTCCCCCTCGGGCACCTCGTAGCGCGCCCGCAGCGAAAAGCCCATCGCCTCGATCAATGCCGTGTTCATCTCGTGGTTGCACACCGAAGACGGGAACCACAGACCGGTGAGGCCGGGCCGCAGCGCGCCTGCCGTGCCCACGTTCACCACAAGGGGCATTTCGTCGCCGGGCCAACGGGCCAGCGCTTTGGTGAGCGCGGTGGCCGAGGCGACCTTGCCGACCCCGCAAATCAAAACGGGCAAATCAGCGGGGACAGCGGCCGCTTCCGCCTCGGTCGCCGAGACCACAAGCACTTGTTTCATGCCAACAGGATGACACGGAGCCCGGCGGCTACAGTGGTCCCATGACGACACTGCGTGAGACGATCATCGCCGAGCTGGCTGTTTCCCCGACCGTGGACGCGCAAGAGGAAATCGACCGGCGAGTCGCTTTCCTCGCCGATTATCTCGTCGCCAGCGGGGCGAAGGGGTTCGTGCTCGGGATCAGCGGCGGGCAGGACAGCGCGCTGGCGGGCAAGCTCTCCCAACTCGCCGCGGAAACGTTGCGCGCGGGCGGGCGAGAAGCCCAATTCTTGGCCGTGCGGCTGCCGTACGGCGCCCAAAGCGACGAGGCGGACGCTCAGATCTCGCTGCAGTTCATCCGGCCAGACCGGATCGTCGCCGCGAACGTCAAACCCGGAGCGGACGCGACAGCGGCCAGCGCCGCCGAAGCTCTGGAGCAGCACGAGCTGCGCGACTTCGTCCGAGGCAATATCAAAGCCCGAGAGCGGATGGTGCTGCACTACGCGTTGGCAGGACAGCTCGGCCACCTTGTCGTTGGCACCGACCACGCGGCAGAGGCGGTGACCGGTTTCTTCACCAAATACGGCGACGGCGGCGTCGACGTCACTCCGCTCACCGGCCTCACCAAGCGCCAAGGGGCGCAGCTGCTGCACCATCTCGGCGCTCCCGCGTCGATCACGAAAAAAGTGCCGACCGCAGATCTTGAGGACGAACGGCCGGGATTGGCGGACGAGGAAGCGCTGGGCCTCACCTACGCCCAGTTGGACGATTACCTCGAAGGCAAACCGGTCGACGAGCAGACGTGCGCGAAAATCGAGGAGATCTTCCTCGCCACCCGGCACAAACGCGCGCTGCCCGTGACGCCGTTCGACTCCTGGTGGCGCTCGTCAGGCCCGGCCCGCCAGGCCTGACGCACCTCGTCAGGCCCAACAGGCACAGCAGAGAAAAGCTGGCCGAAACCCTCGGGTTTCGGCCAGCTTTTCTCTGCTGTGTTGTCGGAGGTCGTTCAGCGCCTAGTTCGCGGCTGGGGCCGGGTCGGCTGGCGCAGGAGCCGCTGGCGCGTCCGGCGCTGCGGGGATCACCGGCGCAGGAGCCTCAGGCAGCACCGGAGCCACAGGAGCCGGGGCAACAGGAGCCTGCGCGGCCGGAGCCTCAGGAGCCGGGGGAACAGGCGGAACCTGGGGGTCGGAAGGGTCCTGCTTCTTCACCTGGTTTTTCTGGTAGGGGAGCTGGCCCGCGGCGCGCTCCTTCTCCAACTCGACCACCGCCGCGGCCTGCGCCGACGGCA
>JGI2924J29684_1078682_pt1 | contig 103506 bp, 90 predicted proteins | sample BenlonsequencITS_FD_29684 | JGI IMG/M metagenome (IMG submission 29684)
TCTCGACGTCGCGTTGTTTGGTCGGCATGGCACTGATCCGGCAGCTGCATTTCTGCATGGACTCCGTGAGAAACACGATCTTTCCGAGGCTGAGTTTCTCATCGATCAATTCGGCTATCGGACTTCCCTCTCTCGATTAGGATTGAACGATCAAGTAAACTACACCGACCGAAATCTCGTCGAAAAGTGGTTTCACACCCTTAAAATTCGAGTCGGCCGTTTTCATAACTCATGGGTGGGCAGTCGGGCGAGTGCACGCGGATGGTTGAACAGTTCGTGCAGTACGATACCCATCAAAGACCGTCTCAATCGCTTGATGGACGGACGCCAGCTGACGAGATGCTCAACTAGACAGTGCCATCTAACTAACGTCAGATGCTCCCCGGCCTTCTTCGTAACTACCTTCTGCCAGCGGCCGGTCAAAGTAGTCGTCAACCTCGATACCCGTCTGGGTCAATGAAGGATCTTGTGCCAGCTGAGTAAAGCTTTCGAGCAGGGCGACTCTTGTCGCTTCAACTTTCATATAGTAGGCTCTATCACCGACAGAATCAGTCTGTCCGGGAAGTTCGTACAGCATTCCTGCGGCATCAGTCTGTGGGCAAAGCGTGTCGAGATATGACCCCCAAAGTGTTGTATACCCGAAACGAGTTCCGGTCTCGAACGCTGACCATGGCCCAGCATATTCTTCAAGTGCCTGGGCACACAGTTCATTGAGTCGGATACCTCGATCGCTTGTTTCCTGATCAAGGAACGGATTGACGAAATCTGCTGTCGCATCCTCTTCTGGGTCACCAAACGGCGCTTCTTCAGCATACATCGGACCGTATGGTGCCATGACACTCAGTATCGTCACTTCACCCGTCTCGGGATCAAGTGGAAGTCCTTGGGAATGAATTGTCTTGGCGTAATCCGGGTCAGCATTTAAAAACGACCGTGTAATCGCCTCGACCGCAGGTGTTGCTTGCACCCCGGACTCCTCGAGGGTATGACCATCTCGTTCCATCTCCAGTACTCCAGTAGGTTCGCCGTCGTCATCAGTCTGCCACATATCTGGAGTATCATCGACTGTTGAGACAAAATCAGGTTTGATGTTGAAATCTCGGTTCGGGTCGTATCCACCTCGCTCGTCTCCTGGGAACTCTTCGACATGATAGTAAGGCCTCTGGTGGGAATGATTCGAATTCCACGATTGGATGTTCTGACGGAGTCCGAGCCGTTGTTCCTCCCCATCATCATTTTCATCCTCTGTGTACATTGCCCCATCTGGATTCGCTCTGGGGATGACTGTGAGGGAGAGATTATCGAGAATGCTGTCGACTAACCGTGAATTTCCGTCGACAAGGCGTCGAAAAATACTCATAAGCGCTTCTGTACCAAACGGTTCGTCACCGTGAATTTGGTTAATAATGTGAATGCTTGTGTCCCCGTCTCCGATTTGTACCTCCCAGATGGGGTCGCGTCTGCCGGCGGATTTCCCTATTCGTTGGAGATCCATCCGATCGTTCTTCTGTGCAAGCAATCTGAGACGCTCGGTGAGTTGTTCGTTTGTTAGGGATGGACCTGTCCCGAGATCGATGGGATCTAAGGGGTCAGCGGACTGTAGGATGTTATTTGTTTGGCTCGAGGTAGCACTGGCGCTCGAAGCAGGTACTACTGCCGCTAGACCTGCTACTTTCATGAACTTTCTTCGATTCATGGTATGGGTGTGATGGGCATTCACACACCGATAAAATTTTTGCTTTCGGACATTGTTGTTAGTTACGTTTTAGAGGTAACTGTAACTTACATCGAAGATCGGGTTCAGTGCGGTGGTATTGATAGCAAAGTTTCTGAGGTAGAGTCAAGGGACGTAGTGCTGCATTTTCACCGTGTTGGACATGCTGACATCTATTTGTCATGCGGTCCGCTTAACAATCTCGCTGAAATACAATCCGAGAGGATGTTCAGAGGGCTATTGCTCGCAGTTGGCGTAGTCCAGTGACGCGATTCACGCCCGTCCCCAGAACGCGGAGTGTTCTGGTGTGCGAACGAGACGCAAAGCGTCTCGTCAACGTCCCCGGAACTCGAAGCGTTCCGGTGTGCGCGCAAGACCACCGGTCTTGCGAACGCCGTGAACCGCGGAATTCTCTCGCTGCTTAAAGATAGTAAGACCAAAGCCGTTCAAATTCGTACGGGCGCCCCAACGCGTGTCCGCAACCGAACAGCTCATCGACTCCGGCTTCTCGCTCCTGCTGATTTTCGACGAGCCGGCGCTGTTTCTCCTCTTCGTGCTGAAAGGAGCGATCATCGGAAAGGTGTTCCCGACCTCGCTTTTCTTGCCGGGATACCTGCTCGCCATCTCGGCGTCGGTCGAACGGGTCGCTCTCAGCATCGCCGTCGCGTCGCTGGGCTACGTTACCGGACAGTTACTGATCTACTGGCTCTCAAGCACGTACGGACTCGGCGCGGTCGACTCGCTTCCAGCGGTCTCTATCTCGAACGAGCAGATCACGCGGGCCGAAGCCCTGTTTCAGCGATACAGCGGGATCGGGATCTTCATCACGAACATCGTTCCGTTCGTCGGAAGTTTCATCATGATCCCCGCGGGGATGTCCTCGTACCCGATCGCACAGGCGACGTTCTACGCGCTCTCGTCGACGCTGCTAAACTACGTCCTCATCGTGCTGGTCGTCTTCGAGTCGATCGAACTACTCGGTGTGTTATGAGGTGCGGAATTACGTCTATTTCATAGAGCCGATAGTTCAGGTAGCCAACCACGAGCGCAATGCCACCCGCAAGAAGCACCACTGCGACGAGATCGGTCCCGGTGAGCAGCGTCCCGATCACCCGAGAGCCAACGACGACGCCACTGCCGGCAAGAGCGAGCAACCACGCGCCGAGCAGGATAGCGAGGAGACGCGGCGTGTGTAATGGATTCGCCACGGCTCGTCTACGAACGGCGCAGCGAAAAGTGGAAACGGTTTCGAACGGGCCGGATCGGTGAGTGTGCCGGGCGGGGCTTGATACAGAGACACATGGACGGGTGTGGTATGACATCGCTCGAGGGCAAATCGGCCCTGATCACCGGCGCGTCACGAGGCATCGGCCGCGGGATCGCGGAAGCGTTCGGCCGCGAGGACGCTGCGGTCGCGGTCGGCTACCACTCGAACGAGGACGGCGCCGAAGAAACGGTCGCGACCATCGAAGACGACGGCGGGACCGCGATCGCCGTCCAGGCCGACGTGAGCGACGCGGACGAGGCCCGCCGTCTCGTCACGACGACCGAAGACGAGTTCGGTGGGATCGACGTCCTCGTCAACAACGCGGGCGTCCTCGAGCCGTCGACGCTCGACGAGATGGACGTCGAGACCTGGGAGCGAACGATCGGCGTCGATCTTCGCGGGACGTTTCTGGTGACGCGGTTTGCCATCGAGGGGATGCTCGATCGGGGCAGCGGTCGCGTGATCAACATCGCGTCACAGCTGGGTATCAAGGGTGCGCCGGAGCTCACCCACTACTCGGCCGCGAAGGGCGGCGTGATCGCGTTCACCCGCGCTCTCGCCCGGGAAGCTGCACCGGACGTACACGTCAACGCGATCGCACCGGGCCCCATCGAGACCGACCTGCTCGACGATACGACCGCGGAGTGGCGCGAAAACAAGGAGTCGGAGATCCCCCTCGACCGTATCGGAACCGTCGACGACGTCGTTCCGACGGCCCTCCTTCTGGCCGGGGCTGGTGGTGACTACTACACCGGCCAGACGCTCAGTCCAGACGGCGGCGACGCCATGCACTGACGGCGTTCCGTTCTCTCTCGTGTGCGATACCGGGCGTCCAGTTCCGGGAGCAGTCGAAACAGCAGCGGTCAAATGGTCGGGGTTCGTACCCTGCGAGTGAAACGGATCGATGGAAGAGGCGCTAATCGATACGGTAGTCGACGTCGGAACCGGTGTGTTCGTTCTCTCGACGATGCTCGCGATGGGACTGACCCTGTCTACCGACCAGCTCCTGGCAGCGGTCGGGAAGCGGCGACTCATGACGAAATCGCTCCTGGTGAATCTCGTCGCCGTTCCGCTACTGGCCTACCTGCTCGTCCGGATGCTCCCCCTCGAGCCCGCCTACGCCGCGGGCATTCTCCTCATTTCGGTGGCGCCCGGCGCACCCTTCGGGCCGAAGCTCGCGGAGCTCTCGAACAGCGACCTCGCCTTCGCGAGCGGTCTCATGGCCGTCCTCGGCGTCGTTTCGGTCGTAACGATACCGGTAACGCTGGCGCTGCTGCTGCCCGAAAGCGTGGTCGTCGACCCGCTCGCTATCGGGGGGATCGTCCTCGGGATCCAGCTCGTCCCGCTGCTGGTTGGACTTGCCGTCACGTCCCACTACCCGCGCCTCGCCAACTCCCTGTACCCGCCGGTACAGCGGGTTTCGGACTACTCGTTTTTCTCGTTGCTCGTCCTGCTGTTGCTCGTCTACTTCGAGGACATGATCGGTCTCTTCGGCACGGGCACACTCCTCGTTTCGATCGGTATCGTCGCCGCTTCCCTGCTGCTCGGCTACGTCCTAGGCGGCCCGGCCCGAACCAGGCGAGAGGTGCTGGCGACGACGACTGCCGCCCGGAACGCCGCGATCGCGCTGTTCATCGCCACGACCAGTTTCTCTGATCCGAACGTGTTGACGATCGTCCTCGCGTTCTCGTTTATCGGCGTCGTCGGGTCGGCGGGACTCGCCCGAATGTGGGGACGCCGCACCAGTAGATGACCGAGGCCAGCACAAGTCGAACCCGCTCGATACGAGGTGTGAGATCCACGTTGGATCGGCGGTATGACGATCCGTTCGTTAAGTGGCTCTGGTCATAAGGTGGAGCTATGACGGGAGGTCGTTCTCGCGTGGTCCACGGCACAGTTCGGTAGCGGAGCCTACACCGTATGCACAGATCGTCGACGTGTCTTCGCAGTTGCAGTGGTCACGGTCGGTGTCACCGACAGCACTCGAGGACGGAATCGGATCGATCCGATCGCCGTAGTGGGACACCGCCGAACTCGACGCTGGACGATCAATCGCCACCCCCGTTCTTCAGTAAGCGTCTGCTACCGCGTCCTCGCGAGCGGGTGGGTCTGATTCACTGACCGTGTTGAATGATCCGGCTTCCTTCGTCGTACGGTCCGTCTCGTAGAGGACCGAACGAGCTCCCCGGGTAGAACGTCTCTCGTTCGGAGAGTTTCGATTGATTGTTCGGTGCTGCTGTGATCTGTGCGCAAATTCCGTTCACTGTGTCGTCGGCCCGCAACCGCTCGACCGTTCGGAGAACTCAACCGTCCAGTGTCTCCGGAGGCCGAGTACTGGTGTGCCGTCCAAGGAATCTCCGAGGACGACGTTCCGACCGAGCCGTCCTCGAGCAGCAATCGTGGTAGTTTATCGGCGTTCCCGTGAGTGAACGACGTATGCAACCGACAGTCGCGGCGTGCCAGTTAGAACTCAAGGACCTGGCCGTCGAGACGAATTTCGAACTCGTTCGAGAGTGCGTCGACGGCCTCGACAGCGACGTCGATCTCGCCGTGTTTCCCGAACACACGCTCACCGGATTCGTTGCTGACGAGCGCATCGAAGCAGCTGCGCTCGCTCGAGACGGTGCCCCGATCGAAGCGGTGCAGTCTCTCGCGGAACGGTACGACGTCGCGCTCGTCATCGGCTTCGTCGAAGCGGCGGGTGATACTTTCTACAACACCACTGCGTACATCGGGCCTGCTGGGGAGTTCACGATCTACCGGAAGCGTCATCTCTGGGACAGCGAGAGGAAGCTCCTCACTCCCGGCGACGAGTTGGTCACGGTCGACACGCCCGTCGGCACTGCAGCGTTACAGACCTGTTACGATCTCAACTTCGTCGAGGACAGCGCAGCGCTAACTCGATCGGACGTTACGGCGCTGATCGTGCCAGGGGCGTGGCCGGACGCTTATCGCGACAACTGGCGGCTCCTGCTCCGGGCACGAGCGCTCGACGGCGTTCGATGGGCTATCGGCGCGAACCGAACGGGACGACGCGACATCCGCGACTCCCAGTTGGTGACGTATGCCGGCCACTCGCTGGTGGCGCGTCCCAACGGCGGACTCTATCGTGAACTCGATCGACAAGAAGCGACACTCGTCGTGGATCTCGACTCCGCGATCCTCGAGTCACAGCGCGATCTCGTCGGTGTGTTCGATTGCTAGCCGCTTCATCTCGGAGCTGACCGCAACAGACCAGTACGCGAGGATCGGTTCGGTTCGGGCTTTCGTCCTCGATCCGCTCGACGACCGTGCCGCGGTCGCGACCGCTCGTCGTGGACCCGGAATCTTCGACGACCACCTCCCGCGGTAGCGGCGTCATTTCCGACTCGAGTTACCGGTCAGCGACCGATTATCCGGGTAAGCCGAAGCAATCTTCCCCTCGGTAACTAGCAGACCGGTTTCCGGACCGGGAGTTGACCGCGAGGATCGCTTTTGCAACTTTTGCAACAGGTTCTCGCCGGCGCTATCACAATCCCGAGCGTTCACGTTCACACGCGACGTCATTCGAATGTGCGCTCGAGATCGGCGTTGATTTTGTCGATTGCGTCGCGAGCATGTGGGACTGCTGGTTCAACGAGCATGCTGAGGAAGCCGTGAATCGAGCCATCGTAGGAGTGGTGTTCGACGTCGACACCGGCTGCAGCCAGCCGCTCCGCGTACGCTACCCCCTCGTCTCGAAGTGGGTCAAATCCGGCCGTGATCACCGATGCCGACGGGAGTTCCTCGAGTGACCGGGCTCGCAGCGGTGAGGCGTAGGGATTCCCACCATCCAGATCGGACGGAAGGTAGAGGTCCCAGAACCACTCCATATCCGCTCTCGTAATGAAATATCCCGAAGCGTTCTCTGCATAGGAGTCGGTGTCGAACGCGTGATCCGTAACCGGATACACCAAGACCTGGTGGGAGATCGACGGGCCGTCGATATCGCGTGCACGCAGCGCAACCGCTGCGGCGAGGTTCCCACCCGCGCTATCTCCGCCGACTATGAGTCGATCCGCATCACTATCGAAGTCGTCTGCACGCGTTGCAAGATACTCGGTCGCGTCGTAACAGTCCTCCACAGGCCCAGGAAACGGTGATTCGGGCGCGAGACCGTACTCTACAGAGGCCACGACGCTTTCGGTGGCGTTCGCCAAGGCTCGGCACGTCGCATCGTGCGTGTCGAGATTCCCGAGGATCCACCCGCCGCCATGGTAGTATACGAACAGTGGGAATGGGCCCTCTCCGTGCGGGATGTATGTCCGTACGGGAATCTCTCCGTTTCGGCCGGGGACCGTTCCGTTTTCGACTGCTGCGACTGAATCCATCTCCTCATCGGAGAACGAGAACATCTCGGTGAGCAGTGCTCGTGCGTCCGCTATGGACAGCGTATTCAGTTCCGGAACCTGTTCCTCTTCGAGAGCGTTGAGGACGGTCTGCATCTCTGGATCGGGATTTGCTGACATAGGTCACAGTTCGTATCGCCGGAAGAAGGCATAAGTGTTACTCAAAAAACATGAACGGTGCGAGCCGGTTCCGTCGACTACGTGCTTCGAGCTCTCTACCGGAACCGTCCAGGCAGGGGATTACAGTGTATACTGGGGTTGCAGTCGGTACGCGGTAATACTGATGAAACCCTGATACGTGAACGCGGATTACGACGCAGTCGTCGAATTATACCTGAGTTCACGGTGTGGCGATGATACGATATCGAATCGTGTGGAGCGTGGCTTGTACGTCTGCTCGTCATGTGAGTTAGTAGCCAATGTCGGTTGTAACAGATGACAGAATATGCGACAGAAGATGTTCCGAGTCCTCACGGTGAGGGGAGGAGCAACGGCTGTGTGGTGGTTCGAGAGACCCTCGGCCTCTCGTCATACTGTAAGACCTCCGGTCTTGCATAGATCGTAAACGCGAAGCGTTTGCTCACTCACGATAGGCGTTTTGCGCCTTTCGATCGACACAGCCGTCGATACATCTGTTCGACCGCGAGAGCGGGACGTTTCAGACGAGAGCCCAGGTCATGTCGTAGACCAGCAAATATCCCAATCGCGATACGGGAAGCCGCCCCCTTCAGGGCACGGAGAATGTCACGGAGCCCTTGGCCTACTCGAAGACCACACTACCGAAATCCGCTGGGCTCTGGATACCGGTGATTCAGAGATAAAATACGCATTATTCACACGAAATGGTGCAACGCAGTCCGTTCAGGAGGCTGTGCCCGAGCGCGATGACGTACAACTGTTCGATTTAGGTGACATCGTCCGGCATGCCCAAGAACGGTCCCGCTTGATGGGAAAGAGGATAACTTGCTAGTCAGCGGAAAGTTTCCGTTCGAGCGTATCTGCGGTTTCACGTCGGGTAAACTGTCCGCTGTTGAGCGACCAGTACTGTGAACCTGCTATCAGACGACGGAGACCGCACCTACCGAGTCTCCAGTCTTCGGGGAATTGATCGGCACTCTCCCCAGATCTATCGATACTCGTAGCCACACGGTTACTGGATTTCAAGCATTTCGATCTGTTCCTGGTATCGATTGCGGATCGTAACTTCGGTGACCTGAGCGACGTCTGCGACTTCTCTCTGCGTTCGTTTCTCGTTACAAAGCAAAGCGGCGGCGTAGATCGCAGCGGCGGCGAACCCCGACGGCCCTCTACCGGAGAGCAACGGATCGGCTGTTTCGTCGATGATCTCGTTGGCTTTCGTTTCGACCTCCTGTGGCAGCTCGAGCTTCGAGGTAAAACGGGGCACGTACTGTTTGGGATCGATCGGACGGAGTTCGAGTCCGAGCTCGTTCGAAATGTATCGATAGGTACGGCTGATCTCTATCCGCTCGATACGCGATACCTCCGTAATCTCTTCGAGCGAGCGGGGTATCCCCTCCTGTCGACAGCCGGCGTACAGCGCGGCCGTGGCAACGCCCTCGATCGATCGCCCGCGAATGAGGTCTTCCTGCAGCGCTCGACGGTAGATCACGCTCGTCACTTCCCGAACTGCGCGGGGGACGCCGAGCGCACTCGCCATGCGATCGATCTCGCTGAGCGCGAACTGGAGGTTGCGCTCGCCGGCGTCTTTCGTCCGGATTCGGGTTTGCCACTTCCGGAGCCGGTTCATCTGGGAGCGCTTCTCCGAGGAAATCGAGCGCCCGTACGCATCCTCGTTCTTCCAGTCGATCTGGGTGGTGAGCCCCTTGTCGTGCATCGTCTGAGTCGTCGGCGCACCGACGCGGGACTTCTGTTGTCGCTCCTGGTGATCGAACGCGCGCCACTCCGGTCCCGAATCGATCATCGATTCCTCGAGGACGAGCCCACAGTCCTTGCAGATCCGCTCGCCCGGATCGGAGTGCTGGACGACGTTATCCGAGTCACACTCGGGACACGTAGCGGGAGCTGTCTCGTCCTCGGACTGCTCCGATTGCTCCTCGTCGTCACGGAGCCGAACAGACCAAACCATCGTTCTTCGGTCGTGGAGCTACTGAAGTATAAAGTTTGAATCTCGAGTGAGTATTTCACTCATTCCGAAGCGTTGTTTCCCCTCCCGTCTCGATCGCTCGCCCACCGACCGTCTCACGACCTTCGGTGGCTGCTATCGACTCTCCGGCCAGCGTCTGGCAAAGGTTGCGGGTTCCTTTGACCGGTCCGGATGCGATATCGTCGTCCGAGAGCGTTCGATATCCCGTTTAACGGGGAGCAAAGCTGTCTGGAGTCACAAGCAGGCCTCCAGCGTAGGTTCGATACCTACCGACTGACGAGGACGTTTACGAGACGCGTTCGTTCGTTGCGGCAGATGACCACCACCACACACGAGTACTTCAGCGGGGAGTTCCTCAAACAGATCGCTGAAGAGAACGGATACCTCGAGGGAGTCGAGCTCTCGAACGCCGCGTCGGAATCCAAGGAGTTGGCCGCCGGAGACGTGAACGGCCGGTGGAAAGACGGGAGCGAACGAGGGTCTTCGACCGTTCGTTTCGAGTGGCGTCCCGTTCGGGACGTGGCTGAGACGGAACGACGGAGCATCGGGTCGTACTGCAAGCGCGACCGCGTGCTGTTCGTCTCTACTTCCTCCGACATCGGCTCGGCCGAGGAGCTACACGGACGATCGATCGGCAGTGACGACGGGACAGTCCCGTTTCACTCGACCGCCGAACTGCTCGAGAGATCGGGACTCGACGAGACGGCAGTCGACACGGAGCGCATCGAAACTATCGAAGAGCGACTGAAAGCCGTCAAAACCGGTTCGGTCGACGCGATAGTCGTTCGTGAGCCGTACGCTACACTGGGTCGCTACGACGCGGAACTCGACGCAGTCTGGACGGACTCCCGCCGCGTCGCGCTCGTCGTCTCGCCAGCGGTCGAATCGGAGCGAGCGAACGCGTTCCGAACTGCGCTGAACCGGGCCATCAAGGAGATCGAGGACGACCGCGACCGATACCGCGAGCGGTACGTCGACCTGCTCGAAGACAGCGTTCCGGGCGGAGACTTCGAAGGCGTCGACTTCGACCGTCTCCGAGACGACATCGAGCTTCGAACCCATCTACCGATTCGTGGGCCGGACACAACCCGTCTCGGACCGACGGAGTGGATGGCGGGAGAAGGATACGTAGAGGACGGAGAGGGCATTGCGACGCTTTCCGAGGGACGAACGCCGTACTGATCACGGGGACGTCCTGGGGGCAGCGACATCAATATCGAACTGAGATTGGGGTTCGAGCTGTTTTGCGGAGAGTACATACACAACTCGATCGGAATGCGGTACAGAGCTGACGGAAGCGGCGCCGTTCGAGAAAGCTGGACGACATTTTTAATGACAGCCAATATAAAAGAACTAAGTGACAGACGGTGTATACGGCGTATGCCCCAGACCGTTACCGTCGACGGGGAAGAGATGCTGGTGGGGGACAGAACGACGGTTGCAGCGGTGCGGAAGTTCGCGGACGTCTCCGACGATGCGATCGCGTTCTATCGCGAGGACGACGTCGTACGTCTCCTCCAGAATACTGAAGTTATCGTCGAACGGGTCCCGGAAGGGACGGCGATCGAATTTTGATCGGTCCCGATCGGCTGCCGAACCGACCTCGAGACCACGGACAGCTGACCCGTCGCGTCGTGTTTCGGCGCCACCGGCAGGGGTGTGGACGGATCGGCTCCGGCGCCGAGCCGCGGTACTCGTTGGACGCACGATCGGATCCGTACACGACAGTTGAGAGCACTGGAAGAAGGATGATCACGAGAGTAGTCGACCGGATCGTGTACTGCGGCTTCCAGTCGCTTTCAGGGACGATGTCCGTCGACCACTGCATGCTCCGGACGGCACCGAGAAATATTTTCTGTATATTCTCATCCGAAGACAACACCGCTCGAATCAAAACGTTCGACGACGATCAGTCGGCTACGCGTCGTCCGTGCGACGAGCGGCGACGACGCGGTCGCTGTTCTCAGTCCGCCACCGGCAGGACAGTCGGTCTGATCGGTTGGATGACCGCCTCTTGTGCGTCGCTGTCGTCGGTCGGCTTCTCTCCGAGCAACGCCCCGGCGTCGGTCGGGGCTTCCCGTTCCGTTTCGACGTCGTACCCCTCCCCGTTGGTCGTCAGCACGACGTCGCCGTGAACGCCGGTCCAATACGTCTCGAGTCCTCGGTCGGCGTACTCCTCGAGGACGTCGTCGCTCGGATGACCGTACTGCGAGTCGTAGGCGCTCGAGATAATCGCAACCGCCGGGGTAACCCGGTCCATGAACGGCTGCGACGAGGAGGTCGACGATCCGTGGTGGCCCGCCTGGTACACGTCGACGTCCAGTCGGTCGCCGTGTTCGTCGACCATCCGCTGTTCGGCCTCGGCCTCCGCGTCGCCCGTCGTGAGATAGGCGAACTCGCCGAACTCGACGCGGAGGGTCACGCTGTTGTAGTGGAGATCCGATCCCGAGTCGCCCGACGGCGGGTTGAGCACGTCGACGTCCGCGGCGCCGAACTCGAACCGATCATCCTCGTCGACGACGAACAGGTCCACGTCGTGTTCCTCGACGGCATCGAGATACCGCTCGTAGGTCTGGCTGGTCGTCGCGACGCCGGAGTCGTAGGCCGCGCCGATCCCGTCGCGTTCGGTCTCGTAGTGGGCGATGATCTCGTCGTGGCCACCGATGTGATCGGCGTGAGCGTGCGTCGCGACGAGGTGGTCGATCCGGTCGACGTCCTGCGCCTCGAGATACTCGATCACGTCGGCGCCGGCTTGGGGCCAGTCGCCGGAGTCGACGAGCATCGTCTCGCCGGAGGGGTCGATCAACAGCGTCGCGTCGGCCTGGCCGACGTCGATGTGGTGAATCTCGAGTTCCCCGTCGACGTCGGTCGTCTCCCCGTTCTCGTCACCGGAGTCGGTCCCATTTGCCTCCGTTTCCTCGGACCCGTTCGAGTCGGATGGGGTTTCAGCTGTCTCCGGTCCGTCCTCGGTGTCCGGGTCGGCGTCCTCGAGGTCGTCGCCCGTCTCCGCCGCCGGAGTCTCGTCGGCCGTCTCGCCACCCTCGGCACATCCTGCGATCAGCAACAGTACTGCGACGAGGACGACGAGTAACGCTCGTCTCATCGAGTCCTCGATTCGATTGCCACCTACAAGGTCGTTCGGCCTAGAGATCGACGACCGTCTCGCCGGGAAATCACTCCCAGTTGTGCAACGCGTCGTGGAACACCTGGAGGGCGTCCTCCTCCGTCACCGGGCGGGGGTTACACCGCAACAGTCGCTGCTGGGTCTCGACGGTCTGTGTCGCGAGCCAGTCGATCTCGTCGGCGGAGATCCCCGCGAGCTCGGCGAGCCCGCTCGGGAGGACGTTCAGATCCTGCTGGAGCCGAACGTACTCGCGGCGTGCCTCGTCTGCAGCTTCCCGGGTGCTCATCCCCTCGACGTCCGCGCCGAGGAGGGTGGCGATCTCGGCGAACCGTTCGGGATCGCTCGCGACGTTGTAGCCGAGCGTCGACGCCGGCGTGAGCACGGCGATCGTCTCGCCGTGGGACGTGTGGTACTGGTTTCCGACCGGGTAGGCCATCGCGTGAGAGAGGCTGACTCCGGCGGTGAGCCCGCAGATCGCACCGAACAGCGAGGCCTTGAGCATCGCGGCGCGTGCCTCGACGTCCTCGCCGTTGTGGACGGCAGTCCTGATGTTGTTCGCGACGAGTTCGATCGCGCGTCGGCCGAACATCTCGGTGACGTCGGTCTGTCCGGCGTAGACCGGGCGCTGTGCCGGATCCTCCGGCCGGAGGAAGCTGTCGTGGTCGTGGGTCGTGTACCCCTCGAGGGCGTGGGCGAGCGCGTCCATCCCGGTCGCCGCGGTCACCGACGCGGGCATGGTCGTCGTCAGCGTCGGGTCGAGCACCGCGGCGTCCGCTCGCACGTGGTTGCTCGAGATCCCCTCCTTGATCTCCTTCTCTTCGACGGCGTAGATGGCCACGGGCGAGATCTCCGAGCCCGTTCCCGCGGTCGTCGGGACCAGAACCAGCGGATCGCCCGACTCCGTGAGGGTTTCGCCCGCTCCCGTCGGCTCGGCGACGTAGTCGAGCACCTCGCCGCCGTTTGCCATCACCGCGCGCGTCCCCTTCGCGACGTCGAGCGAACTGCCGCCGCCCATCCCGAGGTAGAAGTCGTACCCCTCCGCACCCTCGTTCTCGCGGACGAACTCCAGGCAGCTGTCGACGGTTTCGATCGACGGCTCCGGCTCGGCGCCGTCCCAGACGGTGACGTCGAAGCCGGCGTCCTCGAGGTGGTCCGTGACGCGGTCGACGTGCCCGGTCTGGACCATCGGCTCGTCGGTGATGATCAGTCCCGAGGCCCCGTCGTCGACCCCGAGTTCGGCGAGCTGGAAGTCGAGCTCCTCGACGGCGTTCCGACCGAACCGGATCGCCGGGAGCTGGATCTCCCAGACTGTCTCCGGCCCCAGCCCGTGGTCGGCCGCCGAGATCGTCCGGTCGTAGTTCCCCGTCACTGTCCCCACCCGCCCTCGATGCGCTCGAACTGGTCGGCGTCGTGGCCGTAGACGACCTCGGCGTCGTGGCGCCGCTCGATCTCCTTGATCCGCTGGAGGCTCTCGAACCACTCCGTCTTCCCCCACACCAGGCTTCCGCCGAGCGGGATCTCGTCCTCGTAGTTCGGGGCCTGGTACACCTGATCGCCCGTGAAGATCACCGACTCTTCCTCGAGGTGAACGACCGTCCCCATCAGCCCCGGCGTGTGTCCCGGCAGCCTGACGAACTCGACGTCGGTGAAGTGTTGCTCGCGGTCCTGGTGGACGATCTCCCAGTTGAGATCGTGGTCGAAGTCCTCGAGGATGTACGCGCCGCTTCCCTTGTCGGTCTTGGCGCTGTAGTACGCGAACTTGATCTCTTTCTCGTGGACGTACACCGGAACGTCGGTGCCGTCGAAGAACTCGAGTCCACCGGCGTGATCCAGATGGAGGTGGGTCTGGACGACGGCGTCGATCTCGTCGATCCCGTACCCCGCGTCCTCGAGGTCATCGTCGAGGCGGTGTTCGTGGGCGTCGTGTGGGTAGAACGCCTGGACGAGTCCGTCGGGCCAGTGTCCCTCGAGGGCGTCGTGGTGCGATCCCGTGTCCCAGAGGATCGTCGCCTCGGGGTGATCGATCACGAGACACCAGACCGGAATCTCCTCGTAGCTGATGTCCGGGTTCGGCTCGTCGTGAGTTCCCAGCGTCTCCCCCTGGATCATGTAGTTCTGGTCGCATTCGAGCCCGCCACGGTGGATGACATCTATTGTTGCGTTAACCATCGGAGTCCCTTATCACTGGTAAGCGATTGCGAAACATAAAACGATCACATAGATGTCACTGTGTGGAGACATATGCCTCGAGGCCCGGCAGAGAGAGACAGATCGCACATCGCGACGGATGCGGTGAGATCGGAAAGCAGTTCGAGCCCCCGATAGACACGTTCGCAGAACACCGCCGATCGGCCACACTGTCAGTGCGAGCGACAACAACTCACGGGTCGCTCCGTTCCCCGTTCGCTATTTTTCGGTCCCCGGTCACGCCGTTCGCTCTGAACCGCGTCGGCGTGTCATCGACGAGGGAGTGTCGAACGACAGCACGAAGACACGCGTTCTCGACCTGCGTATCCGTCCCCTCCGAACGGGACGGAAAGTGATCGTCACCCGGTCAGAACATCCCGTACGGGAGCAGGTAGAGGACGATCGCCAGGAACGGGAACAGGGCGAGTAACATCACGGCCGCGTACCCGAACATCTCGCGGGCCTTGATGCGCGTAATGGCCAACAGCGGGATCGCCCAGAACGGGTTCAGCAGGTTCGTGTGCGCTTCGCCGACGGCGAAAGCCATCGTCGCGTGACCGAACTCGACGCCGAGCTGGTCGGCGGCTTCGAGAATCGACGGCCCCATGACGATCCACTGGCCGCCGCCGGACGGAACGAACAGGTTGAGAAGCGCCGCCGCAAGCCACGCGAAGACGGGGAACGTCTCGGTGGTCGAGAGCCCGATAATGAGTTCGGCGAGGGCTCCGGCGAGGCCCGAATCGGCCATCATCCCCTGGATACCGGCGAAGAAGGGAAACAGCAGGATGATTCCGGCAGCGGCTGACGACGCTTCGCCGAACTTGTCCCGGTACGTGGACGGGTTCGTCCAGACCAGAATCCCGGCCATCAAGAACGCGAAGTTGATCGTGTTGAGGTCCCACACTTCGATCCCGTCGGTAACGAGTATCCAGAGGACGTACGCGACACCGGCGAGCGCAAAGAGGCCCCCCAGGACGCGGCTGTTGTTGATGCGTTCGGCGGGGACCATCTCGTCGGTCGCAGCGTCGTTGGACTCGGAAGCGGGGTCGCCGCCGTCGGTGGCGGTCTCGTACAGTTCGTCCTCCGGAATGTACTCGGTGATACCCCGCGCTCGTTCGCCCGACGGGGTGATGAGGTAGAGAACGGCAACCGCAAACAGAATCGAGAGCAGCGTGAGTGAGATCGTGTACGGATGGATGATGGTCTCCGTTACCGGAACCGGTTCGGGCACTATGGCGAAGGCCGTTCCCTCGCCGACCTCCGTCTCGTCGGTGAGCAACAGCGGTGCTGATCCGGACCATCCCCAGTGCCAGGTCAGACCCAGTCCCATGTACCCGGCGACACAGAGTAGCGGGTAGTGAACGTTGATCCCCCGTTCGTGTGCGACTTTCCCCATCTCACGGGCGAAGATCGCGCCGAGAATGAGGCTGAACCCCCAGTGAATCCAGGCGACTGCCATCGAAAACCCGGCGACGAGGACGACTGCCTGCGCCGGAGTGTTGGGAAGTTTGGCGAGACGGACGAGAAGGTTGTTGGCGGCCGGATGGTACGCAAGGACGAACCCGGTCATCAGGATAACGACCATCTGCATCGAGAAATCGAGGAATCCCCAGAAGCCGCCGAACCAGAAGTCGATCATTTCGACCGGTCCCACGGATCCGTTGCCGTTCGGCGGCTCGATCGTTCCCGTCTGGTTCAACACCAGACCAGCGATGAAAACGAGGTAGGTAAGCAGGATGGCGAACAGAAACGGGTTTGGCATCCACCGTTCGATGATCCCCGAGAGTCTGTACCCGAACCGTTCGATAACCGACCCCTCCGTGTCACTGGCAGACATACGACCTATTCGTTTGCGACGAAGGAGATAAATCCTCGGTTTAAATACTTTCAGCCCCATCTACATGTACGGTAACTAATTCGTCGAAATCGTCCATCAGAATCCTTGCTTCCAGGTGGAAGCTGGTCAGTTATTTTCTGGGTTACAGGTACGTGACACCGATGGGGGGCGTTCGTATCCGTAGTTCCCCAACACGTTCAAATTGTAGCGGGACGAACAACTATCGATGGAAGACCTGCATTCGTACGCGGTCGGCGAGACGGTACGCGACCTCCGGGGAGACGGGAACGAGTACAGAGTCGTCGAGAAAGAGACGTCCTCGGTCGGGAAGATCACCGCTATCGTCGTCGAACCGCTCGACGAGGACGGGACGAAGCGGCTTCGAATCTCGCAATCCGAGTGGGGAGAGACGTGGACGGCGTGATCGACGACCGGATCGAACGGCTACCGTGACAACATACAACAAGCTTATTACGAACTAGATGTAGTCTTTCGACGGAGGGTGGTGACATGAATACCGTAGACCCAACCGACAGGCGCGTCCTCGAACGCAACTACGATTACGCGCAAAAGAACGTTCAGGTCCTCTCGACGTGGTACGAGTGTGAGACCAAACGGATGATCGAACTGCTCGCTGAGAACGACATCGACCTCTCGGCGAACGACGAACAGCGGTTCGGACCGTACTACCGGCTCGTTCGGTGACCTCGGCCAAAGCTCACGCGAAACAGGTTCCGACGAGAACTGCGTACTCGCCGTGGCGTCGCCCCTCGTCGTGGTACTCGACGGGTGCTTCGATCTCGGCGATCAGGTCGTCGTCGACCGCCGCGGCCGTCACGATCCCGTCGATCCGGTGCTGGCCGTCCTCGCCGGCTGCCAGATCGAATCGGCGGAGCGCGTGCGTCCGCGGGTCGCGAACGCGGAAATTCTGGGCACAGGGCGCGACGATCGCGTCACCCTCGGTCGCGAGTTCGTGGACGAACCCGCGGACAGAGGCGTCCCACAGCGAGTCGCCGTCGGCGTCGAAGGCGGCGATGCGATGCTCGTTCGGATGGTGCGACGCCGTCGCCCGACCGTCGACGGGGTAGGTGTTTCCGGTGACGAAGGCGACGCGGCCGTCGTTCGCGTAGACGTGGTTCGGATACGCGTACAGCGTCTCGTCGCCGACGTCGGTCTCGATGGCGAGGTCGACGCCCCACCGTTCGGTGCCGTCCGCCTCGAGGACGTAGCCACGCTTGTCGCCGTGGCTCGCGACGGCCAGGGCGCCGTCGGCGAACGAGACGTCCCCGACGCGGCGGTCGCCGTCCGTTCCGGGGTCCCATGTCCAGTCCGGTTCACCCGTCGCCGCGTCGAGGACGACGACGCCGTCGTTGTGTCCCCCCGCACAGCGATTGTAGCCGACGGCCAGCCGATCCCGTTCGTCCGCGAGCGAGAGTGCGATCGGCGAGGCGTCGGTCTCGTACCGCCACCGAACCGCTCCGTCCGATTCGAGGGCGTAAACGACGCTGTGCCAGCGGCGCTGGTCGCCGTCGCGCTCGTAGCGCCGAGCGGCGGCGTACAGCGTTCCGGCCTCGGCGTCGACCGCGAACGCGAGGACGGAGGGAAGATCGAACAGCCGATCCGTCGCGGGTCTACCGACGTCCGTCGCGGCGTCGAGGATCCACCGTCGGTCCCCCGACGCGAGGGCGTACGCCGCGACGGTACCGTCCTCGCCACGTCCGCCGACGACCAGCGCGTCGTCGACGACCGCCAGCGAGGCGGGCCGTCCCGGATGGGTGAGTTCCCACCGCGGGGCGAGCGATCCGCGGTCGAACGCGGTAACCGTTCCGTCCCACTGCCCGACGACGACGGCGTCGTCGGTCAGCTCGACGCTCGAGCGCGCCCACAGCTGTCGGCTCCCCGCGCTCTCGATCTCGCCGAGCGGACGGCGTTCGAATCGGTCCGTGTGTTCGGCCATCTTACTCCTCGGTGGGGAAGGTCTCGTGGAGCAGGTCGTGTGCGTCGCCGAGGCCGTCGACGACGTCCTCGCCCTGTGCTCGCAGCCGGTGGACGGCTCGCTCGGCGTCGCGAACGGCCAGCAGCCGTCCTCGGGTGTAATCGTACGTCGGATCGTCGGCATCCATCGACGCGACGGTCTCCTCGAGGTCGACGAGCGCGGCGTCGAGGTGGCGTTCGATCTCCGCGAGGCTCTCCGCGTCGGCGAGCCCCTCGATGGGGCCCTCGAGGTGGCCCTCGAGTTCCTTCTCCGCGTGTTCGCGGGCGTGCTGGTCCTCGACGCCGAGGACGGTCATCAGTCCGAGTCGGAGCGCTTCGATTTCGTAACAGCTCATGTGTCCGTGTGGATCGCGGTGGTGTCGTTCATCGGTAGTTGCACGTCGGATGCGTTACAGGGTCTGATCGACGAGATCGCTGACGAGGCGCTCTCGCTCCAGGTGGTCGGAGACGATTCGGTTGGCGTCCGCCGGCTCGACGTCGCCGTACCAGATCCCGTCGGGGTAGACCGCGACCATTGGACCGTCGCCGCAGCGACCGAGACAGGACGACCGCGTGATGCGAGCGTCGCAGTGCTCCGAGTCGCGGGTCGCCTGTCGGAGTCGCTCGAGGACGGCGGGCGACCCCATGTCGGCGCAGGTCCGGTTCGTACAGACCGCGACGTGTTTTTCCGGCGCGTCGTGGCTGTGGGGCTCGTCGTCGACGTCGTCCCGATCGGCGTGTGCCTCCTGGTGGGCCAGCGCGCGAAGCATGGCTCGCGCGCCGCCGACGTCCTCCTCGTACCCCTCGAGATCGACCTTGTACTTGCACGTGTCACAGGACATGGCGACGCTGTCGGTCCGGGCCTCCTGCCAGCGGTCGGCCAGGACGTCGAGCAATCGCGAGTCGGTTCCCAGCGGATCCCCCGCCAGCGCGTCGACGTACGGGTACTCGCCGTCGAACTCGCTCGTCCGGTCCCGGACGCGCCGGGTGAGGACGCCGTCACCGAGCATGTACGGCAGGACGACGACCGCGTCGGGACGGTGCTTCGAGAGCCCGTGCAGGGTGTCCTCGAGCGTGGGTTCGGTGACGCCGATAAACGTCGCTTCGGCGCGGTCGAACGCCCGCCCCTCGTACAGCAGCCGTGCCAGCTTGTGGACGTCGCCGTTCGCGTCGGGGTCGCTGGAGCCCCGCCCGCAGAGGACGACGGCGACGTCGTCCGCCGTTCGGTCGACGCCCAGTTCGTCCTCGACCGCGCGAGCCCGGTCGTCGAGCAGGTCGAGTATCGCCGGGTGGATGCCCAGGTGTGCCCCGTTGTCGATCTCGAGGTCGTGTCTCGCCCGGGCCCGCTCGATCGCCAGCGGCACGTCGTTTTTGACGTGACTCGCCGCGAACAGCGAACAGTGGACGACCGTCACCCGCGACGTAAGCGTCGCGAGCTCCGCGAACGCCTCGTCGATCGCCGGCGCCGCGAGTTCGAGGAACGCGGCGTCGACGGGAATCCCGAGCTGCGACTCGAGGTCGGCGGCCAGCTCCCGTACCTGCCGGTTCGACTTCTCCCGGCGGGAGCCGTGACCGATCAGCAGAACCGCCTCGTCGTCGAACGCCGCCGCAGGCGCGGTGTCGTCTGGCGTACTCATCTCGGTCTCGTGGGTGATCTTTCGTCGGTGGTCATGATCGGGTTCGGTCGCCTCGGTTACTGCTCGTCGTACGCCTCGGCCTGCTCGAGACTCCGCTCGAGTTTGCGGCGACGGCTGGGCGCGTAGAGGCCAGCCTCCTCGCAGTCCTCGTAGAGCCACGTTCCGAACGCGGGCGCGTCGGCGTCGTCGATCCCGAACCAGTACCCGCCCGAGGACGTCGCCGAGAGTTCGCCGACGGCGGCGTCAACCGGACAGTCCTCGATCAGCTCCTGCGTCAGCCCGAGCAGGTCCCGATCGTCGTGGACGAACGAGATACCGACGGTGCCGCTCGCGGACTTGAAACAGATCGTGCCACAGCCCTCGAGCAGGCCCCGGAGCAGCTCGCGGTCGTGGCTCGAGAAGGCCCCGAACCGGTAGTTCCCGCGGCTGTCGACGGGAAGGCCGAGCGCGCCGCTGCGTTCGAGCAGTCCCGTGTCGCCGTCGTCCGCGTCGTCACCCTCGGTTCCGTCACCGCCGATCGAGAGCGTGTACTCGTCCTCGGTGCGGGTGATCGACGCGTCGTGGGCGTACTCGCGGCTTGCCGTGTCATGCTCGAGGTCGCCGCCCGCGACGGCCGCGAGGACGCGTGCGGAAGTCTCATCGTTGGTAACGACCTCGATACGCGCACGGCTTCGCCGTGTGCCATCCGCGGTTCTCACTTCGTTCCGAACCGCGCTATCGACGACGTCGCCGCTGCCGGCGACGTGGCCCCAGAAGTACGCAGTCGCGGGGTGGCCCGCCAGCGGGTCCGCGGGGACCTCGATCTCGTGGACCGCGTCCTCGCCATCGGAGCCGAGGGACTCGCTCATTCGCGCACCTCCTCGACGACGATGGCGTCGGTCGGACAGGCCGCGGCAGCCTGTCGGGCCTCGTCGATGCGATCGTCGTCGAACGTCGCGACGACCCGCTCGGCGGTGTCGGTCACCTCGCCCTCGCAGTCGTAGACGGGGTCGGCGTCCGGGTCGATTGTCGCGAGGGCGTCCTCGCCCTCGACGAAGCGGGGATCGCGGGTCAGACAGGCGAAGATCCCGTCGCAGGCCGCCTTCTCGATAGTGATCTCGTAGCGCGGCATGGTTAGTACTCGTACTTCGTCTCGTAGCCCCGCGGCGTCACCATCCGGTCGTCCCAGACGTAGGTGTCCTCGGTGCCGACGAGGATCGTGGTCGTCATGTCGATGACGTCGCTCTCGCCGAGATCTTCGAGTTCGCCGAGTTCGGTGATCACGACCTGTTCGTCCTCGCGGCCCGCGCCGTGGACGATGCCGACGGGTGTGTCGGGCTCGCGGTGAGCGAGCAGGATCTCGCAACACTTCTCGAAGTTCTCGCGGCGTTTGCGGCTCCAGGGGTTGTAGATCGTGATCGTGAAGTTCTCGCTGGCGACCGAGTGCAGCCGCGACTCGATCTCGGGCATCGGCACGAGATGGTCCGACAGCGAGATCGAGACGGTGTCGTTGACCAGCGGGGCACCCAGCCGGGCCGCACAGGACTGGGCCGCCGGGACGCCCGGCACCACGTCGAAGTCGACCATCGACGCGGTCGCGCCCTTGGACTCGAGGATCTCCAGGGCCAGCCCCGCGAGCGCGTAGACGTTCGGGTCGCCGCTGCCGACGATCGCCACGTCGTTGCCCGCCAGCGTGCGGTCGATGGACTCCTCGGTGCGAGAGACTTCGCCGCACATCGGCGTGTCGTAGATCTCGTCGGCTTGTTCGGTGATCTCGTCGGGGATCAGCTCGATGTAGGTCGTGTAGCCGACGATGTGGTCGGCCTCGAGCAGCGCCGTCTTGGCGCGTTCGGTCATCCCCTCGGCGTGGCCGGGGCCGAGCCCGACGGCGGTCAGCTGCCCGGGGTCGGCGTCGAAGTCCTCGATCGTGGCGCCGACCTCCTGTTCGTGGGAGTCGCTCTCGTCGTCGGAACTCGAGGCGCCACAGGAGCTCGAGGACGAGGACGAACCCGAAGCGGCACCACACTTCGAGTTCGAGTCGTCGCCGCTCGAGCCGGCTCCGCACGTCGACCCCGAGGACGCGGAGTCGTTCGTGGAGGCGCCGCAGTTGGAAGTCGATTCGTCGTCGGTGTTGGTATCCGTGCTCATAGCTATGATCAGAAATCCTCGACGTCGCGCCCGCCGCGGGGCGTGACGAGGTACGTTCGGTCGTCGTTGCTCCAGGTCTCGGTCTCGTGGGTGCCGACGATCAGCGAGGTGCCCATCCCCGAGACCTTGTCGTCGTGGTCCGCGGCCTCGCCCAGCGTCGTGATGAACTCGCTCTCGCCGTTGCGGCCAGCGTCGGCCCGACCCGCGTCGTTGACGATCGCCACGCGGGCGTCGTCGGTCCGTTCCTCGCGGACGATCTCGACCGCCTTCTCGTAGTTGCGCCAGCAGTTGTACAGCACGATCACGAACTCCGAGATCGCCGCCGCGCGCAGCTTCTCCTCGATCTCGTCCCAGCCGCGCCACTTGTCCGACAGCGAGACCGTACAGAAGTCGTTACACAGCGGCGCGCCGACGTTGGCCGCGCCGCCCAGCGCCGCCGTCATTCCGGGGACGATCTCGATCGGGACGTCCGTCGCCTCGTCCTCCTTGGCCATCTTGAAGAGCAGGTCCGACTTGCCGTAGACCGAGGGATCTCCCCCCGAGACGTGGGCGACGTCTTTCCCCTCGCGAACGTAGTCGAACGCCGCGCGGGCGAGTTCGATCTGGCGACCCATCGTTGAGCGGACGATCTCCTGTTCGGTGCCGTCCTCTCGGGTCGCGATCCCCTCGTCGTCGGTTCGCTCCTCGGCCGGAATCGTTCCGTCGACCCGCAGGAACTCCTGATAGAGGCTCGAGGCGATGACGACGTCGGCGGTCTCGATCACTCGCTTGGCCTTCACCGTCATGTGATCCGGCAGTCCGGGACCGATCCCGACCACCGAGAGAGTACCGTGGTCGTCGGGGGTTCCGGGAGCCCTCGCGCCCGCGTCGGTTCCATCCTCGAACTCCGCGGCGTCGGCGTCCGAGCTCATCGGCCGATCGCCACCGTGACCTCGTCCTCGTAGCCGATCTTCTCGAGCACCAGCTCCCGCTCGGCGCCGCCCGCGATGGCGCTGGCTTCCGAGACACCGGGCCAGCCGATCAGCTCCTTGGATTTCGAGGGGGTCGGGCCCTCGTGGGCCAGCAGGGTTTCCTTGTCGAAGACCACGACCCCGAGGTCGAGCTCCTGTGCGGCCGCGAGCAGCCCCTCCTCCTCGGCCTTCCGGGTTGCGGTGGCGACGAACTCGACGTCCGCGAGGTCGTACTCGGTCTGCTCGAGGGCCTCCTCCCACGCAGCGAGGAACGAGTCCTCGCTCGCGCCGGAGACGCTCCCGGTGCCGAGGACGACGCCCTCGTCTTTGTTGCGCTTGAGGACGGTAACGTCGTCGCCGACCAGCACTGCCCGGGGACCCTCGAGTCGCTCAACGGGACCGAGCTCGTCGTCGAGCACGGCGAGGTTCGTTTTGACCGTCGAGTCGCCGTTGACGACGTGGGCGTCCATCGCCTTCGCCTTCGACTCGACGCCCTGCTTGCCCGCGGCCTCCGAGGCGGTGGTCATCGCGGGGACGGCGCCCATCGTCGCCAGGTCCTGAGCGACCTGGTTGGCGCCGTGGTGGCCGCCCGTGATCGGGATGGCCCAGGTCAGCTCCTCGTCGACGACGCAGATCGCGGGATCCTCCCACTTGTCGTCGAGCAGGCCCGCGGTCTTGCGCATCGCGATCCCTGAGGCCATGAGACCGATAAAGCAGTCGTACTCACCCCAGTGCTCGGCGAAGACGTCGCCGTGGTACTCGAGGATCTCGATGGACTCGTAGCGGTTCCCGAGCTCCGCGCGGATCTCCTCGGCGGTCTCCATCTTGCGCTCGAAGGCGACGATCGCGATCTCCTCGGCGACCTCGCCGTCCGAATCGGGCGTCGAACAGTGGCCGCCGGAATCCGTACTCGAGTCGTCCGTCCCGTCCGTGTTTTCAGTTCCTGAACTCATTGTCGAACCTCCGTTGTAGCGAAATCGTCCGTCCCACGTCGAATCGCCCCGATCGGACCACCGCGGGGGAGGGGACTTACACCGTGTTCGCGGTAGTTGCACTGCCGTTCAGTCATCGCTCGCCTCCGGCTCGCTCGTGTTTTCGGCCGAACGTCCCGAAGAACCGCGATTGGCCCAGTCGCCGTACAGGTACGAGCGCTCGTAGCCCGCACCCGTCACAGCGTCGCCGATGACGACCAGCGCAGACGCTCGATACCCGGCTTCTTCGACCCTGTCGGCGATATCGCCGATCGAGCCGACGATCACGTCCTCGTCCGGCCAGGAGGCGTGGTAGACCACGGCGACCGGCGTCTCGGGGTCGTGCCCGTCCTCGAGCAGGCGATCCATCGTCTCCCGGACCGCGTGGGTCCCGAGGTAGATACAGGTCGTCACGTCGCCCATCCCGACGAACTCGGAGATGTGATCCTCGTCCTCGCTCAGGGTCTTGCCTTGCGGCCGGGTGAACGCGACGTGGTTCGCGACCTCGTTGAGCGTCAGCTGCGTCCGAAGGGTGGCGCTGGCCGCGAACGCCGAGGTGACGCCAGGGACGAAGTAGCTCGGCACGTCCACGTGTTCCAGAGCGTCCATCTGCTCGAGCGCCGCCCCGTAGATTGCGGGGTCGCCGCTGTGCAGTCGGACAACGTTCCGACCGTCTTCGTAGGCGTCGGCCATCAGCGGGATCAGCTCCTCGAGGTCCTTCCCCACGGAGTTCACCAGCTCCGCGTGGTCGCAGTATGCCTCGAGCAGTTCGCTGTTGACCAGCGAGCCGGCGTGGACGACGAGGTCGGCGTCCTCGAGGAGCTCGCGCCCGGCGACCGTCAGCAGTCGCGGATCGCCGGGGCCGGCACCCACGAACGGGATGCCACGTCGGTCGTCGCCGGGGCTGTACTCGGGGGTTCTGTCGGGCGTGTCGGTATCGGTGTCGGCGTCGATCGATCCAGTCATCAGTACCAGTCCCGGTTCCAGTCGCCGTGTTCGAGCCCCTCGGTACGCTCGAGTTCGGTCACGTCAGCAGCCGTCTCGGCTCCGACCGCGCCGTCGGTGGGCGTCTCGGCCGCGGGGGTTCCGTCGTCGCGCTCCGCGACGATCGCTCCCGTGCGGTCGTCGTCCGAGCGCTCGAACGCCGCCGTCGCCTGCTCGATCTCGAGGTCCGCCCGCTCGGCGTAGGCCAGCGTGTAGTAGTCCCGCTCGTCGATCTCCGCGGGGTCGTCGGTCACCAGGGTCTCGCCCTGTTCCATGAAGAGTCGGCGGCCGTAGGTCACCTCGTAGCCCGCCTCGACGAGCCCTTTGTGGGTCGCCGGCGCGTCGGTGACCTTGAACAGGATCATTCGGTCCGGCCCCGTCGGGCTCTCTCCCCCGGCAGCCTCCCGGAGCGAGAGCCCCGCGCCGGCCTCGATCTCGACCCCCAGCGCGGTTGCGAAGGCCGTCACCGCGCTGACGCCGGGGACGATCTCCACGTCAACCGCGGGGTGGAAAGCGTCGATCGTCCGACGCAGGTGACCGAACGTCGAGTAGACGTTCGGGTCCCCAAGTGTGACGAAGGCGACGTCGCCCTCGCGGGCGTTCGGCGCGATCTCGGCCGCGGCCTCCTTCCAGGCGCTGCGAAGCTTCTCCTCGTCTCTCGTCATCGGAAAGTCGAGGTCGCCGATCCGCTCCTCGGGGACGTGCTCGAGCGCGACGCTTCGGGAGAGCCGACCCGGCGAGTAGACGACATCCGCGTCCTCGAGGACGCGCTTTCCCCGAACAGTCACGAGGTCGGCCTCGCCGGGGCCGAGCCCGACGCCGTAGAGGGTCATCCGTCGGCACCTCCCTCGTCCCGAGCGCTGCCCCCGTCCGCGGCGACCGTCTCGCCCGTCTCGTCACCGCTCTCGTCGTCCGCCGCCGTCGCGCTGCCGACCAGCATGTACACCGGGTTCTCCGCGTCGAAACTCGTCGCCCCGGCGAGCTCGTAGCCGTGGCTCACCTGGAACTGAACGACGTCCTCGAGGAGGTCCCGCTTCCGGAACGCCTCGGCCGCTCGTCCGGCGACCTCGAGCCGCGAGACGTTCATCACGATACGATCGACGCCCGTCGCCGCGGCGCGGTCGAGGACGCCCTCGAAGTTTCTGCTCCCGCCGAGAAAGAGCGCGTCGGCGTCGTCGGGGAGCCCGTCGGGGGCCTTGGCGTTGCGCAGTTCGACGTCGGCCCGGAGCGAGTCCTCGTTCGCCGCGAGATTCTTCTCGGTCGTCTCGAGCCGTTCGGGCTTTCGCTCGAGGGCGGTCACGCGTCCCGCCCGTCGTGCAGCTTCGATCGTGACGGCGCCCGTACAGGAGCCGACCTCGACGAAGTGGTCGTCCGCCCCGAGCGCGAGCTTCGAGAGGGTGACGGCCCGGACCTCGGCCTTCGTCGGCCCGGCCTTCGCGTCGTGTGGCAGCGCAATCGGTGCCATTACCCGTGGATGACTGGTGCCTCCACTAAAACAATTGTGGTTGGTTTAGATCAACCGATATTGCGCATTCTGAGTTTCGGTAGCGAAAATTTCGTTGTGTTATCGGAGAACTGAGTGGAATTCGAGGACGGTCGTCGGAATCGAGAAGCGGAACGGGCGACCGCTACACGGGTTGTCGCACCGCGAGCACTACCAGATCCAAGAAGGGGGTGTCCTCCGGACCGTCGCCGCCCGCGTGGGCCGACAGGTCGGCCAGCGTGAACCGGTGGATCCGCTCGTCGTCGTGGGTCAGTCGCTCACAGACCAGCGCCTCGAGTTCGGGATCGGCGCCGCGCTCGAGCAGCAGCTCGGCGAGGTCGCCGGGCATCCGATCGTACGGCCGCGGGAGCGCGAGCAGGTGGCGGCCGTCCTCGACGACGGCCCTCGCGAGTCGGTCGACGCCGTCCTCGAGGTCGCCACTCTTGTGGAGCGTAACGAACTCGGCGTCCTCCATCGGGATCCGGGCGCGGCTCGCGGCAACCTGCAGCGAGGAGATGCCGGGGACGATTCGGACCGGGCGCTCGGGGGTCGCCCGTTCGACGGCGTCCCGGCGAGTGTGCGAGTCGGGGCTCGTCGAGCTCTGTTCGACGGCGTTCTGGACCTTCCCGACGAACTGATAGCCCGAGTGGTTGGGGTCCCCCATCGCCACGGCGGTTCCGGACTCGCCGGCGGCGACGCGCTCGCCGAACGTCTCGAGGGCTGCGGCCTCATCTTTGTAGCCGCAGGTCAGCAGGTCGGCGTCGGTCAGCTCCTCGACGAGCTCGACGACGGTAGTGAAGCCGACGAGGACGTCAGCCTCCCGGATCGCCCGTTCCCCCCGGGGTGTGAGGTACTCCCGGTTCCCCGGCCCGACGCCGACGACGGAGACGGGGTCGTCGGTCGCTTCGTCGATGTCCGGTTCCGCGCTCGCGGCCGCGAACGTCGCCGGATCCGGGCCCGAATCGAGGTCGTACTCGTCGCTCATCGACCCCCGCCGTCCTCGATCGCGCCGTCGTTCGCTCGGGCGGCTCGCACTTCGGCCGCGAGATCCAGCTCGAGCTCGTCCGTTCGGACGTCCGCGGCGACGTGGATCAGCTCGTTCGTCAGCGCCGCCGCCAGGCCGCTGCCGCCGCGGCGACCGACGTTCGTGATCGCCGGCACGCCGTGTTTCTCGCTGACCTCGCGAATCCGCTGGCGGCTCTCCTCGGCCTTCACGAAGCCGACGGGCGTCGCGACGATCGCCGCGGGTCGGGTGCCGTCCTCGATGCAATCGGCGAGCGCAAATGCCGCCGTCGGGGCGTTCCCGATCGTGGCAATCGCGCCGTCGTAGACGCCCTGTTTGTCCAGCTCGAGTACCGAGGCTGCGGTACGGGTCATCCCCGTCTCCTCGGCCAGCTCGGCGCCGTTGCCGATCGCCTTGCGGGTCTCGCAGTCGTGACCGCGACCCGTGACCCCGGCTTTCGCCATCGTGATGTCCGTGACGATCGTCGCCTCCTCGAGGACGGCCCGAGCGCCGGCGCGGACGGGGGCGTCCTCGTCGTCGCCGGTCCCGTCGCGCCCGGTAAACCGGAGCAGGTGCTGGAACTCGATGTCACCCATCGAGTGGACCGATTTCTGGCGCACGCGGTCCGCCAGCGTCTCGTCGGGGACGAACTGCCGGACGATGTCCATGCTCGTTTCCGCGATCTCCATCGCGTTCTCCGTCGTCGCCCCGAGGTCGGCGTACGCCTCCTCGACGGCGGCGTCCTTCGCGTCGGTCGGCTGCGCGCCCTCAGTCATCGTCGGACACCTCCGCGCCGACGACTTCGTTGGTCGTGCGGGCCTCGAGGTCGCCCTCGACGTCGAGGTTCAGGTCGCGCAGGCGGTCGACGGTCTCCTCGTCGGCGTCCCAGAGGTCCCGTTCGATCGCCTCGAGGAGCGTCTCGGTGATCGACTCGAGGGCCCACGGGTTGACGTCGCGCATCCATTCCTGGCGATCCTCGTCGAAGGCGAACTTCTCGGCGACCGCCGTCCAAAGCGTGTCCGAGACGACGCCCGTCGTCGCGTCCCAGCCCAGCGTCACGTCGACCGTCGTCGAGAGGTCGCCCGCACCCTTGTAGCCGTGCTCCTCCATCGACTCGAGCCACTCGGGGTTCAGCACCCGCGAGCGCATCGCCTTGCGGACCTTCTCCTCATTGGTGTAGACGTCGACGTTGTCGGGATCCGAGGAGTCGCCGACGTAGGAGGCGGGCTCCTCGCCGGCGATCTCGCTCACCGCCGAGATGAAGCCGCCGTGGAAGGCGTACCAGTCCGAGGAGTCGAACTCGTCTTGCTCCATCGTGTCCTCGATCTTGACCGTCGCGTCGACGCTCGAGAGGCGGCGTTCGAAGGCGTCGTGGGCGTCGGAGACGCGTCCTCGAGAGCCCATGGCGTAGCCGCCCCACTGGACGTAGACGTCGGCGAGGTCGGATCGGTCGTCCCAGTTGCCCTCGTCGACGGCCTTGTTCGTCCCGGCGCCGTAGCCGCCGGGCTTGGTCGTGAACACGCGATGTGTTGCAGCCTCCCGGGCCTCGGACTCGTCGAGCCCTGCGTCCTGTTCGAGCTCCGCCTGCTCCTCCTCGACGTGCTTCTTGACGTAGTTCATCTCGTGAGGCTCGTCGAGGTCGACGACGGCGTCGACGGCGTCGTGGATGACCCCCGCCGCGGCGGGGAAGGCGTCCCGGAACAGACCCGAGACCCGCGTCGTCACGTCGATCCGCGGCCTGTCGAGCTCCTCGAGGGGGATCGGCTCGACGTCGTCGATCCGACCCGCGTCGGTCCAGATGGGTTCGACGCCCATCATCGCGAGCACCTGGGCGATGGTCTCGCCGCGAGTTCGAACGGTGGGGGTTCCCCAGGCGACGACGCCGATCTCCTCGGGGTACGCGCCGCTCTCGGACCGGTGGCGATCGAGCACCCCCTCCGCGACCTCCCGCCCGACCTGCCAGGCCGGTTTGGCGGGTATCTTCCGTGGGTCAAGCGTATAGAAGTTCCGCGCCGTCGGCAGCAGGTCGACGCCGCCGCGGGTCGGCGCACCCGAGCCGCCCGGAGGCACGTACTCGCCCGAGAGGGCGTCAGCAGTGCGAGGAATCTCGTCCTCGGCACCCTGGACCCGGGGCTGGGCCTCCTCGCAGATGTAGGCCAACACCTCGCGGAGATCGTCGTGGGCGCCCGACGTCGCGCGGGCGTCGCCGATCGTCTCGAGGTCGACGACGAGGAGGTTCATGTTGACCTCATCATCCGGACCCCCATCCCGCTCCGACTTCGGGACGTCGAACTCGTGCTCGGCCAGCGTCGCGACCAGCTCGAGGCTCGTCTCCCGCACCTCGTCGGCGGCCTCGGCGTAGGTCATGCCCAGCTCGTCGTCGTACTCGCCGGGCGCGTTCAGCATCCGTTCGTAGTCCACCCCGAGGACGCCCGCGACGCTCTCCCGGAGGCTCGGCGCGCCGGGGTTCTCGAGGCGGGTGAGCGCGACGAGGTACTCGACGAGCCGTTCGTCCGCGGGCGGCTCGGACATGGTGTGTAGCCCAAGCCGGATCTGGGTCGACTTGACGTCGGTGAGATACTCGTGGATCTGCTCGACGAGGACGTCGACGTCGACGGTGTCGTCTTCTCGCGGGCTTTGCCCGCTCGAATGGTCCGCGGAGCTTTGCTCCGCGCTACCCTCGACCTCGCCCTCGGCGAGCGTCGAGCCGGCCTCGTCGGGGCCGCGGACGTCGACTTTCTCGTCGATCGTCCCTGAAATGCCGAGTTCGATCGCGAGATCCAGCTCGTCGACGTGCTCCCGGAGCAGCGCCTCGAGGTGCTCGCCGTTGTCCGCGCGGGCGTCTTCCATCCCGGCCTCGCGGTACTGGTTCGCGAGCTCCTCGAGCTCGGCCAGCTCGTCGTACGTTCCGGCGGCCCGCATGACGGGCGTGAGGTAGTCGACGATCGCCGCGTACGACCGTCGTTTCGCCTGTGTGCCCTCGCCGGGGTTGTTGACGATGTAGGGATAGACGTTCGGCAGGTCGTCGATCAGCTGGTCGGGCGCGCTGGCACCGTTCAGCCCGACCGTCTTGCCGGGGAGCCACTCGAGGCTGCCGTGGGTGCCAAGGTGAACGACGGCGTCGGCCTCGAACGCGTTGCGCAGCCAGCCGTAGAACGCGTAGTAGTCGTGGGGCGGCTGCAGATCGGAGTCGTGGTACACCTTCGAGGGGTCCATCCCGAATCCACGCGGGGGCTGGACCGTGACGAGGACGTTGCCGAACTCCACGCCGGGAATCGCGAACGGCCGCTCCGGAGCCTCGCCCCACTCCTCGCGGACGTGCTCCTGAAACCGCTCGTCGGCGCTGGCAAACCAGTCCGCGTAGGTATCCGGCGAGACCACGTCGACCGAGAGCTCGCGGACGTCCTCGGGGGCGACCCAGCGGTCCTCGAGGGTCAGCTGCGAGGTCAGTTTCTCGACCAGCGTCTGCCCGTCCTCGGGCAGCTCGCCGTCCAGATCGTAACCCCTGGCGTCGAGTTCCTCGAGCAGGTTGACCGTCGATTCGGGGCTGTCGAGTCCGAACGCCGTACCGATCCCGTCATCGCTCGGCGGGTAATTGTGCAGCACGACGGCGATCCGCTTCTCCTCGTTGGGCGTGTGCCGGAGTTGGGCCCAGTTGACCGCCAGCCGCGTGGCGTGGTCGATCCGGTCCGCGATCGGGAAGTGGTGTTTCGGCGCCGACCCGACCCCGGCCTCGTCGTCGGTACGTTCTTTCCCCGAGATGGGGTGGGTGATCACGTTCCCGTCGAACTCCGGTAAGGCGACCGAGAGTGCGAGCTCGAACCCCATCACGCCCGTATCGCTGGATTCGTAGCGCGATCTGGAGCGCATCGTGGTGACCGTCTGCAGGACCGGAACGCCGAGGCGATCGAGGAAGACGTCCTCGGCGCTCTGGCCCTCCTCGTCGCCGGACTGCGTCCGGCTGCCAGAGGGATTCCATCCCTCCCCGCTCGCACTGCGGCCGCGCTCGTCCATCGACAGCGAGAACATAAACGAGGAGAGCACGGCGTCGACGACGGGTTCGTTCGCGTCGTCCAGGAGCCAGTTTTCGGTTACCCACTCCGCGTCTTCCTGCTCGTCCGTATCCGTCGCCGGGTTGCAGAAGATCGGCAAGGCGTTCGCCCCCTGCTCCTCGAGCGCCCGAACCTGCGCGTCGACGTAGCGGGTGTTCTCGTGGGTCCAGTGCGATTCGTAGAACCAGACCGCGACGGTCGGCTTCCCCGGATCGTGGGTCTCGCGCAGCTCCTCGTAGCCGATTCCCGGATGGTTAGGGTGGTACACTCCCTCGGTTGGGAGCTCGGTCGGCTCCTCGTAGGCGAGCTCGCGGTCGCCGTACTCGCTCGCGAGGAACCGACAGCAGTTCTCGACGTTGATCGTCCCGCCCCGGTCGAGGTACTCACAGACCCGCTCGCGGTGCTCGCCGGCGACCGTCGTATCCTCGAGAGCGAAGGCGTCGCCCGTCGCTTTCACGATCAGCGGAACCTTCGCGTCCTCGAGCGTACCCGTCGCGTAGTCGTAGCCCGGCATGCTGTCCTCGGCGCCGTGCAGCCAGAAGATCGCCGCGTCGGCGCCGCGCAGTTCCTCCACGAACGCCTCAATCGCAGCCTCCTCGGCGAGGTCGCTCTCCGAGCGAACGACCAGTTCGACGTCCTCGAGACGCTTCGCTGCACGTCCGATCGATCCGAGCTCGTTCTCCGTCGCGGTGTAGATCCCGATTCGTGCCATCGAATTTTTAAACCTCTGTTGTATTAGCGCAACTATGGTTGCAAACGCCGGGGGTAAAAAACTGTCGTCGCTCCCGTTTCCGGCGATCGTCGGCCAGTCGGAGCTCAAGCGCGCGCTGCTGACGGTCGCCGCGAACGACGCGCTCGACGGCGCGTTGGTCGTCGGAGAGAAGGGGACGGCGAAGTCGACCACCGTCCGAGGACTCGTCGATCTCCTCCCAGAACAGCGCGCCATCGCGGACTGTCGGTACGGCTGTGCGCCCGACGACCCGACGCTGCAGTGCGCGGACTGTCGGGAGCGCGATCCCGACGAGCGACCCGTCGAGACGCGGCCCGTGCCGCTGGTCACGCTCCCGCTCGGGGCGACCCGCGACCGGGTCGTCGGGACGCTCTCGGTCGAGGACGCCCTCGCCGGCGAGGCCGAGTTCGATCCCGGACTGTTGGCCCGCGCGCACCGGGGGATCCTCTACGTCGACGAGGTCAACCTGCTCGACGATCACCTCGTCGACGTCGTTCTGGACGCGGCAGCGAGCGGGATCAACACCGTCGAGCGCGACGGCGTCAGCGTCTCCCATCCCGCGTCGTTCACGCTGATCGGAACGATGAATCCCGAAGAGGGCGAGCTTCGGCCACAGCTCCGGGATCGGTTCGCCCTCCGGGCGACCGTCGAGGGGTGCCGGGACGTCTCGGATCGCGTCGAGATCATCGACCGGGCACTCGGACGCGGCGCCGACCCGAACCCGGCCGACACGGCCGAAGCCGTCGATCGGCTCGGCGAGACCGTAGCCGGGGCGCGCGAACGGCTCTCCCGCGTCGAGCTTCCCGACGAGTTCAAAGCCGAGATCGCCGAGCTCTGCCTCGAGGCCGGCGTCGACGGCCACCGCGGCGACATCGCGACGGCCAGGGTCGCGAGGACGCTGGCCGCGCTCGAGGGCCGAACGACGGTGATCGAGTCGGACGTTCGCGAGGCGATCACCTACGCGCTCCCGCACCGCCTCCGGAGCACGCCGTTCGAGGACGAGCCGGAGCTCGACGACCTGCTGGAGGACCGGTTCGACGAGGGGGCAGACGAGACGGACGGGGGCGACGGGGCCGACGGGAACGACAACGACGGAGACGGGGAGACCGAATCCGAGGACGGCCGCGACTGCGAATCCGATGCTGACGCCGACGACGGCCGCGGCCGCGACGAGCCCGGCGAGGCCGACGGCGGCTCGGATCGGTCGGACAGCACGAACGACGACGAGCGCGACGGAACGGAGCGCGGACGGCGACCGAGCGAGGACGACCGGTCGGCGTCGGCCGAGGCGGAGCGAGCGAGCGCGGGCGATCGCGACGGATCGGCGGGCGCGACCGGGGATCGCTCGGAATCAGACGAGGACGGTTCCAACGGGGAGTCGAACGAAGATGGTGGCGCCGCTCGACCGCTCGTTCCCGGCCGTCGGGCCGAGATCGGCAAGGGAAGCGCACCGACGCTCGAGACGCCCGAAGCCGCGGGCGACCGCCGTGCCCGTGCGGAAGGGAGCCGAGCGACCGTCGCGCCGGACGCCGAGAACCGCGGCGCCCGCGTCAGGACGGAAGCCGCGTCGGACGACGGCCCGATCGACGCGGCGGCGTCGGTCCGGTCGGCCGCGACCCGCGGCGCGTCCGACGTCGAGGCGGAGGACCTTCGCCGGTCCGTTCGCGCCGGGGAGGCGTCGACGACGATCGTCTTCGCCGTCGACGCGAGCGCGTCGATGCGGCCCGCGATGCGAACCGCGAAGGGCGTCGTCCTCGACCTGTTGCGGGACAGCTACCAGCAACGCGACGACGTCGCGTTCGTCGCGTTCGCGGGCGAGGACGCCGACGTGTTGCTCCCGCCGACCGACAGCGTTGCCCTCGCGGCGCGCCACCTCAAGGAGCTGCCGTCTGGCGACCGGACGCCGCTGCCCGCCGGCCTCGAGACCGCCCGGGCGGTCGTCGAGCGCGCGGATTCCGAGACGGCCATCGTCGTCCTCGTTACCGACGGCAGGGCAACCGTCGCCGACGGAAGCCCAACGGACGCCACGCGCGACGCGGCCCGGAGGCTCGCGGAGACCGGAACGGCGGTCGTCGTCGTTGACGCCGGCGACGACTCCCGCGCCGGGCTCTCGGCGCTCGTCGCCGACGAGGCCGACGGCGAGCGCGTCCCGCTGTCGTCGCTCTCGGCGGAGCTGGTTCGCTCGGCCGTCGATTCGGCGGGTGAGTAGCGGCGAAAAACGCGTGCGATCGGCGAAACGAGGCAGCCTGCGGACGGGCTACTCCTTCGTATCGGCTGATCCGTCGTACGTTTCTTCGACCGCGGGATCGGAGAACGGAGCGTCGCTCATCGTCCGCATCGAGAGTCGCCGGCGGGATAGCGGCTCTGACTGTACATGTCGGATCGAGTCCTCGATGTCCGCATTTCGTAGCCGCTGTGTCTGTACGTGTACGGAACGAAGCCGTACAGTAGTGTTACTCCCTCGCTACTGAACCGTCAGATAATTTCTCGTCACGTTATCTGTATACTATACAAAATATTATACCTCCGTAGTAGAATATGGTAATTGAGACACTACAGGAACGCTGAAAGATAATGGCTCCGGGAATACGCTCTGGCTCTCAGGGCACGAACGCCGACGTCTCCGACGCTCGAGCGGACGCGCAGCTCTCCGACGACGCTCGGTTCTATCTGCTCCAGTCGAACCGTCGCCGAGAGGCGATCGAGTATCTGCTGTCCGTCGACGAAACGGTGCGAATCAGCACGCTGGCGAGACACGTCGCGGCGGTCGAACACGGGACGTCGACCGCCGAGGTCACCTCCGAGCAGTACCAGCGTCTCTACGTCCCGCTGTACCAGCTCCACCTGCCGAAACTCGACGAACACGGCGTCATCGAGTACCGAAAGGAGCGAGGACTCATCGATCCGACGCCGACGCTGGCGGAGTTCCGACCGTACCTCGATCCCGACGACGGGACCGACGTCGGGGCGAGCGACGACGGAAGCCAGAACCGAGCAGGGGGCGACTGGTACATCGCGGCGACGGCGGGAGGCGGGCTCTTGCTGGCGCTGGCTACGATCGGAATCGTCCCGCTCTCGGGAGAGGCAGTCGGCGTCCTCATCATCGGCCTCTTTCTGGTCGCAAACGCCGTCAGCCGTCGCCAAGACTGAACCGTCGGGGATCGCCGTCGATGGATCCGGAACGGCAGACGCTAGACCCGGGACGGCGATCTCAGGGCGCGTCGAACGGTGTGATCGAAACGTAGCGGGCGATCGTGGAGATCCGGAGAACGTACGACCCCAGTAGAACGATCGGAACGATCCCCGACAGGAGCGCCCCCGCGACGAGGACCGTCGAACCGAACGACAGCGCCGCGTCGGGCTCGAGCTGTGCGAGGTGGACCAGCGTTCCCGCTGCCAGCACGATCGCTGGCAGTCCCGCGTAGACGAGGACGCGAGACAGCCGCGAGAGTTCCTGCTGGAGCACCATCGAAATAAAGTAGTACCGCGCGATGTCGAGGTACTCGAGCTCGACTGCGAGCCGGGCTAGCGCCCGATCTACCGTCGGCGGGAGGTCATCGTCGGCACTCGCCCGCAACGAGCGGATCTCGTGGATCGATTCGAGATATCGGACCGAGAGAACCGACGAGACGACCGCCAGGAGCCGGTCGTCGCTCGCGGCGAGACGCTCGATAACGATCACAGCGTGTCGCGTCAGCCGATCGCGAAGCGTCCGAACGGCAGTCGCCCGCTCCGGGTCGTCGAGCTGATCGAGCGGTAGCGCGTCGGCGTCGGTGCCGAGCTGTCGAACCGACTCTCGGAGAAACTCCGCGGGATCGAGCGGCACGGCCGACTCACCGGTTGCGGCTTGATGAAACGCGATCGTCTCCCTGATTTCGGTCTGGAGCTCGCGAGGGGAGCCGAAGTCTCGGGACAGAACCAGCTGATTGATCGAGACGACGACCGTGATGAGCGTAATGTTTCCCGCGATGAGGCTCCCGAAGAGGTAGTACAGCGGGGCGCGGTTCGCCGCGGCCGTGCCGTCGCTCACTGCGAGAAAAGCGGCGACGACGGCGCCGAAGAAGAGAACCGCGACCTGCCACCGGGCGCCCGTCAGAAAGAGCCACCGACGAGCACGCCCCAACGCCAAGCCTATCATCGAAACGAACGATGCCGTGCTCGGGTGATATAGCTGCCGGCACGCCGTGTTCAGTCCCTGTCGACGAGACGTGGCCAGTCCCAGTCGGCGCCGTCCGTCGAGCGAAAGCCGACGCTCATCTCGTCGTCGATACCGGCCGTCTCGTCCGTACTCACCGAGCCGAGCGTCGCCCCGTCGAGATCCTGTATCCGGAACTCGAAGCCGTCGTCGCTGTCGGCGACGAATCGACAGTCGACGATCTCGTCGACCAGACCCGGTACCTGCGAGTCCGAATCGAGGATTTCGACACCCTCGCCAGTCTCGCGGCCGAGCCTGATCTCGCCGCTGGGATCGACGATGAGCCGCCAGCCGGATGTCTCCGTCGACCAGACGTCGTCTTCCATTCCGACGAGGAGCCAGGGCTGGGAGGCGTCCGAGTCGGGACGTACGAGGACGGAAACCTCGCTGCCGTCCTCGGGGTAGTTCGGTAACCCCTGCCCGGGGAACGATCGCACGTTCGAATCCCCGCTCTGTCGAAGCCCCTGACTCGAGTCCGGGTGCAGGGCCGCGCTCGAGGTGATCTCGACATCGCCGGTTCCGTCGAGGGTCCACGGGCCGGCCGGAGAGTCGTCGTACTCCTCGAAATCGTCGATCAGCAACCCGTCCGTGTCGTCGGCGTCGTCGCTCTCGTCGCTCTCGTCGATCTCGACCTCGTAGGCGGCGGTAGCCTCACAGTTCGTCAGCGACAGTGAGTAGACTGCGGTCTCGCCCGGCTCCGGACTCGTCTCCTCGGTGTAGCGCGTGCTCGTGATCTCAGTGCCGTCCTCGTCGTCGATCCGGACCACCGCGTCGAAGACGAACTCCTCGTCGCCGACGGTCTCGAGTTCGACGTGAACGTAACACCGGTCGCTGGGCGGGTCGTCCGCCCAGGTGTAGGTGTGGCGCTCGGTCGAGAGCACGTCGCTTGCGGCGTCGGTGAGCACGACCTCCCCCTCGATGGAGTCGTCCTCGTGGAGGTCGTCGTCCTCGTCGGGCCCGTTCGTATCGGCCGACTGGGTACCGTCGTCGGCACCGTTTCCGTCGTCCGTGTCCGACTGTCCGTTCGCGTCCGACTCACCCTCCTCATCCGCGTCGAGGACGTCCCCGCAGCCGGCCAGCGCGATCGAGAGCGTCGTCCCCGCGCTCCCAAGTATCGTACGTCGTCGCATACGCGTGTGTTAGCCAACGTCGGAATAACAGTACCGAAACTCGCGACGGTCGCGCTCAGAAGAACTTGTTGAACAGCCGCTTCCACGAGCGGTACTCCCGGCGCATCGACTGGACCTCGTCGACGGCAGCCTTGAGCTCGCCGGCGGCACTCGTCCCGCGTTCGTTCTCGGGAATCGCGGTCGGCGCGACGGCGTCCCTGTTGTGGACGGCGTTGTGACACGCCTCACACACCGTGATCAGGTTCGACAGCTCGTGGACGCCCCCGCGGGATTTGGGGACGATGTGGTGAGCGTGGAGTTCGACGTCGCCGTGGGGCCCGCCGCGGCGCCGGCAGTTGGCACACTGGTAGTCGTCGCGCCGATAGACCCGCTGGCGGCGCTGGTCCCAGTCGTCGGGATACTCCCGGGTCGACTGTCTGGTGACGTCCTCGAGCGCGTGCTCCCCCTCGACGCCGTCGGGATCGACGCCGCTCTCGAGGGCGTCGTCCGCCGAGACGTCGTCGCCGTCGTACTCGAGTTCTTCCCCGTCCGGGCCGCGAATCGTGATATCGACCCCCACGTCCTCGAGGTCGTCCGATTGGTCACTCATTGGCTCCCCGTACTCTCACGGATACTGGTGTGATTACATCGTTCTTACGGTTCGGCGGCGCTTTGCGTCCGAAGCGACGGAGTGGGAACTGTTCCAGTCCGGAGACGTTCGGAAGCACGTCGGAACGGTGACGGAGCTACGATGCGAGGACTACCGCGTTCGGCCGTCGACGGGATGGATCTCCCGTGGGTAGGCCGTCAGGTTCTCGTACCCGTCGGCGGTAACGACGACGAGGTCCTCGAGCCGAACGCCCCCGCGCTCGGGGTCGTACACGCCGGGCTCGACGGTGACGACGGCGCCGTCTTCCAGGACGCGGTCGCTCGACAGCGACGGCGGTTCGTGGAGGCTGACGCCGACGCCGTGACCGGTACCGTGGGACATCCCGACCGCGACGTCGCCGGCCTCGAAGCCGTAGCTTGCGAGAGTCTCGACCGCGGCCTCGTGGACCCGGGAGGCGCGGACGCCGGCACCGTCCCGGAGCGCGTCGAGCGCGGCGTCCTGTGCGGTCGCGACCGCCTCGTAGGCCCGCGACGTCCAGTCGTCGACGTCGCCGACGACGAAGGTGCGCGTGAGGTCGGCGTAGTAGCCCTGCGACCCGCGCGGGGAGAGATCGAGCAGGACCGTCTCGTCCGGCGCGATCCGATCCCGGCCGGTGAAGTGGAGATCCGCACAGCTCGATCCGGCGCCGATCACCGTGTTCCCGGCGTCCCGGACACCCTCGCTCGCCAGCGTCGCGTTCACCTCCCGGCGGAGCCGCTCCGTCGTGAGCGCCTCGCCGCGCCAGCGGAGCTCGTCGCCTTCGACGGTCGCCGACGCGAGGACGGCCTCGGCTCTGGCCAGCCCCTGCTGGGCCGCGGTCTGGACGACCGCGTGTCGCTCCCGCTCGGCGACGCTCTTCCGGGCCCGTCCGAGATCGACGTCCTCGAACCGAACGTCGTCGACGGCGTCTTCGATAGTCCGGGCGGCGCTGGCGGGTATCGACGGCGGGACGAGCACGCGTACTTCGGACGGGGGTCGTCGCTCGGCGAGGACGTCGAGGGCGCGATCGGCCGCCGTCGAGGACGTGGCGTCGCTCGCGGCGACGACCTCGCCGGGGAACTCCCGGTCGGCCTGTTCGGCGAACAGTCGGGGCGCACAGAGGAACGCACGCCCGTCGACGAAGACGAACGCGTAGTCGCGGTCCGGACCGGCGAACCGGGTGAGATACCACAGGTCGTCGTCGAACCGATCCCCGACGTGAACGAACGCGTCCGCGTCGGCGGCCGTCGTCACCGCCTCCAGTCGCTCGAACGCGGCCTCGCTCGTCCGCTGCAACCCCGTACGTGGCTGCTCGTCGGTCACGTTCCGCAGACTCGCATCGAGCGACAAGAAACGCCCAGTACCGGCAATCCGTTCGCTTCGAGCGGAAGCGAACTGGACTGCAGCCGTGAGTCCGCTATGCGGATCGAACCGAAACGTCGCCGTCTCCGGTAACCTCGACGTCGTAGCCGGCGTACCGGAACGCGACGGTTCCGACCGCGGTTTCGGGCTCGGCGGCGAGGAGGGCGTTCAGCGCTTCCGGGTCGATCGCCTCGTACAGCGGCGGGAGCGCGACGGGATCGGCGTCCTCGGCTTCCGCAACCGCGGAGACGACCGCGTAGACGGGCGTGTTCTCGGTGCCACGTTCCCACGTCGCGGAGACCGTCGGCGTATCCTGAGAGCTAGTTCCGCCGAACTGCGTGCTCATATCACCCATGGAGTCGGAACTGCCATGGTTCGGTATAAAAGCGTTACTGATTCTTGACAAATCGAACACGATCGTTCATCGAGGTCGTGCTCCGTCAGGAGTCGTTCGGTTGGGTGCCGACGCCCTTCGGCCAGCCGGGCGGCTGTTCGGGGGACGGGTCGGCGTGCTCGCGTTTCAGTACCATCGGGGTTCGCTCGAGCGAGAGCACCTTCGTCCCGTCCTGGTTGTACGCCCGCAGCTCGGTCGTGACGATCCCGACGTGGTCCCGGGAGTCGCTCTCGCGCTTCTCAAGGACTTCGCTCTCGGCGAAGATCGTGTCGCCGTGGTAGACGGGGGCGTGGTGGCGGATCCGATCGTAGCCGAGGTTGGCGGTCGCGTTCACCGAGACGTCGATCACGCTCATCCCAACCGCGAGGGCGATAACGAACGTGCCGTCGACGAGGCGCTCGTCGAACTCGGTCCCCGCGGCGTAGGCCTCGTTGAAGTGCATCGGGTTGAGGTTCATCGTCACGTTCGTGAACCAGACGTTGTCGGTCTCGGTGACGGTCCGGCCGAACGGATGTTTGTAGACGTCCCCGACCTCGAAGTCCTCGTAGTAGCGGCCGTGCCAGCCGGAGACCACGCGTCGCTCCGTCTCAGTCGTCCCGTCCTGCTCGTCGGTTGCCGAATCGGTGGCGTCGTCTGGCATACACGTCCCGTTTTCCGACGGCGAACTTGGGGCTACCGTCGGCGGCCAGACTGTCGGCCGACGGGATCAGGACGACCGGGGCAGTCCGCCACACGTAAACTATGCCCGATCGATCGACGGCCCTGGTGAAGAAAGTACACCGACGCCCGCGAGGACGCACGGACGAAAACGCGGGGGCCAGCGCGGACCCCGTCGAGCGCTCTACGTTCACCGCGCTACGGGGACACTTATCCGATCCGGGCCCGAAGCGGCTCGTCGTATGGCGGCCGACGACTCCCTCGCCTTGCTCTCGCTGCCCGCCGCCGCGGTCGAGCGCGCCTCGCGGCTCGCCGTGCGGGACGCCCTGCAGTACTTCGCCCCCGACCTCGTGGCGATCCCGGGCGCGCGGACGGCGAGGACGCACGCGACCGTTCGGGACCTCGCGCCGGAGCGTCCCGTCCTCCACCCCCAGCTCGGCCGGGGCGGCGACCGCGTCCGACACTACCGGTACGCGCCCGCGATCGGCGTTCAGGAGACCGCGGGGGCGCCGCCAGCCGAGGCGATCGACGTCCTCGCCGTCCAGCACCGCGACGTTCTTCCGGAGCTCCGGGGCCGGCTGGCGGCGGGCGAGCGACCGACGAGCGAGGGGGCCGCGACCCTTCTCTTTCTCCCGCGACTCGCCGTCGACTGGAACGCGACCGCGCTGTCGACGACGCTACCGAACGCCGCGGAACTCGCGGCGATCGCCGACCTGCTGCCCGAACCGGTCTCCGTCCTCGCGGGCGGCCAGCCGGCGACGTACCACCACGAGTGGTCGCTGTCCCGCGAGGACGACACCGAGGAGACGGTCCGGCTCCCGACCGTCGGTCTCGGCGCGACCGACGACGGCGACTCGAAGCTCGCGCGTTACACCTGCACGCAGAACGGAAGCGTCGCCGCGCAGGCGGTCGACGCCGATCGGTTCGGGCTCGGGGCGTTACACGGGGTCGGTCCCGCGATCGCCGAGCGACTCCGAGACGCGGGTCCGCGGACGGTCGAGGAGGTCCGCGAGCTCGGGGTCGACGAGCTGACGGCGCTGCCGGGAATCGGGCGGACGACCGCCGAGCGGATCCGCGATCACGCCGCCGTCATCGACTCCGGGGAGCCGCTCGTCCTGACGAACGATGACCCGGTTCGCTCCCGGGACGGCCGAGCGCCGCTCTGTCTCGACATCGAGACCGACGGGCTCTCCCCGACGATCATCTGGCAGCTCGGCGTCTACGACCCGGAGACGGACGCCTACCGGGCGTTCGTCGAGCACGAGGAGCCGACGAACCCGAAACCGGTGTTGGAGGCGTTCGTAACCTGGCTCCTCGCGAACCACGCCGACCGCACCCTGCTGACCTGGAACGGAAACCGCTTCGACTACCGCCACATCGAACGGTTCCTCCGACGGCACCTCCCCGAATACGCCGACGCCTGGGACGACGTCCGAACCGCAGATCTGTACGCGTGGGCGGTTCGCGACGAGAACGCTCTGTTGCCCGGGCGGACGAACAGGCTCAATGACGTCGCCCGCGCGCTCGGCTACGACGCCGCGGGGACCGGGCTGAGCGGCGCCCAAACCGCGGCCGCCTACCGGGAGTTCATGCGTACCCCGGATGATCCGGAGCGCGAGCCGGACTGGGACCGACACGAGGCCTACTGCGAGGACGACTGCCGCGCGCTCTGGCACGTCTTCCGGGCGATCGAGGACGCACCCCGCAAGGACCGGAACGCGACGGTCGGCGAAACGGGCGAGACGACGGGCCGACAGACGGGACTCACCGACTTCTCCACATGACCGACGAGCGCACGACGACCGACGGAAGCGCACGAACGGGAGTCTCGGGACGAGAGCTGATCGAGACCTTCCCACGCACAGGCCTGACGCCGGGCTCGGACAGCGTCGAGCGGATCGAGCTCCCGGCAAAACCGGCCGAAACGGTCTCGGCCGCGGAGGCGTTACGGCCGGCGCTCGCCGAGCCGTACCCCCACGACCTCTTTTCCCACCAGGCCGAGGCGCTCGGGGCGCTCGCGGACGGCGAGGACGTGACGGTGGCGACGTCGACCGCCAGCGGGAAGACCCACGTCTACGGCCTCCAGATCGCCCGGAACCTGCTCGAGTCGGGCGTCCTCGAGCCCGACGGCTCGCGGGCCGCGGACCGCAACGACGCCTCGACCGCGCTGTGTCTGTACCCGACCAAGGCCCTGACGAAAGACCAGCGCGATGCCCTCGAGGGGCTGTACGATCGCCTGGGGCTCGACGTCCGCGTGCGCATCTACGACGGCGACACGACGGGCGATCGCCGCGCCATCCGGGAGACAGCGGACGTGATCCTCACGAACTTCGCCGGGCTCAACGTCTACCTTGAGCACCACGACAGGTGGAGCCGGTTCTACAGCGCACTCGATCTCGTCGCGATCGACGAGTCCCACACCTACACCGGTATCGAGGGGATGCACGCCGCCTGGATCTGCCGGCGGCTGCGCCGGGTCGTCGACTACTGGGGCGGCAACCCACAGTACGTCCTGACGTCCGCGACGATCGGCAACCCCGGAGAGCACTCGCGGGAGCTGATCGACGCCCCCGTGACGGTGGTCGACGACGACGGCTCGCCGCGCGGTCCGCGAGAGATCGTCCTCTGGAACCCCCCGCCGCGGGACCGAACCCGAACCCAGGAATCTCCCGCCGAGGACGCGGTCGCCGACGCCGACGAAGCCGAGGACGCCGACGCGGACGACGTCGCCGAGCGGGTGCCCGCGAGCGTCGACGCCCCGAAAGTGTTCGACCACCTCACCTCACGAGACGTCCGCACGCTGCTGTTCTGTCCGAGCCGCAAGCGGACCGAGCTCGCCGTGCAGCGGGCGGACGAGCACCGACGAGCCAACCCGCGGGCGCACGACCGATCGGCCGCAGGCGGACGGGAGCCGTACCACGCGGGGCTGGGACGGGACACGCGCCGCGTCCGCGAGCGGCGGTTCAAAACCGGCTCGCTCACGGGGCTCGCGACGACCTCCGCGCTCGAGCTCGGGATCGACGTTGGGGGTCTCGACGCGACCGTGCTGGCGGGCTACCCCGGACAGCGACAGGCCTTCTGGCAGCGGGTCGGCCGTGCGGGCCGGGGCGGAAGTCGGAGCCTCGCCGTGCTGGTGGGCGATCACCGCACCCTCGACCAGTACGTCCTCGAACACCCGGAGTTCCTGCTCGAGACCGACGTCGAGGACGCGGTCGTCGACACCTCGAACGACGCCGTCTTCGCGACCCACGTGCTGGCGGCCGCCGACGAGATCGCGCTCGACGAGGCCGATATCGGACGGTTCGCCGACGAGGAGCGGCTCCGGGACGCCGTCCGGATGTGGCGCGAAGCCGGCTCCCTCGACGGCGTCCTCGAGGCGGGGGTCCACTACGGGGGGCCGCGACGACCCCAGACCCGCGTCGACCTCTACGGGACCGACGATTCGACGTATCGCCTGCAGCTGGCACCCGGAGTCGACAACGAGACGTGGGGGCTCCCCGAGGAGCTCGATCTGGAGCCGATCGACCGGAGCCGGGCCTACCGCGACTACCACGAGGGCGCCGTCAGACTCCACGGCGGCCAGCAGTTCGAGGTCGTCGCCGTGGACGAAGACCGACCCCGGCCCGTGATCGAGCTCGAACCGGTCGACCGCGAGTACTACACCCGAACCCGCAGTCAGGTCACCGTCCTCGACGCCGAATCGGAGCGCTCCCGGGAGGTAAACGGGTTCGAGCTTCACTTCGGTCGCGGGACCGTGCTCGTCCACTACGACACCTACGACGAGGTGGCTATCGGGAACGGCGAGACGAAGCGGGGCGGGGTTCCGACGGAAAGCCCCCCGATCCGGATGGACACCCAGCTGTGCTGGCTCGAGGTTCCCGCCGACGTCGAGCGCGCGCTCGTCCGGAAGTACCGCGACTACGGCGTCGAGACCGGCGTCGGCCCCGACGAGGACGTCGGACCCCACCTGGGGTACGTCGCGGGGCTCCACGCGGCCGAACACGCCACGATCCAGGTGGCCCCGCTCGAGCTGCGCGTCGACAAACACGACCTCGGCGGGCTCTCGACGCTCGTGATGGACTCCCACTACGCCCGCCCCGACCACGACGAGCTCGCCGACAGGGTCAGGGGCTCGCTCGACGCCGCGACGGCCGCGATCGAACGTCGCGCCGACGAACTGGAGGGGCCCGCCTCGGGCTGGTTCGTCTACGACGGCGTCGACGGCGGGCTGGGCTTCGCGCGCGCGATCTACGACGAGTTCGAGGCGCTGGCCGAGCGCGCCCGCGACCAGCTCCGGGACTGTCGCTGTGGGCGGCCGAACGGCTGTCCCGCCTGCACGTTCGACGAGAACTGCGGCAACGACAACGCCCCGCTGTTGCGGGCCTCGGCCGTCGACGTCCTCGACCAGCTCCTCGGCGACGCCGACCGCGAGGACGTAGCCGATCACCGTCTGGACGACCGCGACGACGATAGCGACCGTCGTCCCGCCCTCTTTTACTCCTGACGGGACCGTAGGCCCGCGGTTCGGGCCCGGCGGGTGACCGGGCGACTCAGTACTTCGGCTCCGCGCCCGTCGTCTCGTAGACCGCCTCCATCAGCTCGTCGCGCTCGCGCTGCCAGGCTGCAAGCCCGTCCGGGCTCGAGGGGTACTCCGCGTAGTGCTCGAGGATCTCGTCGGCCCGCCGTTTCGTCTCGTAGACGTCCCGAAGCGTGTCCCAGTGGCCGCGGGTCTTCCAGAGGACGTCGAGCTTGAACCGCCAGCCGAGGCTCGTGCTCCCGGAGTACAGCGCCTCCGAAATCTTGTCGCCGGGCATCGCGGCGAGCAGGCTCGTGAGATCGTCGAGGTCCGAGCCGATAGTCAGGATGTTGTAGACGTCCAGCGCGGCGTATCGGCCACCGTAGTGGTCCATCACGCGCTCGTTGTACTCCCAGAGGACATCCTCGCCGACGTCGCCGCGCTCGATCGCTTCGATGATCTGTTCGCCGGCGTACGTGCCGGCGTAGGCCGCCCCGGCGATCCCCCCACCCGTGGTGGGGTTAACGTGGCCCGCGGCGTCACCGACGGCGACGAACCCGGGGTGGACCGCCGAATCGTGGGGACGCTTGGTCGGCAGCGCCGCGCCGAGCTTGTCCGCGACCTCGGCCCCGTCGAACTCGGGTCGGTTCCGCAGGTCGCGTTTCAGGTCCTCGACGAGCTGCATCGGCTCCTCGGTCATCTGGAACCCCAGGCCGACGTTGATCTCGGTCTCGGTCCGCGGGAAGTACCAGAGGTAGCCCGCCGAGCGCTGGGTCGGCTTGATCACCAGGGCGTCGTCCCACTCGACGGGCTCATCGACGTGAACGACCTCGCGGTAGGCCGAGGAGAACTGGGAGAAATCGACGTTGGTATCGAACGTCGACCCCGAGAAGTCGACCATATCCTGGAGCACCGACAGCGAACCCGCGCCGTCGACGACGACCTCGGCGTCGTAGGTGGACGCGTCGCCGTCGCGCGTCGCTTCGACGCCCGTAACCTGCCCGTCCTCGTCCTGAACGACGTCGGTGACGACGGTGTCGTACTGAAACGTCGCCCCCGCGTCGGCGGCGCCCTCGATGATCAGTCGGCCGTACTCGTGGCGGTCGATAACGGCGATTTCGCCGGGAACCGGAATCTCGAGGACGGCGTCCTCCTGTGGGATCTCGAACCGGCCGTGGTCGACGTCGGTGTTGGTAAACGCCGGCTGGATCTGCGATTTCGGGATGATGTCGGGGAAGCCGTCGGCGCCTTTCAGCGCGTCTCCGCAGGCGATGTGGCCCGCCTCCTGCTCGGACTTTCGCTCGAGGACGACCACGTCGTACCCCGCGTCCGCGATCGTCGCGGCCGCATAACAGCCCGCCGTTCCCGCCCCGACGACGACGACGTCCCACGTCCGTTTCGTCCCGTCGGCGGTCGAAGCTCGCTCCGTCGTGCTCATACCGGACCGTTCGTCCGGCCGGAGAAAAGCGTTCGCGAATCGGTTGCGCCTCGCTCCGATCGCCGTCGACGGACGGCGGCGGTCTCGAGTAGTACCCTGACGCTCGGTCCCGTTACGATCGGGCGGAAACTCCCGGACGGCGCCGTGAAAGCGTTTGCGAGCGTCGCGGTCGTTCCGATCCGGAATCGTTCCGGTCCGACGCGAACGTATAGCGGAGAAATATCATGGGACGCTACTTTCAGGACGATCGGTTCAGAACGGTTTGGAACCGGACCTATCACACTGGCGCGTGTCGGTAGGAGTATACTCATGACCTCGATCGTCAACCTCGAGATTTCCGGCGCGGGGACTGGACTCGCGGAGCTGGTCGACGCCGTACCCTCGCTCAACTGCGAGGCAGAGGCGACTATCGCCTCGAACGGGCACGATCTGTGGCTCTCGGGCGCACCGCAAACGGAGATCGAAACCGGTCTGGCCGAGGCCTCGGCGATCGAGGACTACGCCCTGATCAACGGCGGCGAGGAAGAGTGGCTGTACAACGTCGAGTTCAGCCCGGAGACGACCGACGTCTTCGAACTGGTCCTCGAAGAGGGTGGAACGATCCTCGACGCGTCGGCACCGAACGGCTCCTGGGTGCTGAACATCCGCGTCGACGAGCGCAGCGACGCGAGCGCGATCTACGACGCGTTCGAGGATCGCGAGCTCAGCCCGACGATCATTCGCCTGTTCGATACGGACAGCGAGACGTCCTCGCAGTCCGGACTCACGCAGAACCAGTACGACACGCTGGTCGCGGCGATCGACCACGGCTACTTCGAGATCCCGCGAGCGGTGTCGATGCAGGAGCTCGCCGACGAGCTCGACATCTCCCACCAGGCGCTCTCCGAGCGCCTGCGTCGGGCGTACCGCTCGCTGGTCACTGCGGAACTGGACGTCACGAACGAGGAGACGGACGCGGCGTCCTCGCCGACGCTTTCGGATTAGCTCCCGATCGGATCGCAAAACCGACCTTGCAAAGGGAGCCCGAGGAGTGATATCGATAGCTCCGCTTCCTGTACGTAATGCAAAAACGGTGTTTGAACTGCGACTGGGCGATCCACAGCGTGGAGGCGACACAACGTGAAGAACAGTCCCGCGAAACGATTGAACACTTCACCGAGACGGGACACACGATCGTGACGATGCCGGAACCCATCAACCCCGGCGTCCCGAGCTAGACCCGTTTTTGCGGCACACATCTCGACCGATCGTCACGTAGCCGAAGCGACGACGGATCGACTCCCGGACGGAGTCTGCCGACCACCCGTGAGAGAGGATCGCGCGGAAAGCCGTCGGAAAACGACAACTGATATCAGTGTTCCCAGTGCTATTTCAACATGAATGAAACGACGCCAGTTCGTGACGACGAGTCTCGTCGCTGCGGGAACCGCCACGGTTGCCGGCTGTTTCAGCGGGGACGAGGACGGCGAATCGTTCCCGTCGTACGAGACGCCGCGCTACGGTGACTGGGTCCCCGCGGAGCGACACGGTGGGGAGACGGGCGTGTTTTTCACGCACGTCGATTGGGAGACACTGGACGGACTCGACGACGAGGACGACCCCGACGAGGACGAGGACGCCGAGGAACTCGTCGAGGAAGTGCCGATCCTCGGACTGCCGCTGTACGGGGCCGTGCTGAGTCCGTTCGCCATGTTCGGAATCATGTTCTACCCGTTCGCCGACGACGTGTTACCCGACGACGGCGAGGAGGTCGAGGGGGTCACGGCGAGCGCGATGACCTGGACCGACGACGTGGTGGTGTTCCACGGGGAGTTCGATCCCGACGTGTTCGCGGCCGACTACGCCGAGGAGTTCGACGAATCCGACGAGCAGGACGGGTTCACGCTCTACGTCGGCACCGAGGGGTTCGCCGAGGGGCTCGCGTACGCCGTCTCCGAGGAAACGCTGGTCGTCGGGATGCAGCCCGGCGAGGACGACGACTACGAGTCGGCCGACCTCGTCTCGGCCGCGCTCGATCGCACCCTCGACGGGACCGATCGGGTGATCGACGCGGACGACGGGCGGTGGCTCTATGAGACAACAGGCGAGGCGGCGATGGCGTACGGGGTGTGGGGGACCGACGATTTCTCGACGGCGCTCGAGGCCGACGACGAGATCGACGCGGAGGACGACGCCGAGCCGGAGGCGGATCCGGACGTGGACGCCAACCCGGTCTTCGACGACGTCGAGAGCCTCGTCAACACGCTCGTGTTCGACGCCGAGGACGGCGAGGTGACCGAGATGGAGGCGCGGTTCTCGGCGCTCTATCCGGCAGACGAAACGCCGTCCGAGGACGACGTTCGCGAACATCTGATCGGAGAGGAGGAGGAGGTTCCCCACGAGGTCGTGATCGAGGACGAGCGCGTCCACGCGTCGGCGACGTTCGACGACACGCCGTCCTGATTCCATCTCGGTTTTCCCCTCGAACGACTGACACCATCCGAGCGTCGGCCCCGACGGGTCGATAACGGGGGCACACAGATTTATGTCACTGAATGTGGTGGTGTAGAATGTTGGCACAGCCCAACTGATAGACGACGATGCCAGAAACACGCTTCGAAGTAGAGACGGACAGCGATCCGGACGACCAGCCGGGGCCGACGCCCCACAACCGGTGGCACCCGGATATCCCGGCGACGGTATCGGTGGAGCCGGGCGAAACCTTCCGACTGGAAATGCTCGACTGGACGGGCGGGCAGATCGACGACGACGATAACCCGAACGACATCCGGGACGTCGAGCTCGAGCAGGTTCATTACCTCAGCGGTCCCGTCGAGGTCGAGGGCGCCGAACCGGGGGATCTCCTCAAGGTCGAACTGCTCGATCTCGGCCCGCTCCGGGAGATGGAGTGGGGGTTCAACGGAATCTTCTCCCAGCAAAACGGTGGCGGGTTCCTGACCGACCACTTCCCAGACGCCGCGAAGACTATCTGGGACGTCGACGGAACCGTCGTCTCCTCTCGACACGTCCCCGACGTCAGGTACGAGGGGAAGATCCACCCGGGGCTGATCGGCACCGCACCCTCCCACGAGCTGCTCAAGGAGTGGAACGCCCGCGAGGGTGAACTGATCGACAGACACGAGAACGATCCGGAGTCGATCCGGAACCACCCCACCGGGGAGGCTGAACCGCCGGTAGCGAACCCGCCCACCGAGGAGGCGGCGCTGATGGGCGAGATGGATCCCGACGAGGCCGAGGAGGCCGCGGCGGAGGGCGCTCGAACCGTCCCTGGGCGAGAGAACGGCGGCAACTGCGACATCAAGGACCTCTCGCTGGGGACGACGATCTACTTCCCCGTCTACGTCGAGGGCGCGAAGCTCTCGATGGGCGATATGCACGCCTCCCAGGGCGACGGCGAGATCTCCTTCTGTGGCGGAATCGAGATGGCCGGCTACGCCGATCTCCGCGTCGATGTCGTCAAGGACGGGATGGAGAAACACGGCGTCGATCACCCGATCTTCCAGCCGGGCCACCGCGGCCCCGACTACTCGGACTGGGTCACCTTCGAGGGGTACTCGGTCACCGAGGACGGCGAGCAGCGATACATGGACGCCCACGTCGCCTACCGACGGGCCGCCCTCGAGGCTATCGACTACCTCTCGAACTTCGGCTACAGCCGCGAGCAGGCCTACATGCTGTTGAGCACCGTTCCCGTCGAGGGACGGATCAACGGCATCGTCGACGTCCCCAACGTCTGTGCGACGCTGTCGATCCCGAACGAGGCCTTCGAGTTCGACATCACGCCCGAATCCCTCGACACCGTCGAGAACCGCAGCCGGGACGTCGTCACCGACGACCCGCTCTGAGAGCGACGGTCCCCGCTCCGGGAGCGCCGCGTTACGACCGGGGCTCGGCCGCGAGCTCACGGGCTCGCTCGAGTCGCTCGAGAAGTTCCGCCCGCGGCTCGCCGCCGAAGCGGTCACAGGCGTCGACGTACCGCTCCAGAACTTCGACCTCGTCCTCGTGGCGGTCGTCCTTCCGGTAGACGATTCCCAGGTGGCGGTAGTACGCCTGCGGGGGCTCCCCGTACTCTCGCAGCTCCGCTTCCGCCTCCGCGTAGTCGAGACACCACAGCAGAACGTCCTCGGCCTCGTCGTGTCGCTCCTCCCGCCTGAACCGCTCGACGTCGTCGAGCGCGTCCGTGTAGTGCTCGTAGGGCTGCTCGTCGAGACGGTCGAACTCCCACTTCTCCTTGGCGATGATCTCGGCGACCTCCGGATCGACGGTCGACTCCGGATCGGGATCCTCCGGATGCTCCGTCTTCGAGCGGAGGCGGGAGATGAAGTCCCACATGACCCTAGTCGTGGGGACGAAGGAGTATCGAGTTTCCGGCTTGCTAGCTCACGTCGGAGCCGTACCGGACGGATCCGTCGCGAGCTGCAGGCCACAGACCGGCGTGCGAACATGTTCGCCAGGAGGTAGACGGACAACGGGGTCGTACCGAACACCGAGATGAACCCCCTCTCAGGTTTCCGCTCCGGCGGCGCGGACGAGGACCAGTACGACGGGTGGGACGAGTTCGTTCCGGGTAACGTACCCGAACCGGGACCGTTCCTCCAGGAGTACCGCGTCCTCGAGGACGGCGACCACGTCGCGGTCCACGAACGCGCGCGAGAGCTGTTCGAGAAACGGGGCGTCTACGACGCCACCTTCGGCTACAACCTCGCGAAGCTGAACCTCGATCGGCGCCACCCCGAGGCGGGCTTTCGGTACGCGATCGAGGACGGCGACGGGACCGTCCTGCGGGCCGAGTTCACGCCGACGACCGAGTTCTGTCCGCAGGCTGACGCGCTCCTGAAGGGCGCGTTCCGCGCGTGGAACGGCTGCAGCGACGCCCACGAGTACGAGCTGGTTCGCGTTCGCGTCCGACCGACCCACCACCAGACGACCGCGATCAACGAGACGCTCGCGGACGCCGAACGGGTGTTCCACGAGACCGGGAGCGTCGAGATCGGGGCCGACCGGGTCCAGGAGTAGCCGCCGAGCCCGACGAGCGAACCGCGACGGCGGATCGGCCGATCGTCGCGATCGACGGCTGTCCGCTCGAGTGTACCCGACAGTGTCTCGCCCGACACGACGTGGAACCGGATCGGCACTACGTCCTCGCCGAAGAGAGTTCCAAAGGAGTACCACGCCGACGACGAGGGCGCTGACAAGCTGTTCCGCGAGTGTCGAACGGAGATCGAAGCCCTCGACGGCGAGGCGTAGTCCGAACCCGTTCGGCCGAACGCCCAATCGGGAGCGGGCCGAACGATCGCGTATGTCCCACCACGACGCAGAACGGGTTCTCGACGTCCGCGAGATCGACGGCCCGCCGTTCGCGGACATTTCGAGTGCGCTGACCGACCTCGAGGACGACGAACGGCTCCGGCTGATCGCACCGTTCGAACCGCGCCCGCTCTACGACGTCCTCGAGGAGCGAGGATTCGAGTACGACTGTGAGCAGACGGCCGACGGACTGTTCCGGATACTGATCGCCGACTCCCTCGAGTAGCCGACCGCTCCGGCGAGGAGCCGTTCTCCGGGGTCGACGGCCGCGCCGTCGCCACTGACGGCGAACGTGTTCGTCCCAATCTGCATACCGACGCGGCGACTACCTCGAATCGTATGCCACGACTCGACGTCCGCGAGATCCCGCCCGTGAACAGACATCCGACCATCCACGACGCCTTCGCGGAGCTCGACCCCGGCGAGGAGCTGACGATCGTCAACGACCACGAGCCAAAGCCACTGTTCTACGAGTTCCAGGCCGAGGTCGAGGCGTTCGACGCCGACGGCTACAGCGTCGAGCGGGTCGCCGACGAGAAGTTCGTCGCGACGTTCCCGAAGCGCGCAGACTGATCGCGGCCGACGGGACGACCGCCTTCTCAGTCGGGCCACGAGCCCGCGGTTCGGCCGTGATCGCGTCCCGTACGAACGTGTTCGGATCCAACGGGAAGGTCCCGTGGCCCCTCGGTACGGGTATGAACGTTCCCGACGGCGTACGGACCGATCGCGGACCGCCGATGACGATCCCGTTCCAGCATTTCGTCGTCGCGCTCGGGTTTCTGGTCGCCGGCTCCGTCGGCGGCGTCCTGCTGGCGCTGGCGTCGCTGCCCGGGCTGGGGTCGCCGGCGTACGCCCACCTCCTGCTCGTGGGCTGGATCTGCCTGACGATCATGGGCGCGATGACCCAGTTCGTCCCCGTCTGGTCGGGCGTCGAGATCCACTCCCGACGGCTCGCGACGGTACAGCTGTGGCTCGTCGCGGGCGGGCTCGTCGGGTTCGTCGCCTCACTGCTCGCCCTCGCGCTGGAACTCCTGCCGATCTTCGCCGCGGTCATGCTCGCGGGGATCTGGCTGTTCGTCTACAACGTCGGGCGAACGCTGCTGCGGGCGCGACCGTTCGACTTCACCGAACGCCACTTCGCCGTCGCGCTCGGGTCGTTCGCCGCGCTCGCGCCGCTGGGGTTCGTCCTCGCCGTCGATTTCACCGTACCCGTCCTCGATTCGGCGTCGCTCGCCCGGGGCGACGTGCTCGCGACGCACGTCACCCTCGCGGTGTTCGGGGCGGTGACCGCGACCGTGATCGGCGCGATCGCACAGCTCAGCGCGATGTTCACCCAGACCGAGTCTGACCCCCTCTATCGGGGCCTCGAGACCGTCGAACAGGCGACGTTCCCGCTCGGGCTGGTCCTGCTGGCGCTTGGCCGCGGCGCCGACTCGGCGACGATCGCGACGGTCGGCGGCGTCGGCGTCCTCGTCGGCCTGCTCGCGATCGCGCTGCTCCTCGTTCGCCGGCTGGCGGCCTCGTCGACCGACGCCAGTCCGATGACCGACCGCTACTGGATCGTCGCCGCCGCGCTGTTCGCCTGGATCGGGCTCGCGACGCCCGCGTGGCTGCTCGACTCGACCGGCCCCGAGACCCTGCTCGGCTACCCCGAGGCGACCGCCGTCCTCGTGATCGGCGTCTTCGGTTTCGTCGTCGTCGGTACCCTCTACCACGTGATCCCGTTTATCATCTGGATCGAACGCTACAGCGACCGCCTCGGCCTCGAGGACGTCCCCATGATCGACGACCTCTACAGTCGCCGGCTCGAACGGGCCGACCTCGCGGCGACCGGGCTCGGCGCCGCGGGAATGATGGTCGGCGAGGTCCTCGGACTCGGGAGTGCGGTCGTCGCCGGATCGACCGCGCTTCTGGGTCTCGGCTTCTGTCTGTTCGTAGCCAACATGGTCCTGACCGTCCACCGCCACGGACCGCGCGGGCTTGGGCACGTCCTCCGTCCTCGTCTCGAACCGACGGCCGCGGAGGGAGCGGACGCACCCGAACCCGGCCACGACCGGAGATGAGTCCGTCCTCGCGGTCGGAGCCGAACTGGTTCGTGACGAGATAGAGGTCCGGGGCGATCCAACGGCCAAGTATGGCGAGCCACCGATCCGTCGTCGACCGAACCGACGCCCCGACCGACCGCCAGCGCACGGTACTCGACGTTCGCTCGCTGGGCCCCCCAGAACCGCTCCAGCGAACGCTTGAAACGTTGGCCGAGCTTCCCGACGAGGACGTCCTCGTCCAGCGAAACGACCGCGCACCCCAGTTTCTGTACCCGAAACTCGAAGATCGGGGGTACGTCTACGAGACGGTCGAAACGGACGACGAAGTCGTTACGGTCGTCTGGCGTGCGTGACGAAGGCGACCGTCTGGCCGTCAGTGTCCCCGGGAGCGGTTGCGAACGCCCCCTGAAGCAGTGAATCTTAGATGAGAGTGTTAGATTAGAATCTATGATAAGTGCGAGAGTTATCGAGAGCCTCCACGGCGGCACCTGGGCCGACCGAGCGGAGACGACCGCCGACAGCGACCGACGCTGACGCCGTCGGAGCCGCGAATTCGGCGGTCTTCTCGGTACGGTCGGTGTCGCCATCCGTATTTGTCCAGTTTCGGTTCGCATATATCGAGTTCAATCAGACATTCGTAAGGTTCTAGTACGGAGTCTGAGTCAGACCACGTAATGACCTACGAATACCTGAACGAGGAACTGGTGAACGAACTGCTCGGGGACGGCCGCGCGAGTCTCCGGAGTCTGGCCGAAGAGCTCGACGTCTCCGTGACGACCGTCTCTAACCGCCTCTCCGATCTCGAGGAGGACGGCGTCATCCGGGGGTATACGCCGGTCGTCGACTACGGCGCCGTCGGCTACGACGTCACCGCGGTAATGCAGCTCAAAGTCGAGGGCGACGCCCTCGCCGAAATCACCGAGACCCTACGAGAACACCCGCAGATGGTCTCCGTCTACGAGGTCACCGGCGACTACGACGTGATCGCGATCGGGAAGTTCAAAGACACCGACGACATGAACGATCAGATCAAGGCGCTGATCACCGACCCGGACATCAACCAGTCGAACACCAGCATCGCGCTCAACGCCGTCGCCGAGAACGAACAGTTCGAGCTCGAGACCGAAGCCGACGACTAATCGGGAGAGTCGCTCGAGATTACGCCGCGGCCGGCGACCGGTCGCGGCGTCTCACTTTTCGTCGAGTCGCTTCGAGAGCCGATCGAACCGCTCCTGCAGACGATCGCGACGCTCACGCTCGCGCTCCGGTCGGTGTTCGGGGTCGACGATCCCCCCGTCGGAAATCGTCGCGTCGAACAGCGCCCCCTCGTGGCGACACGCCTCGGGAAGCGTCTCGACGTCGACGTCTAACTGGTCGACGACGTCACCGTCTTCCTCGAGGAGGACGACGGCGGTCGTTCCGTCGACGATGCGATCGACGACGCAGGTAACGGGGCCGTCGGCGGTCATCGATCGATACCACCCGCCCTAGCCGTATCAACCTGTGGTGTGTCGATCCGACGTCCTCGCAACGACCGACCGTCCCCTCGAGGACGTCCGAAAACGAGGCCCGTCCGCGACGTTACTCGTCCGCACGAAGCGTAGCCGTATACTCCAGATCGGCCTCGACCTCGAGACGCTCCTCGAGTGTCGGGTAGTCGTCCGCCGCCACGGTGAGGGTGTACTCGCCGTCCGGGAGTTCGAACGCCGCACGTCCCTGACCGTCGACCTCCCGGAGCTCGCTTCCGTTGGTGCCCTCGACGACGACGGTAGCGTGATCGATCGGCTCGCCGTCCCCGTCCCGGACGACCACCGTCAGTTCGTTCATCCCGTCGTCCTCCGCCTCGAGCACTATCGTCTGCTCCGTGGGACCGTCGACGGCGACCGTCTCGGTCGTCGCGTCGTAGCCGTCGGCCTCGGTAGTCAGCGTGTGGTTCCCGTCCTCGAGATCGAACTCGACCCGTCCTCGGTCGTCGACCGTCTGCGTCTCGCCCCAGCCGAACAGCCCGGCGTCCTCGGCTTCGACGGTGGCGTGATCGATCGGCTCGCCGTCCTCGTCCTGAACCGCCACCCGAAGCGACTCGGATGCGTCCTCGTCGGTCTCGTTACCGGTGTCCGTCTCGTTGCCGGTGTCGGTCTCGTTACCAGTGTCAGACTCGTTGCCGGTGTCGGTCTCGTTGCCAGCGTCAGTTTCGTTGCCGGCGTCAGCGTCCGTCTCGTTCGCTTCGGACTCGTTGGCCTCGGTCGACTCATTCGCCGAGTCGTCGTCCGTCTCTTCGGTCTCGAACTCCCCGTCGGCCTCGAAGTCGACGACCTCGAGTTCGTACTCGGCGGTCGCCTCGCAGTTGTTGAGTTCGAGCGAGTACACCGCGTCGTCCTCGCCGGGCGCGGGACCGTCGACGCCCGCACTCGTGGTCGAGGAGAGCTCGGTCCCGTCCGCGTCGTACACGCGGGCCGTCAGATCGAGCGTCAGCTCCGCCCCGCTGTCGTTGGCAAGCATGACGTGAGCGTGGCACGTCTCGGCCGGCGGGTCACCCATCCAGGAGAACGTCTCCTGAACCACCTCGAGGTGGAACTCGGCGTCCTCCGACAGCAGAACCTCTCCCGGCATCGATTCGTCCTCGTGGACATCCGACTCCTCCCCGGGATCGACCTCGGTTGTAGTATCGTCGTCCGCGTCCTCGTCGGACCCGCTTTCGTCCGCCGACCCTTCATCGTCCCCGAGCGCGCTACAGCCAGCGAGAATCGCGGCAAGCGAGACACTCGTGGCCGTGAACTCCCGGCGATCTAGCTCCATACCTCCCTCGTCAGCTCCCGTCCGTCCTCGATTCCGTGCCAGTACATCGAAGCTATGTGGACTGTTCGAGACTCGATAATATTTAGCGCATCGATCGACTGCTCCGACGGCCAAGCGACCGAAAGACTCCACTGCGTCGTTTCGAACTGCTACTCGACGGAAGACGACGCAACCGAACCGTTGTGCAATCGTCGACAACCGAGAGAGGCCAAAGATCGAACGCCAAGGCTTCGAACACCGACTCCGGCAAGATATCCAACATATAGGAATTCTTAATTTATCTTTTCTCGGGTATAGTGCAAGACCGTCAGTACTAATTTTCGTCTTCGAGAGATCGATTCAGTTACTGTTCAGATCTCCCTGATAGTATTTTCGGCCTAGTTCCAATACTCGCTTCTCCAGCGGAGTTCGAATCCATAGATCGAGAGCTTAAAGTGAGGTAGTGGCGTTGTGCCGCCCGAATATCGTCCCGAAAGCTCACCTCGGAGCTACTCGTGGCTGTCATTAGTATTTTCCTTATTCCACAAGTACGTTCTCTATATTTCTTCAATCTATTTTATGGCACGGTCTATTACTGTGGTTCGGAACGGTTCGTGACGACGGAACCAGTCTTAAGTTTGATAGGAGCAACCGTTTCCCGGTAACCGTCGGACGCAGCGCTCGATCGTAGAAAGTCGAGTACAGCCGCTCGGAACGACATCTATAAGAGAGCGTGGTTTGTTATACCACACTGTGAGATGGTAAGCCACGACTCTCAGCGGAGTCGATCAGAGGCATCAACGAACAGCTTCGGCGTCCCTGGCGTGGGGATGACGACGTTTACCGGAACCGACGACCGCTCGCTCGCCGAACTGCTGGAGATCGCCGCGGAGCGAGCACTCGCCGACGCCGACCTCGAGGCGTCCACGGTCGACTCGGTTCACGTTGGAAACATGGCCGCTGAAGCGTTCAACGAGACGTCGGGACTGGCGAACGCGCTAACCGCGAGCCTCGGTCTCAGCCAAGCATCGGCACGACGAATCGAAAACACGAGCGCGACGGGGGCGAGTGCAGTCCTCGACGCCGTCGACGCCGTCCGTGCCGGCCGCTCGACGGTCGCACTCGCGGTTGGTGGCGAGAAGATGTCCGCGGCCGAGACGACGGTGGCAACGGAGATTATCAGTCGAATTACCCACGCTCAGGAGTACGATCAGGGGATCACGCTTCCGTCGTTCGCGGGGCTCGCGGCCGCACAGTACCTCGATGCCCACGGGGCAACGCGGCGTGATCTCGCCCAGGTCGCAGTAAAGAACCACGCGAACGCCCGGCGGAACCGGTACGCACAGTTCGATTCCGACGTGACCGTCACGGACGTACTGGAGTCTCCGAAGGTCGCGACGCCGCTTCGACTGTACGACTGCTGTCCCACGTCCGACGGTGCCGCTGCCGTCATCGTTACGGCCGCAAACGCCGAGGTGACCGTCGAAGCCTGCGAGAGCGCCATTGGCGTCCACGCCGTTGCGGACCGGCGAGATCCGCTCCGGATCGAGAGCGTCGCTGCCGCCGGACGCGCGGCCTACGAGGCCGCGGATACGGGTCCCGATGCGATCGACGTCGCCTGCATTCACGACGCGTTCACGATCCTCGAGTGGCTCGAGATGGAGGAGCTCGGGTTCGCCGAGCGGGGCGAGGCCTGGCGGCTGACACGGAACGGGCGAACGGAGATCGAGGGCGACGGCAATCTCGCGGTCAACCCCGGCGGCGGCCTGAAGGCTCGCGGCCATCCTCTCGGTGCGACCGGGATCTCGCAGCTCGTCGAACTCGTCTGGCAGCTTCGAGGGGACGTTCCTGCCGATCGCGCGGTCGGTTCGCCACGGTACGGGCTCGCGATCAACGTCGCCGGCTTCGGGAACAACAGCGTCTGTACGATCGTGGAGGCGACCGGATGAATACCGTTCTCGAATGTCCGGACTGCGGGCGACGAACCTTCTACGAGAAGCGCCGCTGTCTCGACTGTGGCGCCGACGACCTTCGAAGCCGCGAAGCGGGCGTCGGTACGCTCCGAGCGGTGACCGCAGTACACGTCACACCCGACGGCGTGAGCGAGCCGAATCGCCTCGGCCTCGCGTCGTTCGACGGCGACGCGAGTATCATCGCACAGCTCGAGGACGGACTGGAGCCCGGCGACCGGGTCACGCTCGAACCGTCGGTCTCCTGGGAGGACGTCGAGTCGCCGCGGCTCGTCCAAGCCAACCAAAGCCGCAGCTGAACCCGCGACACACGGGACGCCCTCAAATCGAGTGTTCGATGTGGAGTTCGAGTTCGTTGACGGCACTGAGCACCCGCTCCGGAAGCTCCTCCGTGAGCTGCTCGCCCTTGACGCGGTGAGCGGGCCCGGAGACGCTCAGCGCGCCGATCACCTCGTCGGCCGAGTTCGTTACCGCCGCACCGACCGCGTGAACTCCCTCGGTCGTCTCTTGACGGTTGAAAGCGTAGCCCCGCTCGCGGATCCGTTCACACTCCTCCTCGAGTTCCGCACGCGTCGTGATGGTGTTCTCGCTTACGCCCTGAAGACCATGGGTGGCAACGATCTCGTCAACCCGCTCGGCGGGCATGTTCGCGAGGATCGACTTCCCGGCGGCGCTCGTGTGAAGCGGCCCGCGCCGACCGATGTGTGCACCCGTCTGCACCGCGCTCTGTCCGACCTCCGTGTAAAGGTAGACGCGTTCGCCGTCCTCTTCGACGAGGAACTGCGCGCGCTCCCCGGTTTCCGCGGCCAGAACGTCGACTTTCTCCTTGATCATCGGATACGCTGTCGTCGTTCGCTGTGCGTGACCGCCAACGGTGAGAAACTGGAGTCCAATACGATAGCTGCCGTCGGACTGGACGACGTAGTTGTGCTCGCGGAGGGTAACGAGATGCCGGTGGACGGTGCTCGACGATAGTCCCAGATACTCGGAAATCTCGTCGATCGTTCCCCCGCGTAGTTCACGAATCGCGTCGATGATCGCCAACGACGTTTCGGTCGTCCGTGCCCCGGTTTTGGGTTTTTTTGCCATGGGTGGTAGTGTGTCTCGAGGAATTATAAATGATGGTGTTCCCTGCAGCGACGACCGCCGTCGACGCTCTAGCCTCCGATCCGAGGATACGGGACCGGTTGCAGTCGGTGAATCCCTCTCTCCGTCGCCATTGTCCTGTTTTATCATTGTGTTGTGACACAGTGTCACTCCTCCAGATTCTAGTTACAGTAGTACATGTGTAAAATACTTCCGGCGACGTAAACGCCGTTGCGAACCGCCGTCTGAGACACCCGTTATTTCGGAAAGCGCCTTCTCTTGTGTTCGATCCCGTGTATTCGGATCTAAGTGGCATAGACAGCACCTTCTGTAGGAATCCGTGAGAGCGGTATCCGTCGTCGGGAGACCTCCCCGAGACAGTCCGAACGAGCGGGACCGGGGCGACGCCGTCGGCCGTATCAGGGAGGGAACCGATTAAGTGTTACCGGAACGGTTCGTTATGACATGCCAGATGCCTTCGATCTCCGAACGAGAGTGGTGAGCACCGATGGATGAGAACGATCGATCGATTACGGGATTTACGATGCTCGCACACGGAATCTTTCACACCTACGAGCTGAGCATCCCGATCTTCATCGTCATCTGGCTGGACGTCTTCGACGTCTCGGCGTTCGTCCTCGGACTCGTCGTCAGCGTCGGTTACGGGCTCATCGGCGTCGGTGCGATTCCGAGCGGTCTGCTCTCGGATACGTACGGCTCGCGTCGACTGATCGTCGCGTCGGTCGTCGGAATGGGCAGCGGGTTCTTTATGCTCGCGCTCGCGCCGAACGTTTACGTGCTGATGGTAGCGATCATCATCTGGGGCGTCGCCGCGAGCGTCTACCACCCCGCTGGGCTGTCGCTGATCAGCCGCGGCGCGAAGAACCGCGGAACGGTGTTCGCCTACCACGGCGTCGGCGGTAACATCGGAACCGCGTTCGGCCCGCTGCTGACCGCATCGTTGCTGCTCTTTCTTGACTGGCGGGTCGTCGTCGTCGCCCTTACGGTACCGGCCGTCGCCGTCGTCGCGTTCGGTTCGCTGATCGAGTTCAACGAGGACGCTGCAACCGCGGCCGACGGGGGCGACGACTCGAGCGACGAGCGGTCGTCGATGGATCTCAAGTCGATCGTCGACGACTCGCGGCTGCTTCTCACCACGGGCTTTCTGCTTACGTTTGCCGCGATCATGATCTACGGAATCTACTACCGCGGACTGCTGACGTTCCTGCCCGACATGATCGGCGGTCTCCCCCAGTTCGAGACCTACGAGATCTTCGGACAGGAAGCCGAGCCGGCCCAGTACATCTACACGGGGATCCTGATGGTCGGGATCCTCGGCCAGTACGCCGGCGGACGGATCACCGACCACGTACGGACGGAGTACGCGTTCCTTTCGTCGCTGACCGCCCTCGGCGTCCTGGCGTTTGTCTTCATCCCGTCGGTCGGCTGGGGGCTCGCGCCGTTCCTGCTGGTCTGTGCCGCCATCGGCTTTTTCCTCTACGCAACTGCGCCGATCTACCAGGTTGTGATCGCGGAGTACGCTGCTGCCGACGTTCACGGCCTCTCCTACGGCTACGCCTACCTCGGCATGTTCGGCTTCGGCGCGGCGGGTGCCGCGCTCGCCGGCTCGTTGCTCACCTACGCGAACGAGACGGTGCTGCTCGGAACGCTTGGTGCGCTCGCGCTGGTCGGCGCCGGGATCGTCCTCGTTCTGCTTGCGCTGTACAGTGGGAATGAGTAACTAACAACAAGATTTAATACCGTTATCTCGCATGCTTGGGGTATGGTAGCCAGAGCTAGCCACGGAATTCTCGACGATATTACCGTCGTCGATCTCACGACGTTCGTGACCGGCGGGTTCGCGACCCTGATGCTCGCGAACCAGGGCGCGGAAGTGATCAAGGTCGAACGGCCGAAAGTCGGCGACGACAGTCGCCACTCCGGTCCGCCGTTCGTCGACGTCGACGAGTACGAAGGAACGGGGCAGGCGGCCTCCGAGCACGGCGAGTCGCCGTACTTCTGGACGGTCAACTACGACAAGCGAAGCGTCGAACTCGACCTCAAGTCCGAGGAGGGGTACGAAATCTGCCGGAAGCTGATCGACGAGGCCGACGTCGTCGTCGAGAACTTCAGACCCGGAACGGCCGAACGCCTCGGGCTCGGCTACGAGGACCTGGCCGAGGACCACCCTGAACTGGTCTACTGTTCGATCTCCGCGTTCGGCGACTCCGGCCCCTGGAGCGACCGTCCCGGCTACGACCTGCTGATCCAGGGAATGAGCGGCATGATGAGCGTCACCGGTCCCGAGGACGGCGACCCCGTCAAGGTCGGCCTCCCACAGACGGACCTGATCACTGCGATGTGGTCCGCGTTCGGGATCGTCAACGCGCTCTACCGGCGCGAGCGGACCGGCGAGGGCGAGCGCGTCGAACTCGGGATGCTCGACGCGTCGCTGCCCTGGCTGACAAAACAGGCCGCGAAGGCGTTCGTCGGCGAGGAGCCGGGTCGGATGGGAACGAAAGATCCCGTTCTCGCGCCTTACCAGAGCTACCCGACCGCGGACGGCTACCTGAACGTCGCCTGCGGCAACCAGAAGCTATGGGAACAGCTCTGCGAAGAGATCGGTCGCGAGGAGCTCGCCACTGATCCCCGGTTCGAATCTAACGCCGATCGGGTCGAGAACATGGACGTCCTCGAGGAGGAGCTCGCCGAGACGTTCACCGAGCGGTCGACCGACGAGTGGGTCGAGCGCCTCGCCGAGGACGCGGGTCTCCCGGTGGGGCCGGTCTACAGCGTCGACGAGGCCCTGAACAACGAACAGGTCACTGCACGGGGCGCGGTCGAGACGCGTTCCCACCCCGCGGCCGGAGAGATACCGATCCTCGAGCATCCGTTGAACTTCTCGGAGTCCGAAAGCGGGTTTGACGAGGCGCCGCCCATGCTGGGCGAGGACACCGAGGCGGTCGTCGAGGCGCTGGGCTACTCGGAGCAGGAGATCGAGGAGCTCCGCGAGAAGGGCGTACTGTCCGGATAGCTCGATCGAGAGACCTCAGGAGCTGCCGCACCGTCGAGCCTGCCAGCGGCACGTGACCCCTGCAGCGTCGAAAGCGATACCTCGCGGTATCGCGGCGATAGCCCCGCATACGGTCGGAAACGGACTGCGGGCGTCGAAGGATTTATGATAATGCTCGGGAGTAGGAGTAGGTAGCCTTCGCCGGAGCAAACACTATGGACGTCAATCAAGCGATCGCACGTACCCTGAAAGAGGAAGGAGTAGAGTACCTGTTCGGATTCCCGAGCAACCCGCTTTTCGACACCGGTGCGGCCGAAGAGGAAGGGATTCGAACTATCATTACTAGACAGGAACGGACCGCTGTCCACATGGCCGACGCCGTCGGCCGACTGAGTTCGGGCAACCGCGTCGGCGCGTTCGCGTGCCAGCACGGTCCCGGAACGGAGAACTCGTTCGGCGGCGTCGCACAGGCCTACGGCGAGTCCGCACCGATCGTCGCGATTCCGGCCGGCTACGACGAGGCGAAGACCGACGTCGACCCCAAGTTCAACTCGCTGGTCAACTACCAGCACGTGAGCAAGTCCTGCGAGCAGCTGACCAAACCCGACGCTGTCGGTGAAACGATGCGTCGCGCGTTCAGCGCGGCCCGGAACGGTCGTCCGCGTCCGGCTGTCGTCGAAGTGCCCAAGGACGTCTTCTACACCGACCTCTCCGAGGAGTTCGAGTACCAGCCGACGTCGTCGAACCGAACCGGCCCCGATCCGAACGAAGTCGACGAGATCGCGGACGTTCTGCTGGCGGCCGAGAATCCCGTGATCTTCGCCGGGCAGGGCGTCCACTACGCCGAGGGGTGGGACGAGCTACGGGAGCTGGCCGAGACCCTCGAGGCACCCGTCGCGACCAGCCTCAACGGGAAAAGCGCCTTCCCGGAGGACCACCCGCTGTCGCTTGGCGCCGCCAGCAAGAGCGAACCGGGCCAGCTCGCACACTTTATGCGGGAGGCCGACGTCCTGTTCGGGATCGGCTGTAGCTTCACCGACACTGCCTACGGGCTCACCGTTCCCGACGGACCGACGATCGTCCACTCGACGCTCGACTCGACGGACATCGACAAGGACGTCGAATCCGACTACTCGCTGGTCGGCGACGCCAAGCTGACCCTGGACGCGCTGGTCGATTCGGTCGGGGCACAAGTCGACGACTCCCGCGGCCGGTTCGACGACGTCGTCGGCGAGATCGAGGACGCACGTGAGGCGTGGCTCGACAAGTGGCGACCGAAGCTCACCGCCGACGAGACGCCGATCAACCCCTACCGCGTGATCAACGAGCTCACCGAGGTCCTCAACGCCGAGGAGACGATCATTACCCACGACGCGGGCAACCCGCGGGACTTCCTGGCGCCGTTCTGGGAGTCGACCGAGCCGCTGTCGTACATCGGCTGGGGGAAGACGACCCAGCTCGGCTACGGGCTCGGCCTCGCAATGGGCGCGAAGCTGCTCCACCCCGACAAGCTCTGTGTCAATCTCATGGGCGACGGCGCGATCGGGATGACCGGGCTGGACTTCGAGACGGCCGCCCGCGAGGAGATCCCGATCCTGACGATCCACCTGAACAACTACGAGATGGCCGCCTACGACACGCCGTTCTCCGGGGACTTCGCCGACGTCGGCGAGGCGCTGGGCGGCTACGGCGAGCGCGTCGAGGACCCCGACGAGGTCGGGCCGGCGATCGAGCGCGCCGTCGAACAGACCGAGTCCGGCACGCCCGCGCTGCTCGAGATCATCACCTCGAAGGAGACCGAGCTCTCGCGGCCGGACCTCGAGTAGGACGGCACGGCCGAACGCTCTTCTATCTACTTTCGCTCAGTAAGCCGTCGCTCCCGTTCGAAAACGGTTCGAGAAAAACGGTCGAGCGCGTCAGTCGCCGAACGCGCCGCCCTCGCTCCACTCCTCGAGGGTCGTCTGATCGTCCGCGAGCTCGTCGAACACGTCCTCGGTGTGCTCGCCCAGCCGCGGCGCCGGCGAGCGCACGACGGCGTCGTGATCGGGGTAGTTGATCGGGTGACCCGGTAGTAGACACTCCCCCCAGTCGGGGTCCTCGTGGGAAACGACGAGGTTGCGGGCGTCGGTCTGCTCGTCCGCGACGACGTCGGCCACATCGTTGATCGGGCCACAGGGGAAGTTCGCAGCCGTCAGCTGCTCGAGCCAGTGCTCGGTGGACTCCTCCTCGAGGGCCGCCTGGATCAGCTCCGTCACGCGCTCGGCGTTGTCCTGGCGGTCGTCGTTGGTCGGGTACTCCCGCAGCTCCTCTGCGCCGACGAGATCGACGAAGTCGTCCCAGCGCTCGTCGCTGGGGACGCCGGTGACGATCGCGCCGTCGGCGGTCTCGAAGCGCTGGTAGGGAACGAGCGTCTGGTGGGTCACGCCCTGGGGTCCGGGAACGGAGCCGTCCATCGAGTACTCCGTGAGGTACTCGTTGAGCAGGGTGACGATCGAGTCGAACAGGCCGACGTCGAACTTGCCGACGAACGCGTCGGCGTCCTCGGCGCGGTCGCGCTCGGAGAGCCGCGCGAGGACGCCCATCGCGGCGAACATCCCCGTGGTGAGATCGCCGATCGCCTGGCCGACCTTGACGGGCTCGCCGTCCTCGGGGCCGGTGACGCTCATGATTCCGCCCTCGGCCTGGAGGATGAGATCGAGCCCCGGCTGGGCTCGCTTGGGACCGGTCTCGCCGTACCCCTTGATGCTGGCGTAGACGATCTCGGGATTGTGCTCGCTGATCTCGTCGTAACCGATCCCGAGCTTGTCGGTGACGCCGTAGCCGAAGTTCTCGACGAACACGTCGGCGCTGGCGATCAGCTCGCGGGCGGCCTCCGTGCCCGCGTCGGTCTTGAGATCGAGGGTGACCGAGCGCTTGTTGCGGTTGTTCGCCATGAAATAACCCGACTTGCCCTCGGGGCCGATCCCCTGGGATCGGGCCGGGTCGCCGACGCCCGGCCGCTCGATCTTCACGACGTCGGCGCCCATATCGGCGAGCAACGCGCCACAGAACGGTCCGGCACGGTGACCGGTCATCTCGACTACCGAGACGTCGGCGAGCGGTCCCCCGGTCATTGTCCCTCGTTGAACTCGTCGACCAGCTCGCGGCGCTCGTCGGTGGCGAACTGCTCCCACCAGATCTCGGCCTCCTGTTCCCGCGCCGTCTCGAGACTGTCGGCGTGTACCGCGCCGTTGATCGCGCGCTTGGAGTTTTTCACCGCCTCGCGGCCGGTGTCCTGGATCCCGTCGACGATCCCGTCGACGGTCTCGTCTAGCTCCTCGCGCGGGACGGCGTGGTTGACCAGTCCGATCCGCTCGGCCTCGTCGGCGTCGATCATCCCTGCGGTGTAGACGAGCTCTTTGGCCTTGGCCTCGCCGACCAGTTCGACCGCCCGCCAGGTCGAGCCGCCGGTCGGGATCTGGCCGATGTTCGCCGTCGGCACGCCGAACTTCGCGTCGTTGACGGCGATCCGAAGATCGCAGTACATCGCGAAGATCAGACCGCCGCCGACGCAGTAGCCGTTGATCTTCGCGATCACCGGCGCGTGACAGTCGTACGGCTTCTGGTACATCTCGTAGAACAGCTCCTGGCGGTCCTTCTGGAGCGGGTCGTGGTCCTCGGCCGTCCCGGCGTACTGGGAGATGTCGGCGCCCGCGGAGAAGGCGTCCTCGCCCTCGCCGGTAATCACCACGGCGTCGATGTCGCGGTTCAGCTGGATCTCGTCGAACGCGCGCTTGAGATCGAGCATGACCTCGTTGTTGAGCGCGTTGTAGACCTCGGGACGGTGGAACTCGATCGTCGCGATCCCGTCGTCGACGTCGACGGTAATGCTTTCATAAGCACTGTAGCTAACCATACCCCCTTGTTGGTGAGTCTCTCGCAAAAAATTTTGTATTACGGCGTCAGCCGCTTCGGCTTGCCCTGGACGGACCTCCGGTCACTCGGTCCGAAGCGAGACGACGGGCGTCGAGGCGTTCAACAGAATCGACTGGACGACGCTTCCGAACAGCGCCTTCCCGACCGGCGACCGTTTGCGTCCGGCGATCACGAGGTAACTCGCCCCCTCCTTGTCGGCGTAGTTGACGACCTCGTCGGCCGGATCGCCGAGCAATCCGACCGGGGTCGCCTCGACACCGACGTCCTCGATCGCCTCCGCGGCGATCGCTTCGGCGATCTCGACGACATCCGCTACCGGTACCGTCTCCCCCGTCTCGCTGACGTTCGTCCGTTCGAGGGAGACGAACTCGTCGCGGGTGAGAACGTGGACGACCTCGACCGGTTCGTCGAGGGCCTCGCCGAGCTGATGTGCATGGGTGATAACGGAATCTGCCCTGTCGGAACGATCGATCGCTGCAACGACGGTCATAGCTCTGTCGACGGTCTCCACCCATAAATCAGTTACCCGCAGACCGACACTATCACCTATCCGAGACGAACGGTTTCGCTTATCGTAGAATTATGCTCGCTTTCTAAATGTTGATTTTTCAGTAGAAGTGTCTCTATCTTTCGACACAAGAGAAAGCTTTATATCTATACTGTTTGATCATGGTACTGTGACCCTGACACACGGAGTCGAATAACACATCCCAGGGTCTGTGGTCGATACGTATGTCCGACAAAACAACGCAACAAAGTTTGACGGTGGAAGCAACGACCAGGCGACGGTTCCTCGGAATCGCTGGTGCGGGAGCTGCCGTATCGATGGCCGGCTGTCTCCAGGACGACGATCCGGACGCGGGGGACGACGAGGACTGGGAGCCTTCGGAATCGATGCGATACATCGTGCCGTACGACGAAGGTGGCGGTACCGACGTCTACGCGCGCGGTATCATCGAATCACTCACCGATGCGATGGACGAGGATATCCAGGTGGATAACGTTCCCGGCGGTGGTGGCCTGAACGGATTCGGAGAGCTGTACGGCTCCGAACCGGACGGACACACGATCGCGGGAAGCGCGACACCACTGGAAGTGCCACCCCAGATGCTTGACGACCCCGGCTTCGATCAGCGCGATCTCGAGGGGATCGCAAACATCGGTCGCTCGACGTGGTGTCTCATCGTTAACGAGGAGTACGAAGGTGAGGTCGAGACGTTTGACGACGTTCGCGAGATGCACAACTCCGGGGAGTGGGACTCGATCGGCATCCAGGAGCCCGGGAGCCCCCAGGACATCATGACCCTGCTCGCGAAGCACGGTGAGGGGTACGCCGAAGAGTACGACTGGCAGTGGGAAGAACGGGTCCAGTACACCGGAACCGGTCCAATCGCCGAGGCGGTGACCGCTGGCGAGGTTCCCTGCGGAATCGGAACCGACGCTGGGACGGAACCGGACGTCTCCGCGGGCGGCGTCTACCCGGTCTGTACGTTCTGGAGCGAAGGAACCGAAGTGTATCCCGATATCCCGTCCGTCACGGACGAAGGATACCCGGAGATGGACTTCATCGCCGGTGTCACCCGGGGGCTGTACGCGCCTCCAGACACGCCCGACGGCGTCATCCAGGAGCTGACCGAGCGCGTCGAAGAAGCAACTCAGGACGAACGCTACGAGGAGTGGTCCGAAGAAACCGGGAACCCGATCTTCTATGAGGGCCCAGAGGACGCGAACGCGGCGATCGACGACGCGTTCGAGGAGATGGAGGAGCTGGAGATCGTCGATCTGATCGAAGAGCACTCGTAACCCTCTGCCGTTCAGTATTATTATGAGTACCACAGAATCAACTGAGAGGAAAGTAACGCCGGAGCAGATCATGCTCGTTACGTTCCTCGTCGTGAGCGCGGTGTTTATCATCGAGCCGGTGATCGAAAACTATCCGGACGACGCCCGTGTGTTTCCACAGTTGACCGCGTCGGCCGTCTTTATCGGCTCGCTGTTGCTGTTACTGCAAAACTACCTTCCGGACCCGATCCAGACGTTCGTCGCCGAGAGCGTCAGTATCACGAGTTCCGACGAGTCGGAAGTGATCGACAAGCCCGACCAAGAGGAACGAATTGAGGAGGACGAACCGGAAGAGACGGAGGACAAGAAGGATACGCTCGGTGCGAAGTACGGGTACGAGATAAACGAGACAGTGTTTATGGTCTCGACGGCACTACTGTACTTCATCGCGGGGTGGGCAGCCGGCTTCCTCTTCATTACGCCGCTGTACATCCTCGGGTACACCCTCTGGTTTCGGGTCAATCCGGTCATCAGCTTCGGACTGGCCGTGGCAGGGACCGTAATTATCTACCTGTTCATGACGTACCTCGTACTACCGTTCGACCAGGGACATCTCTTCGACTTTAGCCCGCTACTCCCGATGCTGTTCGACGGCACACCGACGCTGTTGGGAGGGGGTTCGTAGATGGCGGTCGATGCCTTCCTCGATGGGTTATCGATCGCGTTGACAGCCGAGATGCTCATCTGGCTGACTCTTGGGTTGCTTCTCGGGATCGTTCTCGGTGCCCTCCCAGGTATCGGCTCGCCGGTTGGGATGGCGATCGTGTTGCCGCTGACGCTGCCGCTCGATGCGACGGCAGCGATCATCCTGCTGGTCGCGATCTACAGCGGCGCGATGTTCGGCGGTTCGATCGCCGCGATCCTGATCAATGCGCCAGGGACCGAATCGGCCGCGGCGACGACGCTCGACGGGTACCCGATGTCACAGAACGGCCTGGCGAAAAACGCCCTCGCTATCGCGACGACCGCCTCGGCACTGAACGGCTTTCTCGCCGCGCTCGCGCTGATCCTCCTCTCACCGATACTGATCGAGGTCGTGCTGGCGTTCGGTTCGCCGGAGTACTTCCTGCTGGCGATCCTCGGGATCTCCCTGATCACCATCGTGACTCAGGGGTCGATCGTCAAAGGATTGGTCGCCGGCGCACTCGGATTCATGATCTCGACGATCGGGACCGCGATCCTCAGCCCGCGCCCGCGATACACGTTCGGGCAGTTCGGCCTCTACGAGGGGATCGATTTCGTCGCGGCGCTGATCGGGATGTTCGCGTTCGCCGAAATGATGAAACTCGCCGCACGCAAGCAGATCTCCGAGGGCAACGTTGAACTCTCCGGCAGCGTCCGCGATGGGATCATGACGGTCTTCAAGTATCCGGTCACGACGCTCAAATCCGGACTGATCGGAATGGGGATCGGAATGGTCCCCGGCTCCGGAGCGACCACCTCGACGTTCGTCGCCTACGCTGAAGAGGCACGCTCCTCGACCAAGGACGGTAACTTCGGGGAGGGCGATCCCCGCGGCGTCATCGCGCCGGAGGCCGCGAACAATCCGACCGTCAGCGGCTCGCTCATTCCGACGCTGTCGTTCGGGATTCCGGGCAGCGGATCGACCGCAGTTCTGCTCGGCGGGATCCTCATGCACGGGCTGCAGCCAGGGCCCGTCCTCTTCGGCGAACAGCTACAGATCACGTACGCGCTGTTTATCTCGCTGTTCCTCGGTAACGTCCTCATCCTCGTCATCGGGCTAACGGTAATCCCCTACGCGAGCAAGATCACGGAACTCGATACGAACGTGATTATTCCGATGGTCGTCGTCCTCTCGTTCGCCGGCGCGTACACGCTCAACCAGAACTGGTGGGACGTCGGCGCGGTCATCGTGCTCGGGGTTCTGGGGTTCTACATGGTCCGGAACAACTACTCGATCATCGCGTTCGTGCTCGGGATCGTCCTCGGGCCGATCGCCGAGGAGAACTTCTTCCGGTCGCTACAGATCTCGGGCGGCGACTACACGATCTTCATCGATCCAGTCAACCAGCCGCTGTCGTTCTTGCTATCGATCGCGATCCTGCTGATCCTGTTCGGTCCGTTCCTGAAAGGGCGAATCGAGCGGCTGGTCGGCTGATCCCTCTTCGTTTCGGTCGAACTACCGTTGCCGAAACGCTTATTTGTCGTCGCGAGACCGGTAGCGTATGAACGGCGGCTGGACCCACACCTCCCTCGAGGACGTCGCGACGAACCCGGACAAACCAGGCGACCGCTGGGAGACCTCGCCGGCCCTCGGCGTCGAGGCGTTCAACTTCAACGTGGCCGTCCTCGATCCGGATGAGCGCCTCTCGCAGAACCACTTTCACTACCACGAGAACCAGAAGGAGCTGTTCTACGTTGTTTCGGGTTCCTGTCGTGCAAGAACGGTCGACGAGACTGTGACGCTCGAAACGGACGAACTCATCGCGTTCGATGAGGGAGAAGGAGGTGCACACGTGCTCTACAACCCATTCGAGAAGCCGTGCAAACTCGTCGCCGTCGGCTGGCCGCAGGACGGACGATACCCGGTCCACCAGCTCGAGCGGACCGAGACAGCGGTTGACGACCACGCAGACGAGTAACACGAGCACCGTTCGAACGGCAGCGTCGAGATCGCGTTCGATCACCGCGTTTAAGCCTTGAGCTGCCGTATCGCGATCCATGCCACGGCTGCAACGAGGACTCGTGCTGGGCGGGATCTTGCTCAACGTGTCGGCGTTCGTCTACGCCCTCTATATCCGGTCGCTGCTGTACGCGATCGTGTTTCTGATCGTTACCGCGTACCTCATCGTCGTCTACCAGGTCAACGACGGCTACAGGGAGTAGGAGCCGCAATCGGTGACGGGGACCGGGTGGCACGTGGCACAACAGTTATGTGGGACCGGTCGATTAATAGTATCACGCACAAGATATGCAAGCGATTAGCAAACGGTCGGCGACCGCTTTGCCCCCTACTACCGATCGGGTCGTGGCTCGACGACCGTCCTCGATCGGAGCCGGACCTCGCCGGGCGACCGCTACCGGTAGGGCCGACCGGACGACGGCCCCGGCAGCTCTCTGAGCGGGTGGCAGTTTCGTTTGTAACCGGAGCGACCCTCGACGAACACCAATAATGGCTACACACGACAGATCAACCGACGGAGATCCGGCGACGGATCGTCGCGCAACGTACGATTATCGGAACGACACCACGGAACGGACGGATCTCGTTGACGCGCTCGAGCAACGAGTCGACGGCGACGTCCGCTTCGACGAGTACTCCCGCGAGCTGTACGCGACCGACGCCAGCGCCTACGAGATGTTACCGATCGGCGTCGTCTACCCGACCGACACCGCGGACGTCGCGGCAGTGATGCGGTACTGCGCTGACCGCGAGATTCCGGTGTTGCCACGCGGCGGCGGGACGAGCCTCGCCGGCCAGACAGTCAACGAGGCCGTCGTTCTCGATTTCACCCGCTACATGAACGCGGTGACGGCGACCGATCCCGACGCCCGCCGGGCCCGCGCCCAGGCGGGGATCACGATCGGCGAACTCAACAGGACTCTCGAACCACACGGGCTGAAGTTCGCGCCCGACCCGTCGACTGCCGACCGCAGCGCCCTCGGCGGTGCGATCGGGAACAACACGACCGGGGCCCACTCCCTGAAGTACGGAAAAACCGACGCCTACGTCGAGGAAGTGGAGGTCGTCCTCGCGGACGGCTCCGTCGAGCGGTTCGGCGAGATCGCCGTCGAAGAATTGCGGGCCGAGGCCGACCCGGACGGAGAGTTACTCGAGCGGGTCTACGCCGAGATCATCCGAATCATCGACGAGGAGAGTGACGACGTCGAGGACGCCTATCCGACGCTGAAGCGAAACGTCTCGGGGTACAATCTGGACGTGCTGGTCGAGGAGGCCGAGACCGGGACGGTCAACCTCGCGAAGTTGCTGGTCGGCAGCGAGGGAACGCTGGGGATCGTCACGGAGGCGGAGGTGTCCCTCGAGACGATCCCGAACACGACGTCGGTCGCGGTGCTCTGTTACCGGAGTCTGCTTGACGCGATGGACGACGTCGGTTCGATCCTCGAGCACGATCCGGCCGCGGTCGAGGTGATGGACGACGTCCTGCTCGATCTGGCCCGAAACACCGAGGAGTTCGCCGATGTCGTCGACATCCTCCCCGACGAGACCGCGTCGTTTCTGCTGGTCGAGTTCTACGCCGACGACGACGAACGGAGCCGAGAGCTGGTCGAGGATCTGATCGACGACCGTGAGGGCGACATCGCCTTCGACGCGCTGACGGCGTACGACGAGAAACAGCAGTCCCGGCTGTGGAAGATGCGAAAGGCCTCGACGCCGATCCTGCTTTCTCGAACCGGCAACGAGAAACACATCGCCTTCATCGAAGACATCGCCGTCCCGCCGGAGAACCTCACGGAGTACATCGCGGACTTCCAGGCAGTCATGGAGGATCACGGCACGTTCGGCAGCTTCTACGCCCACGCCGGACCGGGCTGTATCCACATTCGGCCGCTGATCAACACGAAGACGGCGGAGGGTGTCGAGACTATGGAGTCGATCGCCGACGACGCGACCGACCTCGCGGTGAAGTACGGTGGCAGCGTCTCCGGCGAACACGGCGACGGACGCGCGCGGACCCAGTGGAACCGGAAGCTGTACGGCGATCACATCTGGAACGTGTTCCGCGAGCTGAAGACCGCGTTCGACCCCGACTGGCTACTCAATCCTGGCTCGGTCTGTGGCGACCACGACATGACCGAGAACCTCCGATTCGGCCCCGACAGCGAGTTCGAGGCCGGGCTCGATCCCGTCCTCAACTGGGAGAACGAGAACGGGTTCCAGGGGATGGTCGAGCTCTGTCACGGCTGTGGCGGCTGTCGGACCAGCCAGGAAGGAACCGGAGGCGTGATGTGTCCGACTTACCGGGCCGCAGACGAGGAGATCACGAGCACCCGCGGCCGGGCGAACATGCTTCGCCAGGCGATGACCGGTGAACTCGAGCCAGACGAGGCGTTCTCCGACGAGTTCGTCACCGAGGTGATGGATCTCTGTATCGGCTGCAAGGGCTGTGCGAAGGACTGCCCGAGCGAGGTCGATATGGCCAAGCTCAAGGTCGAGGTCGAACACGAGTACCACCAGCGCAACGGCGCCTCGATCCGCGAGCGCATGTTCGCGAACATCGACACCCTCTCGAAGCTCGGCAGCGCTACCGCGCCGCTGTCGAACTACATGACGAAGCTGCCGGGCGCCCGGACGGTGATGGAGAAAACCGTCGGGATCGCCCGGGAGCGATCCTTACCGACGTTCCACCAGGAGACGTTCACCGACTGGTTCGAAAGCCGGGAGTCGACGGTAGATCCGGAGACGGCCGACCACAAGGTGTTGCTGTTCCCGGACGTCACAACGAACTACAACGACCCCGAGATCGGCAAAGCGGCGGTTCGGCTCCTCGAAGCTGCCGGCGTCTACGTCGCCCTCCCCTCCGGAACCACCAGCAGCGGACGTCCTGCTTACTCGAAGGGATTTCTCGAGACGGCGCGCGAACAGGCCGAACAGAACGTCAACGCGCTGACCCCGAACGTTCGAAACGGCTGGGACGTCGTCGTCTGTGAGCCAAGCGACGCAGTCATGTTCCAGTCAGACTACCCCGATCTGGTCACCGGTCACGACGTGAGAGACGTCGCCGAGAGTTCCTACGGCGTCTGCGAGTATCTCGACATCCACCGGCTCGACGACCGCCTCGAGTTCGATCCCGTCGACGAACACCTGACCTACCACGGCCACTGTCACCAGAAGGCGACGAAAAAGGACCACCACGCCGTCGGCGTTCTCCGGCGTGCGGGGTACGCCATCGATCCGCTCGATAGCAGTTGCTGCGGAATGGCCGGCTCCTTCGGCTACGAGGCCGAACACTACTCGATGAGTCGGGCGATCGGTTCGCAGCTATTCGATCAGATCGACGACAGTGACGGCGACGGCGTCGTCGCTCCCGGGGCCTCCTGTCGAACACAGATCGGCGACGAGTACGACGAGAAACCGCCACACCCGATCGCGAAACTCGAGGCGTCGCTCGCGTAGACGACCCTACACTTTGTACTTGTTCAGTTCGATGACGTTGGCGGTTCGACAAAGCTGGTCGACGAAGTCGTTTTCCTCCCAGTCGTCGTCGATCCGGGCCGTCGGCGCCGAGATGCTGATCGCGCCGATAACCTCGGACTCGAACCGGATCGGGGCAGCGATACAGCGCAGCCCCTCGAGCCGTTCCTCGTCGTCGACAGCGAACCCGCGCTCCCGGGTACGTTCGAGTTCTTCGTCGAGTTCGTCACGGGACGTGATCGTCTTCGGCGTTACGGGCGGCAGGCCGTGGCGGTCGACGATTTCGTCGACGCGCTCCTCGGGGAGATGCGAGAGGATCGCCTTGCCGAACGCCGAGCTGTGCATGGGGTGGCGACAGCCGACATATGTGTCGAGATCGACGGCCCGCTCGCCCTTCGACCGACAGAGATAGACTCCTTCCCCGTTCTCTTCCACGACGAAATGAACCAGTTCGCCGGACTCCTCGGCCAGAGCCTCGACCTGCGGTTCGGCGACCTTGTAGACGTCCATCTCACTGCGGAGCTGACCGCCGATATCAAGAAAGCGCAGACTCAGCTCGTAGGTGTTCCCGTTTTTGACGACGAACCCGTGTTCCTCGAGCGTGCTGAGATGGTTGTGGATCGCGCTTTTACCCATGCTTAGCTCGTCGGCCAGCGTCGTGATTCGCGCACCCCCACGGCGGTTTAGCTCCTCGATGAGCATCAGCGACTTTTCGGTCGTCCGGACGGGGTGTTTGGCTCGGTTTTCCATACGCGAAACGAGTATCCCAGTCCAATAAAGGTTGGTCTCTTATAGAGAACGTCGGTTTTCGGTCGTTCGCTGGCCTCCAAGTGTTGTTCTCGTTATCGGTCGATTACCAGTAGTGTCTTACACGTATCGAAGAGAGGCTCTCCCGGGTAGTGTGGCGGATCTGACGGGCTATCAGGAACTGGCTGATCAGGGAGGACGGATCGGACTAAAAATTCCGAGATAGAGAACAGTTGGTCGCCGTCCGGTACCGAACCGGGCTCGACGAGCGACCGTGCGCCGTCCCTGCGCCCGCAGCCGCGCTATCCGGGCACGGAAGCGGGCGCGACCGACGTTCCGAGGCGGCGGTGTGAGGCGTGTACCACCACTGGCCATCGACGGCAACCGAGTCGGGCGCACTCACCGTCGCGCGCCCGACTCGAGAGCCGAAGAGCGCACCGGACGTTCGGCTTGGTTCGAGGCGACGATGCGAGTATCGCGAGATCGGCGAGAGACGGCGGCCGACGGATACGGTTGTCGAAAGAAACTCACAGTCGGGTCGACGACGCGAATCTCGAAGCGACGAGTGGCGACGCGGACGGATCGGCGTCCCGAACCCCGGCACAACGCAGACGTCACAGGAGCGCCGGGAACAGGTTACGGCGAACCGTAGTACGGCGGAACGACGCCCGGCAAAAGAATCGATGCGGCAGGGAAGCGATCAGCCGACGACCATCGCGCGCTCGACGAGGTCCTCGCCGTAAAGCTCCTCGAGGTCCTCGTGCTGGTCCGGACGGTTCTCGTAGACGTCCTGGAACAGCGTGATCGGCGTCTGGGCCGCCTGGTAGGTCGCCTCGTCCCACATGCGGTCGTTGCTGATTTCGACCTCGACACCGTCGATGACCAGCGTGCCCGACCGTTCCATCGCGATGGCGCCCTTGCCGGCCTCCTTGGCCGCCTCGAACTCCTCCATCGAATCGACGATATCGTCCAGGCTCGGGATGTAGGAGGTCATATCGAGCAGCTCCTGGGAGAGCTCCTCGCCGTCGAGCTCGAGTTCGTCACCGCCGACGCGGAGCGTGTACTGGTCCTCACCCGTCTCCTCGAGCTCGACCTCGTCGCCGCTGTAGACGTGGCGACCGTCCTCCTCGTCGAGTTCGATCGTGCGGTCGTTGACCTCGAGCTGCCAGCTGCCGTTCTTCGGCGGCAGCGGCGACTTGTTGGCCTCGACGACCTGGCCGGGGGTGAGCGACCAGATTCCGAGCATCCCCTTCGACTGGTTGTCTGTCATACGCTCGTGGTAGCCCTCGACGTCGCGGATGTCGTCGTAGGGACCGTCGACCGCGATCAGGCCAGCCGCGCTCGCGCCGCGGGAGGTGTTGTGTCGCAGCTCCGGCCACGGCGGGAGTTCGCCGGTCGGCGTGATCGCACGCATGTCCTTGGTGTAGTCGACCTCGCCGTCGACCAGCATGAACAGGCGCTCGAGGTTGTTCGACGGCTTGCCCATCTCCTCGCGGAGGTCGCCCATCGCCAGCTCGGCCTCGCCGCTCTCGACGATGACCGACATTGCCAGGCTCCCTTCCTCGAGGTCGTACTCGTTTTCGACGATCGTGAGGAACTCGTCGGCCTTCTTCCAGTCGTCGATATCGCCGACTTCCGGGATCACGAAGCCGTCGAGGTGGTCAATGGCGCCGTTTTCGGGGTCGGCGAGCTCAAGGATCTGCTGGAATCCCTGGTATCGGGTGGTCGGGCTCTCGCGGTGCCAGACGACGCGCGGGTGGATCTCGCCGGGGAAGTCGGCCCCGTGCTCCGAGATCACGTCGATCATGTTCTCGACACCCTCGTCGCGCATCGAGGGCGCCGTCGCGTCCTCGTTGTCCGGAACCCAGACGTCCGGGGCTTCCATACCACTGAGCTGGGCGGCGCTCTGTAGCATCTTGGCGGAGTCGTCCTCTCCTTCCACAGCAGTCGGAGTAGTAAAGAACGTCCGAACGAACTCTCGATCGTGCAGACGGTCGGTATGCGTGCTCATGAGTCCACCTGGATCTATTGCGTTCTAATATTAAAATGATGTGGAAACGTCCCCGTCACCGTCCGGGAGCACGAAGACACCAGGCCGATAGGAGACAGATTTCAGTCGTTCTCTTATAGAAAACGATCGTACCAGCGGGTCGACGAACGACGCGGTGAACACGGAGTTTCGAGGGAGTAGATGGCGACGAACGTCGGGGTTCCGGACACTAACAGTACGTTGACCGTCACCGACCGCCGTTTACGTGTTCTGAGATAGGAAACAGTATCGATGTCTATGGACTCTTTTCTCGGAACAGTACCAATTTATTTACAACTGTATTTTTGTAATACCTCCCGGTTCACTTCCATGAATAGCGCTAGTTCTGAGATAGAGAACGAGCGGAATCAGCAGCTTGCGGGTCCGGAAGCCAAGAACTACTCCTCCAGAGTGCGCAAATCGAAGGACGGCTCCTCAGTCGAGCGACTCGACGAGTTCGACCTTTCGACCGTCGGGGTCGTAGACGAACGCCGTCCGGGCGCCGGCCTCGGGCTGATCTCCCGGCTCCTTCTCGACGCCATAGTGATCGATCTCCTCGAAGGTCGCGTCGACGTCGTCGACGCCGATCGCGAGGTGATCCCACGAAGTTCCGTCCTCGAAGTTCTCCTCGCCGTCGGTGTCCGACAGCTGCAGTTCGATCCCGTTCTCGTCGGCGATGTACCGGTTGTGGGTCTCGCCGTCCGGCGTCTCGAACTCCCAGCTCTCCTCGAAGCCGAACTGTTCGTAGAACTCGATGGTCTCGTCTGCGTCGGCAACGTTGATATTGATATGGATGAGCTCCATACCGTGTTCCCAGTCAACCACCGTAATGAAACTACCGCTCCCTGCTCTATCCAGCTGGCGGCTCATCAGTTGGGAACGTGATTCTCGACCACGTACGGAACGTATACGACATCTCGGAACCGGCCCCGACCGACTGACGGGAGACGCAACACGTTACCGAGACGTAGCGGGTGACAGACGCCGAAGGGAGAACGAGAATCGTTGACTCTTTCCGAGTCTTTTTGACGGTCGGGCGGTATCACTTCTCATGGTCTACGAGATAGCGAGTATTCCGGGCGACGGTATCGGTCCGGAGGTCGTCGACGCGGCTCGACCCGTGTTCGAGGACGTCGCGGAGCGACACGGGTTCGAACTTTCTTTCACGCGGTACGACTGGGGCACCGAGCGCCACCTCGAAGAGGGTGCCATGATGCCCGAGAACGGGCTCAAGGAACTCGAGGGGTACGACGCGATCCTGCTGGGGGCGGTCGGTCACCCCGACGTTCCGGATCACGTCACGCTAAACAACCTCCTGCTCCCGATCCGGAAAGGGTTCGATCAGTCGATCTGCAAGCGTCCGGCGATCCTCTTTGACGGCGTCGAGAGCCCGCTCGAGGGGTACGACGGCGGCGACATCGACTTCGTCGTCTACCGGGAGAACACGGAGGGCGAGTACGCCGACATGGGCGGTCAAGAACACCCCGGCCACGACCACGAGGTTGCGGTCCAGAGCGCGGTCTTTACGCGCACCGGGACCGAGCGGATCGTCCGCGCCGCGTTCGACGCGGCGACCGAGCGCGAGGGCCACCTGACGAGCATCACGAAGTCCAACGCCCAGGCACACAGCATGGTGTTCTGGGATCAGATCGTCGAGGAGGTCAGCGAGGAGTACCCCGACGTAACCGTCGAGCGGCTGCTGGTCGACGCGGCGAGCATGGACTTCATTCGCCGTCCCGAGGAGTTCGACGTCGTCGTCGCGTCGAACCTCTTCGGCGACATTCTGACCGATATCGGCGCGATCATCACGGGCAGCATGGGGCTGGCGCCCTCGGCCAACATCGACCCGACCCGGACGTACCCCTCGATGTTCGAGCCCGTTCACGGCAGTGCTCCCGACATCGTCGGCGACGGGGTCGCGAACCCGCTCGCGACGGTCTTCTCCGGCTCGATGATGGTCGCTCACCTCGGCGAGAGCGAGGCCGGTGAGGCGCTGTGGAACGCCGCCACCGACCAGCTCGCGGACTCCGAGGCGCCGCGGACGCCCGATCTGGGCGGTTCGAGCGGCACCGAGGACGTCGTCGAGGATCTGCGGAGCCGTCTCTAGCCGGACGGTTCGGAATCGGCGAGGCCGCGAAAACTGTCTGTTGTCGGCGCTACTCGTTGAGCCAGAGGTCCAGTCCGGTCGTCTCGTCGAAGTTCCGGACGAGCGGCTCCTCGAACGCCCGGAGGTGGACCTCGCCGGCGAAGACGGTCCCGCCCTCGAGGTGGCCCGCGAGGGTCTCGCCGTCCCGTCGGGAGAGGACGGCGTGGGTGTGAGCGAACACGTCGCCGTCGAGTTTCGCTACGTTCCCGACGCAGGCGGCGACCTCGAGCGGTTCGTCGAAGGTGACCGACTGGTATTCCTGGTCGTCCTGGTCGTAGAACCAGATCTCGGCGTCCTGTACCGCGCCCATCGCGTTGAACCAGCCGGCTTCGATCCCTTCCTCCCGAGCGAGGCTCTCGATTTCGTCGCGCCAGTCCTGTCCGGTGTCGAGTCGTGCGAGGAACTCCCGCGTCGGCTCCACTTCCTGGTACTCCATACCGCAACACGCGCAACGTTCCTCAAAAAAGATTGCGGTGGCGGCGACGCGGTCGGCGGGCCGCGACAGCTGTATTCACTCTCGGCGACGGCTGAATAATACGTAAGATTCACTTTCGCTCCACGGGAGGAGTAGCGTATGACCGAGCGCCACGAGCTCGAGCAGCTGTACGTCCACGAGTCGGTCGAAAACGTGATTCCACCGGAGGCGTTCGTCGAGGCGTTCGACGACCTCCCGATTCCGGCCGAACTGGTCGGCGACGGCCGCGAGTACGGTCCGACAAACGCGGTAGCGACCTACGTCCCACAGCCGGAGTATCTGGACGCGGGCTGGGTCCACTGCATTCGCGCCGGCTACGACGAGTTCGACACCGACGAGTACGAACGGGAGGGGGTCCCGCTCACGAACAGTTCGGGGATCCACGGCTCGACCGTCAGCGAGGTCGCGCTCAACTGCATGCTCTCGCTGGCGCGGCTGGGCCATCGCTACCGCGACCACCAGAACGAACGCGAGTGGTGGGAGCCGCCGTACGAACGACCGTTCACCCTCGAGAACGAGCAGGTCTGTGTCGTCGGACTCGGAACGATCGGCGAGGCGACCGCGGCCCGCTGTGACGCGCTCGGTATGGAGGTCGTCGGCGTGCGGCGGTCGGACGAGCCGGTGCCCGGCGTCTCGGAGATCTTCGACCCTGATCGGCTCCACGAGGCGATCGAGGACGCCAGGTTCGTCGTCCTCACCGTTCCGCACACGCCGGCTACCGACGACATGCTGAGCGACGCCGAGTTCGAGGCGATGCGCGAGGACGCCTACGTGATCAACGTCGCTCGCGGACCCGTCGTCGACGAGGACGCGCTCGTCGAGGCCCTCGAAGCCGACGAGATCGCCGGCGCCGGACTAGACGTCTTCGAGACCGAACCGCTCCCCAAGGAGTCGCCGCTGTGGGGGTTCGACGACGTGATCGTCTTTCCGCACAAGGGGTCGGCGACCAACCGGTACCACCTCGACATCGCGGAGCTCGTCGCGGAGAACGTCGAGCGCTACCAGTCGGGCGAGGCGCTGAAAAACCGCGTCGCCTGAGACGGCGGCGAGAACGACCTCAGTTCTCCGTTCGCTGCGCGTCGACGACGGCGACCGCCGCGAGGTTGACGATATCTTTGACCTCGTCGCCCCGCTGGAGGACGTGGACGGGTTTGTCCATCCCCGCGAGCATTGGCCCGGTCGCGTCGGCGCCGCCGAGTCGCTGGAGGAGCTTGTAGCCGATGTTGCCCGACTCGAGGTTCGGGAAGACCAGGACGTTCGCGGGCTCCTCGAGCTCCGAGAACTCGTAGGTGTCGTTCAGGATCTCCTCGACGACGGCGGTGTCGGCCTGCATCTCGCCGTCGACGGGAAAGTCAACGTTCGGGTCGGACTGCAGCCGTCGGGCGGCCTCGCGGGAGGGGCGGGTGCGCTCGTTGTCGACGCTGCCGAAGTTCGAATACGACAGCATCGCCGCGCGGGGCTCGACGTCGAACCGACGGGCGACGTCGGCTGTGTGCCGGGTCACCTCCTCGAGGACGTCCGCGCCGGGAGCCTGGTTGACCGTCGCGTCGGCGATGAAGATCACGCGGTTCTTGAACGCGAGCATGTAGACGCCTGCGGCGTAGTCGGCGTCCTCGCCGGTTCCGATCACCTCGAGGGGCGGACGCAGCGCCGAGGGGTAGTGGTGGGTCAGCCCCGTCAGCATGGCGTCGGCGTCGCCGACGTCGACCATCACGCTGCCGAGGTAGTTCGGATCGCTCCGGACGAGATCGTCGGCCTCGCTGCGGGTCATCCCCTTTCGCTGGCGCTGTTCGTAGAGGTGGTCGGCGTAGTTCTCGTAGTCACCGACGGTGGGGTCGACGATCTCGGGGTCGAACTCGAGGCCGAGCCGGGAGATCGTCGTCCCGATCTCGTCGCGGCCGCCGAGCAACACCGGCGAGGCGATCCCCTCGTCCTGGATCTGGTAGGCTGCCCGGATCATCTTCTCGTCTTCCCCCTCCGAGAGGACGACACGCTTGGGGTCGCTCTTGGCCTTGTTCAGCACGACCCGCATCATCTCGCGGGACTTGCCCAGCCGGGCCTCGAGCCGTTCGCGGTAGGAGTCGGGATCGACCTCGGCGCGGGCTGCTCCCGACTCCATCGCGGCTTTTGCGACTGCAGGGGCGATCTCGAACAGCACCCGCGGGTCGATCGGCTTCGGGAGAATGTACTCGGGACCGAACCGCAGCGGCTGATCGCCGTAGGCCTTGATGACGGCGTCGGGAACGTCCTGCTTGGCCAGGTCGGCAAGCGCCTCGGCGCAGGCGACTTTCATCGCCTCGTTGATCTCGGTGGCCCGGACGTCCAGCGCCCCGCGGAAGATGAAGGGGAAGCCAAGCACGTTGTTGACCTGGTTGGGGTAATCCGACCGACCGGTCGCCATAATGACGGTGTCGTCGCGGGCGGCCTTGGCCTCCTCGTAGCCGATCTCGGGATCGGGGTTGGCCATCGCGAAGATGATCGGATCCTCGGCCATGGATCGCACCATCTCCTGGGAGACGATGCCGGCCGCGGAGAGCCCGACCAGTACGTCGGCCCCTTCCATCGCGTCAGCGAGCCCGCCCTCGGGCAGGTCACGGGCGAACTCCCGCTTGTACTCGTTGACGTCGCCGTCCTCGGCGCGGCGTTCGGTGATAATCCCCGAGGAGTCACACATCGTGATCTTCTCGGGATCGACGCCCAGCGAGACGTAAAAGCGCGCCGTCGCGATCGCGCTCGCGCCCGCCCCCGAGAAGACGACCTCGAGGTCCTCGAGGTGTTTGCCGACGAGCTCAGCGGCGTTGAGGAGGCCGGCTCCGGAGATGATCGCGGTGCCGTGCTGGTCGTCGTGGAAGACCGGGACGTCCATCCGCTCGCGGAGCCGTTCCTCGATCTCGAAGCAGTCCGGCGCCGCGATATCCTCCAGGTTGATCCCGCCGAAGGTCGGCTCCATCGCCGCGGTCGCCTCGACGATCGCGTCCGGATCGTCGAGGTCGAACTCGACGTCGAAGACGTCGATATCGGCGAACCGTTTGAACAGGACGCCCTTCCCCTCCATCACCGGTTTCGACGCCTGGGCGCCGATGTCACCCAACCCCAGTACGGCCGATCCGTTCGAGACGACGCCGACGAGATTCCCCTTCGCCGTGTACCGGTAGGCGTCGTCGGGTCGATCGTCGATGGCTCGACAGGGGCCCGCGACGCCCGGCGAGTACGCGAGCGAGAGATCCCGCTGCGTGCTCGTCGATTTCGTCGTCGCGATCTCGATCTTGCCCGGTGGCTCCTCCTCGTGGTAGTCGAGTGATTCGTCCTCGAGGGACATATGCTACTATGTACCGTATACCACGATAAAGGTGTTTCCACGATAAACGATGATGAACAAGTCGATCGACGATCCCGGGTCTCCGCAAAGGGGTTCGACGCCCGATCGGCCCTCACGGTCGATCGGCGCAAAAACCTACATATGGGACTTGGGCTAGTACTCCGTATGGTCACGATCGAGAACCGCGACGCGCTCGAGCGAACGGACGCTCACGCGGTCGCGCTGGACTGTATCGCCGCCGGAATCGACGCCGCCCACCCCGAACGCGTCGTCGCGGAGTCGCTTTCGACCCACGAGGACGTCCTCACCGTCGCGGGCGCCGAGGACGACGCCACCGAGTACGAGCTCGATCGGTACGAGGACGTCTACGTCGTTGGTGGGGGCAACGCCGCGGGCCACCTCGCGCTGGCGATCGAGGAGCAGCTCGGCGATCGGCTGACCGGGGGCGTCGTCGTCACCGACGACCCCGCGGGCACGTCGGTCGTCGAGGAACGGCGGGGCGATCACCCGATTCCCAGCGAGGACGGCGTCGCGGGCGCCCGGCGCGTCCTCGAGGTCGCCGACCGGGCAGGCGAGGACGACCTCGTGGTCGCCTGTCTCACCGGGGGCGGGAGTGCCCTGCTGCCGGCGCCGTCGGAGCCGATCACGCTGGCGGACCTGCAGTCGGTCACCGAGTCGCTGCTGGAGTGTGGCGCGTCGATCGACGAGATCAACGCCGTCCGCAAACACTGCTCGTCGATCAAGGGCGGCCAGCTCGCCCGGCAGGCGGCGCCGGCGACAGTCGCAACGCTCGTCATCAGCGACGTCGTCGGCGACCGGCTCGACGTGATCGCGAGCGGGCCAACCGCGCCCGACCCCACCACGTACGCGGACGCCCTCGAGGTCCTCGAGCGCTACGAGCTCTCGGTACCCGAGACGGTCTCGGCGTACCTGGCGGCCGGCGACCGGGGCGAGCACCCCGAGACCGTCGCCCCCGACGACCCCCTGCTGGAGTCCGTCCGCGCGCACGTCCTCGGGAGCGGACGGACCGCGCTCGAGGCGGCCCGCGAGGTCGCGACCGACAACGGCTACGAGCCGCTCGTGTTGTCCTCGCGGGTCCGTGGGGAGGCACGCGAGTCGGCGATCACCCACGCCGCGATCGCCGAGGAGTGTGCCGAGACGGGCGATCCGATCACCCCGCCCGCGGTGGTGCTGTCGGGCGGGGAGACGACGGTAACTCTCGCCGAGGACCACGGCAGCGGCGGCCCGAACCAGGAGTTCGTCCTGAGTGGTGCCGTCGAACTCGAGAGCGACGCAGTGGTCGTCGCGAGCGTCGACACCGATGGCATCGACGGCGCGACCGACGCCGCCGGCGCGATCGCGACCGCGGCCGACGTCTCTCGGACGGAGGGACGGCGCGCGCTCGCGACAAACGACGCCCTGCCGATCCTCGAGTCGACCGACGCGATCGTTCGAACCGGGCCGACGGGGACGAACGTCAACGACCTCCGCGTCCTCGTCGTTGCCGAAGACTGAAACGAGACGGCGTCGGTCAGACACTCGCGATCCGGCCGAGTCGGGAGGGCGTGTCGGGCGGTGGGCCAGCCGAGAGCGGACGTCCATGTTCGGTCGGCCGGCAATACCTGCCGAATGCTGTCGCTCAGGGCGGTTCGTTTCGGAAACGTGTGGGACGACGAGGCACAGGATTTATCATAATCGATCCCCCAGAGTCGACTGATGGCTGTTGAAAAGCCACACGGTGGCTTCGCTAACTACGAGGAGTTTCGTGACGGACTCGATCACGAGTACGACGACGTCGAGGAGTACGTCGATCTCGCTGCGGATCTGCGATCGGTCGTCTCGGGCGAGGTGCGCTTCGACGAGTACGCACAGGTCCTGTACGCGACCGACGGCAGTATCTACAAGGCCAAACCGGCCGGCGTCGTGTTGCCCCGTAACGCCGACGACGTGCAAAACGCCGTGCGCGTCGCCGCCGAACACGACGTGCCGATTATGGCCCGCGGCGCCGGCTCGTCGCTGGGCGGGCAGGCTGTCGGCCCCGGCTGTGTCGTGCTCGATATGACGACCTACATGGACGACATCCTGGAAATCGACCCCGATCGTCAGCGAGCGCGGGTCCAGCCCGGCGTCGTCCAGGACCACTTCGACGAGGCGGCCCGGGAGTACGGACTCAAGTTCGCGCCCGACCCCGCCTCGTCGAACCGTGCGACGATCGGCGGCGGTATCGGGAACAACTCGACGGGCGCCCACTCGGTCCGCTACGGGATCTCCGACGCCTACACCGAGGAGCTAGACGTCGTGCTCGCGGACGGCTCGCTGATCCACACTCGCGAGGTCGTCCTCGACTCCCCCGAGTGGGAGGAGATCGTCTCGAAGACCGACCGGGAGGCCGAGATCTACGAGACCGTGCGCGCGATCGTCGAGGAAAACGCCGAGGAGATCGAAGAGCGCTACCCCGACCTCAAGCGCAACGTCTCGGGGTACAACCTCAACAAGGTCGTCTACGAGAACGAGGACGGCGAGGACGTCATCAACCTCTCGAAGCTGTTCGTCGGCGCCGAGTCGACGCTGGGCGTGATCGTCGAGGCCGAGATCAGCCTCGTCACCCTCCCCGAGGAGACCGCGCTCGTCCTCTACTGTTTCGACGACCTCATCGAGACCCTCGAAGCCGTCCCCGAGGCCCTGGAGTTCGATCCCAGCGCCGTCGAGCTGATGGACAGCGAGGTGTTCCGGCTCGCTCGCGAATCCGAGCAGTTCGCCCAGTACGAGGAGCCGATCCCCGACGGCACCGAGGCGACGCTGATGCTCGAGTACGACTCGGAGCTCCACGACGACTTCGAGGAGGCTATCGGCCGGACCAACGAGCACTTCGTCGAGAACGGCGACGCCTTCGACGCCCTGGAAGCCTACACCGAGGAGGATCAGGCCGACCTCTGGAAGCTCCGGAAGGCCGCGATCCCGCTGCTGATGAGCCTCGAAGGCGACCCGAAGCCGTATCCGTTCATCGAGGACGCGACGGTCCCCCCCGAGGAGCTCGCCGAGTACGTCGAGAAGTTCATGGACGTCCTCGAGGACCACGACACCTCCGCCGCCTACTTCGCCCACGCGGGCAGCGGAACCCTCCACATCCGGCCGATCCTCAACCTGAAAGACGACTCGGGGATCCAGACGATGCAGTCGATCACCGACGCGGTCACCGACCTCGTCCTCGAACACGAGGGGTCGTTCTCCGGGGAACACGGCGACGGGCTCGCCCGCACCGCCTTCAACCCGAAGATGTACGGGGAGGATCTCTGGCAGGCGTTCAAGGACGTCAAGTCCGTGTTCGACCCCGATTGGCGGATGAACCCCGGGAAGGTCGTCTACACCGACGAGGAGCCGACGGACATGCGCGAGAACCTCCGGTATGGGCACGCCTACGCCTCGATCGAGCCCCAGACGAAACTCGACTTCTCCGAGGAGGGTGGCTTCTCCCACCTCGTGGAGCTATGTAACGGCTGTGGGACCTGTCGCCAGACCGACGACGTGATGTGTCCGACCTACCGCGGGATGAAAGACGAGATCGCGACGACCCGCGGCCGGGCGAACATGCTCCGGTCGGCGATCTCGGGCGATCTCCCCGAGGAGGAGATGTACTCCGAACGGTTCCAGAAGGAGGTGCTCGATCTCTGCGTCGGCTGCAAGGGCTGCAAGAGCGACTGTCCGACCGGGGTCGACCTGGCGAAGCTCAAGGCCGAGACGAAACACCAGTACCACGAACGGGAGGGCATCGGCCTGCGCTCGCGGCTGTTCGGCAACATCGACACCCTCTCGAAGGTCGGAAGCACGCTCGCGCCCCTCTCGAATCTGGGCCCGAAGCTTCCCGGAAGCCGACGCGTGATGGAGAAGATCGCGGGCATCGCTGCCGACCGGGAGCTTCCCAGCTTCCAGCAGGAGTCCTTCCAGGAGTGGTTCGCGAAGCGCGGCCCACGGGTCGATCCCGACGCGGCCGACCGGAAGGTCGTCCTGTTCCCCGACACGTACACCAACTACAGCTACTCCCGTCCCGGAAAGGCCGCCGTTCGCGTCCTCGAGTCCGCGGGCGTCCACGTCACCGTCCCCGAGGATGTCGGGCCGAGCGGTCGCGCGGCCTTCTCGGTCGGAATGCTCGACGACGCCGAGGAGCGGGCCGTGGCCAACATCGAACGGTTCGCGGAGTACGTCGACCAGGGGTACGAGATCGTCTCGCTCGAGCCCTCGGACGCAGTGATGTTCCAGGACGAGTATCTCGACCTGGCGCCCTCCGCGACCGCCGAGAAGGTCGCCGGCCACTCCTACGGGATCAGCGAGTACATGGACGTCTACCGGCTCGTCGAGGACCTCCCGCTCGGGGAAACCGACGAGACGCTTGCATACCACGGCCACTGCCACCAGAAGGCGACCGGCAAGGACCACCACGCCGTCGGCGTCCTCCGGCGTGCAGGGTACGCCGTCGATCCGCTCGACACCACCTGCTGTGGGATGGCTGGCTCCTTCGGCTACGAGGCCGAACACTACGATCTCTCGAAGTCGATCGGCGAACGCCTCTTCGAGAAGATCGACGAGAGCGAGGGGAGCCCGGTCGCACCCGGGGCCTCCTGTCGGAGCCAGATCGGTGACCGCGACGAACCGACCGAGAAACCACCCCATCCGATCGAGAAGGTGAACGACCTTCTCCCCGCACAGTAACGTCAGATCGGTTTTACGTTTCTAGACTATTCAGGAACGAAGGGTTCCGAATCCGGTTACGAGGACGTCCTCGTTCTGTGCGTATCCTTCTGCTGACATACAATGGTCAGATTATAAATAGAACCATTTATTATACCTTATGATATACGTGATCATGGGACGTTCATAATGAGAAAGGACGGCGCGAGGCGATACGGAACCGCACAGGGGAACGGAAGAACGGCAATCGAACGACGGACCAATCGGGGTGAGCGACACGGATGGTGATGGACATCGTCGTCGCGGCGTTACCGCTCGCGATCGTCGCGGTGTTGCTCATCGGGTTCCTGTGGCCGGCGACGCGGGCGATGCCGATCGCGTGGATCGCCGCGCTCGGCGTCGGCTACGTCTGGTGGAACAACCCGCCGGATTACCTGGCGGGATCGTCGTTCGTCGGGGTGATGACCGCCCTCGAGATCCTGTGGATCGTCTTCGGGGCGCTAGTTCTGCTGTACACGCTGATGCAGGCCGGCGCGTTCGACCGGATCAACAAGGGATTCACCGCCGTCTCCGACGACCGGCGAGTGCAGATCGTGCTGATCGCGTTCTTCCTCGCGACGTTCATCGAAGGCGCCGCAGGGTTCGGGACCCCAGCAGCGGTCGTCGCACCGCTGATGCTGGCGCTCGGCTTCCCGGCGCTGGCGGCCGTCATCGCGGCGCTGATCGGCCACATCATCGCCGTCACCTACGGGGCAGTGGGGACGCCGATCATCGTCGGGATCCAGGACCCGCTGATGATCTACGAGGAGCAGATCGTCAACGACGGGGGGATGAGCGTCGTCGAGTACTCCCACGAGGTCGCGGCCTGGGCGGCGACCTACCACGCGCTGACGGGCTTTCTGATGCCGCTGTTTGCGGTCGGGATGATCGTCTACTTCTTCAGTCCGCCCGGCGAGCGGTCGCTCAAGCCGGCGCTTAGCGTCTGGCCGCTCTGTCTGTTTGCCGGGTTCGCCTTCGCGATTCCCTACTGGGCCGCCGCCTGGTTCCTCACCGCGGAGTTCCCGGCGCTGATCGGGGCGATGGTCGGCGGGGCGATCACCGTCGGACTGCTCCGACGTGGCTACCTCCTGCCGGATGACGAGTGGGACTTCCCGCCGCGCGAGCAGTGGGCCGACCACTGGGTCGGCGCGATCGAACCCGGTGACGACGGCACCGACGAAGCCGTTCCGAACGGTGGCGAGCAGATGTCGCTGCTGAAGGCGTGGTCGCCGTACATCGTGCTCATCGTCCTGCTGGTCGTCACTCGCGTGATCGATCCGATCTCCGAGACGATCACCGATGCGGGTCTCGGAACCGAGTTCGCCGTCGCCGGCGTCGGCGAGTTCACGATCGGCGTGGTGATCCAGTGGTCCGAGATGTTCGGCTACGATCTCTCCGCCGGGATCGAGTGGATAAACGCGCCTGGCTTCTGGCTGTTGCTCAGTGCGATCATCGCGATCGGCATCTTCGGGATGTCGGGCCAGCAGGTGAAAGCTGCCTGGGCCGAAGCGGCCAAGAAGCTGGTCTCGCCGTTTATCGCGCTGATCTTCGTGATCGCGATGGTGCAGGTGATGATCCAGTCCGGCGGCGCACCCGGCGCACCCGAAGCGGGAAGTATGATCGAGATCCTCGCGATCGCAACCGCGGACGCCACCGGGCCGCTGTATCCGGCGCTGGCGGCGCTTATCGGCGCGCTCGCTGCGGCGATGGTCGGCTCGAACACGGTGTCGAACATCACCTTCGGCGGTTTCCAGTTCACGGCCGCACACGAGCTCGACCTGCCCAGCCAGATCGTCGTCGGAACGCAGGCTGTCGGCGGTGCCATCGGTAACCTCGTCGCGATCCACAACATCGTTGCGGCGCTGGCAACCGTGGGTCTCGTCGGCCAGGAGGGTCGAGTCATGCGGCTGAACCTGATCCCCCTGTTCTACTACGCCCTCGTCGTCGGCGTCTGGGCGCTGCTTTTCGTCTACGTCATGCCCGACGTCCTCCCGTCAGTGTTCGACGTCTACTGACGCCGACGGTTCTTTCGGTTCCGTTCTCGATCGGACGATCACGGTTCTGGTAGCCTCGAACCCATCGGTTTCGATGGCCACGACACGCCGAATACGGCGAATAATATCAGAGATAGATTCATATATTTATACTGAGTGTTCTCTGTCAGCGGCACGTCGATGCAGACGTTCTCGTGCTGATCACAATACAAAAGTCACTGAACCGTGGCCGCGATGATCCGACAGTCGTCTCATTACCGTCGAGTCTGATCGTCAAGCGAGGACGCGTTCGAGAGCACGACGGCGAAAGCGACCGGTCGTTCCCGCCGCAGTAACGTGCTCCGATTTTATGATAGTAATGGCGGATATCTCAGTCATGTGTACTAATAAATAGGTCAAACGGGCTGAGACGCTCGCGGGTCGCCACGACGGACCACGCTTCCAGCTGAGGACGGCCCAGGCCACGACTGACAGTCACGGAGTCGGGGCAAAGACGGGTTCGGGAACAGTCGTCGATACTGTTATATCACCGACGCTCGAGGAACGGGTATGGGGTGGCAACACACCACATATTCGTACCCGATCCTGTTCGCGACGGCGGTATCTCTCCTCTTGGGTACGTACACCCTCGCACGTATGCGACGCGACGGTCGATCGCCGACCCTGCTCGCGTTCGCCGCGATGGCCGTCGCGATCGCGATCTGGACCGGGTTTTCGGCGCTCAAGCTCCTCAGCACCGATCCGACGGTGCAGTACCGGAGCTACCTGTTGCTCCACGCCGGCAGCGCCGCCGTCGGCCCGCTTCTCCTGCTGTTCGCGCTCGCCTACACTGACCGGATCCGCTGGCTCACTCCACGGGTCGTCGGCGGCGTGTTCGTCGTTCCGGTCGCGTTTCTCGCGCTCCTGGTGACGAACCCCGCCGACGTGGCGATCATCGACACGCGGGTCGTCGACGCCAACGGGCTCGTCGTCTGGCGGGCGGACCGCGGTCCCGCACACGTCGCGTTGAGTTTCGTCTACGCCGCCCTCATGGCCGTTCTCACGCTCGCCGTCGTCTTCGACGAGTTGCGCCGAACGAACCGAAGCTACTACCCGCAGGCGATCCTGCTGACGATCGCCGTCGTCGCTCCGATCGCCGCGAGTTTCCTCACCGCCGCGGGCGTTCCACCGTTCGGCCGCGAGGACGTCAACCTCGTACCGGCGACGGCAGGACTGTCGGTCGCCGCGCTCGGCGTCGCGACGTTCCGGTACCGGCTGCTGGAGCTGCCCCCGATCGCGTACACGACCGCGATGCGGGACTCGCCCGACGGCGTCCTCGTGGTCGACGCCGACGAACGGGTCGTCCACGCGAACGAGAGCGTTGGTCGGCTGCTAGGGGCGTCCTCGGGGGCCGTCGGCGAGGCGGTCGACACCGTGCTTCCGGAGACGAGCGACGAAACGAACGCCGAACGGACGATCGAGGTCGCGGCGGCCGGGGGCACCCGGGTTCTCGATCTGCGGTCGCAGCCGCTTCGCTGGCAGGACGCGACTGTCGGGCGGGTGATCGTCCTCCGTGACGTCACCGCCCGAAAGCGCTACGAACGCTCCCTCGAGTTGCGAGCCGAACAGGGGGAGCTGCTGAACCGGCTGGTTCGACACGACATCAGAAACGAGATGGGGCTTGTGTTGGGACTCCTGCGTCGAATCGAGCCCGAACTCGAGACGCTCCGCGAGGACGACCCCGAAACGGCGGGTCGGCTTCTGGCCCACACGGACCGGATCAAGGGGAACTGCGAGCACGTCGTCGAGCTCACCGAGACGGTCGGTGAGCTGTTGCGGACGCTCGACCGACGCGAGCGCGAACCGCGGCCGATCGCGCTCGTGCCCGTCCTCGAGAGCGAGGTCGCCGCCGCCGTGGCCGCCTTCGGTCACGCGACCGTCGAGCTCGAGGACGACCTCCCGGACGTGACGGTGCGGGCCGACGGGATGCTCTCGTCGCTGCTCTACAATCTGGTCGCCAACGCCGTTGTCCACAACGACGACCCCCAGCCGACGGTAACGGTTGGAGTCGACGTCTCCGACGAGCGAGTGACCGTCTCGGTCGCCGACGACGGTCCCGGCTTCCCCGACCAGCCGCGGCGGCTGCTGACCGGGCAGACTCCCCTCGCGGAGTACGAGGGCGCGGGGTACGGCCTCTACATCGTTCGGTCGCTGGCCGACGGGTACGGCGCGGAGCTGTCGGTTGCGGAGAACGCGCCGACCGGATCGATCGTCACGGTCGGGCTGGAGCGCGCCGACGCCGCCCGCGAGACGGAGCAGTCAGCCGTGGCTGCGGTCGATCCCGAAGAGTTTCACGGGACGAACACGACCGACCGCGGCTCGAGCGACGGGCGGGTAGAACGGGTGAGTCGATGACCGACCGCACGATCGACGCTCGGGTGGCAGCGACACTCGAGGAGATCGACGTCCTACTCGTCGACGACAACGAGCGGTGGGCGACGTTCATGGCCGAAGAACTAGAGCGACGGGAGCCGTCGCTTCGGGTCGAGTCGGTCTGCAGCGCGAACGAGGCGCTGGCGGTCTTTGCCGAGTCGTCGATCGACTGTCTCGTCGTCGACTACCGGCTGCCCGAGACGAACGGGATCGAACTGGTAGTGCGACTCCGCGACGAACGGCCGCAGCTGCCGATCGTCCTCGTGACCGGCGAGGGCAGCGAGACGGTCGCAACCCGGGCGATCGACGCCGGCGTGACCGACTACCTCCCGAAGGATCCGACGGTCGATCAGGCACCGATCCTGGCCGGCAAGATCCACAACGCCGTCGAGCGCCGCGCGCTCCGGCGGGCGATCGAGGACAGCGAGCAACGGTACCGATCCGTGATCGAACAGAGCCGCGACGCGATCGTCATCGTCCGCGACGGTCGGCTGCTGTTCTGTAACCGACGGTTCGCCGAGTTCGCCGGCTCGACGGCCACGGCGCTCGTCGGCACCGCGTTCGTCGATCGGTTCGTCCACGAGGCCGACCGAAGGCGGTTCCGCGAGATCGATACGGACGTCCTCGCGGACGGCATCCACTACGTTCGACTGGTGACCGACGGCCGGGTGGCTCACTGCGAGTACACGGGTCGAACGATCGCGTACGACGAGGAGCCGGCGACGATGCTGTCGATCAGGGACGTCACCGAGAAACGACTGCGGGAAGTGCGGCACCTGCGGGAACGGAACATCAACCGACGAGTCCAGCGAGCGCTCGTGACCGCGGAGCGTCGAGTGGAACTCGAGCGAGCTGTCGTCGCCGCGCTCGCCCAACAAGAGTACGAGCTCGTCTGGATCGGCGCAGCTGCTGACGGGGAGCTTCGCCCGCAGGCCGTCGCGGGCGATCAGCGCTACGTCGACGCCGTCGACCGCTCGCTCGACGGGACGGAACACGAATGCGAACCGAGCGTCTGGGCGGCACGGACCGGAACGATCCAGGCGATCGCGGATTTCGAGGCGCTGTTCCCGGCCGCGTGGCGGGAGCTGGCGCTCGAGTGTGGGCTCCGAACCGGGATCGCACTCCCGGTCGGGTACGAGGACGTCACCCACGGCGTCCTCGCGGCCTACCGCGGGGAGCCCGAGTCGATCGACAACGCCGAACGTGAACTCCTCGAGGAGCTCGCGGCGACCGTCGGCTACGCGATCACCCATCTGGGCGCCAGGAGGGCGCTCACCGCCGGTCGCGGCGTCGAGGCACGGATCGAACTCCGGGAAGGGACACACTACCTGAGCGAGATCGTCGCGGGCGACGCCGACGACTCGACGCTGGAACCGGTCGTCCGCGGGACCCACGCCGGCGAGGACAACGGGGTCGTCCAGTACGTGACACTGCAGGGCGGAAGCGCCGAGCGGTTCCGCGACGCAGCGAGCGCCCACTCGACGGTCCGCGGCGTCGTTCCGATCGACTCCCACGGGAGTGAGGCGTTTCGACTCACCGTCGACGGACCGACCCCGGAGTCGACCCTCGCACCGTTCAACGCGCTCGTCCGATCAACCAGCATCGCCGCCGATCGATCGGTGATGCGGATCGAACTCCCCTCCAGGGGGAACCTCAGCGCGCTGGTCGATTCGCTCGCGGATCGGTACGGTCGCGTGTCGGTGCTGTCCTGTGTCGAGCGGGAGTGGACGCCCGAGGAGAGCCACTACTCCTTCGACGCGGGCGTGCTGACCGAAAAGCAGGCGATCGCGCTCGAGGCAGCCTATCGTCACGGATACTTCGAACAGCCCCGACGTTCGTCCGCGACCGAAATCGCGACCGCGCTGGGTGTCTCGCACTCGACGTACCTCCAGCACCTCCATGCGGCCCAGCAGAAGGTGTTCACGGCGTTCTACGAGTAGCGGTCGGCATTCGCCCCACCAGTCGGTCGTCGAACCGTCGACCGACGTTCCGAAACGGGACCACTTTAGGCCGAGGGGACGGTAGTGTCCGTATGGTCGTTTGCGAGGCGCTGTGTGTCGGGGATCGTCAGAATCCAGGTACCGATGAGTGAGATCGACAGGCTCACGGCGTTGTTCGTCGAGTCCTCTCGAAATACGGCCCTCTCGTGGCTGCTCCTCGCCGTCCTGGGTGCGAGCTTCGTCGGCGGGATCCTCCTCGGTCGGTACGAATCGGTGTTGTTCAGTGGCGTCGCGATCGCCGTGATCGCGGCTCCGGCGGCCAAGTTCCGCGATCCGACGCTGATGCCGCCGTGGTACTTCGTCGGGCTGATCTGTCTGCCCGTCCTCTGGGAGACGTTCGCACCGAGACCGCTGCTGACGGCCGTCGTCCCGAGTCTCGCACTCGCCACGCTGGGACTGCTGATAGCGGTCGAGCTCCACCGGTTCACGTCGCTTCGCCTCGTTCCGTGGTTCGCTATCACCCTCACCGTGCTCTTTACCCTCGCGATGAGCGGCCTGTTGAACATCGTTCGCTGGTCAGCGGACGTTCTGTTCGGAACGGAGTTCTTGCTCGACGGGCGGGCCCAGGACGCGATCAACGCGGCGGTGATGATCGAGTTCATCTACGCGACTATCGCCGGACTCCTCGCGGGAGCGATCTTCTACTGGTACTTCCGCACCGGAAGCGCGCACGCCTCGCCTCGAATGGCCGCCTCCTCAGCACCCCGAACCGAGGACGAGGACGTCGAGGGCGTCGTACTCAGCAAGCGGTTGGGGATCGCAAAGCGACGACAGCTCCAGCTGGTACGGCTGATGCAGCTCGTTCTCGTTGGCGTCCTCGCCTACGGCGTCTGGACGCTCGAGCTTCCCGTTGCGACCAACGCCGCACTCGCGCTGGTCATCACGTTCATCCCGGTGATACTGGACCGGGACTACCACATCGCGGTCGAGCCCGGACTCGCACTGTGGGTGACAAGCGCCGTCTTTCTTCACGCGCTCGGCACCGCCGGACTGTACGACGCGATCGCCCGCTGGGACAACCTCACGCATACGCTGTCGGCGACGGTCGTCGCGGCTGCGGGCTACGCCACCCTTCGAGCGATCCATCTCCACGGACGGAACATTCACCTTCCGCGGTGGGCGCTGTTTGCGTTTACCGTCGTCTTCGTACTCTCGATGGGCGTCGTCTGGGAGATCCTCGAGTTCTTCGTCGATCAGGGCGCGCTCCGGTTGAACGTCGATCCCGTGCTGGCACAACACGGGATCGACGACACGATCGTCGACATGCTGTTTAACACGCTCGGCGCGATCATCGTTGCGACGTGGGGAACGGTGTACCTCACGGAGATCTCCGAGAGCCTTGCGGAACAGCTCGAGAACCGATTCGACGTCGGCGAATCAGAGCCCTAGAATATCGTACTCCGGGAGAAAGCCAACGGCCTCCAAAAGGCCGTTCGCGACCGCGACGAGAAGTACCATGTAGATCGCGTTCCCGATCGCCGAGAGGAGGACGAATCGGCGCTGCGAGTAACCGCTCAATCCGGCAACGACCGTCATCAGTCCTCGGAGTCCGGGCGTCGCGTTCGAGACACAGATCGCCTTCCCGCCGTACCGGTCGAACTGGCGGTTGATGAACGACATCCGCTTGCGACCGAGACGACGTCTGACGAGGGTCGGGATTCGATCGACGTATGGAACGACGCGAGTGATCCGACTTCCGTCCTCGTGTTCACCTCTGAAGCCCTCGTACAGCACCCACTGTCCCGCCGTCGCAGAACCGACACAGAGGGCAGAAACCACGGTCGTCACCACCAGTCCGGGCTCCGTAACGACGATGTACAGAATCAGGAGGACGGACGGGTGGAGGAGCTTCCCGATCCAGAGCCCCTCGAGGAAGTACAACAGCACGAGCACCGGCGGGCCGATCGTAAGCACCAACTCGACCAACGTCGTATCGAGAGCCATCCCATCCGCTCCCTTCTCACCACCCTTACATAGGAGTTTGGAGGCAGTACTGCACTCCCGTCGAGACGGGTCGAACGGGGTGTCCGATACATTGAAGCCTTTCTGTCCCTTTAGTAGGGACACGATGATGCTTCCGACCCACGCTCTCGGCGGCATGGCACTCGCGTTGCCGTTGGTCGTCGTCGCTCCGGAGTTCGCCCCCCTGGCGCTCGGAGCGGGGCTGGTCGGGGGGATCGTTCCCGACCTCGATATGTATGCCGGGCACCGCAAAACCCTCCACTTCCCGGTGTACTACAGCGTCCTTGCCGTCCTCGTGACGAGTGTCGCGGTACTCGTCCCGACGGGAGCGACCGTCGCCGTGGCAGTCTTCCTGCTTGCAGCCGCCCTCCACTGTGTAACCGACGTCCTCGGAAGCGGGCTCGAGCTTCGGCCCTGGGAAGGAACGTCCGACCGAGCGGTGTACGATCACTACCGTCGGACCTGGATTCCGCCACGCCGCCTGGTTCGATACGACGGCTCGCCGGCGGATCTGGGGCTATCGGTAACGCTCGCGCTCCCCCTTCTGTACACGCTCGAGGGAGTGTTCCAGTGGCTCGTGCTCGGTACCGTCGCCGTCGCGGCAGTTTACACCGCGCTCAGGCGTCGCCTCGCAGCTCTCGCGACCGTCGTCGCCCGTCGAGTACCGACGGCCATCCGGCCGTACGTACCGAAACGCTACCTGGAGGATCTCGACTCCGAAACGAGCACAACGGGAAGCTAGCGGCCCGATACTTTGGTCCCGTCCCGATCACTCGACGAAGTATCAACTGCTAAATAGACCGATTCGGAATGGGGAGGTATGGATCTCCGCGTCGTGTTTATGCTGTTTCTCGTCGCGCTTCTCGGTGGTATCAGCACCCTGCTTTTGCTCCCGCTACTACAGTATATCATCGCCGCCGCGCTGCTTGCGTTCGTCCTGTTTCCGGTTCACGACCGCCTCGCCGCTCGAACGGTCACGATTCGGGGACGGTCGCTCACGATTTCGCCGCGGATATCGGCGGGTCTCGTAACCTTCTTCGGCGTCGTTGCCGCCGTCCTGCCGCTACTCATCGTCTCCATCATCGTTCTTCGGACAGTTCTCTCCTTCCTCGAGGAGGTCGACGACATAGCGATCACCGAAACGATTCAGGAGACAGCCCGCGAGCTGGGGCTCGACGACGCGATCGTCGCCGAAGGAGAGCAGTTCCTGAACACCGAGGTCGAAGGGCTCCTCGAGCGAGGCGCCGAGTTCGTTCTCCAGGAGCTGATCGGACTGATCGATACGAGCTTTCGCGTCGGTCTGGGACTGCTGGTGCTGGTCTTTCTGCTGTACTACTTCCTCATCGACGGCCGGCGGTTAGTCGGCTGGATCGGTACGGTCGCACCGATCGAGGACGAGACACGAACGGAACTGGTCGCCGAGATCGAGGGCGTCACGTGGGCCGTACTGATCAGTCACGTCCTCGTCGCGCTCGCAGAGGGGATACTCGGCGGAATCGGACTCTACCTCGTCGGCGTTTCGAACGTCGCGTTCTGGTCGGTCGTGATGGTCGTCGTCTCCTTCCTGCCCGCGATCGGAATCTGGCTGGTCTGGATGCCGATCGTCGGCTATCTCCTCCTCATCGGCGACCCCGTCGGTGCGCTGCTCCTGTTGGCGTACGGCGTTACCGTTCTCTCGATCGTCGATAACTACCTGCGAGCCTTCCTGGTCGATATCGGGTCCGGCGTGCATCCGGGGACCGTCCTCGTCGGGGTGATCGGCGGGCTCTATCTCTTCGGTTTCCTGGGGTTGATACTCGGTCCGGTCCTCCTCGCGATGCTCAAGGCCGTGCTGGAGGTCTTCAGCGAAACGCACGCTCTCGGTACCGCGCCACCGTGACGGATCCCGGCCGGAGACCGACTCGTCGTTCGAACGGTCGGGTGGAGAGAGCCACCGTCGAACAGCCGTTCTCGGGCACGATTTCCGACCAGTACGGAGGCCCCACGACGACCGATCCGAGGACGTGACGGGGAAGAATTGGATACCTTCATGTGTCGGACGAAAACGGCTCGCGGTCGCTCGCGACGGTATCCGAGACGGAGGTGACACGTCGTATTATGTGATAACGCTTCTCAGTTGGGAAACGCAAGAGAGTAACGCAGCGTGAACGTCTTCCCCACACGCTCGTCGATCAGAGACGGTCCGGGGGAGAGGGAAATGAAATGTCAACTGACAACACAGACATCGACGGGGAGCTGGGAACCGATCACTCGAACACGACCGCAACGGAGACCGATCCCTCCGGAGCGGAATCAGCCGTCGCCGATCCGGAACGGACGGCACACGCCGGCGAGGACGCCGTCGTCGGCGGGCTCAGCGAGAACACCGCGGGCGCGCTCACATACCTCTTCGCGCCGTTTCTCGCACTGCTGTTCTACCTCATCGAGGAGCGAAACGAGTTCGTGCGGTTCCACGCGGCCCAGAGCCTCGTCGTCTTCGGCGGATTTTTCGCCGTCGCGATCGGCGTGTTCATGCTGGGATTCGTCCTGGAGTTCCTGCCGTTTGTCGGCTGGATGCTCTCGGTGGCGATCTCGATGCTGACGTTCCTGTTGCTCGTCCCGCTGGGGTTCGTCCTCTGGGCGCTTCTCACGTACAAGGCCCTTACCGGACAGCGATACACGCTCCCCGTGGCAGGAGAGATCGCGGAGCGGTACGTCTGATGGGGGGTATGCCGGCGCTCGTTCGTAGCGGCCGCTGGACTCACCCTACTGAGCGGCTGCCTCGGCACCGAGGACGTTACGAACAGGGCGAGAAATGAAGCCAGCGACCGGGTAGGCGACGAGTTCCGAGATCGAACGGGGATCGACGTCGAGAGACCCGTCCGGTGTTCGTCGCGGACTACGGCGAGAGTGGCGAGCAACTTCTCGAGAGAGAACTGCTCAAGTACGACGCACCGATGATAACGAACCGAATCGAGAAGACGATAACGACAACAAGACAGAAAGGAGGGCAGTTCAATCGACGGACACGTGAGGGACGGAGAGGTTTCCCGCCGGAGAACGAACTGATCGGCGAGGTGGAGGCGTCCGTCGGGCACACGACGATCGACGAGATCGAGTCCGAACTCGGGCAAGGAACGTTCGGGTCGCTTCAGCTCGATCCCTCGTCCCTCATGAACGACGCCGTGGCCCACGACTCCGACGGCGAGGTGATAGTATGTTGAAACGCGACGCGTCGGCGCCACGGGACCAAACGAGGGGGTTGCCGGAGCCGTTGCCACCGGTCCGGTGGGGTGCGTAGCGATGGTCCTGTACTTTCTGAAGGCGACGGGCGTCTTCCTCAGAACGCTCCCGTTCGTCGCGTTGCGGGTCGTCGTCGGCCTGCTGTTCGGGCTCGCGACCGTCGTCTACTTCGGGATCGTCGGCTGGCTGGTGCTGACGCTCCTCGACGCCGGAACCGTCTCCGGACCGATCGGAGCGATCGGTCTGCTCGTCGCGACCCTGCTCTTTCTCGTCGCGATGCGATTCGCCCGTCGGTACGTCCTCTACATAGTCGCAGCCGGCCACATCGCCGTCATCGCCCACATCGTCGACACTGGCGAGACGCCGTCGAACCAGCTCGCCTTCGGCACCGGACAGGTCCGCTCCCACTTCGCGGAAGCCAACGCCCTGTTCGTCGTCGATCAGCTGGTGACGGCGGCGATCCGGCAGTTCAACAACAGGGCCGTCTCGCTGTCGAACCTCGCGAGCTTCGTCCCGACGCTGAAGAACATCCTCACCGTCCTCCGGAAGACGATCGGGCTCGCGGCGTCGTACATCGACGAGGCGATCATCGCCTACGTCTTCATCGCCGAGGAGGAAGACAACTGGCGAGCGGCCCGGGACGGCGTCGTCCTCGACGCGAAGTGCTGGAGATCCGTCCTTGGATCGACGCTACTGATCGTCCTCGGAATGTACGCGGTTGCGTTCGTCCTGCTGCTCGCACTGGCGCCGCTGGCGGCCGTCTTCGGCAATCTCTCGCCGACGTTCGAACTCCTCGGCTGGGTCGGCGTCGCCGCGATCGGACTGACCGTCTACCTCGGCGTGCTCAAGCCCTGGGTCAAGACCGTCGTGATCACGACGTTCCTGATCGAGTCTCGCGAGCTGACGCCCGACAGCCGAACTGCAGAACTCATCGAACGACGCTCGAAAAAGTTCCGGGAACTGACGGCAAAAGCGGACGCCGCAGCAACCGACGAGTATCCGACCGAGGAGCCGTCCGACGGCGAGCTCCCTGCCGAGGAGCCGACGTAACGGCGCGCGTCGAACGTGTGCAGAATCGACGACCGAGGCCGAAAGCGACACCGCGTTTCCGATGAACATCTCGCCGCCAATCGCGGATGGTCGGTACGATCGTCGTCGGCTCCGACAAGAAAACGGCCGGTTCGTACCGGGAAACCGACAGAAAGCATATGAACTAGTGCTGTCGTTCCTACTACATGGCTCGCTACGCCGACGACCGATGTCCCGACTGCGGCGGACGGAAGATCGCTCGCGCGGATAACTCCGTCTGGTGTCCGAACTGCGCGCTCTTTCGGCCCGACCGATAGTCCGTCAGTTCAGGACCATCCACGACCCACCGACCGACCGTCTCAGACGCCACCGCTCGACTGTGGCGTGCGGTTCTCGCTCAGCAGTTGCGTGAGCGTCCGTTTGACCTCCTCCGGATTCGGAACGCTGCTGAAGGTGACGTCCTCGGTCGAGGTGCCAGCAGTGTAGACTCTCACGTCGCCGAAGGAGAACAGCCGCTCGATCGCGGACTGTTTGTACGCGGTGTTCTGGACCCTGTCGAGACGGATCTGCGTAACGTCCCGCGAGATCAACCCGTGCTTGACGTAGATCTCCTCGTCAGTGATGACGTACAGGAGCCGAATCCAGTTCAGATACGCCACTCCCACCTGTCCGGCTCCGAGCAGAACCAACAGCAAGGGGAGATACGCGATCCAGGTCGGGACGGTCGTTCCCAGCAGCCAGACAGTCAACACGATCCCGACGAGCGCGACGCCCACACCGGCCGCGACCGAGACCAAGATCGTTAGCCACGACGGCCGCCCCGCCCAGCGGACCCGTTCACCTTCGGTGAGGTGCAGCCAGTCGGCGGTCGCGAGTTCGTCGTACGAGGATCGTGCGTTCGTCATCGGTACCCCCCGCTGGCGGCTCCCCCACCGCGTCCGACCACGGATCGAGGACTGCTGTCCCCGTCCGTCGGGACTCCGTCGACACACCCTGACGGCTCGTCCTCGAGGCGGTGTTCTTGAACTGTAGTGAGCATCGTTCACCTCGTCGATTGGAGCCCCAACACCCTGAGTGTTGGTGTCTCGATCCACTCCGGAGAGGGCGAGAGCCACGAAAGCACGCCACCCGAAGCTCACCCGCTGTCAGGGACACGGTCTCTCCGCGTTCCCACGACCATCATATGCGGACGGTCGGAATACCACGATCTTCATACTGAATCGGATATCACTGGGGGGCATGTGCATGAAGTGTCCCGAGAGACCCCCGAACCGTTACCGTCCGCATCGTGGACGGGCAGACAGTCAGGCAACCCCGAATCGGGAGCAAGGACACGTCCCCACACTGGTGACGGAAACGGACTGGTGTAGTAGGACGCGAACCACCCGCCGTGTCAGGCGACCAGATACCAGTCGTCGAAGTCTGAACCGAAAGCTCCACTCATACTCTCGGTCAGTGGTCAGGGATCTTACTCCCAGTTTGCCAGGAGTGACAGTTGGCAACGTCGTGAGACTACGTCTCGCGGGCTATCAGACGTAGTCTGATAACGTTCCAGAGTTTGCTGGCACTCCACCCGCGTCGGTCGAGCAACTCCGTGAGAGGCTGCGGATTTTCGCTCGGTGGGTACGGTGGACTCCCAACGTTCAGAACGCCTGTACAACCACTTCTACTCGTTTCTCTTGTGAAAGTCTGGATCGAGGGCGGTCGAATATCTGGTCCTGCCGGCGTCGGTAGAACGTAGTACCGAGTGACGCCACGTATCCACGGCCCAGAGGCCGTGGTATTGCACCTGTTCAGCGTACGAGTTGGACCCCGGTGCGGTCCAAAACGCCAGCTATGTATCGTCCTCGCCAGCGTCACGACCAAATCCATCGACCTCCTGAATTTCCGCATCATCGGTTTCGGTATCACCGATGCTGTCTTCATCACCGGCTTCGGTATCGTCGCCGTCGTCTTCCGCCTGGTCGAGATCGTCCGCGCCGTTCTCCTCGTCGTCTTCCCCCACGTCCTCGTCATCGGCCGTCTCTCCCTCGCCAGTCTCTCCGGATCCACCCCCTCCAAGCTCTCCACAACCTGCCAGTCCCACGGCCGTACCGACGCCGACGAGCGATACCATCCGGCGACGTGTGAGAGTTCGATCTATCATAATGCAGTTCAGGTACGATTGAACGGGGTAATAAGGAGCGCCGATAGTTCGGATGATCAATATGGATTAGACGTACTCCGCTCGAATTAGATATCGGATGGTTACGACTAAATTAGCCAATCAGTTCGTACTCATACGTCTTTGACTGGTACTACCAGAACAGTGACGTGGACCGACTTTCGCGCGGTTGCAAGAACGCTCCAGCGGGTTCGTACGTTTCGCCTAGACGTATCAAAATCGCGGTGAACTACGACCAAGAACTCAGTTCTCGGGGCACTGTCTAGTTGAGCCAGATTGAGAAGTGAGCAGGTCGTTGGGTTCGTTGGATCAAATGCTCGCAGACCTGCTCAGCGAGAGCGACGACACGGATTTCGAAGAATCTTGGGAGAGCGAGCGGA
>JGI2924J29684_1078680_pt1 | contig 102546 bp, 92 predicted proteins | sample BenlonsequencITS_FD_29684 | JGI IMG/M metagenome (IMG submission 29684)
GCGATCACCCCTACCCGAAAATTCCGGACCCGCCCGGAACCGGGATCAGGACATCACCGAGGGCACATCGGTGGATCGAGGCTTAATGGAACGCCCCACTCATCCAATCCGGCAATTTTGATGCTGTACCCATCGACGCATGGTGCTCCAAATACGTGGAAGCCATCACGGTCACGGATGAAGCATGGCAGGTTTTCCGGTTGGAAGTCCACTGGATTGTTGGGCAGGAACCAGGTGAGCACTAGGCGTCGCACTTCAAGCAGTGGCGCGATGGAGGGCACGAGCTCGCTTGTCCAGCTGCCGGTGGTGACGATAACGCGGTCCACGATTGTGGTTTCTTCGCCTGCTTGGATGACTACGTGATCGCCGTTGTCTTCGATGCTGGTGATTTTTTGGTGATCGCGTACTTGGGCACCATTTGCCTTGGCTGTTTCGATTGCACTGAACACTGCTAGTTCGGGGCGCAGGGCTCCACCTTGAAGATCAACAATTCCAGCTTCATCATCGCGGAAGTCTAGACCTGGGTAACGCTTGCGCATCTGCGCGGCGGTAAGTCGTTCATGTGGCAGCTCATAACGTTCCACTGATTCCACCAGGCGTTGGAAGGGTGCTTCGTCTTCCTTGCCGGTGCTTAAGACACCGAAGTTGTGGAAGAGTTCGCGTCCGGAAATCTCGCTCAGTGATGACCATAGTGCTCGTGCGCGTTTGAGCAACGGAACGTAGGTGCTGCCTTCGTGGTAGGCCATGCGAAACAGTCGGGACTCCCCTGTGAATGCGCCGTAGCCATGGGAGATGCCGAATTGTTCAAAGCCGATGGCCTCTACACCTGGGATGTTACTTAAGTGCCACAGTGCCATGGAGCCGGTTGATCCAAGGCCGATTACCGCAATTTTCATTGTTGTTTCTTCTCTCAAGCCAGTGCGGGTGATTCCCACAGGTTCAATGTGGTGCCGACGCCTTTTTCCAGGGCGTTTTCATACACTTGGGTTGCCCAGGCGACGTCTTCTACTGGCATGCCGCCGACGGAATAGAGGATGATTTCCTCATCGTTGGTGCGTCCGGGTAGCTTGCCGGAGCAGATATCGCCAATCTGGGAAATCTTTGCAAGGTCGAGTTTTCCTTGCAGCGCCAGGTCGTACCAGTGGGTTCCTGGAATGCCGAGTAGTTGGTAGGCCTGTGGGCCGTATTCTTCTGCCCAGGCTTCGTAGAGCCCCATGTAGTCAACAACGAGGCGGGCGTCGTCAAGCAAATAAGCGTCGTCGAAGCGACCGGCGGCTGGAAGCAGCAGCAATGCGCCCGGCTTGAGCCATTCTTTTTTGAAGTATGGGAAGGCGGAGGAGCCGGCGGCGTCCGTGGTGGTGGCGGCGATGACGATGTCGGCGTCTTTGACCACGTCTTCTTCAGATCCGACGGCGACCACTTCGATCTCGGGGAATTTTTCCAACGCCCATGTTGCAAAGGCGTTGATGCCGCGTTCGCTGCGTCCCTTGATCTTGATGGTGGTGATTCCTGGGCGCTCTGCGATGCACGCTTCGGTGATGGTTTTCGCCATGACACCAGGTCCGACGACAGCCAAGGTTGTCGCGTCGGCGACCGCTAAGTGCTTCACGCCCACGCCGGGAACCGCGCCGGTGCGGTAGGCGGACAGCAGGTTCGCGGACATGATGGCCTTCGGTGCACCGGTGACCGTGTCGTTGAGGACGAAGGTGTGGATCGAGCGAGGCAAGCCTGAGGCCTTGTTTTCCGCGTTGGATCCGTACCACTTCACGCCGGTGTTTTTGAATCGCCCGCCGAGGTATGCGGGCATCGCCATGAATCGGCGGTCGGGGCCGTCCTTGGGCATGCCTTCAAATTCTGGGTTTTCCGGGAAGGTGATCATCGCGCCATGCGAGTTGGAGTTCAAACCGGCCATTTTGTAGTCGCCCTGCGCCAAGAGCACGAGCGTTTCCTCCATGACATCGACGCATTGCGCGACGTCTTTGACTCCGGCCGCGATCATGTCCGGTTCGCTCAAGAACAAGAAATTGATGGCGGTTTCAGTGGTGTAGGTTGCGGTCATTTTGAGGCCTTTCGAGTATCAGCGATTTTTTGCTTATCGACGCCCACCTGCACGGCGTCGGGCACGGTTTCCTCGGGGATTTCAGGTCCGAAATTGGTGCGGGTTGCCATCCCAATTCCGTTGGAATTGAGGTGGTAGGCAGATTCTGCGTGTTCTGCGCGGTCAATGCCTTCATATTCGGCTTCGGAGGTGATGCGCAGAGTCATGAACTTGTTCAAGATCGTGGCAATCAACCAGGTCACGCCGAATGCGTATGTAAGGGTCACGATGATGGCCAGTGGTTCCCTCCACAGCAGGGAGAGTTCGCCACCGAAGAAGACTCCGGAAACTCCCGCTGGTGCTAGTGGATCGCCAAAGAGCATGACAAACAGTGCACCTGCAATGCCGGCCATTCCGTGGACTGCGAACACATCGAAGGAATCATCGACTCGGTGTCCCTTCTTCCAGCTAATTGCCCAGAAGGAGACAACTGCGCCGAGCGCTCCGACGGCGAATGCTCCGAGCGGGCTCACTGCATCCGCGGCCGGGGTGATAGCCACAAGGCCTGCGATTGTGCCGGTTGCCGAGCCAAAGAAAGTGGGTTTTCCGCTGAACACACGTTCAACGAGCATGAAGCCCATCATTCCGCCAGCTGCAGCAATGAGAGAGGTAACGACCACGTAGCTTGCGAGGAAGTTGGCACCACCTGCGGTACCACCATTGAATCCGAACCAGCCCGCAACGATCAGTCCTGCACCAATCAAAATCAGTGGAAGGTTGTGTGGACGCACAGCCATGGAGTGGCGGCGTCCCAGCACTATTGCCAGCGCGAGTCCAGACGCACCCGCATTCATGTGCACTGCCGTTCCACCAGCAAAGTCGTGGAACTCAAGCACATTTTTCATCCAGCCACCCACGTAGCCGGACTCAGGATCATCGATAGCGAAAACCCAGTGTGCCAGTGGCGCGTACACAAAGGTGAACCACAGGACACCGAAGACCAGCCACGCTCCAAAGCGCATGCGCCCCGCTGCACCAGATGAAACAAGTGCGAGTGAGATTGCAGCGAACAGAATGTAGAAGCCGGCCCACATGAGGTCTCCGGTGCCGTCATCTTCCATAATGTTGCGGAAGCCGAAGTATTCAAGGGGATTTCCGATAATTCCCCACCCACCGATGGAGTTTCCTAAGACAAGTCCGTGTCCATAAATGATGTACACAAGGCTGATGATTCCAAGTGAGCTCATAACCATCATGAACGTGTTAAGAACGTGTTGCCCACCCAGCATGCCGCCGTAGAGCAGGGACAATCCGGGGAACATCAGGCTTACCAACGCAAAAGCTGCGAGAATCCAGGCTAGATCTGAGGGGTCCATGTTAAAGGCCTTTCAGCTAAGTGATGCTGTCGAGCGGAGTATTTTCTATTCCGCTATAGATAAACCTAGTCCAGTTTTTACCTATCGTTCTATAGATTTCTGTTTTTATAACGAAGGTCACGTTTTTAACCCGCACTTACACCACGTCTCCCCAGCCGAAAAATCCCCTATGGCAGCGTTTTAACCTGCGGTTTTATAGACTCCACGTTCCGTCGGGAAACAGTTCCCCTTTAAAGATGTCCTTAGGGAAAATTGGAATGTATGTGAATTAGGCACCAAGATTTTCCAATTTTGACCACCACTTTGCCGAAATCTTGGTGTCGAAAGTGCACACCGAGGAACAGTGGGGAGACAACAGGTCGACAAAACCCAAAAAAGCGGCTCCCCTATGAAAAGGGAACCGCTCTTTTTAAGCTCGTGTCTTATGAATAAGTCTGGATGAGGTTGAGTGCGACAATGCACACAATCCAGATAACGGCAACCAAAATGGTGACGCGATCCAGGTTCTTTTCAACAACAGTGGAGCCCGAAAGATTGGACTGCACACCGCCACCGAAGAGGCTGGAGAGTCCGCCGCCTTTGCCCTTGTGCAGCAAGACGAAAACCGTCATGAGCAGGCTGGCGACGACGAGGATGATTTGAAGCGTCAATGCCATGTGGAAAATGTTCCTTTGCCGTTTGAGAACCCAGGTGAACCTTATGCCCACCTGATTTCGAATAACTTTAGACAGTATACACGAGTACTACCCAGCCGGCTGGACTAGCCGGAGTTGCGCAGCGCAGTGGAAAGACCGTTCATGGTCAGCTGAATGTTGCGGGACACTTGCTCGCTTTGGTCGCCTTTTCGGTAGCGTCGCATCATCTCTACCTGGATCACGTTGAGTGGAAGCAGGTAGGGGTATCGGCGCTGGACAGAGCGTGCGAGAAGTGGGTTGTCATCAAGCAGATCATCAGAGCCGGTGATTACGCAGAACATCTTCTTGGTCAGGAAGTACTCCTCGCGGATGACGGAATAGACTCGCTCGGCTACTTCCGTATCTGGGATCAGGTCTGCGTAGAGCTTTGCCAAACGCAGCTCTGCCTTGGACATCACCTGAGCCATGTTATCCAACACTGAGGTGAAAAATGGCCAGGACTCATTGAGTGTTTGCAGCTCGGCAATGCGTTGGGTGGCCTGCTCCCCTTCGCCAATCCACTGCTCTAATGCGGTTCCGACACCAAACCAGCCTGGCAGCATGACACGAGACTGTGACCAGCTGAGCACCCATGGGATGGCTCGCAAATCTTCCACCGAGGAGGTCTGCTTGCGTGAGGAAGGCCTGGATCCGATGTTGAGGGATCCAATCTCCTGCAGCGGCGTGGACTGGGTGAAGTAATCGATGAAGCCTTGATCCTCGTGCACCAAGGAGGCGTACTTCTTCAAGCTGAGCTCAGAGATCTCACTCATGATGTCGTACGCGCGTTGGTGATCGGTGAGTTCGGAGACGTCGAGAAGCGATGCCTCAAGCGTGGCTGAGACCAGGGCTTCGAGGTTTCGGCGCGCGGTTTCGGGGTTGCCGTACTTAGCGGAGATGATCTCGCCCTGCTCGGTGATGCGCACGGAACCTTGGACAGCCCCCCTGGGCTGGGCAAGAATCGCGTCGTAGGAAGGTCCGCCACCGCGGCCGACGGTGCCACCACGGCCGTGGAACAGGCGAAGCTTGACCCCGGCTGATCGGCATAGTTCGACGAGCTGCAGTTCCGCGTCGTAAAGCGCCCAGTTTGCGGAGAAATATCCGCCATCCTTGTTGGAATCGGAGTAACCGAGCATGACTTCCTGGACGTTGTCGCGCTGCAGGAGGTAGTTGCGGTAGAGATCAATTTTCCACAGTTCGTCGAGGATTCCGGCGCCGGCCTGGAGATCTTCGATGGTTTCGAACAGTGGGATGACATCGACGGTGCCGCGTGGGTTGTCGCCGTTGGCTGCGATGAGTCCGAATTCCTTGAGCAACACCATCGGCTCGAGCACATCGGTGACCGATGATGCCATGGAGATGATGCAGTGAGGCACCATCCGTGGCCCGAATTTCTTAACAGCCTCCGACGCGGTGCGGAAGATGCCGAGCTCGCGGTCGGTGACCTCGCTGTATTCATCTGAACCGTGCGGGATCAGCGGACGAGGGCTGCGCAGTTCCTTCAGCAGCACCTCAAGCTTCTCTGCTTCAGACAGCTCGCGGTAGTTTGCGGTGACTTGGGCGCGTTCGAAAAGCTCGGTGAGGACGTCCTCGTAGCTTTCGGAGTTTTGGCGCAGATCCAGTGCGTAAAGGTTGAATCCAAAGCTCTCGATGGCAGAAATCAGCACAGACAAACGATCATCGGCAATGAGAACGTCCTTGGATTCACGCAGAGAATGATCAATGGTCAACGCATCGTTTAAGAATTCTTCCGGAGATGCGTATGGAGTAAAGACCTTGAACCACACGCCCTCAACGGCGTCCTCGCCGATCAGCTCGGCCGTCGTCGCGAGGATACGTCCGCGAACGCCATGGACGGCGCGTCGATAAGGCTCATCCACGCGGCTTGGCACGTCGTTGTGCCCTGCATCTGCCAGCGCAAGCAGCTGCGGGGTGACCTTATTCATGCGGTCCGACAGGCTGAGCTCATGCTCGAGGGAATGCAGCTGGCGTGCATAGTACTTGAGCACGGTTTCCGCAGCGCGGTGAGTGGAATACTCAACTGTTTCCGCGGTGACATAAGGGTTACCGTCGTGGTCTCCACCAATCCAGGAACCTGGCTTGACCACGGGCTTCAAAGGAACACCCTCGCCGAAACGCTCACGAAGCTCAACAGCCACATCACGGTTGATACGTGGAATCTCTTCCAAAAGGCTCAGCTTGTAGTAGCGCAGCCCTACTTCGATCTCGTCCTCGATACGTGGGCGGGCCACACGAATCAACGCGGTCTGCCACAAAATGGTGATGCGACGGCGGATGTTCTTCTCGATCTCATCCAACTTGCTTTGCGTACGAGCGGTAGGCTCCGCAGACTGCAAAGCGTGGCGTTCACGCATGTGGGTGGTGATCCACTTTTGCGCATCAAAAACAGTGCGGCGGCGAGTCTCAGTTGGGTGCGCAGTCAGAACCGGCGCCACCTCAGCATTGCGCAGCACATCGGCCACAGCTTCTGCGCCAACATTGCCCTCATTGAGTTTCAGCCAGGTGGCATCAAGAGTGCTGTCCGGAGGGGTGTCGCCTGCATCGAGAGCCTGTTCACGAAGCTCTTCATCGTAGAGGTCTTCCGCCAGGTTAGCCAGCAGAGCGAAGTGGGAAAATGCGCGAGCAATCGGTGTTGCCTTGGCTGGAGTAATGCCGTCGAAAACCTGAACCAGGCTATCCATTTCGGCGTTGCCCTTGGCGATATCAAAAGAAGTCAGGCGCGCTTGTTCGACCAGTTCATAAACCTCCTGGCCTTCTTGTTCCGCAATTACCTCACCGAGGATTTGACCGAGGAACCTGATGTCATCGCGTAAAAAATCAGTCATAACTACTTTAAACACTCTTTCACATTGAGGGTGTTGGCGTGCATGAGATAAAAAATCACCCAGCAAAACAGGTGTTTAGCTGGGCGATTGATTTCGATGGCTTTCATGGGCTCATCAAAACCGCACTTCTACAGTGCTTGTGCTTTAAGGCTGTGCTTTAAGGCTGTGCTTTAAAGCTCTGTACTTTAAGCAACGCTCGCAGCGTTGGCAGCCAGCTTGGCGAATGCTTCACCGTCGAGGGAAGCGCCACCGACAAGTCCGCCGTCGACGTCAGGCTGACCGACGATCTCAGCGACGGTTTCTGCCTTAACAGAACCACCGTAAAGAATACGCAGGCCCTCAGCGACCTCGTCGCCTGCAAGCTCCACGATCAGACCGCGGATAGCCTTGCACACTTCCTGAGCGTCAGCTGCGGAAGCAACCTTACCGGTGCCGATAGCCCACACTGGCTCATACGCGATAACGGTGTTGGCCAGCTCAGCAGCATCCAGGCCAGCAAGGGACTTACGGGTCTGCTCGACGACGTACTCAACGTGGGTGCCAGCTTCACGGATTTCCAGTGGCTCACCAACGCAGACGATCGGGCTGATGCCGTTGGACAGAGCTGCCTTTGCCTTCGCAGCAACCAACTCATCAGACTCGTTGTGGTACTCGCGGCGCTCGGAGTGTCCAACGACAACCCAAGAGCAGTTCAACTTTGCCAGCATGCTTGCAGAAACTTCACCGGTGTACGCACCGGACTCGTGCTGGGAGACGTCCTGAGCACCGAAAGTGACCTCAAGCTTGTCGCCCTCAACGAGAGTCTGGACGGAGCGGATGTCAGTGAAAGGAACGGTGACTGCAACGTCAACCTTCTCGAAGTATTCCTTTGGAAGGGCGAATGCAAGCTTCTGAACAGTGCCGATTGCCTGCTGGTGATCCAGGTTCATCTTCCAGTTACCAGCGATAAGTGGCTTACGTGCCATGTGTGAAACACACCTTTCTTAAAAAAGTTTCCCGGTGGCCCTTTATGTTTTGTTTTCTAACAAAGGGCCGTGTCGGATTTACTGAGCGAGAATTGCAACGCCTGGGAGTTCCTTGCCTTCAAGGTACTCGAGGGATGCGCCACCACCGGTGGAGATGTGGGAGAAGCCGTCTTCGTTCAGGCCGAGCACGCGAACGGATGCTGCGGAGTCGCCACCGCCAACAACGGAGAATGCGTCGTTGCCTGCAGTTGCATCGATGATGGCCTGGGCGATGCCGCGGGTGCCTTCAGAGAATGCTGCGAACTCGAACACGCCCATTGGGCCGTTCCAGAAGATGGTCTTAGCGGTGCTGAGAACCTCACCGAAGTTCTTGACGGACTCTGGTCCGATGTCAAGAGACATCCAGCCTTCTGGGATGGAGTCCAGGTCAACGATCTGCTTCTCTGCGTCCTTGTTAAATTCGGATGCTGCAACCAGGTCAACTGGGAGAACGATCTTGTCACCGAAGCGTGCGAGCAGGTCGGTGCAGGTAGCCTTCATTTCTTCCTGCAGGAGGGACTGCTGAACGTTGTGTCCCTGAGCTGCGAGGAAGGTGTAGCACATGCCGCCACCGACGATGATCTTGTCAGCCTTGGCAGCCAGCGCCTCAATAACACCGATCTTGTCAGAGACCTTGGATCCACCGAGAACCACTACGTATGGTGCCTCTGGTGATTCTGCGATCTTTTCCAGAACGGAAATCTCGGTCTCTACCAGTCCGCCAGCGTAGTGTGGCAGCAACTTTGCAATGTCGTAGACGGAGGTCTGTGCGCGGTGGACAACACCGAAGCCGTCAGAAACGAATGCGCCGTTGTCTGCTGCAAGAGCTGCGAGCTCCTGAGCGAAAGCGGTGCGCTCTGCCTCGTCCTTGGAGGTTTCGCGTGGGTCGAAGCGCACGTTCTCCAGGAGCAGGATGTCGCCCTCGGTCAGGCCGTTTGCGCGCTCGTGTGCGTCTTCGCCAACAACGTCTGCGGCAAGTGCAACGTACTGGCCAAGCTCATCGGAGAGTGCCTCAGCGACAGGTGCGAGGGAGTACTTCTCGTTGACCTCGCCCTTTGGGCGGCCAAGGTGAGCCATGACGATGACCTTTGCGCCACCTTCGCTCAGTGCTTTAAGGGTTGGTAGGGAGGCAATGATTCGGCCCTTATCGGTGATCTCGCGGTCATCGTTGAGGGGAACATTGAAGTCAGATCGAACGATGACGTGGCGTCCGTCTACGCCTTCGTCGAGCAAGTCCTTGAGGGTCTTAACAGCCATGCCGTACTCCTTGGAGATTTGATTGTTTAAAAAATTCTTCTGGTGCAATGTGATGCACTGTCCCAGATTGCCACACATTGTGTGGCGCTGGCACCGGTATTCAATTGTATTGATTAAAGACACAAAATAGCCCGGGGTGCGCCGAGGCACACCCCGGGCTATTGGGATGACACATCACCGTGAGCATCGATCGCCCACGTTAGCGATGTGAACTAATTAGAGCTTGGAAGCTACGAGCTCGGTCAGACGCAGGAGCTGGCAGGTGTAGCCCCACTCGTTGTCGTACCAGGAAACAACCTTGACGGTGTTGCCGGAGACCTTGGTCAGGCCAGCGTCGAAGATGGAGCCGTGGGAATCGTGGACGATGTCGGTGGAAACCAGTGGCTCTTCGGAGTAAGCCAGGGTCTCGCCGAACTCGCCGACTGCAGCTTCCTTGATTGCAGCGTTGATGGACTCAACGGTGACCTCAGACTTGGTGTTGAAGGTCAGGTCGGTTGCGGAACCGGTGATAACTGGAACGCGAAGTGCGTAGCCGTCAAGCTTGCCCTTGAGCTCTGGGAGAACCAGAGCAACAGCCTTAGCTGCACCGGTGGAGGTAGGAACGATGTTGACTGCTGCTGCACGTGCACGACGCAGGTCGCGGTGAGGTGCATCGTGCAGGCGCTGGTCGCCAGTGTATGCGTGAACGGTGGTCATGAGGCCGTTCTCGATGCCGAACTTGTCGTTTAGGACCTTTGCCATTGGTGCGAGGCAGTTGGTGGTGCAAGATGCGCCGGAGATCACGTTGTGGTTCTCAGGATCGTAGGACTCGTGGTTCACACCGTAAACGAAGGTTGCGTCTTCGTTGCTTGCTGGTGCGGAGATGATGACCTTCTTGGCACCTGCTTCGATGTGAGCCTTAGCCGCGTTTGCATCGGTGAAGAAGCCGGTGGACTCGATCACGATGTCAACGTTGTGTGCAGCCCAGTCCAGGTTCTTTGGATCGCGCTCTGCGTAAACAGCGATGCGCTTGCCACCAACGGTGATGGAGTCATCGTCGTATTCAACTTCCTGGCCAAGGCGGCCCATGATGGAGTCGAACTTGAGAAGGGTGGAAAGGGTCTTGTTGTCGGTGAGGTCGTTGACTGCAACTACCTCGAGATCGTCGCTGCGCTCCAGAACTGCGCGGAAGAAGTTACGTCCGATACGGCCAAATCCGTTAATACCAACACGAATGGTCATGTTGTGTCTCCTCTAAAGATTGTAGGAAATGCAATGTGTCAAGCAGTTAGGTCAATCAGAGCATCGGTCACTCAAGAATTCTTGAGCTGACAGAACCCAAGGGCGAGTATGGCGAATTTTTCCAACTCACGCACCAAACCTACTCACATTGGATAATTCGTCGAGTCAACTCCGTGTCAACCTGTCCTCAACTTTAGCGGGGAAACAAAGATTTCGCAGCAGATGCAAAATCATACAGACACATTCAAAAATGGACATTGACCCCAAACGGGGGCATTTCCAACACTTGCGCTAAATAGTTTTTGCAGGGAACGAACCTGAAATCGTTCGCACTACGATCTGCTCCCCCGAATGGGGTTAATTATGAACTACATTACACCCCCGTGAATCCACAAATTAAAGTCTCAGATTTGAAGCCAATGTGATGCAACTCACACTGGCTTCAATGGTAATCCCAATAGGCTCGGTCGTTTTTAGGCTTCAATCATCTAAATTTCTTCCAACAAATCTTCCGTCACAACAGAATTTGTATCAGGAATCTTCAGATCTTCGGCGCGCTTATCTGCCATCGTCAAAAGACGACGAATACGACCGGCCACAGCATCCTTGGTCATTTGAGGATCAGCCAACCGGCCCAACTCCTCCAACGATGCCTGACGGTGCTGCACACGCAGCTGTCCAGCCTCAGCCAAATGCTCAGGAACATCATCACCAAGAATCTTCATGGCGCGTTCTACCCTCGCTGCAGCGGCAACTGCTGCTCGGGCTGACCTGCGCAGATTGGCATCGTCGAAGTTGGCCAACCGGTTTGCCGGAGTTCGACTTTCCCGCTTGATGCGTTTTTCTTCCCACAACATGCGAGTTTTCTGTGCACCCATTCGAGTGAGCAGTGCCCCAATTGCTTCCGCATCACGAACATTGACGCGATCAAATCCTCGAGAATCTTTCGTTTTCGCCGCGATCCCAATTCTTCGAGCACATCCAACCAGTGCCAATGCTGATTCTTGACCAGGACACAACACCTCCAACGAAGAGGAACGACCTGGATCACTTAAAGATCCATTGGCTAGAAACGCACCGCGCCATGCAGCTTCAGCGTCACTGATTGTTCCGCTGACCACAGAAGGCGCTAGACCTTTAACCACATGTCCAGACCTGGTGACCAGTCCGGTGCGTCGCGCAATTTCATCGGCATTGTCAATGATGCGCACCAAATACCGTGGCGTTTTCCTGCTCACAGTCGGGTTCACGGTGTGCACATCGACTCGAGAGTTGTACAAACCTTGGATAAACTCCTGAAGCCTCATACCGACTTGCATGCTGTCCAAATTTGCTTCGATGACCAGCTTGCCGCCGACAGCTTGCATCTCACCAGCAAACCTTAAAATTGCAGACACTTCCGCAGCACGAACACTGTTTTTGGCCACATGGACCTGCGCCAATTCTTGTTTGATATCACTCGTCAGTGACACGCCTACTCCTTAACGCTTTCGTGCTCCAGCAAAACTTGCCAGCAACGCTGCACACAGCTTTGCTGGATCGTGAATACTGGTGAATCGACCACGGCCATCTTCAGCCTGGACATCATGGAAGGAGACTTCTGCACCAAGGGTGCGAGCAGCTCGTTCTACATGATTGCGTTCGGTTTGTGAGGACAGTGTCTTGGCATCGACAATGACTTGGTCAACCTGAAGGTTTCGAGCATGCTGGCGGAGCACATGGATGTGTCGTTCTGCAGAGAATCCCGCGGTCTCCCCTGGCTCGGACGTCAGGTTTAACACCACGGTTTTGGTTGCTTTTGTCTGCGCCAAGGCATCAACGATCCCTGGGACCAAAATGTGTGGAATCACAGAGGAGAACCAGGAACCTGGGCCAAGGGTGACCAAATCTGCATCGAGAATGGCCTCGATGGCAGCGGGGTTCGGTTCTGGATTGTCCGGAATGATTCGAACGCGTCGCACCTGCCCGGGGGTTGCAGCTACCGCCACTTGACCACGAACTTGACGCATGACTCGAGCATCAGAGTCTAGACCTGATACTTCCGCTTCAAGATCCAAAGGTTCAGCACATACCGGGATGATGCGTCCTTTGGCTCCAGCGAGTTGAGCGATTTGATCAAGCGCATGCTGGGAGGTGCCCAAAATGTCGGTCAACGCCACGATCACGAGGTTTCCCAAGGCGTGACCAGCTAGCGCACCATGTCCACCGAAGCGGTGCTGCAGGAGGTTTTCCCACAATCCGCCTTCTTCGGCATCGGCGATCAAAGCTGCCAACGCCATGCGCAGATCTCCTGGAGGGATCTGCCCCAGCTCACGGCGAATACGGCCTGATGAGCCACCATCATCAGCAACTGTCACCACAGCGTTGATGGTTGTCGGTGAGCAGATTTGAGCTGCTCGAAGGGTCTGAAAAAGACCATGTCCACCGCCCAAGCTGGTGATTACACGTGGTCGCTCAAGTGGAGCTTCTTCTGGTGTGCCATTTGGGGCATCGAAGAAGGTTGTCAATTAGTTGGCCCCTTTCCTAGTGGCGGTTAATATCGCGGTGTACTACAGACACGTCGAGCGTGGTCTGATCTGCGATTCTTTTGGCTAGTTCTTCAGACACCGCAACTGATCTGTGGTGTCCACCGGTGCAGCCGACACCGATTGTGATGAAGTTTTTTCCTTCGTGGCGGTATCCCGGAAGCATGTCTTTGAGCATGTCCACAAAGTTGTTCAAAAATTCTTCTGCGCCTTTTTGGGAGAGCACATAGTCAGATACTGGCTTGTCCACTCCCCTAAATGGGCGCAGCTCTGGAACCCAGAATGGGTTCGGCAAGAAACGCACGTCCACAACAAAGTCGGCGTCGCGTGGTGAGCCGTGTTTGAAACCGAATGATTCAATGGTGACGTGCTGGGTGCGCGTGGCGATTGTCCTAAACGAGGATTCGATGGCGCGGCGCAAATCATGCACGGACAGATCCGAGGTATCGATGACCACTGAAGCGTCTTCCTTCACAGGAGACAGCACGGTTCGTTCACGTTCAATACCCACCTGAAGGGTTTGGCTGCCCTGCAAAGGATGGGTGCGGCGCACATTATCGAATCGCTTGATCAGCACCTCATCGCGTGCTTCCAGAAATAACACCGTGGGATCGAGCTGCTTATCACGCAGCTCTGAAACAACCTGGGTGAGGCTTCCGCGGAATTCACGGGAGCGCACATCGCACACGACTGCAACTTTGTCGACGGGAGAATCTTCCCGAGCGCACATATCAATTAATTCCAGGATGATCTGTGGTGGAATATTGTGCGCCACATACCAACCCAAGTCTTCGAGGACTCGGGCTGCTGTGCTCAGACCTGCGCCTGACATACCGGTGATGATGACAGGTGTGAAATTGTCCCTGTACTTCACAGGATTTTCTTGTGCAGACTTATCAGTGTGCGTGACCCCAGTGGATTGAATCATGGTTACATCCTAGCGATCTACTTATTTTGACGCGTGAAGACCTTCATAGACAGCCTCCGCAAGTTTCGGGCCGAAGCCTTTCACTTGGGAAATGTCCTCAACGCTTGCCTCTTTCAGTTTTGCCACGGATCCAAAGTGCTTGACTAGTTCAGTGCGACGGCTCTGGCCAAGGCCCTTGATGCTATCTAGCTCGGAAACACGCATGCGCTTGGATCGTTGCTGGCGGTGGTAGGTGATGGCAAAGCGGTGGGCTTCGTCACGGATTTGCTGGAGCAAAAACAGTGCTTGGGAGTTTCTCGGCAAGATGACGGGATCGGGGTCGCCGGGCAGCCAGATTTCTTCCAAGCGCTTGGCTAGGCCAATGAGCACCACGTCAACGATGCCTAATTCATCAAAGACTTCTTGGGCTGCAGCTACCTGCGGGGCACCACCATCGACGATAAAAATCTGAGGAGGGTATGCAAAACGCCTGGCGTCGGTGCTCATTTCCTCGACTTTTTCATCGCTGAAGGTCGAGCCGTCAAACTCTTCGGCTTCGGGAACAGCAAGTTTGTCTTGGTTGTGGCGCAGGAAGCGGCGCCTGGTGATTTCCGCAATGGATGCCACGTCGTTGGAATGTCCATCGCCTGCGGCTTCTTTGACTCGATAGCGTCGGTAGTCCGATTTTCGAGGCAAACCATCTTCAAAAACCACCAGGGATGCCACCACATCGGTGCCCTGAATATGGGAAATATCGGTACATTCGATGCGCAGCGGAGCCTGCTCCATGTCCAGCGCTTCCTGCAATTCCTGCAGTGCAGCTGAACGCGCGGTGAGATCACCGACACGCTTAAGCTTGTGTTGTTTCAGCAGCTCTTTGGCGTTGCGCTCCACAGTTTCCATGAGCGCACGCTTGTCACCGCGCTGTGGCACGCGGGCATCAACGCCAGCACCGCGCAATTCCTCCAGTACTTTCAGGGTTTGCTCAGCTTCATTGGGCGCAACTTGCACGAGGATTTCACGGGGCACGACCGAAGCGCGCGTCACTGGGGCTGCCTCTTCAAAAGAATGCTTATCGACGCCACGTCGCTCGATCACCGCAGCATCTTCCTTAGCCTCAGTTTCAGCACGCTCGACGGCGTCGCCATAAAACTGAACGAGGAAATCTTGCATCAAAAATGGCAGTGCGGGATCTGTTTCCGGGGCATCACCCTCAGGTTGGGTCGTAGCGTCGACAAGCAATCCGGCGTAGTCGCCGGGCTTTTCCACAACCCAGCCGCGCTGGCCGCGGATTCGGCCACCTCGGATGTTGAAGACTTGCACGGCGGCTTCTAGCTGATCGGTGGCGAATGCGATGATGTCGGCGTCGGTGCCATCGCCAAGGACGACGGCCTGTTTTTCCATGACCTTGTCAATGGCTTCCAGATCATCGCGCAGGCGGGCCGCGCGCTCGAAATCGAGTTCCTCGGCCGCAGCCATCATGTCGGCGTTGAGTTTGCGAGTGACTTTGTCGGTGTGACCAGCCATGAAAGAGGTGAAACCGTCAACGATTTCGCGGTGTTCCTCTTCGCTCACGCGGCCCACGCACGGGGCCGCACATTTATCGATATAGCCCAACAAACACGGCCGGCCGAGGCTTTCGTGGCGGTTAAACACACCCTTTGAACAGGTGCGCATGGGGAAAACGCGGGTGAGAAGATCAAGGGTTTCCCGCACTGCCCACGCGTGGGAATACGGTCCGAAATAGCGCACACCTTTGCGGCGCGGACCTCGGAAGAAGAACGCGCGCGGGAACCTCTCCCCTGTGGATACTGCCAGCATGGGATAGGTTTTATCGTCGCGGTATTTTACGTTAAACCGCGGATCAAAACGTTTAATCCAGGTGTATTCCAGCTGCAGCGCCTCGACTTCGCTGGACACCACGGTCCACTCCACAGACGACGCTGCGAACACCATTTGGCGGGTGCGCGGATGCAGTTGGGTGACATCCTGGAAATAGTTCGACAACCGCGAACGCAAGTTTTTGGCCTTGCCCACGTAGATCACGCGGCGGTTTTCGTCCCTGAATTTATAAACACCCGGCTCCGTTGGAATTGTTCCTGGAGCCGGGCGATAAGTTGTTGGATCAGCCACAGCTTAATTAGTCCTCTGGCATGTACTTGTTTTCGAGGTCGCGGAAGGTCGCAACCGCGCGCACCACATCTTCTCCATCGCGGGACTGGAAAGCCCACATGGGAACGAATTCAAAGTCTGGAAGCTCCAAACGTGCCACGCTGCTGCCCTTGGGGAAAGACATGCCGTAGATGACAACCCATGGGTAGAAACGAGTTCCGATGAAGTTACGCACCTCAACGCCGTCTTCGTTGGCACGCACGCGAGGGCGAGTCAGTCCCAAGAACACAAGAACGGAGAAGATGATGCCCAACGCTGGGAATGCCAGAGTGTCAACAAAGGTGACCGCTGCACCGGTGAAATCGACGTCCACCACGGCACCCATGAAGATGTGAACGGCCATGATGACAACCACGGCTACCCACGCGATCTTTTTCAGAAACTTTGTGGTCACCTCCAGCTCCCATGGCTTGGTTGTGGTGGTGCCAGCGAAAGCTGCGGTGTATTCCTGAATTTCCGCATCGCTGAGCTGTACCTTTGGCTTCCCGACAGCGCCCGAATGTGCGTTGTTGATGTTGTTCGTTGCTCCGTCGGGGGCGTTGGTTGTCACGATTTCACAAATCCTTAGAACTAATTAGCGGTGGCGCGCATCCTGCTAGGCATTAAACCGAGGCGTCAAACCTTTTAAAGAACAGTCTAACCCTCAGTTGCACGAATTTGAGAAAGCACGAGGGCAGTATCGAGTGCAGCGACCATTGCCTCTGCGCCTTTGTCCTCTACAGAGCCTTCTCCACCGGAGCGTTCCACGGCTTGCTCTTCGGTGTTGGTAGTCAACACACCGTTGCCGATTGGGGTGGAAGTATCAAGAGCAATGCGGGTGAGGCCTTCGGTGACAGAGTCGCACACGTAATCAAAGTGTGGGGTGCCGCCACGAACGACACAGCCCAAGGCAACTACTGCGTCATGGGTGCGTGCCAGTTCTTGCACTACGACTGGAAGTTCCAGGGCGCCGATGACGCGGTATTCGCTCACCGTTGCTCCTGCTGCACGTCCCGCATCTACTGCGTGCTTGTGCAGGCGGTCGCAGATTTCTGCGTTCCACCGTGCGGTGACTACGGCGACTTTTAATCCGCTGGCGTCGGGGAGTTCGACTGCCGGCAATCCTTCTTTAGCCATTGTTGTGCTCCTTAGTTTTCTGGGTGCTCTTGTTCCCACAGTGCGACATCTGGGAGGTCATGTCCCATGCGGTCACGCTTGGTTTTCAGGTATCGAACATTGTCTTCATGAACAGCAACAGGGATGGGGGTTCGGCTGGCAATGGAAATGCCGTGGCCTTCAAGTCCCACCTTCTTGGCTGGGTTGTTGCTGATCAAGTTGAGCGAGCGCACACCCAAGTCGTAGAGAATCTGGGCGCTGGTGCCAAATTCGCGGGCATCGGCTGGAAGACCAAGTGCGAGGTTGGCATCGACGGTGTCGGCACCTTCATCCTGGAGTTGGTAGGCGCGTAGCTTGGCGAGCAGACCAATGCCTCGTCCCTCATGCCCACGCATGTACACCACTACTCCCCGACCAGCTTCCTGGATCAGGCGCAAAGACTCGTGCAGCTGCTGTCCACAGTCGCAGCGCCGGGATCCAAAAACATCACCAGTCAAGCACTCAGAGTGGACTCGAACCAGGACGTTTTCGCCACCGTCGGATGCCACGTCGCCGGCAACAATGGCAACAAGCTCGGTGCCATCGATGATGGAACGGTAACCAACAGCCTTGAACGTGCCGAAATCGGTAGGCAGCACAGTTTCCACCTGGCGCTCCACCAAAATTTCATTCTTGCGACGCCACTCAATGAGCTGCTCAATAGAGATCAGCTTCAGATCGTGCTCATCGCAGAAGCGGCGCAGCTCAGGAACCCGAGCCATGCCGGTGGGGTCCTCTTCACTGACCACTTCGCAGATAACACCTGCTGGGCGCAGGCCTGCAGCGCGAGCCAAATCGACAGCTGCTTCGGTGTGTCCAGCGCGCACCAAGACGCCACCTTCACGAGCACGCAGTGGCACAACGTGTCCGGGACGGGTGAAATCCGTGCGGTCGGCTTCTGGATCAGCAAGCAAGCGCAAAGTGTGGGCGCGGTCTGTTGCAGAAATGCCTGTGGTGCCGGTGTTGGCATCAACGGTCACGGTGTAAGCGGTGCCGCGGGCATCCTGATTGTGCGCGGTCATCGGAGGCAGATCAAGACGATCTGCATCCTTTGCGGTTAATGGCGCACAGATGTATCCCGAGGAATAACGCACCATGAAAGCGACTAATTCTGGAGTGGCTAATTCGGCGGCAAAGATGATGTCGCCTTCATTTTCACGATCTTCATCATCTACCACCACGACGGCTTTACCCGCAGCGATGTCAGCGATGGCCTCTTCAACAGAATCTAATTGGCTGTGTGCCTGCTCATGTTCACTCACGTTGTCTAACCTAGTCTCTCGTGAAATCGGTGTAGTCATTGGGAGTGTTTCCAGCCACGCCGCGCGTCATCATGCGTTCGACGTACTTAGCGATCACATCAACCTCAATGTTTACGATATCCCCTACCGCCAGTTCGCCGTGGGTGGTGTCGCGCAAGGTGGTGGGAATCAGGGAAACCTCAAACCAATCATCACCCAAAGACGATACAGTCAAGGATGTGCCATTGAGTGCGATGGAGCCTTTTTCCACCACATAGCGAGCCAAATCAGCTGGCAGCTCAAAACGCAGAACATCCCAGTTCTCTGAGCTGGTGCGCTTGATCAGCGAGGTGGTGGCATCAACATGGCCTTGCATGATGTGTCCACCCAGACGGCCATCGGCTGCCATGGCGCGCTCAAGGTTGACTTTGCTACCGGTGGATAATGCGCCCAGGGAGCTGCGATCTAAGGTTTCCTGCATGAGGTCTGCAGTGAAATGTCCCTCGCCAAAGGACGCCACTGTCAAGCACACACCATTGACAGAAATGGAATCCCCCAAATGCACACCCTCTAAAACGGTGGACGCGGAAATCTGCATCCGGATGGAATCTCCCAGATGTTCCACGCCTGCAACGGAGCCAAGCTCCTCGACAATACCTGTGAACATTTAGTGTTCCTTTCTCATCATTTCTATCAATACATCTGAACCCAACTGTCTCACGGACGTGGTGTCAAAACGCATAATCTGATCCATCGTGGTTTCTTGTGGCCAGTTAATCACTGATCGTCCAGCGCCCAACAAAGCGGGGGCAACATAGGCCTGCACCTGATCAACAATGCCTAAGCGCAGCGCTGCCCCAGCTAACGTTGGGCCACCTTCGATTAAAATGTCTCGGCACCCTTTATCCCACAGCGCTGATAAAGCCTCTGGTATTCCCGCGTACTGCTCATATCCCAAGCGAGCCAAGTTGGAATCTGCTGGAACCTCGCGGGAGCCAATAACAACGCGCCTGGGTTGATTTTCATAAAGACCCGTATCGGTCCGCGCCGTCAAGGAGGGATTATCAGTCAACGCAGTACCGGTACCCACGATGATCGCATCTCTTTTACTTCGATCTTCGTGCACAAACGCCCGCGCATCCGGCCCGGTAATCCACTGGCTGGTGCCATCGGTGGCACCAGCAAAACCGTCCACGGTGGACGCAAACTTCAACGTGACATGGGGCCTGCCCAGACGCGTCGCAACCAGCCAGGGCTCCAGTGCCCTGATCCGCTCATCTAAAAAATGCGTATCGACGCCCGCCTCCGCCAAAAAGGCACCGCCCCCAGCGGCTGACGGGAAGGGATCCGCATTGGCGTAAAACACGTGTGCGATCCCGGCGTCGAGAAGCGCCTTGGAACATGGACCCGTGCGGCCGTAATGGTTGCACGGCTCGAGGGTGACCACCGCCGTGCCCCCGTTGGCACGCACTCCGGCAGCTGCAAGCGCCACCACTTCGGCGTGCGGGCCACCAGGAGGTGCCGTGGCGCCAACGCCAACGACCTCGCCGTCGGCGTCCAAAATGACAGCGCCGACTGGCGGATTAGGGCTGGTGGTGCCTCGGACTTGATCTGACACGTGGTGGGCCAGATCTAACGCGTGCGCAACATCCATTTACTGCGCGAGTGCTCGCAACTCCTGGATCGCCTTGTTGGGATCCTCAGCGCCGTACACAGCGGAACCTGCAACGAAGGCATCCACGCCAGCGTCGGCAGCCTGCTTGATGGTCTTGGCGCTAATGCCGCCGTCGATCTCGATGACGGTGTTCAGACCGCGCTCATCGATGACCTTGCGCAGGGTACGAACCTTTTCCAGTTGTTCAGGCATGAAGCTTTGGCCACCGAATCCAGGCTCGACGCTCATGACGATGACTTCATCGAAGTGCTCGAGGTCATCCAAGTAATCCTCGATGGGAGTTCCAGGGCGCAGGGAGAAACCTGCACGCACACCCTTGGAACGGATGTACTTAGCCAACTCAACGTGACCTTCGGTGGCTTCAACGTGGAAAACAATGCAGTCCGCGCCAGCGTCGATGTAGTTGTCCACCCACTTCTCTGGGTTTTCGATCATCAGGTGGACGTCTAGTTCTTTGTCCGTAACGCGGTTGACCGCAGCTGTGATATCCGCGCCAAAGCTCAAGTTTGGAACGAAGTGTCCGTCCATGATGTCGACGTGAATCCAGTCAGCATCAGGAACAGCCAACACCTGCTCCCCTAAGCGGGAGAAATCAGCAGCAAGAATGGATGGGGCGATTAGTGGAGTACGTTGTGCCATGCCCTAAATCATAGCCCTCTTGTCTACCCCACTTAGCTCACAGGTCTACTTCTTTCGCAGCACTGCCACAAACATCGCATCGGTGCCGTGGCGGTGTGGCCACATCTGCACTGATTTCTCATCGCCGGTATCGGTCATGCCTGGCATGAACTCCGCAGCCTCAAGCTCTTCGATCTCCAGAGCCCCCAGTGCCTTGTCCACGATTCCGCGGGTTTCACGCAGATCAGGTGAACATGTGGAGTACACAATCACGCCACCGGAACGCACCTTGTTCACAGCGGATTCAAGCAGCTCGTACTGCAGGGTGTTGAGCTCAACAATGTCGCTTTCCTGCTTGCGCCAACGCGCCTCAGGGCGACGACGCAGTGCACCCAAACCAGAACACGGCGCATCGACTAGCGCACGATCGTAACCACCGGTCAAGTTGATGGTGCGGCCATCGCCCACATGAACCTTGACGGGCAAACCACGCACGGACTTTTCAATCAGTCGGGCACGGTGATCAGAGACCTCCACGGCATCAACGGTGGCACGATCCATGCGAGCCAACGCACCAATGAGCGCCGCTTTACCGCCAGGACCTGCACACATATCCAGCCAACGGCCGGCATCGGTGCCCTCCACGGGGATTTCCACCAAGGCGCGAGCAATCAGCTGAGAACCCTCATCTTGCACTGCTGCAAGACCATCCTTCACTGGCTCAATATCACCCGGGTCGCCACCCTCGAGGTACACCGCGTATGGGGAATACTTGCCCTCGTCACCACCGGTGATCAGCGCCAATTCCTCTGCACTGATCTCACCTGGGCGAGCCACCAAGTGCACCACTGGGCGCTCAGAGTCCGCAGCAAGCGCTGCTTCCAACTCATCTGCCGGGAGCACCTGTGAGAAACTCTGCGCAATCCAGCGTGGGTGCGCAGTACGGAACGCAACGCGAGCCAACTCTTCCGCGGGCTCCAATTCCTTCAACCACTGCTCTGGTTCCTTGCGCGTGATGTTGCGCAAAATTGCATTGGCAAAACCAGTGGCCTGGAATTTCTTCAGCCCACCGACCATCTTTACTGAAGTATCGACCGCAGCGTGATCCTCCACGCGGGTAAACATCACCTGGTACGCGCCCAAACGCAGCACGTCCAAAACCTCTGGATCAATATCAGACAGTTCACGCCCAGATGCAGCCTTAATGACCTCATCCAGCAAGCCGACATTACGCAAGGTGCCGTAGGTAATTTCCGTAGCAAAGGCCGCGTCACGGCCAGAAAGATTGTGCTTGCTCAGCAGTCGTGGCAACACCAAGTTGGCATACGCCTCACCGGTACGCACACGATCAAGCACCTCAAACGCAATTTCTCTCGGCTTATCGACGCCCAGAGCCCTCACTTCCCTGGCCTGCGCAGGGGGCTTGCGGTTTCCGCCGCCTTTGCCACTGCTTTGGCCCTGGCGCTGCCCCTGACTCTGCCCCTGCCCCCGAGCCGGGGCCTTCTTTGACGGAGATTTACGCGCCTGCGGCTTCTGCTTAGCAGGTTCCTGCTGCGCTTTTGGAGTCCTGGAGCGGAATCCGCCGGATTTTTCTAGGCTCATTGGAATTTCGCTTCCTGATCAAGTTGGACACCACGCGCCCAGTCTGCTGCATTCATCATTTTCTTTCCCGGGGGTTGGATATTGCCCAGAACAATTGGTGTGGTGCCCGTTCCGACCACCACGGAGTTCTTTTGCGCCAGGATGGCGCCAGGCGCCAAGTCCGCTGCTACTTCGACCTCGCCTGAGTGGCTGATGGGCCCGACCTTGAGGCGGGCGTCGACAAGCGTGGTCCATGCGCCAGGTCCTGGGGTATGTGCCCTGATGTGGCGGTCGATGACCTCGGCGGGCTTCGACCAATCAATCTGCGCGTCCTGGGTGGTGATTTTTGAGGCGTACGTGGCCTCGCCTTCCTGGGCGCGCGGGGTGATTGTGCCCTGCTCCAGGCCAGTCATGGTCTCAACCAGCAGGTCACCGCCTGAATACGCCAGGCGAGTAAGAAGATCATCCGCAGTATCGGTGGGCTGAATTGTGTCCTCGATGGTGGACAAAATCACGCCGGTATCCAGGCCCTCATCAATGCGGAAGGTCGTGGCACCAGTGATCTGATCGCCTTCACGGATCGACGCCTGAACCGGCGCCGCCCCACGCCATGCAGGAAGCAAAGAAAAGTGCAGATTCACCCAACCGTGTGGCGCAACATCCAGCAAATCCTTGGTGATCAGCTGTCCGTATGCCACCACCGGCAAGCAATCGGGGGCAAGCTCAGCCAAGCGCTGACGGATTGCTTGGCCATCTTCCGTATCAGCCTTCAGGGAGGTGGGCTTTAACACCTCAATACCGTGCTGCTGTGCAAGCTCCGCGACAGCTGAAGGATGCAGCGTACGACCACGGCCGCGACGTGCATCTGGTTGCGTCAACACAGCGACGACCTCATGATCGGAATCAATGAGCTTTTGCAGTGCCACCACTGCAGGTTCCGGAGTTCCGGCAAAAACTAGGCGCATGAAGTGCCCTTTCCACTCATTATTTGTTAAACCATGCAGACGCGCGAATAACGCCCATGGCTGCTTTACGTTCAGCTGGATCAAGGCGCTTCAAAAACAGCACGCCATCAAGGTGATCAGTTTCGTGTTGGATGCACCTGGCCAACAATCCATTGGCCACAAACCCCACTGGATTGCCGTCGCGGTCCTGGCCAGACAGCCGAACCGTTTCATAGCGGGTGGTCTCAGCCGAGACATCAGGGATGGACAAACAGCCCTCTTTGCCAGTCTGGGTGTCCTCAGTGAGAGGCTCCCACACCGGGTTGATCACATGTCCGCGCAATCCACCCTCCTGGTGGGAGGTATCAAACACGAACACGCGCCTTAAAACACCCACCTGGTTTGCTGCTAGACCAACGCCACCGGCATCTTCCATGGTGTCAAACATGTCATCGATCAGGGTGGACAGTGATTCATCGAAGTCCACGACCTCATCTGCCCGACTCACAAGTACGGGATCTCCAAATAATCTGACTTCACGAACTGCCATGGTTGTGGGAAGGCTCCTTCAACAATAATTCCTATGGGTGGATGATCTTGTCTCCCCATCTTATATCCCACATGGGACACGACCCCATTAGGCCTTTCACCAGCAGTTTTATCCGATGTGAATCGGATCCATCTGAATACGCAACGGCAAATCATTCTTCCTCACCGCACGCGCCACCTGGGCTGAGCGCAGCGCTCTACCCAACTCAGACCGCGGTCCCAATGGAGTTCTGATGAGAAGGCGCTGCGGCGGACCAAAGCGCTGCTCATCATATTCACCAGGCAAACTCACACCCGGTGGCAGATCAACAGGGCCGAGGACTTCAGCATGATCGGGAAGCTCCGCCAAATCCAAGAAACTTTCCAATGCAGCGGTAGCCCCATCGATTGCTGCCATGTGTACAGAAGGCGGGAACATAACCTCGCGTCGGCTAGCCAACTCTTGCGCTGCAGCACCTGCCATATCCCACCGAATCAACGATTGCACAGCAGGAAACGATGGATCTGCAACCACGATGACTTGACCCTGGTGCAGATGAGAATGCACCAGCGTGGCCGCCGCTGCCCACTTGTGCAGCGCGTCCTCCATGGCGCGCAGATCTTGCCGACCCATCAACGCCCAGGTATCCAGCAATAACAAGGCACCGTAAGCGCCCTTGTGCTCTGGTTTCTCCGATTTCTCTGGTCTCTCCGGCGAGTTGGCCACAAAAGGTTCTGCACCTGGCGTGGACACCACAATGCTGGCTCGGTTTTCCACCGAATCCACCACCTTGTTGCCACCAGAGGTAATTACCCGCACAGACGGGAACGCGCGGCCCAGTTCTTCTGCTGTGCGTTCCGTTCCCAGCACCACAGCACGCAGTTTTGGAGAGCCGCAGTTTTGGCACTTAAACCGCGAATCAGGGCGTCCGCACCATCGGCAAGTGGGCACTCCCGCTAGATCAGAGCTTCCCTGGGGAAGTCCCACAGGCCCATTACAGTGCCGGCACCGCGCTGGGGTGCGGCAGTTTCCACACGCCAAGGTTGGCACGTAGCCTTTCCTTGGTACCTGGATAAGCGCTGGTTGATCACGTTCTAAGGCGCTGCGCACCGCATGAAACGCAATGCCAGGCAGCCGCGCTGATCGGGCCATTGGATCGCGTTCCATCTGGAAATCGGAATCGCCCACTGCCTGAATACGCGGCATCCTAGTGCGAATGGTATCCCTCGGTGCGATGAGATTGTGCATCCATCCCGATTCCACCAGCAATTGGGTTTCCGCGGTCCGCGCATGTCCCGCAATAATCAAGGAGCTTGCTTCCAAACTGGAACGCGTGGTCAGCACTTCCCTGGCGTGGGCATAGGGCGCTCTAGGATCAACGAGGTTGTCGTCGCCATCATTTAAAATGACGGCCAGTTTCAGATCCTTCACGGGTGCAAAAGCGGCACTTCTGGTTCCAATAATCAGTCGTCCCTGCCCACTGAGTACCGATAGGAAACGCCGATATCGTGCCTGCGGACCAAGACCTGAATTAAGCACAGTGATTTGTTTCGCCGCAACCAAACCTCGAAGCGCAGCTTCCAAGCGGTCGAGATCGCGCTGATCAGGCACTACGAGAAGCGCTCCGCCGCCGTCTTTGACAACCTTGACCGCCAAAGAAGCCAAAGCCAGCGCCCAATCATCTCCGGGAGCAATCTGCCATGACGCCCGCGCAGTTGTTCCCGCCAAGACGGCGTCAACAAATGATTGACCATGCTGATACGCAGACCACGACGATAAATCGGGTTCTTTAACCTCACCCAATGACTCCCACGACGTGGAGGTATCTGCCTCTTCTGCCCCAGCATGCCGCGCCGGTAGCGCCGAACGGATGAGATCCGAACGTACCCCGCCATAGCGATCACTGAGTTGCTCAATTAGCTTTGCTGTTTGAGGTGGATACACCACGATCGGCGAAATCACCCGATCCAGCCACATCAGCTTTCCCTCGTGCGAGGTTTGCGCGGTGCGTGACATCACGATGGCATCAACTAAACGTCCACCAAAACGCACGCGCACCCGCACGCCAGGTTGCACATCATCGTGTTGGTCTTCGCTGATGCGGTAATCAAACAGTCGATCCAGGTGAGGTAACCCCAAAAGAGGTAAAACCCGCGCCACCGACTTTTCAGGAGCGGGGACGCGGGTTTTTGCCATGAATCCGAAGATACTACATCAGATTTTTAGGCCAACTTGAGGGCTGCGCGAAGTTCATCAACGCGGTCGATAGCCTCCCAAGGAAGGTCCAAATCAGTGCGACCAAAGTGGCCGTAGGCAGCAGTGTCAGCGTAGATCGGACGAAGCAGATCAAGCTCACGGATAATTGCTGCTGGACGCAGGTCAAAGACCTCCAACACGGCAGCCTGAATCTGCTCGTCGCTCAGGCCTTCCTTGTTGGTGTCAAAGGTTTCAACGTAAAGTCCGACTGGCTTTGCGCGTCCAATGGCGTATGCAACCTGAACTTCAGCGCGATCAGCAAGGCCTGCTGCCACGATGTTCTTTGCTACCCAACGCATGGCGTATGCAGCAGAGCGGTCCACCTTGCTTGGATCCTTACCGGAGAATGCTCCACCACCATGGCGAGCCATGCCACCGTAGGTATCCACGATGATCTTGCGGCCGGTCAGACCCGCATCACCCATGGGGCCACCCAGAATGAAGGAACCTGAAGGGTTGATCAACACGGTGATCTCACCGGTTGCCAGATCCTCAATGCCTGCGTCTTTGATTACCCAATCAATGACGTGTTCGCGCAGTTGGGTTTCCAACCATGCACGGTCAACTTCTGGGTCGTGCTGGGTGGAGATGACAACGGTATCCAGGTGGCTAGGGCGGTCTTGCGCATCGTATGCGAAGGTGACCTGGGTTTTTCCGTCTGGACGCAGGTGAGGAACGATGCCCTCTTTACGAACCTGGGTCAGACGACGTGACAGTCGGTGCGCCAACGCGATAGGAAGAGGCATGTACTCTTCGGTTTCGTTGGTGGCGTAGCCGAACATCAGGCCCTGGTCGCCAGCACCTGCGCGGTCGTCTTCTTCAACGTCGCCGTTGGTGCGGGCTTCGTCGGAGTTATCCACGCCGTCAGCGATTTCCTGGGACTGCTCACCGATGGATACTGAGACGCCACAGGTGCGTCCGTCGAATCCAACCTCAGAGGAGTTGAATCCGATTTCGATGAGCTTGTTGCGGACTAATTGAGGGATCTCTACGTAAGCGCTGGTACGGACCTCGCCAACAACATGGACGATTCCGGTGGTGACCACAGTTTCCACTGCGACGCGCGACTGCGGATCTTTTTCGAGCAGCGCGTCCAAAATGGTATCGGAAATAGCATCACATATTTTGTCTGGATGTCCCTCAGTTACAGATTCACTGGTGAACAAACGGACGGCGGTTGGCTGAGCCACAAATACCCTTCTTTCGAAGAAGTTGAGAATAAATAGTCTTAAATACAAAAAACCAATATAGACCAAGCTGTCTAAAACTGCAATGTCAGTGGTCTAGCTGGATTTTTCTAGACTTCGCGATACGCCAGTGCCGCGTCCCAAATTTGCGCAGCAACCTCGATTTTGCTGCCGTGCTCCACATCGACTACCCCACCGTGAGCATCCAAAATCCAGCCCTCATTGTGCTTTTGCCCAAACACTTTGCCCATGCCCACCTCATTACACATGAGGAGGTCGCAGCCCTTCTTCTGCAGTTTCTTGCGCGCATACTCCAAGGCGGTGGTGTGCTCGTCTCCAGTTTCCGCAGCAAAACCCACGATGACAGGATTACTGTCCAGCTCTCCTGCTTCACGACGCTTCACCGTGGTAGCCAAAATATCCGGGTTTTCCACCAACGAGATGGTGCTCAATGCGTCTTCATCAGAATCTGAGCCCTTCTTCAACTTCGATGTCGCCTGCGATGCGGGCGTGAAATCAGCTACCGCTGCCGCCATGACGATGAAATCAGATTGGCCAGCTCGTTCCTGGACTGCATCAAACATGTCTTGTGTGGACACCACCGGCACGATCTCTGCGCCTGCCGGAGTGGGCAGCTCCGCAGCATTTCCCGCCACGATGCTGACATGAGCACCTCGCTGTGCTGCGATTTCACCCAACGCAAAACCTTGACGGCCCGAGGAACTATTGCCAATAAAGCGCACAGGATCAATATGCTCATGCGTGCCACCAGCAGTGATCAGCACTTTCTTGCCCGCCAAATCCTGAGGCAACCTCGCCCCGGCGTGCACCGCATTGGCTAAATCAACAATCTGCTCTGGATCCGGCAGCCGGCCAGGGCCTGTATCTTTACCGGTGAGTCGACCATGCGCAGGCTCAATCACGGTAATCCCCCGCTGCCTCAGCGTTGCCACATTGGCTACGGTAGCCGGATTAAACCACATCTCCGTATGCATGGCCGGCGCAATAACCACGGGGCACGTTGCCACCAGCAGCGTCGCCGCCAACAGATCGTCACCGCGACCTGCCACCACACGCGCCATCAAATCGGCTGTCGCCGGCGCAATCACGATCAAATCAGCCTCCTGGCCAACTTTCACATGCTGCACCGAATCCACCGCATCAAACACCGTTGTAGACACCGGATTGCCAGACAACGCTTCAAACGTCGCCTTCCCCACAAACTTCAACGCGGATTCCGTAGGAACCACCCGCACATTATCGCCCGCTTCTTTAAACGCGCGCACGATGTGACACGCCTTGTACGCTGCGATTCCGCCGGCAACACCAACAACCACGTTGCGGGGTGCGGAGGGGCTTGAAACATGAGTCATGGGCACAACAATCCTTCAAAGTAAGAGGCTGGCTGGGTTCCCACACACTCTACAAGATGCTTTTCGACGCCACCCCACGCTCTCCCTCGACCTCCGCTGTGCATAGGGCAGCAAGATTTCCTGATTTTGGCCACCTTTTTGCCGAAATCTTGTTGTCTTATGTACACACGGACAAACCTGCCGCCAAAAATGCAAAACACCCACCGCAAGTGACAACTCGCGGTAGGTGATTTTTACAACTGTGTGAAGTTATAAGGTCTTTTAACCTTCCTCGTGGTCCAACAGACCTGCATTGATCTCACGCAGAGCAATAGAAAGTGGCTTTTCGCCTGGCTGCGGAGTAACCAATGGTCCGATGAACTCGAATACTCCCTCATCTGCCTGATGGTAGAAGCTGTTGATCTGGCGCGCACGCTTGGCTGCGAAGATCACGAGGGCGTACTTGGAAGTGACCTTATCCAGCAGTTCATCGATCGGAGGAGCGGTAATGCCCACTGGCGGATCGAAGACGGCCTTGGTGGCGTTGGTCTCGTTGCTCACGTTGGTCACTGACACCTTTTCAAAAGTATATGGACAGTAGTGTTAAGAGCGGGAAAGGTTGCTCAATCGGATAAGCATACCCTACCGCTCTATGTTTTGGCTAAGCGCCGAGGAGAACATCCTCAATAGCCTTGACGGCTGTATCCACATCATCATTGATAATGACGTGCTTAAATTCGCTCTGAGCAGCCAATTCTTCGCGTGCGGTCTCGAGCCTGCGAGCAATAACGTCTTCGCTTTCGGTGCCACGTCCAGTGAGGCGTTCAACCAAAACTTCCCATGAAGGTGGAGCAAGGAAGATGGTTTCTGCATCTGGAATTAAGCTAGCGATGTTTCGGGCTCCTGCAAGATCAACCTCAACCAATACTGGCCGACCATTTTGGCGAGCCTCATTGACGGGACCTGCTGGAGTGCCTGAACGCTGCAAACCGCCGTGGATATCTGCCCATTCAAGCATCTCTCCACAGTCGATTTTGTCCTGAAATTCCTGTGCAGTGACATAGAAGTAGTCACGTCCATCGACTTCACCAGGACGAGGTGCCCTAGTGGTCATCGACACACTGAAATACAGGTTTGGAACGTCATTGCGGAGGCGATCAACCACAGTCGATTTACCGACCGCTGAGGGGCCCGCAAGAATTACGAGCCGTCCTAGTTGGTTATCGCCCGACACTGAAGAATTAATCCTCGAAGCCGAAACGCTCGAGAAGTGCGCGACGCTGACGGTCACCCAGTCCACGAAGACGACGGGTCTGAGCAATGCCCAGCTCGTCCATAATCTCCTTTGCCTTGACCTTGCCAACCTTAGGGAGAGCCTCGAGGAGAGCGGAGACCTTGGTCTTGCCGATGATCTCGTCAGACTCAGCCTTGTCCAGAACTTCCCTGAGGTTAGTGTTGCCGCGCTTCAGGTTCTCTTTGAGCTCTGCGCGTGCCTTGCGTGCCTCTGCTGCCTTAGCAAGCGCTGCCTTGCGCTGCTCATCAGTCAACTGTGGAAGGGCCACGGGGTTCCTCCGTTATCGTGTGGTTTTTAGTGACAAAAGGAATACCAAAGTATCCAGAAATCGAGGGTACACCTGGTTAATACCAAGGATGTCAGCCTGCGATTTTCGAATAGTCTAGCACTACTTTCGCAAACACAAAGGTGGCAGAACCCCTAAAAGCTAAACCTGCAGGTCACAGGCTTGCAATTAAGGGCCGTTTCCGCGACTATGACCTGGGGAAACCAGGAAAGTCTGCAGCATTTTTTGCCACAGAATTCTTCATTTCAGCGATATCTGGGCCTGTCGCCAAAATACTTCTAGAGACATTTGGGAATGCAAGATGAGCCATGTCTCCCGCAATCTCATCAACGTCGCTTGCCGTGCCGCCCTGGGCGCCGACGCCGGGCATCAAAATGGCGCCCCCGAGCGTCGATAAGCGTGGTGGTTTGGACAAGGTGGCGCCGATGACGACGCCAATGTTGCCAGCCTTGCCCTGGGCCATATAAGGCGCGTTAAGCGCCGCTGCCTGATCCACGATCTGCTGGGAAATGCTCACGCCGTCAGCGTTTTGCTGGTCCTGGAGTTCGCGGGCCTCAGGGTTTGAGGTCGCGGCCAAGACAAACACTCCCCTGCCGTGTTGCTCGGCAAGTTCGAACACTGGGTCCAAGGAATGAAAACCAAGGTAGGGAGAGACCGTCACAGCGTCGCTAGACAGCGGTGACGCTGGATCTAACCACGCTGAGGCATAGCCAGCCATGGTGGAGCCAATATCGCCGCGTTTGGCGTCAGAGACCACCAAACAGCCACGCTCACGCAGCGTCTGAATGGTTTCTTCCAAGATGGCAAAGCCAGCGGAACCGAAACGCTCATAGAACGCCACCTGAGGCTTCACCAATGCCACGGTGTCGGCGAAAGCCTCCACGCAGGCGCGGGAGAACTCCGCAAGTCCGTCTACGTTTACCGGCAGCCCCCAGGACGTCAGCAGGCTTTCGTGGGGATCAATGCCCACGCATAGCCTGCCACGGGTGGAGGCGGCGTTCAGAAGCTTCTCGCCGAATGTCATAGGGCTTAAGCCTTGACTGCGTGGTCGAGTTCCTGCAGCGCGCGGACGCTGACAACGCCCTCACGCAGGGCCTCTATGCCCTGGACAGCTGCGGTGACACCCTGAACAGTGGTGATCAGCGGAACACCCACGGTCACTGCTGCTGCGCGGATATCGTAGCCATCGTGGCGAGCGCCAGCAGAACCAGCTGGGGTGTTGAGGATGAGGTCAACTTCGCCTTCGCGGATACGATCCACGATGGACTTGCCCTCTACACCTTCGCGGATGTCGGAAGCCTTGAGCACAACTTCACACTCAATGCCGTTGCGGCGCAGCATGCCTGCGGTGCCTTCGGTGGCGAGGATCTTGTAGCCCATCAACGCCAGGCGCTGGATTGGCAGGATCAGGGTGCGCTTGTCGCGGTTAGCCACGGTCACGAAGACGGTGCCTTCGGTTGGCAATGCACCAAACGCGCCAGCTTCAGCCTTTGCATATGCAGCGCCGAAGTTGTTGGCCAAGCCCATGACCTCGCCAGTGGACTTCATCTCTGGGGAAAGCAGGGTGTCCAGGGTCTTTCCATCTGGGCGACGGAAGCGGTTGAACGGCAACACTGCTTCCTTCACAGCGATTGGAGCGTCCAGTGGCAAGGAGCCGCCGTCGTACTCGGTAGGAATCATGCCCTCATCTTGGAGATCCTTGATGGTGGCGCCCACTGCGATACGGGATGCTGCCTTGGCCAGGTTGACGCCCGTTGCCTTGGAGACGAACGGCACGGTGCGGGATGCACGTGGGTTTGCCTCGATGACGTAGAGGATGTCGTCCTTGAGTGCGTACTGGACGTTCATCAGGCCCTGTACACCGATGCCCAGAGCCAGCTTCTTGGTTGCTTCGCGGACCTTCTCGATGTCCTGTGCGCCCAAAGTCATTGGAGGAAGTGCACATGCGGAGTCACCGGAGTGAATGCCGGCTTCCTCGATGTGCTCCATGACGCCTGCCAGGTAGACCTCGTCGCCGTCGCACAGTGCGTCGACGTCGATCTCAATAGCGTTGTCTAGGAAGCGGTCAACCAGCACTGGGTGGTCAGAAGACAACTCAGTTGCGCGGTTGATGTAATCCTCGAGGGAAGCCTCATCGTAGACAATCTCCATGCCACGGCCACCCAAGACGTAGGAAGGGCGAACCAGCACTGGGTAGCTGATCTCATCGGCTACTGTGCGAGCCTCTTCGAAAGAGGTTGCGGTGCCGAATGCTGGAGCAGGAAGCTGCTCGCGGTTCAGCAGTGCACCGAACTCGCCACGGTCCTCAGCCATGTCGATTGCCTCTGGGGAGGTACCAATGACAGGGACGCCAGCCTTCTTCAAACGATCTGCCAAGCCCAGAGGAGTCTGGCCACCAAGCTGGACGATAACACCTGCGACGGTGCCGGACTGCGCCTCAGCGTGGTAGACCTCCATGACGTCTTCGAAGGTCAGTGGCTCGAAGTACAGGCGGTCAGCGGTGTCGTAGTCGGTGGACACGGTCTCTGGGTTGCAGTTGACCATGACAGTTTCGTAGCCGACGCGGGAGAGCTCAAGAGCTGCGTGAACACAGGAGTAGTCGAACTCGATGCCCTGGCCGATGCGGTTTGGACCGGAGCCCAAGATCAGGACCTTTTCACGCTCAGTCTGTGGTGCGACCTCAGACTCAGCTGCTGGATCCAGCTCGTATGCGGAGTAGTGGTACGGAGTCTTAGCTTCAAACTCTGCTGCACAGGTATCCACAGTCTTGAATACTGGGCGGATGCCTAGGGACAGACGCAAGGTGCGTACGCCGTCTTCGCCAGCGAACTCTGGGCGAAGGGCTGCGATCTGCAGGTCGGACAGACCCATGAACTTTGCTTCGCGCAGGAGATCTTCGTTTAGGAATGGTGCGTCAACGAGCTTCTGGCGGAACTGCACGAGAGCTTCAAGCTCGGCGAGGAACCAAGGATCAATAGAAGATGCTTCGTAGAGTTCTTCCACGCTTGCGCCAAGGCGCATTGCCAGCTCAACGTCGTAGAGGCGGCCTTCGGTTGGGCGCTTGAGATCTTCCAGAACAGCTGCCTTATCGGTAGCGCGCTCCCCTGCGAAGAACTCATCAGGCTTGGTCCAGAAACCCTGCTGCTTGGTTTCCAGGGAACGCAGTGCCTTGTTCAGTGCTGCAATGTAGTTGCGGCCCAGGGACATGACCTCACCGACGGACTTCATGGTGGTGGTCAAAGTGTCATCAGCGCCGACAAACTTCTCGAAAGCAAAGCGTGGGGCCTTGACCACGACGTAGTCGATGGTGGGCTCAAACGCAGCTGGGGTTTCACCAGTGATGTCGTTGGTGATCTCATCCAGGGTGTATCCGATAGCCAGCTTGGCAGCCATCTTGGCAATTGGGAAGCCCGTTGCCTTGGATGCCAGAGCGGAGGAACGAGACACACGTGGGTTCATCTCAATGGTGATGATGCGGCCATCAACTGGGTTGATGGCGAACTGGATGTTACATCCACCGGTGTCCACGCCGACCTCGCGGATGATGGCGATACCCTGATCGCGCATCTTCTGGAATTCACGGTCAGTCAGGGTCAGGGCAGGTGCCACGGTGACAGAGTCGCCGGTGTGCACGCCCAGTGCGTCGACGTTTTCAATGGAGCAGATAACCACAACGTTGTCTGCGGTATCGCGCATGAGCTCGAGCTCGAATTCCTTCCAACCAAGGATGGATTCTTCGATCAAGACGTTTGCTTCAGGAGATGCAGCAAGTCCGCCACCAGCGATGCGCTCAAGGTCTTCGGTGTTGTATGCAAGACCGGAGCCCAGGCCACCCATAGTGAAGGATGGACGCACGACTACTGGAAGGCCGAGTTCTGCGACAGTCTCGTGGACTTCTTCCATGTTGTGGCAGACGCGGGAACGCGCGGATTCGCCACCGATGGTGGTGACAATATCCTTGAACTTCTGGCGATCTTCGCCGCGCTCAATGGCATCGATGTCTGCACCGATGAGTTCAACGCCGTACTTTTCCAGGATGCCGAGGCGATCCAGCTGGATAGCTGCGTTAAGTGCAGTCTGGCCACCAAGGGTTGCCAGGACGGCGTCGATTGGGTGGCCCTGCTCGATTTCCTTAGCGAAAATCTTGTCGATGTATTCCGGCTCGATTGGCTCCACGTAGGTGTGGTCAGCCATTTCTGGGTCGGTCATGATCGTTGCTGGGTTGGAGTTGATGAGGGTGACGCGCAGTCCCTCTTCCTTCAGCACGCGGCAAGCCTGGGTGCCGGAGTAGTCGAATTCACATGCCTGGCCAATGACGATGGGGCCGGAACCGATGACGAGGACGTGGTTAATATCTGAACGCTTTGGCATGTTATTTATGCGCCTTTCTTCTGAGCGTCTGCATCCATCAGCTCAACAAACTGGTCAAACAGGGGGCTTGCATCATTTGGGCCGGCAGCGGCCTCTGGGTGGTACTGAACGGAGTATGCGCGTCCGGACTTCAGCGCAATACCTTCAACGACGCCGTCGTTGAGGCAGGTGTGGGTGACAATTGCAGTGCCGAAATCGGTCTCGAATTCCTGGCCTGCTTCACCCTTGAGTGCGAAGCCGTGGTTCTGGGCGGTGATGTCGATCTTGCCGGTGATGTGGTTCTTCACTGGAACGTTGATGCCGCGGTGGCCGAACTTCAGCTTGTAGGTCTCCATGCCGAATGCGCGGCCAAGAATCTGGTTGCCGAAGCAGATGCCAAAGAATGGAATGTCGGCTTCAAGAACTTCGCGGACGATATCAACCATGACGTCTGCTGCTGCAGGATCGCCAGGGCCGTTGGAGATGAACACGCCTGATGGGTTGTACTGCTTGATATCCTCGAATGGGGTTTCAGCAGGCACGATGACGGTGCGAACACCGCGTGCAGAGAAACGACGTGGGGTGTTTTGCTTAATGCCCAGGTCGTAGGCCACGACGGTGTGGCGCTCTTCGCCTTCAGCTTCGATGACGTAGGTTTCATCAGCAGAGACCTCAACGGAGAGGTTTGCGCCGGTCATTGCTGGCTGATTCTTGACGATCTCTACGAGTTCTTCAACTGGGCGCTGTGCGTCAGCGCCGGAGAAGATGCCCGCTGCAATGGAACCTTCATTGCGCAGGTGGCGAACCAGTGCGCGGGTGTCGATTCCGCCGATGCCGACGATGCCCTGGCCTGCCATTTCCTGCTGCAAGGAGGTGGTGGCGCGCCAGTTGGACACACGTGCTGCGAGGTCGCGGATAACAAGGCCTGCAACCCAAATCTTGCCGTCGCGGGACTCGTTGTCCTCATCGTTCCAGCCGGTGTTGCCGATCTGTGGTGCGGTAGCCACAACAATCTGGCGGTGATAGGAAGGATCGGTCATGGTTTCTTGGTAACCGGTCATGGCGGTAGTGAACACTGCCTCACCAAGGGTGGTGCCGATAGCTCCAAAGCCAAATCCGGTGAAGGTACGTCCGTCTGCAAGAACCAGGTATGCCGGAACGGATCCGATCTCGGTGACTCCCTGGTAGGTGGTGGTGTCTTTACTCACGGTGACTGTTGTCGCCTTTCGTGTGTCTGCCTTTTTAAAAGAAATTGGCTGGTTGATAACCCTGAATGTAGTTTATTCAATTCATTGCATTATATGCAATGTGGCGCGTGCATACTATGCACCCACCCGTTAAGCGTTTTGTGCAACTCCGTCTGCACAAGTCACCTTGCCACGAAGCACGGTGTGTGTGACCTTGGCACTGAATTCTTGGCCCTCAAATGGGGTATTTTCAGCCTTGGACGCAAAGTCTGCACCGGATGCTGTCCAGGTTTTTCCTGGATCAACAATCGCGAGGTTTGCTGGCTCACCTTCTGCGATTGGGCGACCCTGGCCTGGTAGACGGGTGATTTCTGCTGGGCGTTCACTCATCACGCGCGCAACAAAGCGCCAGTCTGCAAGTCCGGTGGCAACGAAGGTGTCCACGATGATGGACAGTGAGGTTTCCAATCCGAGCATGCCTGGCTTGGCGTTTTCGAATTCACAGCACTTATCTTCGGAACCGTGAGGAGCGTGGTCGGTTGCAACAACATCGATGGTGCCGTCGAGAAGCGCCTTCTTGAGCGCTTCGGCATCGCGGCTTTCGCGCAGTGGCGGATTGACTTTGTTGACCGCGTCGTAGGTTTCCAGGCGCTCATCGGTCAAGGTGAGGTGGTGCGGGGTGACTTCCGCGGTGATTGGAATGCCCTGGGACTTAGCCCAACGAAGCAACTCCACGGTGCCTTCAGTGGAGGCGTGGCAGATGTGCACGCGGTTGCCGTAGTCACGAGCCATGATGGCATCGCGCACCACGATGGATTCCTCAGCCACACGTGGCCAGCCGCGCAGACCCAGACGAGCTGCGTTTTCACCCTCGTGTGCTGAAGCGCCCTCAGTCAGGCGGTGATCCTCAGCGTGCTGGGCGATCAAAACGTCCATGCCCTTGGCGTATTCCAGCGCGCGGCGCATGACCTGAGGATCATCGACGCACTTGCCATCATCAGAGAACATGCGCACCTTGGCTTCAGAGCGAGCCATCATGCCGAACTCAGTAAGCTCCTTGCCCTCAAGACCCTTGGTGATGGATCCAACTGGATGCACGTCGCACAGGCCAATGTTTTGGCCCTTGAACCATACGGATTCCGCGATAACCGGCTGATCCATCACTGGAGTGGTGTTCGCCATGGTGAATACTGCGGTGAATCCGCCCTTGGCTGCGGCGGCAGAACCAGTGGCAATGGTTTCAGTGTCTTCGCGGCCTGGCTCACGCAGGTGAACGTGCATGTCCACGAAACCTGGAAGGAGAACTCCCCCATTGCCGTCGATGGTGCGGTCAGCCTCATGAGTGCCGCCGATAGCTGCGATCACACCATCTTTAACAAACACATTCGTTGGCTCGCCTTCGCCGTAGACCAAAACGTTGCTGATTAGGAGTGAGTCTGCAGGAGCCGGTGCCAGTGCGCCGGTTTCTGGATACTGGGTGTTGCTGTCAACCACTTCTTTAATCCCTCGTTACCTTTTCTAGAATTTCGCGATCAGATGGTCGCGATTAGATAGTCGCGTCAGAGCCTGCGACCAGGGCGAACAAAATGGCCATGCGCATGTGCACACCGTTGCTTACCTGCTGCAGTACCGCGGTGCGTGGTGCGTCTGCCACCTGGAAGTTAATTTCCATGCCACGAAGCATGGGGCCGGGGTGCATGATGATGGCGGAGTCCTTGAGGCGAGCTTCGCGCTCTTTGGACATGCCGTACAGCGTTGCGTACTCACGGTGTGAGGGGAAGAAACCACCCTGCATGCGTTCTTGCTGAACGCGCAGCATCATCACTACGTCGGCGTCGGCAATTTCTGCGTCCATGTCGTAGGAGAATCGGACTGGCCAGTTCTCCACACCAATAGGAAGCAGTGTCGGAGGAGCAACCAGCACTACCTCTGCGCCCAAAGTGGACAGCAGATCCACATTGGAGCGCACCACCCGGGAGTGCAAACAGTCGCCCACGATGACAACTTTGAGTCCCTCAATGCGGCCGGTGCGCTGCCGGATGGTTAAAGCGTCGAGAAGCGCCTGGGTGGGGTGCTGGTGCGAACCGTCACCCGCGTTGATCACGCTGGGGCCGTTGCCACCTGGTGCGACGAACTGCGCAAGCTGCTGCGCGGCGCCTGAGGCTGGGTGGCGCATGATGATCGCATCCGCGCCGATTGCCGACAAAGTCAAGCCGGTATCTTTCAGCGACTCGCCCTTCTTCACGCTGGATGATGAGGCCGAAATGTTAATCACATCGGCGCTCATCCACTTTCCTGCGGTTTCAAAGGACGAACGGGTGCGCGTGGAGTTCTCATAGAACAAGGTAAAAATGGTGCGACCACGCAGCGTGGGCAGCTTCTTTACTTCACGTCCTTCGAGCACCTCCTTAAAGCGATCCGCTTCATCCAGCAATCCAACAATCTCATCTTTGGAAAGATCGCTAATGGATAGGAGGTGCTTCATCTAGGAATCCCCTTCAGAGTCTTCTCGGGTGAGCGTGACTGCATCGCGGCCGTCGATTTCTGTAAGCATGACGGAAACGTCTTCCGCGCGTGCGGTGGGGAGATTTTTGCCCACATAGTCAGCGCGAATGGGCAGCTGGCGATGACCGCGGTCAACCAACACAGCTAACTGGATGTAGTTGGGGCGTCCAACGTCGCGCAAAGCATCAAGTGCAGCGCGGATGGTACGACCGGAAAACAGCACATCATCCACCAAAATCACGGTGGTGTTATCGATACCACCTGCTGGAATAGAGGTGGGCTGCAGTGCGCGGTGTGGTTTGTTTCGAAGATCATCCCTGTACAAGGTGATATCAACAGCGCCGGTATCTACCGAAACGCCGGAAAATTCTTCGATCTTTTCAGCGAGCCTACGGGCCAATGGGACTCCACCTGAGGGAATACCTAACAACATGACCCGATCCGCGTCTTTGGAATCAAGCGCGGTTTTCTCAATAATCTGGTGCGCGATGCGTGCGATGGTACGGCTGACGTCGTCCTCATTAAGGAGTTCTAGTACAGCACTATTACGTTCGCTCATCGTGACCTCCTTCCCCGCCTCTCTGTGCGGTCCGTTAAAGGATGTCCAATTTTGCAAAAACTCTGCAACGACCAGTTTCCTGGTTGTTGTCTGACACTATAGCGTACCGTGTCACATTCACCCCAAGATGCTGACTATGATCTTAAGGTAGTGCTCCACGGTGAAACACTGTTAACAACAGTGAAACACCAAAATGCTTAAAGCAGATGGTACAGCATGCCAGTCGAATCTGTGACAATTGATCGTTGTAGGACACCCGGTGTATACCCACTGGGACCTCATAAATCCACTGACTTGGAGAAGCCCCTGTGAGTCTGACCACAAGCCATTTTATTCCTTTTCCCCGAGAAATGGTCTGGGATTGGCATACCCGCAAGGGCGCTGTCGCACGTCTGACTCCCCCATTCATCCCACTTAACCCCATTACGCAGGCAGAACGCCTCGCCGACGGCACCACCATCTTCAGTCTCCCCGCGGGACTTAAATGGGTGGCACGCCACGATTTATCCGGGTTTTTGAACGGGTCACGCTTCACCGACGTCTGCCTCACCGCCCCTGTGAAGGCCCTCGCAAACTGGCGCCACGTGCATAATTTCGTCGACCAAGACGGCGGCACACTCATCACAGATTCCGTGAGCACCCGCCTACCGGCATCCACACTCACGGGCATGTTCGCCTATCGCCAAACTCAGCTCATCGAAGACCTAAAATTCTTAAGTAGAACAAGCACGCTTTTCGACGGCTCCCCCCTCACCGTAGCCATCACCGGCTCCAGGGGGCTCGTCGGCCGCGCGCTGACAGCGCAGCTGCAAACCGGCGGCCACGAAGTCATCCAACTCGTGCGCAAAGAACCCAAACCTGGCCAACGTTTCTGGGATCCACTCAACCCAGCATCCGATCTCCTCGACGGCGCGGATGTTTTGGTTCACCTTGCCGGCGAACCGATCTTCGGGCGATTCAACGACTCCCACAAAGAAGCCATCCGCGAGTCCCGCGTACTTCCCACCAAATTCCTCGCAGAATTAGTTGCCGAATCCACCCAGTGCACCACCATGATTTCCGCCTCTGCAGTTGGATTCTATGGTCACGACCGCGGCGACGAGATCCTGACCGAAGAATCCGAATCCGGCGATGATTTCCTCGCCGAGGTCTGTAGGGATTGGGAACACGCCACTGCTCCTGCCTCAGATGCAGGAAAGCGCGTAGCCTTCATTCGCACCGGCGTGGCCCTCAGTGGACGCGGTGGCATGCTTCCCCTGCTGAAAACCCTGTTCTCCACCGGACTAGGCGGAAAATTCGGCGATGGCACCTCCTGGTTCAGCTGGATCGCCATCGATGACCTCACCGACATCTACTACCGCGCCATCGTGGACGCCCAGATCTCCGGCCCCATCAACGCGGTAGCCCCCAATCCAGTCTCCAATGCGGACATGACCAAGATTCTGGCCACCAGCATGCACCGTCCCGCATTCATCCAAATTCCTTCCCTCGGCCCCAAAATTCTGCTCGGAAGCCAAGGCGCTGAAGAGCTAGCCCTGGCGTCCCAACGCACCGCCCCAGCAGCACTGGAAAACCTCAGCCACACCTTCCGCTACACCGACATCGGGGCCGCCATCGCACACGAACTTGGCTACGAACAACTCGCAGATTTCGCCCAACAGCAAGAAATCGAAGCCGAACGCAAACAGGAACGAGCCGAACTCAAAGCCGCCAAGAAGATCGCCAAGAAAGCCCCAGTCCTAGAGGAATCCCCCACCAACCTGGAAGATCCCGAAGAAGTAGAGCAAAGTATCCTTTCATCAATCCTCAATTTCCGCCGTAAGCGCAACGACTAAAACCACCATCTGTAGTGTGGTGGAAAAGTTACTTTTAAAAGGATTTTGGAAGGACTGAAACTCCCCAGTGCCTCAATCACCCACAGCACACGACCCCAACGACATCCAGGAATTTAACCTCGATGCCGTTGCAGGGATTCTCCAGGACGAAAAACTGGACTACCGCATCGATGAACACGACGGCGAAAAAGTAATCCGCACCGGATTCATCAACGCCGCCATCAGCTTCATCCTCTTAGACGGCAGCTTAACCATGGAAGCCATGTGGCGAGGAGCCCCCTCCACCGATGCTGCCGCACAAGTTCTCGCGGCCACCAACGAATGGAACCTCACCCAGTTCGCACCCACCATTCGATTCTTCGAACTCAACGAAGGCACCCTCGCCATCAATGCACTGCGACACGTCGTTGTTTCCGCAGGCATGAGCCACAACCAAGTCGGCTCCTACGTTATGAGCTCCATCGAATCCGCTGTTCAGTGCTTCGAATGGCTTGAGCAGCAATTCCCAGATCTAGTCACCTGGAAGGACGAACACCATGACCACTGATTCCAATTCTGCGACAATCCCAACCCCAAAGCCGATTCCAGTGACCATCGACCGAATCTCCCTCATCATGAAAGAATTCGGCATTGACCTATCCATCGCCGATGAACAAGGCACCGGATCCCAAGTAGCCAGCGCCAACCTCAACGGCCATCACGTCATGTTCGCTGTCATCGGTTCAGTCCTGATCGTTCGTGCCGATCGCGCCACCGAAATGCCAGTCTCCGACGGCAACCCCGCATGGCATCTCGCCTGCAACCAAGTCAACTGTTTCAACTTCGCTGCCAAGGCTGTCGTAGTTGATCGCACCGACAACATCGTGATCCGCGCCGAGAAGGATGTCCCCATCGCCGCTGGGCTCAACGATATTCAGCTTTCCGCAATGCTGAAAAACGCCATCGATCACGTCCTCGCGATTCAAGATGCCGTAGCCAATGCAGGCAAGGAAATCGGCTAACATGTCGGACGAGTCCATCGAAGAGCAGGAAAAAGAACTCGCGGCGCTGAAGGCTCAAATCGATGAACTGGAAAAGAAAGACAAGCAGAACAAGCTAATCATCGAGATTTTGTCCAAGGCCGTCGAAAAGAATGTGGCAGAGGCAGAAGCGAAAAGAGCCCGCAAATATCCGCCCAATCCCCTGTGGTGAATTCTAAGGCGTCGAACTTTCCGAATGAATGTTTGTATACCTCCATTGGTTCTAAGCCGTTGGAGGCGATTCTGTTGAGTCGACTTCTTTGGGCCCAGGCACCAGAAATTGGGGGAGACCAGACCACACTGCCCACGAACCTCAAAAGTGAGGTTTGTGGGCATCTGTGTCTGGTTTGACCCCCTCATAACCAGACACAGATGCCCACGTTCTAGAAACTCGCGACTGGTGGGCAGTGTGGTTTGGTCTCGGCTAGCCAATACCGAACCGGACCGGTTTTAAAGGCGATAAACCAAACGCACGTGCCAAAACTCCTGGAAATCGAAGAATCTTGTCACACCTGTCTAGTCCCCTCTCACAACGAAGCGCCACCCACCCCTAAATTTCTCCAGGGTGGGTGGCGCTTGGTGTTAGCCAGAAAAGATTTAGCTCTCGTCAGCCTTTTCTTCTGAAACCTTTGAAACTTCAGAGTCTTCTGCGACTTCGGAAACCTCTACAGTCTCTTCAGCCTCAAAAACCTCAGCAGCATCTACAGCCTCAAAATCTTCATCCGAGTCATCCAAAGCATCCGAGTCATCCCACGGCGCGACCGGAGCATCATCGAGAGATTCGGAAGCTTCCGCCAGAACTGCTTCTGGGTTGGCGGCGCGCTCGCGGAGGGTCTCCACCTTTGATGCCATGGCGTCAAGTGTCGCGTTGATGTAGGCACTGGATTTGTCTCCGGAGTATTCGGAGGCAATTTCCACGGCTTCAACGATTGCGGTGGTGACAGGAACGTCGGCGTTGTAGATCATTTCCCAGGAAGCGACGCGCAGGATTGCGCGGTCGACGGATGGGAGTCGTCCGAGAGTCCAGGTTTCTGCGATGTGTTCCGCGAGGAAGACATCGAGGGTATCGAGTTCAACGGCAACGCCATTGATGATGGTTTCGGTGTATTCCGCTACCGGTGCAACGATGGGGTTGGTATCGCGCGCCAACTTGTGGCGGTCATCGATGATGGCCACGGGATCAACATCGCGGGATTCCGCTTCAAATAGGATGTCTACGGCACGCATGCGCGCCTTGTAGCGGGATCCGTGTCGCTTGTAATCTTGTCGACGCTCGCTCACGTTTTGTTCTCTTTGTTCCTGTTCAATCAAAATGTTTCTGGCTGATTCTTAAAGGTTTTAAGAATCTTAGTTGTTAACGCGGGAGAGGTAGGAACCGTCGCGGGTGTCTACCTTGAGTACGTTTCCGGTCTCGATGAACAGTGGGACCTGGATTTCAGCGCCGGTCTCGAGGGTTGCTGGCTTGGTGCCGCCGGTGGAGCGGTCGCCCTGCAGGCCTGGATCGGTGTGCTCGACGCGGAGGTCGACAGATACTGGGAGTTCGCCGAAGAGTGCCTCGCCTTCGTGGAAGGAGACCTGAACGCGCATGTTTTCAAGTAGGAAGCGGCCAGCGTCGCCGAATGCGTCTGGGGACAGCTCGTACTGCTCGAAAGTCTTGTCATCCATGACGATGAAGGAAGTGCCGTCGTTGTACAAATAGGTGACATCGCGGCGGTCGACGGTTGCGGTTTCAACCTTGACGCCTGCGTTCCAGGTCTTGTCGATGGTCTTGCCGGTCACGACGTCCTTGAGTTTGGTTCGCACGAATGCTGGGCCCTTGCCTGGCTTGACGTGCTGGAACTCGATGATCTGCTGCAGCTTGCCTTCGTTCTTGAGAACTAGACCGTTCTTGAAATCAGCGGTAGTTGCCACGGATGTGATCTCCCTCGTGGATTACGTGGATGGGGGTCTGCGCAAAGTGCTTGAAAAACGCGCAGACCGATTAGCTCACCTAGATTACACCACGATGAGGTCCTTACTCACCTTGGTGATGATTTCCGGTGCTCCTGAGGTAATAATCAGGGTGTCTTCGATGCGTACGCCGCCCTTTCCGGGGACGTAAATTCCGGGTTCGATGGTCAGTGTGGAGCCGGTTTCTAGGACTCCTTGTGAGGTTTTGGATGCGCTTGGGGCTTCGTGGACTTCAAGTCCGATGCCGTGGCCGGTGGAGTGCACGAAGTATTCGCCGTAGCCTGCGTCTTCGATGATTTTGCGGCATGCTGCGTCGATGTCGAAGAGGTTGGCGCCTGAGTAGGCTGCTTCAACACCAGCGAGTTGGGAGCGCAGGACGATGTCGTAGATTTCTGCTTCGAACTCCCCTGCTTCGCCCATAACGAGGGTGCGGGTCATATCGGAGTTGAATCCGCGTGCGTGTGCGCCGAAATCGATGGTGACTAGATCGCCGCGCTGGAGGATGCGGTCGCCTGCGCCGTGGTGTGGTTTCGCGGAGTTAGGTCCAGAGGCCACGATGGTGTCGAAGCTGGGGCGTTCTGCTCCCAACAGGCGCATGCGGTATTCCAGATCGGCGGCGACTTGGCGCTCTGATCGGCCTTCGGCGAGTTCTCCTGCTGCGAGTAAATCTTCGAATGCTTGGGAAGCCAGCGCTGCGACATCGCGGAGGCGGTCGAGTTCGAAGCTGTCTTTGGTCAGGCGAATGGATTCCACAACACCTGACACGGGGATCAGCTCGACGTCTTCCTGGGTTGCTTCACGCAGGCTGTCTAGCTGGTCCAGGGTGGTTTGTGCGGCTTCGATTGCTATACGACGCGGCCCTTCGACCTGCGCTAGCAGCGTCGTTGCCGAGGCACGCTCAATCAGCGCCTCGATGTCCGGGACTTCTTCTGCGATCTGGGTGGTGTAGCGACCGTCGGTGCAGATCTGCGCGGAGAGATCTTTGTTCACGATCAGTGCGCCGTTGGAGCCGGTGAATCCGCTGAGATAGCGAACATGGATCGGGCTTGTCACCAAAATTGAGTCGATCCGTTGAGCTGCCAGTTTTGCGGCAAGTGCGCGACGACGAGTGGCAAATCGGGTATCAGCCAAAGCCATGTTCTCTCCTTAAAAATTCACTGAAAGTGGGTAACTTCTAGTCCAAACTAGTAGATTACTCAACACTTAGTGGCTGATTGCCTCATAAGCACTCTGTAAATCTTGTTTTGAGGGCCCCTCAATGCGGGTAACCTCGCCCACGGCGGTCAGTGCGACGAAGCGGATGTTGCCGTCGCGGTTTTTCTTGTCGCGGGTCATACCGTCGTAAAGCTCGTCGAAGGCTCCGCCTTCGTAGGAAGTGGGCAGACCGATGGCCGCCAGGATTGAGCGGTGGCGCTCGAGGAGGGGCGCGTCGATAAGCCCGAGCTTGTGGGAGAGGTTGGCGATGAACATCATGCCCACTGCAACGGCATTGCCGTGGCGCCAGCGGAAGTTTTCGCGGAGTTCGACGGCGTGGGCAAAGGTGTGTCCGTAGTTGAGGATTTCGCGCAGGCTAGATTCTTTGAGGTCTTGGCCGACCACGGAGCCCTTGACGGTGACGGAGCGCCAAATCAGTTCAGGTAGGTGGGAGCCTTCGACTTCTTTCTTCAGGCAGGCTGCGGGATCAGTTTCGTAAAGGCGCAGGATTTCTGGGTCGGCGATGAAACCAGTTTTGATGATTTCGGCGGATCCCGCGATGATTTCCGCGTCAGGCAGGGTGGCTAGGCGATCGGTGTCAATGAATACTGCGTCAGGCTCGTGGAACGCGCCCACAAGGTTCTTGCCTGCGGCGGTATTGATGCCAGTCTTGCCGCCCACCGCAGCGTCCACCATGGCCAACAAGGTGGTTGGAACCTGAATGACGCGCACGCCACGCATCCATGCAGCAGCGACGAATCCCGCGAGATCTGTGGCAGCACCGCCACCAAGTCCGATGACGATATCGCGGCGGCCGAATGCTGCGCCACCCAATTCATCCCAGCACTGCCCCGCTACTTCCAAGGACTTGCCGTTTTCCGCATCGGGAACATTAAGGTGCAGGACCTTCAAACCAGCAGCGACTAGTGCTGCATCCAACTCGGATGCAATGTCATCCATGCTGGGCTGGTGCAAAATCGCTACCTGCTCCGCGCCTGATTCCGCTGCGCGCTGAACAATGAGCTCGTTGAGGCCGGAACCAATGTGGACATCATAGGGGGAAGATCCATTGACGTGGACGGTGTTGAAAATCTGCACTGCGCTCATGGGGCACGTTGCCTTTCGCTTGTAATAGGAAGAAACCGGGCAGCCCAATGTTAATCAGGTGCCCGGTTTAATTAATCGATTTCTAGATGATGCAACACTGCTGCCACCACTTGCTGGGGGCTGCGGTTGTTGGTGCGAAGTCGGTAGGTTGCCACCTCTTCGTACAACGGGGTGCGCACTTTCACCAGGTTGCGGTAGTGCTCGGCGGGGTCGGCGGCTTGCAGCACGGGGCGGGAACGCTCGTTTGCGGTGCGCCTGATGCCTTCTTCTACTGGCACGTCGATCCAGACCACGTCCTGGCCTTTGAGCAGTTCACGGGTGGATTCTGTCAGCACAGATCCGCCTCCCAAGCTCACCACTCCGGAGGATTTCAGTGCTTCGGCCACGTGGATGGCCTCGAGCTCGCGGAAGGCTGGCTCGCCGAGCTCGCTGAACACGGCGCCACAGGCTTTTCCGGTGGCGCGCTCAATCAGTTCGTCGGAGTCGACGAGTTCAGTGTTTAAGGCGCGCGCTAATCGACGTCCAATGGTGGATTTTCCAGCTCCTGGCAAACCCACAAGAACCACGATCGGGCAGGAGCATTCAGAGGTGTCATCTGATTGATGATCTAAGTGAATTTGATCATTCACTTCATTACGCTCCATCCTCTAAACCTTCGAATTTCATTCGTTCCTCAATGTTTTTGAGGTAGGTGTCAATGTTGCTCTTGGTTTCGCTCAGGGAGTCACCGCCGAATTTCTGCAGGACTGCGCGGGCGAGAACCAGGGTGACCATTGCTTCTGCAACGACACCGGCGGCTGGAACAGCGCACACGTCGGAACGCTGGTGGATTCCGGTTGCTGCCTTGCCGTTTTCCATATCAATGGTTTTCAGGGCGCGAGGCACAGTAGAAATTGGCTTCATGCCAGCACGAACGCGCAGGGTTTCACCGTTGGTCATGCCGCCTTCGAGGCCACCTGCACGGTTGGTGTTGCGGTATACGCCGTTGTCATCCAGGAACACTTCATCGTGGGCTTCGGAGCCACGTCGACGAGCTTCTTCGAAACCGTCACCGATTTCCACGCCCTTGATGGCCTGAATGCCCATGAGTGCAGCTGCGATCTGCGCATCGAGGCGATCTTCGCCAGAAATGTGTGAGCCCAAACCGATGGGCAGGCCTTCAACAATCACTTCCACGATGCCACCGAGGGTATCGCCGGCTTTCTTTGCGGCCTCGATTTCCGCGATCATGGATTCTTCAGCGTCTTTACCGAATGCACGAACTGGGGAATCATCGATTGCTTGAATATCTGCAAAGGTTGGCTCCGCGCCAGTGTAAGGCTCGGACGCACCAATGGAAATTACGTGGGAAAGCACTTCCACGCCCAAGGTTTCACGCAGGAAGGAACGCGCAACGGTTGCTGCTGCCACGCGTGCTGCCGTCTCACGGGCTGAAGAACGCTCCAGCACGTTGCGGGCATCATCGAATCCGTACTTGAGCATGCCTGCGTAATCAGCGTGGCCTGGACGCGGACGAGTCAGTTTTGCGCCCCGACCCGAAGACATCGCCGCAACGTTATCTGGGTCTTCCATGTCCAAAGCGTCAGAGGACATGATGGTGGTCCACTTATCCCACTCAGTGTTGCCGATCATGATTGAGATGGGGCTACCCAAAGTGAGGCCGTGGCGGATGCCGGTGAGGAAGGTCAACGCGTCTTGCTCAAACTTCATGCGAGCGCCGCGACCATATCCAAGGCGTCGGCGCGCCAATTGATACGAGACCTCATCTTTAGTCACGGGCACGCCTGCTGGCATGTGTTCAACCGTGGCGATAAGCGCCTGGCCGTGGGATTCACCTGCTGTAGTCCATCGAAGCATGCCTAGCATTATCGCACGAAAGGCCGCAGAAGACGTATCCAGCCCACCCCAAGGGCTTTTTAAAATTGCTTTTCGACGTCAAAAAGCGACATAACTGCAGGCACTAGCGATAACCATACTTGGACCATGTGGAATAAATTTGGGCCTTTTCACCCCTTTAACAGCCGCAAAAATTCCACCCAGTAAGACAGAAATTAACGATGATCCCACAATTGCCACCATGAGAGCCTGCATTCCCAAGGCTGCTACGGCTGTCCCCAAACCGAGAGCCAACTTGATATCTCCCCCACCAATTCCTCCCACCAGCACTGCCGTGAGGAAATAAATCCCCGCCCACACAAGCCCGCCGAGCATCCACTGTGGATAAATAGTCAATGCCCATAAATTAATTAACAGTGCACCAGGAAGGGTGAGCACATCGGGCAGGCGCCGGTATTTTATATCGATGACAGCCAAGACTGCGCACCACAACCCAACTAGAAAAATCCCCATATCTTGGTTGGACTGCAGCGAACGCTATTTGGTTCCCTTTAATGTCGGTGGGTGCCCCCGAGGTGGTGAAGCAAGGTGTGGGTCGTGGCGTCGACAAGCTTATATCTTGTCACCCGCCCCTCCTTGAAGGACTCGACCACTCCGTTATCTGCGAGCAGTTGGAGCGCTGCGGAGGCCGTGGGCAGGGTGACGCCGACGATGTCCGCGAGTTCTGAGACGGTGGCTTCACCGGGGCCGTGATAATGCAGCGCGATGAGGAGGCGGAGGCGCGTGCGATCGCCGAGCATTTTGAATGTTGGCGCCCACTCATCGGCGAGCTTCAGGAGATGAGGTTGATGCTCCATTGATAATTTCTTTCGCTAATAGTCAAATGATCATTTGAGTGTTAGTGTTTTCTCATGCTTCTTTCCGCCCGCACACACACGAGTTTCCAAGAACTTGGACTCAATGCTAGTCGGCGCAAAGCAATCAACTGGACACTGGCACTCACTGTGGTGCTAATTGCCTCCATGTTTGTTGGCGTGCTCATCGGTGCATCCGGGACCTCAGTGTTTTCCACGTGGACCGTAATTAGCCACCATCTTTTTGGCACTGAGCTAGGTGGCTCCGACACTGCCGACGCCATCATTTGGTACATCCGCACCCCACGCGTCTTGCTCGCTGCCATTGTGGGCGCAGGCCTTGCCCTGGCAGGTGCCATCATGCAAGTACTGGTCCGAAACATGCTGGCAGACCCCTATATCCTCGGGGTGAACTCAGGTGCCAGTTGCGGTGCGGCCGCTGCCTTACTGTTCGGAGTGGGCGCTGGATTTGGCGATTACGCCCTCCAAGGCAGCGCGTTTCTCGGCGCAATGGCAGCTTCCGGATTGATCTTCTTCGTGGCGCGCGCAGCGGGGCGCATCTCCTCGACCCGCTTGTTGATGTCCGGCGTAGCGATCGGATACATGCTCTCTGCGGCAACAAGCTTTCTCATCTTCTCCTCCGACTCCGCCGAAGGCAGCCGCTCCGTGTTGTTCTGGCTGCTTGGATCCTTAGGACTTGCCGCATGGAATGGGCCGATGGCGATCATCTTCCTCATCGTGGGCATTGCCCTGGCGTTGCTCATGGTGTTGGGTCCGCAATTGGATGCCTTAAACTCCGGCGATGAAACCGCACTTACCTTGGGAGTATCCCCTGATCGCCTCCGCATTCTCCTCCTGGTGATCACCTGCCTGCTGGTGGGATCCATGGTTGCCATGGCCGGCAGCATCGGATTCATCGGCCTTGTCATCCCCCACCTGGCCAGGCGTTTTGTTAGTGGAAAACACCGACTCATGCTGCCTGTATCCGCGTTGATGGGCGCAATTTTGCTCATCTGGGCTGATATCGCCGCCCGCACCCTGCTTGCGCCCCAAGAGATTCCCATCGGCATCATCACCGCACTCATCGGAGCACCCTTCCTCCTGATTCTGGTTCGCCGGATGCACACCTACTGATTTTTAAGGAATTATGCGTAAATTAGCCCTTCCCCTGGTTGCCTTCCTGACAGGAGGTTTAGCTGCATGCTCCTCTAGTGATGTGGTGGAAAGTCAAGGGATAACCGTTGAAAACTGTGGCTCGGTGGTGAATTTTGATAGTCCACCATCACACATCGCCTTGATGAAAAGCGCCGCCGTACCCACGCTTGATGCTTTAGGTGTTTTGGATCGCGTGGTGACCAAAGCTGGTGCCTTCCCAGCTGGGTATTACGACGCCGATTTATCGGAAAGAGTCACGGACATCCCAACGCTGTCCAACAAGATCGACGCCAGCGGACACGTGTTGATCTCGAAAGAAGTCGTTGTTGCCGCCAACCCAGACATTGTTTTCGGCGAAACTGACACCATCAACCGCGCATCCATGGCATCCTCGAACATCCCGGTCGTGGAGGAACCAGCATTCTGTGGCAGCATCGACGGCGACGTGAGTTTTGATGATGTCTGGTCACAAATCTCCACCTATGGCACCATTTTTGATCGCTCGACAGAAGCAGACGCATACATTGCAACGTTGAAGGAACGTGTTTCTGAAGTATCCTCGCGGGTTACTGACTCCGGAAAAACTGTGGCGGTGCTCTACCCCACCATCGGCGGCGGAGTCACCTACGCATACGGCCGCGGATCCATGGCCAACCCACTTGTTGCCGAAGCAGGCCTGACCAACGTTTTCGCAGACCAATCCGAACGCGTCTTTGAGGTCACGGCAGAAGAACTGATCTCCCGAAACCCCGACTACATCATCGTTTTACACAGCGACGGTTCCCCTTCAGACATCGTCGCAGAGGTGGGCAATCTCCAAGGGTCCAGCGCACTCACTGCTCTGAGTGAGAACAAAGTGCTGCCCATACTCATGAACTTTGCCGAACCCCCAACCCCGCTGGCCGTCGATGGCCTAGAAAAAATCATCGACTTTGTGGAAACCCACCCATGATCGAGGCCACACACCTACGCCACAGTTTTGGCGACAACATCGTCATCGATGACGTCACCCTCCATCTACCTGCACACGGCACCGTCAGCTTGGTCGGCCCCAACGGCAGTGGCAAAACCACCCTGCTGCGTGCACTATACGGAGCACTGCAACCAAATGAAGGGCACATCCACGTAGATGGCGTTCCACTAATAAGCTTGCACCGCAAAGACATCGCAAAAACCATGGCCGTAGTCATCCAAGAACATGACTCCGACCTCCCCATGACCGTCGCTGACCTGGTCTTACTAGGCAGACTCCCCCACCAAAAGATGTTTGCCGGCAACTCTCAAGCTGATCAGTTACTCGTTAAGGAAGCACTCACCCGAGTCGGCGCCATTCACCTGGCCGACCGACAATTCGGCGCACTTTCAGGCGGTGAACGCCAACGCGTCCTCATCGCACGAGCACTCGTACAAAACGCCACACACATCCTGCTCGACGAACCCACCAACCACCTCGACATCCGCTACCAGCACGAAGTCCTCCACCTCGTCCGCGAACTCAGCTCAAGTTCCATCATCGTCCTCCACGACCTCAACCTCGCAGCTGCCTACAGCGACCACATCATCCTCCTTGACCAAGGACGTGTGGTTACTCAAGGAACGCCCTCAGAGGTATTGACCCCAGAGCATTTGGAACCTGTGTATGGCGTTCGTGTTGAGCGCTTTGACCTAGGCGATGAAGTCCACCTTCGGTTCAAGCGTCACTAGGAGTTTTGTTGAGGAGGTGGCGGGGACTTAGTGTTCTTCTGAGATGCCTAAAGACTCTTCCAAAGCCTCACGCATGGCATCGCGGGGTGCATCCATTCCGGTGAATTGTTCAAACTGTCCGTAGGACTGGTGTGCCAGCATGACGTGGCCTCCGACAGCTTTGAGGCCTTTGGCTCGTGTGACTTCTACGAGTGGTGTTGGCCAGGGGTCGTAGATGACGTCGAGGACTGGGGCGATCGCAAGGGTGTCTTCGAGGCCTGCGATTGCTGCGGAGGGCACTGTAGAGACTACGACGTCGGCTTCGATGTGGAGATGCTCGAGCGGGGCGTAGGCCAAGGTGGTGGGGGTTTCGTCGAAAAGCGTTTGCAGTTCGGCGGTGCGATCGGAGCGGTTGAGCACCGTGATCCGGGCGACCCCGGCTTCGATGAGTGCCCAGATGGCGGGGCGTGCGGTGCCGCCGGAGCCGATGACGATGGCGTGTTTGCCGGCCAGTGATGCGCCGCCGAGGAGTTCACCGAGAGCTCCCCTGATGCCGTCGACGTCGGTGTTGTCGGCGCGCCATCCGGTGGCCGTGCGCAGCAAGGTGTTTGCGGAGCCGATGGCGCAGGCGCGTTCGGTTACTTCGTCGGCGAATTCAAGAGCTGCGAATTTAGACGGCATGGTGACGGAGAATCCGCAGTAGGTTTCATCAGCGCCGGAGACGATGCCGGGGAGCATGTCGCCGGTGCACTCAAAGCGGTCGTATTCCCATTGGTCCAGTCCGAGGGCTTTATAGCCGGTGTTGTGGAGGACTGGGGATTTGGAATGCTCGATGGGTGAGCCGAGTACGGCCGCCCGGTGAGTGATGTGAGAACCCAATTTTATTCGCTGATCCTTATCGGTTGCTGTCTAGAACGCCACTGTTCAAAGCTTGCTCAATGTCGGCTTCGTGCTCTTCGAAGGTGTCGTTGAACACGGTGGTTCCATCGGTGTCGATGGTGACAAAGTACAGCCAGTTTCCTTCTGCAGGGTTTTCCATGGCTTGGAGTGCTTCGGTGGATACTGCGGCGATGGGGGTTTGTGGCAGGCCGTCCATGGCGTAAGTGTTCCATGGGGTGACGGTCTGACGGTCTTCGTCGGTGGTTGCTACTTCTTGTTCAGACAGACCGTAGTTGACGGTGGAGTCGAATTGCAGCTGCATTGGCTCGGCGAGACGGTTCAAGATGACGCGGGCGACCTTATCAAAATCTCCTGCTGGTGCTTCGCGCTCGATTAGAGATGCTGCGGTGAGCAGCTCATATGGAGTAAGTCCGATGGCATCTGCACGGCCCGTGATGTCGGTTTCTTGGAAATGGTTTGCTGATCGCGTGATCAGATCGGTGAGGATTCCCTGGGCGTCGTTGGATGGATCCACCACGTATTGGCCAGGCATGATCAGGCCTTCGAGGCGCTTTGGATCAGTTCCGCGAGCTTCCACAGCAGCGATTGCCCAATCTGGGACACCCAATTCTGCAGGCGACACGGTGGAGGCAACCTGCTGCAAATCCTCAGCGGTGATGCAGTTGGCGGAGCCTTCGGTGCAGGTCACGGCTGCGATCTGGGAGTAGATTCCCGCGCGGGTGTTTCCGCCGACAACAGTGACGTCCATCAAGGTGGCGCCGCCGTGAATGTCGAGGAGATCAACCTGGTTGTCTGGATCAAGCAGAGCCGACACTGCAGCTGCTGCGTTCATTTGTTCCTGCAGACGGTAGAAACCTGGCTGTACACTACCCGCGTTGGGGTTGTTGCTGGCCGCTGTTTGGAACGCTGAGTTGGTGGCCACGATATCTCGTTCTTCCAACTCTGGGCCGAGCTCTGATATGGAGGAACCTTCAGGGATTTCGACCAGCTGAACCACACCGTTTCCGGAGCCTTCATAGTCATGTGGCGTCCGGTTTGAGGTGGCTACACCGATATAGATGATGGCACCGATAATGAGGATGAGTGAAGCGATCGTCACGGCAATAAACCGTTGGCGGCGCTTTACGTAGACGGGCTCCATCCGGCGGTTTCGGATTTGGTTCATCCTGGGAAATTTCCCTTCTCGTCGAAATCTTGGGTGTCTGTGGATTGTGGTTCAAGGGCTCGGGTGCGAGCATCCAACCAGGTTTGAAGGATTTCTACTGCGGCAGCTTGATCAATAACTTTACGTCCCGCTTTTTCGCTGACTCCTGAGGCCCGCAAGGCTTGGGTGGCCACGACGGTGGTGAGGCGTTCGTCGCCAAGCCGTACCGGAATGTTCTTTCCAGCATTGGTGAGGCGCCGACGGACGCGGAAAGCAATTTCCTTTGCATGCTTCACACTGGCGGAGCCATTTCCCTGCAGATCTGTGGGTAGACCAACAATGACTTCCACGGCGTTGTATTCCTCAACGATGGCGACCAACCGATCAATATCGGCCAGGTCTGGCCCTTTGAATCCAGTTTCCCGCGGAACGGTTTCCACAGGCATGGCAAGCTTGGCATCGCGGTCAGAGGCTGCCACTCCGATGCGCACGGTGCCGACATCTAAGCCAAGGCGCCGGCCTGGGCCTGGATCATCGTGACCGGGTGTATCGGCGGAAACCTTCATAGAAAAACCCGCTTACCTTTCCATTGTTTAGTGTTAAGAAATTAATGTGTTGCAAGGCACAAAGACAAATTTAGCTTTTAAGCATAGCCGTACGGAAGAAGACCCGTCTGATCTGTCCCCAAAATAGGACCCAAACCCTTCTAAAACATGCAATGCCGGGGTTCTCGTCGTGAGAACCCCGGCGTTATTTTTTAGGGCCTAGACTGAAGGCTTAGAGTGCCTCGATCTCAGCGCGGACTGCGCCGAATGCGGATTCCAGGCCAGCAATGTTGGCGCCGGATCCTTGTGCGAGGTCAGCCTTGCCGCCACCGCGACCGTCGATGTAGGAACCAACGAGCTTAACCAGGTTGCCGGAGTGAGCTCCGCGAGCCACAGCGGCCTTGGTTGCAGCTACCACGAATGGAACCTTGCCGGCGTTGTCGGAGGCAATAACCAAGACGCCTTCGCGGTCGCCGAGCTTGTCCTTCAGGGTGGTTGCGATGGTGCGCAGGTCACCGGCGTTGGTGTTGTCCTTGACGCGCAGCAGCAAGGTGGTGACGCCACCGATCTCTTGAGCGTTGTTCAACAGGTCTGCGGTTTGTGCCATGAGCTGCTGACGGTGCAGGGCTTCGATTTCCTTCTCTGCTGCCTTCAGCTTGTCTACCAGCTGTGCGACGCGCTCTGGAAGTTCCTCGGATGGAGCCTTCAGGGAGCTTGCCAAACCCTCGGCGAGTGCGCGTTCCTTGGACAGGTAGTTGAAGGAGTTCAGGCCGGAGTAGGCCTCGATGCGGCGCACGCCGGAGCCGATGGATGATTCACCCAACAGTGCCACTGGGCCGATCTGTGAGGAGTGCGCAACGTGCGTACCGCCACAGAGTTCCATGGAGAAAGGTCCGCCGATTTCCACAACGCGCACGGTGCTTCCGTAGTTTTCGCCGAAGAGCGCCATCGCACCCATTGCCTTGGCTTCCTCGAGTGAGGTTTCCACGGTGTTGACAGCCCAGTCGGTGTCCACGGCTTCGTTGGTGATCGCCTGGATTTGCTCGACTTGTGCTGGGGTGAGCTGCTCGGTGTAGTTGAAGTCGAAGCGCAGGTAGCCTGGCTTGTTCATGGATCCTGCCTGGAGGGCAGTTGGTCCAAGAACCTGCCGCAGAGCGGCATGAATCAGGTGGGTTGCGGTGTGTGCCTGGCGTGCAGCATGGCGCCATTGCTTATCGACGCTTGCCACCACTTCATCACCTACCGCAAGTCCACCGTTTGCCACGAGTGCCTTGTGAACCCACAGTTTCTTACCGATCTTCTGCACGTCATGGACATCAAGCACGGTGTCTCCGAGCAGGATCTGACCACGATCGCCGAGCTGTCCACCTGATTCTGCGTACAGAGGTGACTGGTCGAGGATGACCTCAACTTCTTGACCTTCTGTGGCTTCAGAAATCTTGGCACCATCGGAAAGTAGTCCGAGGACCTTGGACTGGGAATCCAGTTCCTCAAAGCCGGTGAATACGGTTGGGTTGTTGTCGACCCATTCGCGGTAGATGCTCAAGTCGGTGTGGCCGTGCTTCTTTGCCTGGCTGTCAGCCTTTGCACGGGAGCGCTGCTCTGCCATGAGGGAATCAAAGCCTTCAACGTCAACCTCAAGGCCTGCTTCTGCAGCCATTTCGAGGGTGAGGTCGATGGGGAAACCGTAGGTGTCGTGCAGTGCGAATGCCTGAGCACCGGCAACCTTGGTGGATCCTGCAGCCTTGATGGAGGTTGCAGCCTCTTCGAAGAGGTGGGTTCCAGAGACCAGAGTCTTCAAGAAAGCGCGCTCTTCGGTGACAGCCACACGCATGATGCGCTCACGGTTGTCGGCGATTTCTGGGTAGGACGGGGTCATGGTGTCCATGATGGTGTTCATGAACTGCTCCATGGTCTCACCAGTAGCACCGAGCAGACGTGCGGAACGGATAATGCGGCGAAGCAGGCGGCGCAGGATGTATCCACGGCCTTCGTTGCCTGGGGTAACACCATCGAGGATGAGCATCATGCCGGTACGAGAGTGGTCGGCGATAACGCGGAAGCGAATGTCAGAGGTGTTGTCAGAACCATACTTGGTTCCGGTCAGGGTCTCTGCAACGTCGATGACTGGGCGCAGCAGGTCGGTTTCGTAGACGTTTTCAACATCCTGGAGGATGCAGGCAACGCGCTCGACGCCCATGCCGGTATCGATGTTCTTCTTTGGAAGATCGCCAAGGATGTCGAAGTTGTCCTTGCCAATACCCTGTCCGCGTTCCTTCTCCATGAAGACCAGGTTCCAGATCTCCATGTAGCGGTTGTCGTCAGCGACAGGGCCGCCTTCCTTGCCGTACTTCTCGCCGCGGTCGTAGTAGATCTCGGAGCAAGGGCCACAAGGTCCTGGTACACCCATGGACCAGTAGTTGTCAGCCATACCCAGGCGCTGGATGCGCTCTGATGGGACGCCGATCTTCTTTTCCCAGATCTCTGCAGCCTCGTCATCATCGAGGTACACAGTGACCCAGAGGCGCTCTGGATCAAGGCCAAAGCCTCCGTCTGCTACGGAACCAGTCAGAAGGCCCCATGCGTGGGTAATTGCGCCTTCTTTGAAGTACTGGCCGAAGGAGAAGTTACCTGCCATCTGGAAGAAGGTATTGTGGCGAGTGGTGATACCCACTTCTTCGATATCCAGGGTACGAACACACTTCTGAATGGAAGTCGCAGTGCCGTTTTCAAAAGGTGGGGTCTGCTGGCCCAGGAAGTACGGCTTGAATGGAACCATGCCTGCGTTAACGAACAGCAGGTTAGGGTCGTCGAGAATCAGTGACGCGCTAGGTACCGCCTGGTGACCGGCATTGACGAAGTGATTGGTAAAACGCTCCCTGATCTCATGGGTCTGCACAGCGGTATCCTGCCTTAGAACTTCTCGAAATGTTTTAGCGCATTCAAAAACACACGCCTAAAAATGGACTGGTGGTAACTTTACCCGTCTCCACTAGGTGTTGAGCAACCCGGGCTACTTGGTTCCACGGATTATACGACGAAGCCTGCCAATGTACTCGGCAATCCGCTTCTCTCCACCGTGTGTGGTGGGCTCGTAATAGACCCGATCGCGCAGGTTCTCCGGTAAATATTCTTGCCGGACCACTCCCCTGGGATCATCGTGAGGATAGGAATATCCCACTGCATTTCCGAGCTTTTTGGCGCCTTCATAGTGACCATCGCGAAGATGCGCAGGAACGGTACCGATGTGGCCTTGCTGAACATCAGTCAAAGCAGCATCCATGGCCATGATGACAGCATTGGATTTGGGAGCAAGAGCCAAATGAATGGTCGCTTGCGCCAAATTGATCCGCGCCTCTGGCATACCGATTAATTGGACAGCTTGAGCTGCAGCAATGGCCACTTGCATGGCCGAAGGATCAGCCATACCGATGTCTTCACTTGAGTGAACCACCAACCGGCGGGCAATAAACCGTGGGTCTTCACCGGCATCAATCATGCGCGCCAAGTAGTGCAAGGCTGCGTCTACATCGGAGCCTCTAATTGATTTGATCCAGGCACTGACCACGTCATAGTGCTGATCGCCATCGCGGTCATAGCGGACCACTGCGCGGTTCACGTTGGCCATGACGGTGTCAATATCTAAAACGCCGCCATCTTCTACGGCTTCTGCAGCGGCTTCAATGTAGGTCAGGCCTCGGCGGGCATCGCCACCGGCAAGAAGAACCAACTGGTCAACTGCTTCATCGGTGGCGGTGATTCGACCGGCAAGTCCACGCTCATCTTCAAGCGCTTTATTAAGGACTGTTTTAATATCCTCATCGCTTAAAGATTCCAACTGGAGCAGCAAGGACCTGGACAGCAGTGGAGACACCACTGAAAAGGAGGGGTTCTCAGTGGTCGCTGCAACGAGCAACACGGTGCGGTTTTCCACTGCAGAGAGCAACGCGTCCTGCTGAGTTTTGGAAAACCTATGAACCTCATCAATAAACAGCACGGTGCGCTGCCCTAATTGCAGATCCATCCTCGCACGTTCAATAACGGCGCGGACTTCTTTCACACCTGAGGACAGCGCCGACATCGCCACAAAGCGATCGCCTGCAGCTGCAGAAATCAATGAGGCAATGGTTGTTTTTCCAGTGCCGGGAGGCCCATACAAAATGACGGAGGCATCCCCTGAACCTTCAATGAGCCGGCGAAGTGGCCTGCCCTCCCCCAGCAAATGCTGTTGGCCAACCACTTCATCAAGCGTCCTTGGCCTCATGCGGGCAGCAAGGGGTGCGTGTCCGCCTGGGTGAAAATACTTCGAGGCGGCTTTGGAATTGCTCACGCTGCTTGTGTTGCCTGCGGATCCCGGTGTTTCGGGCGTTTCAAAAAGTGAATCCTGGGCCATAGTGCACAGGTTAGTCGCTTGGCTGAAACAACCAAGCAACCGGTGCTCTTCAGCTAGTCATTTTTGAGGAACAAACGCACCACGTCGTCTGCGAATCGTGCCACCTCAGGGAACCTGGAATCCAGCCCGCGCGCTGCAAATCGCTGAAGCGCGGAGAACGTGTCGTGGAGGTCTTGCTGGACCAGCTCGTCATCTTCGGCAGATCGTGGAATCAACAGTTCATCAAGGTTGGAGACATCCAAAGTGGTGTTTCCATCTTCGGTGACGTGCAGCAGGTTAAGCATGCCGCTGATGGAGCCGAGCTTCATGAAGGCAACACTCGATAGTGCCCAGCCGATGAGAGCGGTCACGATACGTGCTTGGAGGCGCTCTTCATTGTTCACATTGGGCCAGATTCCACGGACTTCTTGGACCCAGGATTCAATGAGTTCGTCTACCTCATCATCAGAGATGGGGCGGCTGAACACGAATTGCGGGAAACCTGCGATCACACAAGCAACATCAAAGGTGGCATCCCTGAAACCGGCAACTTCGTAGTCCAGGAAGTGGGTGCGTTCAGCCACGATGATGTTGTCGGGTGACAAGTCAAAAGGTGTGAAGGCACGGTGGCGTCCGGAAATCAGGCGTCGCCGAGCTACGCGGGCAAACTCCTCGACGACTTCTGGAACGGTGACCCCGGCGTCGACAAGTATCTTTTTACCCACCTCAATTGCTGCGGGCAGCAACCTATCGCGGTTTTTCTGCATCTCAGCTGTGGCTGGGTATTTGGCCAGCATACGGTTGAGCAGAATGTTGAAGTCTTCTTCGCGGTCTGCGGTGGCGGCGTGCAGGCTGCCCAGCGATTGGCCGAGGTTGCGCAGGATCTGCATGCGCTGATCACCGGTACGCTGATCGATCAGATCCGCAAAGGTGTCGCCGTTGCCGGAATCTGAAATGACCAGGATGCGCTTGTCAATGTCATAGGCCAAAATGACTGGCCCTGGGCGGACATCTTCCGACAAGGAGGTGGTGAACTGGTAGGAGACGATTTCACGCACCAGCGCAGAATCATCAAAGACGTCTCCGGTGCTGGGCACGTACTTCAGCACCACGGAGCGCTGTTGGAGGAATGGGGAGTTAGCCACCCTGGCACGCAGCACCGCGGAGGTGCCGGAACCGTTGAGCTGCTCCACGTCAGAAAGAGTTTGTACACCGCCGTAGCGTTTAGACAGCAAATCTTCTGCGATCGCAACAATTTCTTCGTGGCTCAGCATGGGCATTCTCCTTAATACATCCGCCAACAGGCACTGAACAGGTCCCCTAGCTTTACCTGTTCAAAAAACTTCCGATTAACAATCAATGAATTTGATCGGCGCGGAAGCGCATATTTCCTCATTCTATGGTACAGAGCACCATAGAAAATGGGGGTGAGTTAGATAACATCACCCCCATTTCATTCTTAATTACTTTTCAGCAGACTCTTCAGCCTGTGCCTCTGCCTGTGCTTCCGCCTTAGGCTTTGGCTTGGCATCGATGCCAGCTTCCTTACGCTGCTGCGGGGTGATTGCTGCAGGAGCATCAGTCAGTGGGTCGATTCCGCCACCGGACTTAGGGAACGCGATGACGTCGCGGATGGAGTCAAAGCCGCCCAGCAGGGACACGATGCGGTCCCAGCCGAATGCGATTCCGCCGTGTGGAGGTGCGCCGAATGCGAAGGCGTCAAGCAGGAAGCCGAACTTCTCGCGTGCTTCTTCACCGGTGATGCCCATAACCTCGAAAACGCGTTCCTGAACGTCGCGCTGGTGGATACGGATGGAACCGCCACCGATTTCATTGCCGTTGCACACGATGTCGTATGCATAAGCAAGTGCGTCACCTGGGTTGGTGTCAAAGTTGTCCAGGAACTCTGGCTTAGGTGAGGTGAAGGCGTGGTGGACTGCGGTCCACTTGGAGTTACCCAGTGCAACGTCACCGGATGCGGTGGCGTCTGCTGCTGGCTCGAACATTGGAGCGTCAACGATCCAGGTGAATGCCCAGTCGCCTTCCTTGATCAGGTCGAGCTTCTTAGCGATCTCGCCACGAGCTGCACCGAGCAGTGCGAGGGAAGACTTGGTGTCTCCTGCTGCGAAGAAGATGCAGTCGCCTGGCTGTGCGCCAACGTGAGCTGCGATTCCTGCGCGCTCAGCGTCGGTGATGTTCTTAGCCACAGGTCCGGACAGCTCGCCGTCTTCACCAACGAGGATGTAAGCAAGTCCCTTAGCACCGCGCTGCTTGGCCCATTCCTGCCATGCGTCGAGCTGACGGCGAGGCTGGGAAGCACCACCGGTCATGACAACTGCGCCGACATATTCGTTCTTGAACACACGGAATGTGGTGTCCTGGAAGAACTCGGTGCACTCGGTGATTTCGATGTCGAAGCGCAGGTCTGGCTTGTCGGAGCCGTAGCGACGCATTGCATCGGCGTAGGTCATGCGTGGGATTGGAGTCTTGATCTCATATCCGATCAACTTCCACACCTCAGAGATGATCTCCTCGCCCAGTGCGATGACATCATCCTGGTCCACGAAGGACATTTCAACGTCCAGCTGGGTGAACTCTGGCTGACGGTCTGCACGGAAATCCTCATCGCGGTAGCAACGAGCGATCTGGTAGTAGCGCTCCATGCCAGCAACCTGCAGCAGCTGCTTGAACAGCTGTGGGGACTGTGGCAATGCGTAGAAAGTGCCTGGGCGCAGACGAGCTGGCACCAGGAAGTCACGTGCGCCTTCTGGGGTGGAACGAGTCAAGGTTGGGGTCTCGATCTCGGTGAAATCGTGGCTGTCCAGCACGGTGCGTGCAGCCTTGTTGGCAGCAGAACGCAGACGCAGGGCGTTCGCCTGAACTGGGCGACGCAGGTCCAGGTAGCGGTACTTCAGACGGGTCTCTTCGCCGACTTCACCAGCAGAGGAGGAATCCTCGATCTGGAAAGGAAGTGGAGCGGACTCGTTGAGTACCTCAAATTCGGTGACGCTGACTTCAATGTCGCCGGATGCAAGGTTAGGGTTTTGAGAGCCTTCTGGGCGCTCTTCGACGACGCCGGTGACGCGTAGGACGAATTCGCTGCGCAGTGCGTGTGCACGCTCAGCAACGTCCTCATTGCGGAAAACAACCTGGGCAATGCCAGTACGGTCGCGAAGATCGATGAAGATCACGCCACCGTGGTCACGGCGACGATTGACCCAGCCGGTCAGAGTAACTGACTGGCCTGCGTTTTCTTTACGAAGCTCGCCTGAGAGATGAGTGCGCAGCACGTTGGTGGAAGTCCTTCCGCTTGGTTTTGATCAGTCGATGGTTTCTGGAGCCTTAAACAATAAGCTCAACCGCCCAAAAAGGGCGGGCATGCAGCCCAGAAACAGGCAACACACGCATTGTACCCGCCATCTGGTTTGCCTTGAACCTTGAGTGGTTTATTAGGTGCAGTCAGTTTTCGATTGCATCCATTTTGTTACACCCAAACCTGTCGGTTTCCCTATGTAATGTGCCATGATTTCTTTCATGACCTTTCGTGATGATGTAACTCGATCAGGTGGAAATGCCCGCAAAAGTGGCGGCGGTGGCCGAGGGATGGCCGTTGGTGGCGGCATCGGTGGCCTGCTACTAGTCGGGCTCTTCTTGCTCCTTGGCGGTAACCCTGCCGAGATCGACCAGGTTTTAGGTGGCGATCAAACCCAGATCGAGTCTGGAGAGTCCACCGGAGCCGGCGACTTTGATCACTGCCAAACCGGCGCAGATGCCAACGCCAGTGATGATTGTCGCCTTTACTACACCTCATTCTCCGTCAATGAAATGTGGCAGACTTTGCTTCCAGCTCAGGCTGGTATCGAATACACCGAGCCGACATTGACTCTTTTCAAAAACTCCACCCAAACCGGCTGCGGTTTCGCTTCTGCGTCCACTGGGCCGTTTTACTGTCCGTCAGACCAAGATGCTTATTTTGACTTGACTTTCTTCGATCAGATGCGTCAGTTCGGTGCAGAAAACGCCCCGCTTGCCCAGATGTACATCGTGGCGCACGAGTACGGCCACCACGTCCAAAACCTCGAGGGCACACTCGGACTGTCCAATTACAACGATCCGGGCGCTGATTCCAACGCCGTCAAGATCGAGTTGCAGGCCGATTGCTACGCAGGCATTTGGGCTAATCACTCCAGCGAAGGCCCGGATCCGCTACTCCAACCCATCACCGAATCTGAGCTAGATTCCGCTCTCCTTGCTGCAAGCGCCGTGGGCGACGACAATATCCAGCAACGATCCGGTGGCGATGTCAATCCTGAAAGCTGGACTCACGGCTCATCGCAGCAGCGCAAAGACGCGTTCCTCGCCGGCTACAACACCGGCCAGATGAGCGCCTGCGACTTCCTCGGCCGGGGCGTCTACAACGACGCTTAAAGCATTGCTTTTCGACGTCTCCCCACACCGATTAATTCCGGCCTTAGGCAACTAGCTTAAGGCCGTTTCTTCATCTTTAGGGCCAGTGGATTCAGTAAGCCCTAACCGTGCACGCTCCTCATCAATAACCCGTGCTGCCAGCTGTGATTCAGTGATATCCACAGCATCTGGAATCTCTGCGGTTTCAGATAGCCGGGCGTAGACGTCGAAGACGTGAGTTTTGCCTGCCAGGATTTCTAGCATGCGTTCGTCTGCGGTTTCGTCGCCGATGAGTCGGTGGACTTGGACGGTGGCGGTTTGGCCCATGCGGTGGACTCGGGCGACGGCCTGCTGTTCGATGGTTGGCTTTACTTGAGGTTCACAAATAATGCATAGGCTCGCGGATTGGATGTTTAGGCCTACTCCCCCGGCGGTGATTTGGGCAATGAGGGCGGATCCGGGTTTGGAGTGGGACAGGGCGTCGACAAGCAATTGGCGCTTGGTGGCTGGCACGTCGCCGGAAATGCGGCCGATGACGCGCTCGCCTAGATGCTTTTCCAGTTCGTCGAGGACGTCGAGGAAGTAGGTGAAGATGAGGGCTTTGCGGCCGTGTTCTTCTGCTTCTTCGAAGAGTTCTAGGATGCGTTGCATTTTTGCGGAAGTTAGGCGTGGTGTTGGTGAGAGCATGGCGGAGCGGCGCATGCCCATCCAGCTGCCTTGGCGGACTTGGTCGTCGTAGGCGCTGCGGTCTTCTGGGGTGAGGTCGATCCAGTCGATGGAGTCGGTGCGCTCTGGGAGTTCGTCAAGCACATCAGCTTGATTTCTGCGCAGATAGGCTGGTGCGATGCGCTCGCGGAAATTCTCGGCCTGCATTTTGGACATGCCACGGGTGATCAGCTCCGGTTGGATGTAGCGCACGAGATTTACAAACTCTTCCACTTTGTTTTCTAGTGGTGTGCCGGTCATCAGAAGGGTGTATGGGGCGGCGTCGATAAGTTTGCGCAGTGCTTGGGTGCGTTTGGTGGAGGGGTTTTTGATCAGGTGGGCTTCATCGGCAATGACCAGACCCGGCGCGGGGATGTCCATGGTGCGGACGCCGTCGTAGGTGCAGATTGCGATTCCGTTGGTGTTAGACCAGGCGTTGATGGCGTCTTGTTTGTTGTCTCCGTGGGCGATGAATACGGGGAGGTTGAGGAAGCGTTTGCATTCGCGGGTCCAGTTAACAATGACGGATGCGGGTACGACGACGAGGGTGCGGAAGTCTTTTTCGGTGGCGGCAAGGTGTGCAGCTGCGGAGAGGGCTTGGACTGTTTTGCCGAGTCCCATGTCGTCGCCGAGGAGGGTTTTCTTTTGGATGATGGCGAAGCGGGCGCCGAATGATTGGTATCCGCGGAGGTGGAGGTCGGTGAGATGAGTTTTGTCGAGGGTGAGGTCTCTGATTTTTTGGAGGGTGGTGGCGTCGAGGAGTTCGTCTGCGCCTTCGATGTCGCGGCCGAGCAGCGTGGCTAGCAGGCCTTGGTAGTGAGCGGGACGGGAGATGTAGTCGTCCCAGATGTCGGCGGGTGGGGTGGTGATTGTTTGTGGGTGGAAGAGGTTGGGGTTTGCGTCGATCCAGCGGAGGTCGTCGGTGAAGTTGTTGAACTCAGGCGTTGCTGGGTTGATGACGATGTAGGGGTCGAGGCTTGGGGGTATGTGTTCTACGTAGTCGATGACGCGGGTGCGGCGGGCGCGTTCTTCGGGCGTGATGGTTTCGGTTTGGTCGAAGCGGGCCAGCACGTTGATTAGACGCATGGCGGGTTGGGTAGGTTCGTCGCCGATGGAGGTGTTTTGGCGGCGTAGTGCTTCTTGTTTGAGTGTTTCTGCTGCGGCTTTCATCCGCCCCGCGGTTTGGGCGCCGATACCTTGCACGGTGGTGAGGATGGAGGTGTGTGTTTTTAGGACGTCGGCGACGGTTGCGACGTGGATGGAATCGAGGGATCCAAAGCGCAGGCGGTGGTCGGTAGCCATGCGTAGGGCATCAACGGGGAGTTGTTCGAGGAGTATCTGTACGCGGAGCTCGTTGATGGATGTGAGGTGTTTCTCGGCTTCGCTTTTCAGCCGGTATTCGGAGTTAGGATCTTGGGCGTAGCGTTGGACTACCCGGCGCGCTTGGGCAAGGGTATGTCCGTCCCAGGGTTCGGCACCGAATCCAGCGATACCGAGGGCTGAGGCGAGTACCTGTTGTGCGCGTTCGATGTAGCGCTCTCCCACTCCATGAATACCTGGGAAAAGTGCAACGCCTTGTTGTTGGCGGGTGCGGGCAGCGTGGACGCCCTCGAGCATGCGGGAGACTTCGTGGGTGGTAGATGAAATCTCGTCGAGTTTGACCATGAGGTCGAAGACAGCTTGGTCGCCGGCTTGGACCTTGGTGGGGTTGAATAGTCTGCGGAACATGCCGCCTTGGCCCTCGTTGATGATCTGGCATAGGCGTGGGATCGAAGCGACTGATGCGACGTAATCGGTAAGGGTGGCTTCTGCATTCATGCCGTCTAGAAAGACGTTGACATACAGGTTGTCAGGCCAGGTGATGTTGCGGGATGGGATCAGATAGGTATCGGTGCCGAGTGTCCCGTTGTCCCCTACTGTGGCCGTTCCGGGTGTTTTCAACAGTCGGAGCACGTTGTTTGCTTGTTCGGCAAGGTTGATTGTGTGCTGTGCTCTATCTAGCAGTGCAGAGATTTGTGCCCGGTCCATAGCGTTTGATTCTGCCATTAACGCTATTGAACCGGGCGGGAAAAGCTTTTAGACCTTCAGTTCTGGGTGGTAGTCCTTCATGCGAAGAACCTTGTTTGTTCTATTCGCCAGGGTGGAGATGGCGAGCATCAGTGCCCAGATGAAGAGCAGTACCCAGATTGCTTGTATGAAGCGTGGGTCGTTGGATGGGGTTTCGTTGAAGATCATTTGGCGCACGAGGTTGACTGCGTAGGTGATCGGGTCGTAGGTGTGGAACCAGTGGAAGAATGCTGGCTGGGTTTCTGGTGGGTATAGGCCACCGGAGGAGACTAGCTGGAAGGACATCATCACGATGGACAGCACACGGCCTGCGGAGGGTCCTGCCACGTTGTTGAACATATGGGTAATGGAGATGAATACCCATGAGATGGCGACCATCGCCATCCACAGTCCAGCTGGGTGAGCTGGATTGAGGTCGAGCAGGAAGTACAGTACTGCCCACATGATGGTTGCTTGGCCAAGGCCTAAGACTGTTGATGGAAGGTAGCTTGCCAGGGTGCCTCGGAAGCCTCCCATGCGGGAGTCGAGTGCGCGGCGACTGATTGGGTGCAGGATCATCCAGGCAACGGTTGCTCCCATGAACAGGCCGACAGCCATGAAGAATGGTGCGAGACCAATACCGAAGAGCGGTGTGGTGTCTCCTGCTTGTTCTGTTTCAACTGGGGTTGCGATGGTGGTGTCTGCGCCGTCAGCGAAGGTTGGTACTTGGCTTGCGCCGTCGGTGAGTTTGAGGGCGAGTTCGCTGGAGCCTTCATCAAGCTGGACGGTGCCGTCGCGCAGTGCTTGTGCGCCAACAACTAGCTGTTCGGAACCTGCGGCCAATTGGCTGGTGCCATCAGCGAGGGTGCGTGCACCGATGCTGAGTTGGCTGGATCCGTCTTTCAGGGTTTGCAGGCCGGCTGCTAGTTGCTGGGATGCGCTCACAGCGGAGTCCACGCCGGAGCGGTAGGTGCTGGAGGGATCAGATAGTTCAGAGGCAATGGTGGCTGCGCCGTCGCGCAGGGTGATCAACTGAGAGTTGATGTCTGGAACATAGGCGGTCAGTGGTGCTACTTGGTCGACAAGTTGGCCCACGCCATCTGAAACCTGGGTTGCGCCTTGGCCTAGTTGGGCGGTGCCCGCAGACAGGCTGGATAGACCGTCGGCGAGCGTTTGGCTGCCTGTAGCCGCGGAGCCGAGGCCGGTGTCGAGCTGGCTGGCGCCGTCGGCAAGCGATTGCGCACCCTCATTGGCACTTGCGATGCCGTCGCGCAGGGTGACCGCGCCGTCGGCAAGCTGAACTGCACCGTCGTTGGCGGAACCGACGCCATCGCTGAGCGTAGTGGCACCTTCGGCGGCTTGGTTCATGCCGTCGCCCAAGGTGGAGAAACCGACGAGCATGTTATCCACAATGCGGACGCCGAATTCCGTGTCCATGGTCTCCACAACAGTGTTGACCACCTGGTTGCCCAGCATGGAGGCAATGAAGCCGTTGCTGTTGTTGAATACCGCGTTGACGGTTGCTGGCGCGGGTGAATCGCTGGTCACGCTGGCAATAGAATCGCTGAAGTTCTTCGGAATTTCAATGCCGAAGTAGTAGGTGCCGTCGTTGATTCCCTCGCGGGCTTCCTCGGCGCTGACTTCAATGAATTTGATGTCGTCTTGCTCCAGGAGGTTCTCCACCACCTGGGCGCCGGCATCGAGTTCACCTTCGTCCTGATTGACCACGGCCACGGGAAGCTTGGACAAGCCACCGATGGGGTCATAGTAGGCAGAAACAAAGACGCCGCCGAAAAGCAACGGCAGCAACATGACCACAACAAACCCCAATGGTGGGAGTTTTCCGCGGCCAAATCGTTTCAGTTCTGAGCCAAAGTGTAAAAATGCCATTAGTTTCCAGCCCCCGTAATGGTCAAAGCGGTATCGGCCAAGGAATCAAAATCTGGGTTGGTGGATACCACGACCACAGGGAGATCCTCTGCAACGCCTTTCAATGCGTGCAACACCTCCGCACGCAATTCCATGCTGCGCACTTGATCGGGATCATCCACGACCAACAGTTGCGCCTCTGGCCGCGCCAGCAGCGCCAGCGCGATGCGCAGCTTAAAACGCTCGAGCACGCTGAGGTCGCCGATTAAGGTTTTAGGGTTCAGGTTCAGGCCAAGATGCTTTTCGACGTCAACCCACCGTCCCGAATCACTAATATCCCTGGGCACCATCAGGTACCAAGGGCTTGACCAAGCGAGTTGTTCACGGACAACGGTGCGCACAGTGACAAGTCGCTCGAGTGAATCGATTTCAGGGATGCCCGCCAAAGCCACATGCTTGGCCAGCTTGGTTGCCTTGATGGGTTCGCCGTTTAATTCGATGGTTCCGGTGGAGGCGCGCATGCGGCCGGAAAGTACCAAAGAAAAGGAACTGGATTGGGATTCGCGCCCGGTGCTCAGCAAAGTGAGTCCGCTGTCTGGAGCTATCTCAACATCGGCGAAGGGTGTGTCGCGGATGGAGAGCCCAGAGCTTCTCAAAAGAGGGGTATTCATGTATCTTCTTCCGTAAGTGGAGGAAACACTATCAGTTATCGTAGGCTATTTTAGGACCACCACCACCCCCGCTGTCAACTAGAGGACAACAACATGAGAGCAGACGCACTAAAACGCCGCGAACACATCATAACCACAACCTGCAATCTCTACCGCACACACCATCACGATTCGCTCACCATGGAAAACATTGCAGAACAGGCAGGAGTGGGTGTTGCAACTTTATACCGAAACTTCCCCGATCGCTTCACACTGGACATGGCATGCGCCCAATACCTTTTCAACGTGGTGATCTCCCTCCAACTCCAAGCCATCAGCACCTTCCCCACCGACCCAGAAGGCGTGTGGACCTCCTTCAACCAACTACTTTTCGACCGCGGCCTAGGCTCCCTCGTCCCAGCACTTGCCCCAGAATCCTTAGACGACCTCCCCGACGAGGTCTCCGCCCTGCGTCGCACCACAGAGAAAAACACCACAACACTCATCAACCTAGCCAAGCAGCACGGACTCGTACACCACGACATCGCGCCGGGCACCTACATCGTCGGTTTGATCACCATTTCCCGCCCACCTATCACCGCGCTGGCGACAATTTCAGAAAACTCCCACAAAGCACTGCTTGGCCTTTATTTGTCCGGTCTTAAACACGGCATGATGGCTAACATCGGAGAACATGACGGAAAGTCCTGATCTAGCAGTTTCCTTTTTAGCCGCCTTCAATGACATCGAAGCGCACCTTCGAACCCAGCTCCGCGCTAAACGCTCCGACAGTTTCAGATGGATGGTACGTATCGCCGAGAAACAGCATCTGATTTCCAAAGAACAAGCAGAAACCCTTGATGCTTTTGCGGAGCTGCGCAACGCAATTAGCCACGGCCAATACAACGATCTACGCCCGATTGCCGATCCCCGCCCCGACACCGTGGACACCATTGAGAAGATTCGCTCCCTCCTTCTCAATCCTCCAATTGCGTTAAACGTCCTCCCGGAGCAAAAGGTCCGCTCCTACTCACTTGAAGATCCAGTGAGTAGGGCCTTAGAAGTTGTGCACACCACGGAGATCTCCCAATTCCCCATATATAAGGGAACGGAATACGTGGCACTGCTAACTACCAACACAATCGCTCGCTGGGTTGCCTCCGATTTACATGACAATGCCCAGCTGGATGCACGTTCTATCAAAGAGGTTCTGGATTATGCAGAATCCTCTGACACTGCAGTTTTCTTGCCCCGCACCTCAACTGCTCAAGAAATTATCGACATCATGACCGGCCCTAAACTCCCCTGGTCCGTCATCCTGACCGAGCACGGTAAACCCCACCAAAAGCCCCTGCGTGTTGTCACTGGTCGAGACATGCGAACACTGATGGACATGCTCAAAATCTATTAGTCATACCTATTTAGAATTTTTGTTGACGCATCCATTAAAAACTGCTAGTTTGGTGACATATCAACAAACTTAGTTGGAAGGACACATTACCATGCAATTCGGCATCTTCACCATTGGCGACGTCACCGTAGACCCCACCACCGGCAAAGCCCCCACCGAAGGCGAACGCATCCACGCGATGACCCAAATCGCACTCAAGGCTGAAGAAGTAGGCCTCGATGTCTTTGCCACCGGCGAGCACCACAACCCACCATTTGTACCCTCCTCCCCAACCACACACTTAGCCTATATTGCAGCGAAAACCGAGAAGCTCCTGCTCTCTACCTCTACCACGCTGATCACCACCAACGACCCGGTAAAAATCGCCGAAGATTACACCTTCCTCCAGCACCTCTCCGGCGGCCGTGTTGACCTTATGATGGGCCGTGGCAACACCGGACCCGTTTACCCATGGTTTGGCAAAGACATCCACCAAGGCATCCCACTAGCGATTGAAAACTACCACCTCCTGCGCCGCCTCTGGCGCGAAGACGTAGTCAACTGGCAGGGCAAATTCCGCACACCGTTGCAGGGATACACCTCTACCCCAGCACCATTAGACGGCGTTGCACCATTCGTCTGGCACGGCTCCATCCGCTCCACCGAAATCGCAGAGCAAGCAGCCTTCTATGGCGACGGCTTCTTCCACAACAACATCTTCTGGAACAAAGAGCACACCGCCCAAATGGTCAACCTCTACCGCCAGCGTTTCGAACACTACGGACACGGCCAAGCAGACCAGGCCATCGTGGGACTCGGTGGCCAAGTCTTCATCGGCGATTCTGAAGAAGAAGCAAAGAAGACCTTCCGCCCCTACTTCGACAACGCCCCTGTCTACGGACACGGACCATCACTTGAAGATTTCTCCCGCCTGACCCCACTAACCGTCGGTACCGCTGAGCAAGTTATCGAACGCACCATGGAATTCGCCGACTGGGTAGGCGATTACCAGCGCCAGCTCTTCCTCATCGACCACGCCGGCCTGCCACTAGAAATGGTCCTTGATCAGATCGAACGCCTCGGCCACGATGTCGTCCCAGAGGTACGCCGCCGCATGGAGGAGCGTCGCCCAGACCACGTTCCCTCCAACCCACCAACCCACCAGAGCCTGAAGGCCAACCGAAACAGCCCTCACTTCCAGATCAACCCTGGTCAGCCAACTGAGTAGTTTTTCTGAAACTAAGGAGACACATTATGCGAAAGCTCACTGTTGTTACCGCAGGCCTTTCTAACCCGTCCACCACTCGCTCCGTGGCGGATCAACTCACCAAGGCAGTCCAAACCGCTGTTTCTGCTCGTGGCGAATCCTGGATATTGAAGTAATTGAAATCCGAGACCTGATCTTTGATCTCGCTACCTCATTCACAAGCGCCGGCATGAGCTCCCCAGCACTTGACGCTGCAAAACAGCGCCTTGCTGAATCCGATGGCCTGATCGCTGTTACCCCAGTATTTACCGCGAGCTACTCCGGCATCTTCAAGATGTTCTTTGATGTCCTGGACCCCAAGACCATTGTGGGTCTGCCCACCATCATTGCGGCATCTGCTGGAACGGCACGCCACTCATTGGTTCTCGACCACGCCATCCGACCACTGTTTACCTACTTGCGAGCAGTTGTCGTACCCACCGGCGTGTTCGCAGCCACGGAAGATTTCGGCACTGAAGCTGGCGCAGACATTGAACGTCGCGTGAACCGCGCAGCTGGCGAATTAGCGACACTCATGTTGCAGGATTACTCCAGTGTGCAAGGCCTTGGGGGCGCAACCGCGAACCAAGACGCTGACCTTTCCTTCCGTCGCACCACTGGCGTGACCCCGGGAGAGAACTTCAGCAGCTTTGCCGATCTTCTCAAAGGACACGACGGAAACGGCTAAATTCGCGGATCTCCGTTTAAGGCATTGAAGCATTTGGAGGCCCCAAGACATGACCCAGACCCTGTAAAGCGCTTAAACGGCGTTTTAGAGGGTCATAGTTTTGGGACAAGTGGGACAAGTGTGAATCCTGAAAGCTTCCAGGGCAAGGATCCACCACAAACCGGCCATCGCCCTTTGGAATCGGTCCGAAAATTGCAGGTACAGAGCCTTTTACCGAGAAAATCCACCACAGATTGCTGAAATTTCGTGATCTGTGGTGGATTCGTGCAACTTCAGACTCTTACGGAGGCGATGGACCAAAAACAACTACAATCAAGCAGATCACCTTGTACACCACCATAGAAAAGGCCCACCCTCAGCCATGGCTATCAGTGTTGTTGATCTATTTAGCATCGGTATCGGACCATCATCCTCACATACCGTCGGCCCCATGAGAGCCGCCCTCACGTATATCTCTGAATTTCCCAGCTCGCATGTCGATATCACGTTGCACGGATCCCTTGCCGCCACCGGTAAAGGCCACTGCACTGACCGGGCGGTATTACTGGGTCTGGTGGGATGGGAACCAACGATAGTTCCCATTGATGCTGCACCCTCACCCGGCGCGCCGATTCCTGCGAAAGGTTCTGTGAACGGGCCAAAGGGAACGGTGTCGTATTCCCTGACGTTTGATCCTCATCCTCTTCCAGAACACCCCAATGCCGTTACCTTTAAAGGATCAACCACAAGGACTTATTTGTCGGTGGGTGGTGGGTTCATTATGACGTTGGAGGATTTCCGGAAGCTGGACGATATCGGATCAGGTGTGTCAACCATTCATCCAGAGGCAGAGGTGCCTTGTCCTTTTCAGAAGAGTTCCCAATTACTCGCATATGGTCGCGATTTTGCGGAGGTCATGAAGGATAATGAGCGCTTAATCCACGGGGATCTTGGCACAGTGGATGCCCATTTGGATCGAGTGTGGCAGATTATGCAGGAGTGCGTGGCACAAGGCATCGCAACGCCGGGGATTTTACCGGGTGGGTTGAATGTGCAACGTCGGGCGCCGCAGGTACACGCGCTGATTAGCAACGGGGATACGTGTGAGCTGGGTGCTGATCTTGATGCTGTGGAGTGGGTGAATCTGTACGCCTTGGCGGTGAATGAAGAAAACGCCGCTGGTGGTCGTGTGGTTACTGCTCCGACTAATGGTGCTGCGGGGATTATTCCGGCGGTGATGCACTATGCGCGGGATTTTTTGACAGGTTTTGGGGCGGAGCAGGCGCGGACGTTTTTGTATACCGCGGGTGCGGTGGGCATCATCATTAAGGAAAATGCCTCGATCTCTGGCGCGGAGGTGGGGTGTCAGGGTGAGGTTGGTTCAGCGTCCGCGATGGCGGCTGCCGGGTTGTGTGCAGTCTTAGGTGGTTCTCCGCAACAGGTGGAAAACGCCGCGGAGATTGCGTTGGAGCACAATTTGGGATTGACGTGCGATCCGGTGGGCGGGTTAGTGCAGATTCCGTGTATTGAACGCAACGCTATTGCTGCCATGAAGTCCATCAATGCGGCAAGGCTTGCCCGGATTGGTGATGGCAACAATCGCGTGAGTTTGGATGATGTGGTGGTCACGATGGCTGCCACCGGCCGGGACATGCTGACCAAATATAAGGAAACGTCCCTTGGTGGTTTGGCAACCACCTTGGGCTTCCCGGTGTCGATGACGGAGTGTTAGCGGTACGGCTTTAACACGGCTTGGATTTTGTCTTGCTTGGCGAGGTAGGACTGGCACTGGGCGTCGATAAGCTCAGCTGACCACCCGGTGACCTGCGCCATTGCTTCGGCCGTCGCACGCACGGCAGCCGGTTGCACATAACCCAGCGTGCCGAGCACGATGCGACGATCCAGCACGTCCGCCAGGTCGACGGCCGCCTCCTCGGCGACAGCAAAAACGGCCTGCGCCGCGATATCAAGGTTGTCTGGGTCAAGTCGGCGCCCCAGGTCGGGTTGCTTTGCGACGAGATCCAGCACTTTTTCATGCTCAGTTCCATACAGTCTGGCCAGATGCACGCGGATTTCATCATCCACATCCAGCTCGGGGTGGCTGCGAAGCGCTGACTCAAAGGAATCAGCCACGGACTCATACGCGCCAAAAGAAGTACTCAACGGCATCTGCCTGGAGTCAAAGTGGCGCAGCGGAGGTAACACCGCAGCTTGGTGCTCCACCACATGCTCAATCACCTTGTACCCCATCACGCGCGAAGTGGTCCACTTGCCGCCAGAGACAGACACCAAACCATCAATGCCGACGTTGGCGTGATCGGAAATATCGAAACGGCGAGAGGACGTGTAGGTGTCGGTGCCGTCATCAACAAGCGGGCGCACACCCACCAGCGTGGAGATGATCTCTTTGCGATCAAGCGGTGTAGCGCGTACCGAATCGATGGTCTCAAGCAGCAAATCGATATCGCTTTCATCTGCAGCCGCATCATCAGCGTCACCGTCAATCATGGTGTCGGTTGGACCAATAAGGGTGCGCCCCATCCACGGATTCACGATCACATGCTTGCCGTTTTTGCCACGCACAAACACGCCACTCTGGCTGCCCAAATCACCAGTGAGCAAATGCACTCCCTTGGATTGGCGCACCTTCAACTTGGTTACCTCCGCCAAATCACCCAACGCCTGCGCAACCCACGGACCCGCAGCGTTGATCACCACAGGGGCATTCACCTCATGCGTGGTGTTGGTGACCTGATCAGTCACTTCTACACCCTTGACGCGGCCTTCTTCCACGTTCCGGAGAATGCGAGTGACTTTGGCGTGGTTGATCGCCGTTCCGCCATCTGCCGCAAAAGCTTTAATCACCGCGAGGAGGAGTCGTTCTGCATGGAGATTCAACGTATCATCGTGGCGCCACGCTCCCTTCAAGCCCTCCGGGTCAAGCCACGGGACTTCCTTGAGCAGTGCATTTTTAGGAATCCACCGGAAACGCGGCGAGTGGTTTTCCTTCGATTGCCCCTGGTTACGCTGCCACGCCATCGTTTCATACAACGCCACACCAGCACCCAACATAGGGGCTTTCGGCTCTGACCAATCAAACGCCGTGAGCATGAAACTGCGTGGAGCCACCAAATGCGGAGCGGCGATACCTAGGTACCGGCGTTCCTTCACGGCTTCCTGGACCACGCCGAAATCGTACTGCTCCAAATAGCGCAAACCACCATGAATCATCTTGGAGGTTGTCGATGATGTTCCAGAAGAATAATCTCTGGCCTCAAACATCACAGTGCGTAAACCGCGGCCTTGAGCATGTCGCGCAATCTGTACACCTGAGATACCACCGCCAATCACAATGACGTCATAATTATCGCGAAGCGGAGGGCCAATCCGGCGGGATTCAAAGTGTGCGCTCGTCATAAAAGTGAGCCTAATAGGAAAACCGCCAACCCACATCGTGAATTGACGGTTTTTTACTTATGAATTATTTAAATAAGTTTCCCCTGCAAAAAGGCCACAACCTCGTCCAATGCGACATCGTGCTGCTCATGCGCACGCATATCCTTCACCGCGATGGTGTTGTTCTCCAGCTCCTGCTCGCCCAGCACCAAGGTGTACAACGCGTTGGAGCGGTCAGCGCCCTTCATGGCACCCTTCAGGCCACGGTCGCCGTAAGACATATCGGTGGAAATACCCGCAGCGCGCAGCGTGTTCACGATTCCAGCAAGAGCCTTCTTAGCATCCTTGCCCAGTGGAACGCCGTACACATCAACGCGACGCTCAGCACCAACAGTCACACCTTCAGCTTCCAGAGCCAACATGGTGCGATCCACACCCAGGCCATAGCCGATGCCAGACAGATCCTGTCCGCCAAGCTGTGCCATCAGACCGTCGTAGCGTCCGCCGCCACCAATGCCAGACTGTGCGCCCAGGCCATCGTGAACGAACTCAAAACAAGTCTTGGTGTAGTAATCCAAACCACGAACCATGCGTGGGTTAATCACATATGGAACACCCATGTCATCGAGCAAACCAGTCACTGTTTCAAAGTGCTCACGGCACTCTGCATCAAGGTGATCCAGCATCAATGGTGCATCCGCAGTCATCTCTTGGACTTCAGGACGCTTATCATCCAACACCCGAAGTGGGTTGATCTCTGCGCGCTTGCGGGTTTCCTCATCCAAAGGAAGTGCAAACAAGAAATCCTGCAGCTTCTGACGATACTCGGGACGGCAGTGACGATCACCCAAGCTGGTGAGCTCCAGACGGAAATCCTGCAGCCCCAAGCTGCGGTAAGAACGATCAGCAAGCGCAATGATCTCCGCATCAAGCGCTGGATCATCCACACCAATTGCCTCTACGCCTACTTGCTGAAGCTGACGGTAACGCCCTGCCTGAGGACGCTCATAACGGAAGAATGGTCCGGCGTAGTTCAGCTTTACGGGAAGCTGTCCACGGTCCAGGCTGTGTTCAATAACTGCACGCATCACGCCTGCAGTGCCTTCTGGGCGCAGCGTGACAGAGCGCTCGCCACGATCAGCGAAGGTGTACATTTCCTTGCTCACTACGTCAGTGGACTCACCAACACCACGCGCAAACAAGCCGGTGTCTTCAAAGATCGGCAGCTCAATATGCTCAAACCCGGCCTTATGTGCTTGATTAACAAAGGCATCACGGACTGCTAAAAACGCTGCAGATTTTGGTGGGGCGTAATCAGGAACACCCTTGGGTGCAGCAAATGACTGAAGCTTTTCAGACTTGGACTTGTTTTGACTCACGATTATTAACGATACCTATTCGAAGAAGTAGTACGGAACTTAGCCCTACAGTGCCAGCAAGAAAGGGTTACCAGTGCGTTCTGCACGCATGGTGGTGGTTGGGCCATGCCCAGGAAGAATCTGCAATGCATCATCAAGTGGGAGCACTGCCGTGCGTAGTGACTCATTCATGGCATCTGCATCAGACCACTCAAAATCAGTGCGACCAATAGAGCCCTTGAACAACACATCACCGCTAAAGCAGTATTCCTTGCCGACGATCAGCGTACAACCAGGTGAATGCCCTGGTGCATGCTTCAACGTGAATTCTTCGCCAGCCAAAGTGATTGTCTCACCATCAACCAGATCACGCAGTGACTCAGGATCAGGGGACACCATGTTGTCGGCGTCGAAAAGCATGGCCGTCTTTGTTCCAGATCCCTTGTAGACCTCAAGGAAAAACGCATCATCAGGATGGATATAGACCGGCGCATTGAAACGCTTTGCCACAACACCAGCATCACGGGTGTGATCAATGTGTCCGTGGGTGAGCACAATCTTGTCCACGCTCAAATTATTCGTGGTGATGTATTCCACCAAATCATCGTGGGCATGCATGCCAGGATCAATGATCGCGACCTCATTCTCCCCGCGCACCACATAGCAATTTGTTTTATACGGACCAGCCGCGAATCCGAGGATCTCCATGAATAAACAGTGTAGTGCGTAAGCGGCGCTCCCCCATCATTCCCTCAAGGTGTGAAGATACGGTTAGGATAGAAAAGAATTTTTTTGACGTTGGACATTCTCAAAATCAAGTAGCAAGGGATCAAACTCTGTGAGTACTAATAAGGAACGACGCCAACAGGCGCTTTCCCAGCTGGAGAAAGAAATCAAAAGCCGGGACCGCAAAGAAAAGACCAAGCCACTAACCGTGGTCTTTGCTTCCCTGGCTGTCATCCTGGTTGTCGTTGGCGGTATCTGGTACGCAGCTACCCGCAGCACCGAAGACGAAGTCATCACCGCTGATGAAACATCCACCACCGCAGAGACCCCTGACTACCAGCCACTGGCGCTGACCCGCACCACCGCGCTCGGCGACTCCGTGACCTGTGAGTACCCAGATGCTGGCGAGGCTTCCAAGGATGTCTCCAAGCCTGCTACTGAAAACGTGCCAGCAACCGGCACCGTGACCGTCAACCTGACCACCGCCCAGGGCAACATCGGCATGGAACTTGATCGCTCCGTATCCCCTTGTACCGTCAACGCTGTTGAGCACATGGCTTCCGAGGGCTACTACAACGATACTGTCTGCCACCGCATCACCACCTCTGGCATTTACGTTCTCCAGTGCGGCGATCCAAGCAGCACCGGCGCAGGCGGCCCAGGGTTCAGCTTCGCCAACGAATACCCAACCGACGAAGCAACTGACCTAACCACCCCAGTCATCTACGAGCGCGGCACCATCGCCATGGCCAACGCTGGCGCTGACACCAACGGCTCCCAGTTCTTCCTCAACTACGAGGATTCCCCACTGGCACCGAACTACACCTACTTCGGCCAGATCACCGAAGAAGGCCTTGCAACCCTCGACGCCATCGCAGAAGTTGGCACTGAAGGTGGAACCGGCGACGGAGCACCAGCGCAAGAGGTTCGCATTGAATCCGCAGCTGTTGCGTAAGTTCTAAGCCCCTCTTCTTTCAACACCGTGTTTCTTGGCCAGCTGCCAAGAGGCACGGTGTTTTTGCTGTCTTTGACTACTATTTCTGCTGCTGGATCACAGATTGCTTTTACTGGATGCCTCTTCTGGATGCATCGCAGGGCAGTTCACTGGGCATTTCCAGGCCAGATCCCCAATCGTTTACATCCTGTTAAATCCATGTTAACCGGACTTTTATCTTTGTTTTCATCCGTTTTTACCCCTAAACACTCTCAGGTTTCTCAGTGAAAATTGAGAATTGGTGTCGTATGACGCTCCATTTGCGCAGGCAATAGGTAGTAAATGGTTAGATACTTTTAAAAAGGAGCCTGCCACCCCAAATAGGGGTAAAGGACTGGCATGTAATTTACAGGCGCCTGCAAGGAATAGTCCCAAGAAGTCGAAAACTAGTCACATTAGTCACAAAAATCACTTAAATAACATCTTGCTTGAGTTTTCATCACAAAAGGCTTGCACGACTATAAAGCCCCGGTTAAGGTGATCAGAGAAATTCAACCTCTCTGAAATGAAGGATCCAGGAAATGAAGCTTTTCTCCCGCACCTCACTGGTTGCACTTGGTACCGCTGCAGCTATCACTCTCTCCGGCGTAACCGCTCCTGCATTCGCTGATGAGGACTCCAACGCAGCTGTAAGTGCTCTTAAGACCGCTGAAGATAATACCCCTGAGGCGCCAGGGGCTTCTACTCCCCTGAAGCTTGAGCAGCCTGGCACCATCACCGGCGTCCCTGGCAAGGCGATCACCCCGGTCACTGTTAAGGTCATCGCAGGCGAAGCAGAATCCTTCACCTCAGACAACCTTCCTTCTGGTCTCCTTATCGACAACACCGGAAAGATCACCGGTACTCCAAAGAAGGAATTCACTGGTTCCGCAAAGATCATTGCCAAGAACGAAGCAGGCGTTGAAGCAGAAGTTTACGTTAACTTTGATTTCAACGAAGAGCCTTCCAGCGAAGAGCCTTCCAGCGGTTCTTCCGACACTGACAACATCGAAAACTGGATCAAGATCATCACAGCAGTCATCGGTGCACTAACCACCATTTTAACCTTCAGTACCAAGCTGGATTCCTTCCTGAAGTAATTTCCGCCTTACGCGACTAATCCTTTGTGAATCACCATTCACAAAGGATTTTTTGACGATATGGGCTGCGCTCAGCTCGAATCGCTTTGCACTTTTCTTAGCAAAATATCAGCTTTGACCTGCACATATAGTTGCACAATGGTGAAAGTGCACATAAAGTAACTTTCGTATTCGAATATTTAAACCTAAGGGGTTTAGCAATGAAGCTATTTTCTCGTACTCCCCTCGTCGCACTCGGCACAGCTGCTGCAATGGCAGCAACCTCCATCTCCGTTCCTGCACAGGCTGAAGAAGTCGCACCAGCACAGGTTGTGTACGTGGCTGACACCGTAGAAGAAGAAACGGGTAGCTCCAACGGATCTTCTGACATTGACTCTGACACCATTTTGGATTACGTCGTCGTTATTACTGGCATCGTTGGCGTCCTCAGCGCTGGTTTGACCTTCGCTACTGCTTTCCAGCGTTCATTGCAGTAAATTTCAGCGTTAATCACCAAAGCCTTGGGCTTCAACCACACGGTGGTTGAAGCCCAAGGCTTTTTCACAATCTAAAGGCCTCTAGCCACCCGAGGTCACTCGGTAGACATCAAACACTCCTTCGGCATTGCGCAGCTGTGTCATCAGGGATCCCAACTGCTTGGTGTCAGAGACCGCAAAGGTGAAGCGCACGGTGGCTACGCGGTCTTCTGAGCAATGGGAGTTCATTGCGGTAACGGAGACCTTTTGTTCGTTGATTACGCGGGTGAGCTCAAAGAGCAGGCCTGCGCGATCAAGTGCTTCAAGCTGCAGTGTGGCAGAGAATACTGAACCTTGACCTTCCGAAGCCCAGGAGACGGAGACAATGCGTTCTGGCTCTTCTTTGAGCTTTTCCACATTCGTGCAGTCTGTTCGGTGTACGGAGACACCGCCACCACGGGTGACGAATCCAAAGATTTCATCTCCTGGCACTGGCATACAGCATTTAGCGAGCTTAGCCATGACATCTGGGCTGCCTTCGACCAGGATGCCGGTGCTGCTTTCCGTGGTGGCACGGGAGTTGACCAGCTCGCTGAATGGGGTGCGTGCAACCAATGCGTCTTCGGCATCTTCTTCGTCACCAAAGATAGCCATGAGACGGTTGACTACGTGTTGCGCAGATACAGAACCGGAGCCGATGGCTGTGTAGAGCGCATCTACATCTGGGTAGTGCAGCTCTGTTGCCACCGTCTTCATGGAGGACGCGGTGAACAAGCGGTGCATTGGCAGGCCGCCACGCTGAATAACTGCTGCCAGCGCATCGCGTCCGGCTTCTAGGTATTCTTCGCGTCGTTCCTTGGCAAACCACTGGCGAATCTTGGCCTTTGCACGAGGTGAGACAACAAATTCTTGCCATCCCCTACTTGGGCCAGCGTTTTGGTCCTTGGAGGTAAAGACTTCAACACGATCGCCGGATTTGAGTTTCGTTTCCAAAGCGACCAGTTTGCCGTTGATTTTGGCGCCGATGCAGCGGTGCCCCACTTCGGTGTGCACCGCGTAGGCGAAGTCCACCGGGGTGGAGTTCACCGGCAGGTTGACCACATCACCTTTGGGTGTGAACACGAAGATCTGCTTGGAAGTCAGATCGTAGCGCAGGCTGTCCAGGAACTCGTTGGGGTCGGCTGCTTCTTTTTGCCAGTCCAGAAGTTGGCGCATCCACGCCATTTGATCCACTTCGGCTTGCTCGCCACTGTGGCTGCCTTTGGTTTCTTTGTATCGCCAGTGCGCTGCAATGCCGAATTCGGCGTTGTAGTGCATGTCGTGGGTACGTGCCTGAACTTCCAGAGGCTTACCGCCAGGTCCCATCACGGTGGTGTGCAGGGATTGGTAGACACCGAAGCGCGGGGCTGAAATATAGTCTTTGAATCGGCCAGGCAGAGCATTGAACAGGGAGTGCACGACACCGATGGCGGCGTAACAGTTGTTCACGTTGTCTACCAGGATGCGGATGCCAACAAGATCAAAAATATCGTCAAAATCACGACCGCGAACGATCATCTTTTGATAGATAGACCAGTAGTGCTTTGGTCGACCAAGCACTTCTGCCGCGATGTTGTTTTCGCGCAAGCCACCGGTGACTTGATCAATAATTTCTTTGAGGTACCGGTCTCTAGAGGGCGCGCGGTCGGCAACAAGACGCACGATCTCTTCGTACTTCTTGGGGTACAAAATGGCAAAGGATAGATCTTCCAATTCCCATTTCACGCTGGCCATGCCCAGGCGGTGTGCCAAAGGAGCAATCACTTCAAGGGTTTGGCGTGCTTTTTTAGCTTGCTTTTCCGGCGGCAGGAACCGCATGGTGCGCATATTGTGCAAACGGTCGGCCACTTTAATCACCAGCACGCGGGGGTCCTGGCTCATGGCGACGATCATTTTGCGAATCGTTTCGGCCTCCGCGGCAGCACCTAGTGCGACTTTGTCGAGCTTGGTGACACCGTCGACAAGCCTGGCAACTTCTTCTCCGAAATCTCGGGTGAGATCGTCCAAAGAGTAGTCGGTGTCTTCCACCGTGTCATGCAACAAGGCTGCGACGAGCGTGGTGGTGTCCATGCCGATTTCCGCGGCGATGGTGGCGACAGCCAACGGGTGGGTAATATACGGATCGCCCGATTTTCGAATCACACCATCATGAAGACGTTCCGCGGTGTCATATGCACGTTCCAACACTTGTACGTCGGCGCGTGGGTGAAATTGCCGGTGGATGCTCAGCAGCGGATCCAGCACAGGGTTGGTGCGAACGCGGTTTCCTGTGAGGCTGCGGGCAAGCCTGGCTGACATGCTTCGCACACCCATGGAAGATTTTTGTGTGTTGCGCTCCAGACTCATTTTCCTGCCGCCTTTCTTTCGATCCTTCTACTGAGGATCTCTGACCACAATGACGGGCCTATCACCAAGATTATCCCTACCGCCGAGGCCTGGGACCTCAATGGCAAGAACATATCCGGAAACATGTCCGTCACACGATTCAATTAGTTTACGTGCAGCGCCCAAGGTGCCGCCGGTTGCCAGCACATCGTCGATCAAAACGATGTTTTTACCAGCAATGTCGATTCCTTCACTGGGCAGCTCGAGTGCTGCAGTGCCGTATTCAAGTTCATACTCCTGGGTCACCACAGGTGGGGGGAGCTTTCCCTTCTTGCGGATAGCCAGCACACCTAGGCCGAGTTTGTAAGCGACAGCAGATCCGAGGAGGAATCCTCGCGCATCCAAGCCACCGATGATTTCTGCATTCAGTTTTTCTGCAGCTTCAGCCATGGCGTCCACCACGGCCACAAATGATTCTGCATCGCCCAACACCGGGGTGAGGTCTTCAAAAAGCACACCCTTTTCTGGGAAATCCTGCACATATCGGGTTTTCTTGTCCAGGGCCTCACGTGCCCTGTCGAAGGTGCTTAGAGCTTGTTCGCTCACTACTTATTCCTCACTTCTGGACCAACGGTCCATGTTCCATCCGATACCGGCTAGGTCTGTATTAACAACAACGTTACCGACTGTGCGATCTATCACAAACACTCGGGGTTGCGCTGCTAGTGGAATTGATGGGACTTCAGCCCACAATTGTTCTTCAGTGCGCCTCGTCGACTCCGCATCAGTTCCAATGGTATTGGCATTTTCATACTCCCGATGTGGATCCACTGTACGCAGAACAGCGTCAAGTGTCCCTTCGAAGTACTGCTCATAGCCCCATTCACTGACTTCGGTTCGACTGAGATCATTAAGACTAACAGCCTCCTGCGACGCATCGATAACGGTGATACCGGCAGGCTCACAACTTTGGCGAATCGCCTCCACCATTGCAGCCTTGCGCTCATCGGGTCCGTCGTAGCCAATGCGGATGGATTGACCCGCCAACGCTGATGCGGCATTAATATCCACCGCCATGTGCTGTGCTGGCAGATCACCGATTTGGTGCACGACCGGATTTTGGTGACGCACCGAGTGCACACCTACGGCAGGCACATCGATTCCAGAGATGCTTGACGACGCCGCAGCCACCGCTTCCTGGTCAACGCAGGCCGCAAACGCCTGCCGGGCCTCCGCAGCGTAAAACACACCGGCACTGGCCAAGGTGAGCTGCTCAGTCAAAACACCGACCTCTTCCTTAATGTCATAAGGATTCAATGGGTCATCGCGATTTACCCACGGCTCGCTCTCCCACGCCACAACATCTGCGATCTGAAGGTTTCCATTATCCGCAATGGCGCTGAGATCCGAGCCTTTAGGCCACATCGTGATTTCTGCTTCAACCGCCTGGTCGCCACTGTAAAACTCATTGCGTACCAGCTTGACTTCGCCGAATTCACCCACAGAATCCACCTTGTACGGGCCAAAAGCCGTCTGCAGCTCTGGATCAAACTGGGACAGCTGGAAACCTTCGCTCCACACACGAGCAGGTTCAGTCAACGCTTCAGGATCCTTATCCTTCAACGCCTGATTAAGCTCCTCCAAGGTCATACCTGCTTTGGAAGCAACGGCATGGGCTGGCAACAAATCGCCCTGCTCAAAAAGATAACGCCAACGCTCACCGAGGTCTTCCTTGAACACCACGGTGGCTACTTTAGAACCAGATACACAGTCCACTCGCTCAATCTGCGAGGTCAATGGCACATGGGACTGGAACAGTTCCGGCATCTGCCCAGCTGTCGCAGAGAGCAGAAAATCATCACACACCACAGGCTGACCATCTGAGTAGGTGGCATCTTCATTGATAGTGTAAATCACCTGGCGGTTAATACCCGGCAATACCTGCGTGGAAGCAAGATCAGTGTTGGGAATCATCTGCCCAGAAGGACCCTGAACATACACACCCGGATACACTCTGGCAGCCAAAAGACCAGCATCATTAGCCACTCCCAACAGCGACGCCGCGTTGGTTGTAGCCAGCGAAGAGTTAACTGCGTAGCCGAAAAGGCTTGTTTGGTGGCTGGTTGGTTCCGGTTCCCCATCACCACAGCTTGTCATCACTAACGCTGCAACCAACATGATTACCGCGCTGCGTGACTTCCGAAACAACATGTGTGAAGTACCCAGCCTTTCCCCGAATCGTAATAGGACTGTAATTATACGGTTTTTGCCCCGGCGACAACCAAATCTGGCAATACCTATATAACGACGTCCCGTAGCCGAATGTCTCCCCCCGTTACTTAAGTTCGAGATCACATGTTCAATTTCTCGGGCTCAATACCTTGCGCTCAATTTCCCAAACTCAATTTCAGTCGGTTTTTGGTGCTTTTCCTAGCGGTCTCGAACATAAGAAATTGAGCGTGAGGTATCGAAGGTGAGAAATCGAACTTAAGGCGGCGACATCTCAACCTACGACACCGCAGATTACGAGACCTCAACCTACGACTTCGCGTGCTCAACTTCTCATGAGCCGACTTCACTGGATAAAAACGGCAAATCCGACTGAAGTCGACCACGTGAAGTCGTCGTTTGGGAACATCGTGAGTCATAGACGCACAAAAAAAATCCCGCAGAACGCGAGTCTGCGGGATTTTTCTTCGTTCTCCAATTGGTTTAGCTTCTGCCTGGTCGCCAGGTTCCGCTTGATCGGTGATCATCCACAATGGGTTTGCTTACTGTACGTTTTGCAGGTGCTTCGGGGGTCACACCGTCAGTGTCGCTTTCGGTGCCGTGCGCGGAGGCGTCGGCGTTGGTGTGTGGGGTGGCGTCGATAAGCGTGCTTTGGCCGTCGCGCAACTTCATAACGGAAGCGGTGTGCGCTTTGGTTTTGCTCAGGCGGTTTTTCAGGCTGACCAGCAGTGGGGTTGCCAGGAAGACGGAGGAGAAGGTGCCTTCGATGACGCCGATCAGCTGGATCAGTGCGAGGTCTTTGAGGGTGCCAACACCCATCATCCAGACGGCGACAACCATCAAAGCGATGATCGGAAGTGCAGAGATGATTGTCGTGGAGATCGAACGCATGAAGGTCTGGTTGACCGCCAGGTTGGCTTGTTCGGCGTAGGTTCGTCTGCGGCTGCCTTCGAAGCCTTCGGTGTTTTCTCTGACCTTGTCAAAGACCACGACGGTGTCGTAGATGGAGAAGGTCAGCACGGTGAGCAGACCGATGACGGTTGCTGGGGATACTTCGAGGCCGATGACGGCGTAGATGCCGGCGATGACGATGCCGTCAACAACCAATGCTGCCATGGCGGCGATGGCCATTTCACGCTCGAGGCGGAAAGCAATGTAGATCGCTGCAATAACCAGGAAGGCAATCAGAGCCAACACCATGCGTTGGGTGATGGTGGAACCCCATGATTCCGACACCGTGGAATTACCGATGGCATCTGGGCTTGGCTGGCCCTCAGAGTTTAGGGGTTGGTATTCCTCGTAGATCGCCAGGCGGGCTTTTTCTACATCCTCATCGCTGAGTCGCTCGGAGTAGATCTCCAGGGTGCGGGCGTCGCCGGAACCGACGATCTGCACGATTTCCGGAGTAATGCCGGTGGCTTCAGTAAAGGTTTCCTCCACCTGTTCGGTGGAGTAATCCGATGCTGGCATGCTCATCTTGGTACCGCCCTGGAAATCGATGCTCAGGGAGAAGCCACGGATGGCGATGAACAGGATCGAGATAACCAGCAAAATGCCGGTGATCCAGTACCACAGTTTGGTTTTGGCGATGAAGTCAATGCCGCCGTCACCGGTGTAGAGGCTGTTGAACCAACTGCGTTTTTTGGCTGGTTTTACGCTCTGAGTTGACAGTGATTCAGTCTGGGAATCAGTCATGGCTACTTCTCCTCCTCTTGGTTCGTATCGGTGCCAGGTGCTTCAGAATTGTCAGTGGAAGAATTGTCAGTGGAAGCCTTATCAGCTGCCGCATTCTTGGCATGGATCTTTTTCAGGTACTCAGGCTCATCCAATTCACCGTTGGCGCGGCGTTCTTCAACGAGCTTCATCACTCGTCCCATGCCGTTGACCGATGACTTGGCAAAGAATGGGTTGCGTGATGCCAGGATAACCAGTGGTGCCGTGATCAGGAAGGTGACAACGAGATCGAATACGGTGGTCAGACCCAGGGTGAAGGCAAAGCCCTTGACTTCGCCGACCGCGAGCAAGTAAATCACGATAGCGCCGAGCAAAGTGACCATGTTGCCTGTGACGATGGTGCGCTTGGCGCTTTCCCATGCACGAGGTACTGCAGATCTAAAGGATCTTCCTTCACGGATCTCATCCTTGATGCGCTCATAGAACACCACGAAGGAGTCGGCGGTGGTACCGATACCGATGATCAAACCGGCGATACCAGCAAGGTCTAGGGAATATCCGATCCAGCGTCCCAGCAGTACCAGAAGGCCGTAGACCAACACGCCTGCGGCAAACAGGGTGAACAGGGAAACGAATCCGAAGACGCGGTAGTAGGCGAACACGAAGATGGCGACCAGCGCGATGCCGACGATGCCTGCGATCAGTCCGGCCTTCAAGGATGCTGCGCCTAGTGATGGCGGAACGGTGGTGGTAGTTCCGCCGCGCTCGCCGTTTTCACCTGCGAAGCTCAGGGGCAATGCACCGTAGCGCAGGTTGTTCGCCAGATCTTGGGCTTCAGTTTGAGTGAAGTCACCGGTGATGGATGTTGCAGAACCCACAGGGGTTGCTGACTGAATCACGGGTGCAGAAATCACCTGAGAGTCCAGGGTGATGGCGATCTGCTGCTGCAGGTACTGGCTGGTCAGAGAGGACCAAGTTGCAGAGCCTTCTTCCCCATCGCCGGATTTGAAGGCAAAGCTGATTTCCATCTGGCCGGACTGGGCGTTGAATCCACCGGTGATGGGACGGTTGGTATCGATCTCATTACCGGTTAGGCGCGCACCATTTTCCTCATCGGTTTCGCCGTTGAGCAAAGGTGCAGGATCAAGTACATACACGCCACCTACAGCTGGATCACATGCCACCAATGGCAGGCGTGGATCATCGGTGCCGGCCAAAGGATCCATCTCATCAGTGGTGCACTGCATCAAAGAACTTGCAGCGATCTGGACAGTGGGATCGGTGGACTGGCGGTCGGTGCGCAGCATGTCCGTGATTTCCTGGCGTCGCTGTGTTGCCTCAATGGAGTTGGCTGGCTCATCCATAGGGGTCGCCGACACGGTGACGGGTTCTGGCTCAGTTGCTTCTTCGCCTTCCACCGCAGTGGTCGATGCAACAGCGGTGTTCATTTCCTCCAAGGAGGCATTTGCCTGCTCTTCGGTGATGACGCCGTATTCAACCCACCTGTTGGCCATCTCTTCCAGCTCTGGCATCAACGTGGTCATATCGGGCATTCCTGCCTGACCAACGGGACGGAACAGCAGCTGGGAGGTCTGTCCTAGGGATTGCGCCTGTGCGGTATTTTCCCCGGGAACAGTGATCACCAGCGTGTTACCGTCAGCGACCACGCTTGCACCTGAAACGCCCATGCCGTTCACACGGTTTTCCAGAATGGTGCGTGCCTGATTCAGCTGGTCCTGAGTTGGATCCTGCCCCTGCGGCACGAGGGTCACTCGGGTTCCGCCTTGCAGATCAATACCCAATTTTGGTGTGGCAGAACGATCGCCTGTCAACAGCACCAACGCATAAACACCAACGACGATGAGCACAAACAACGCTATTGCGCGTTTTGGCCATCGTTCCCAGGCGCTAGCGGCACTCTTTTTTTGCCGAGCCAAGAAAGTCTCCTTCAATTCCAATCAACCAGACAACCACGCTTGTCGACGCCCACCCACTCCATGCGCCACTCACCCACGCCAGGTGGCGTGGGTGAGTGCGACACGAGCGAGAAAGGCAAAGTAACGGTGCCTTCGGGATAGTGTTTAACCCAAAACATGCTACGCCATCTGCGTAGTTTTGCCTTCCCATACCCCTGTGAGTCTGGCTACCAATATGAGTAGATATATAAACAGCACCCTTGCCCACAGAAAGTAATGAGCAAAAGGGTGCTGAATTATTATTAATTTCTAACGATTCTCAGGATGTCCGTCAGTGCGTCCATCGAAACCATCGTTCGGCTGATCGTCTTCTGGCTGATCAAACAGCGTCGGCTCATCCAACATCTGAGGTTCATTGGCCTTGGACAGCACACGCACGATAGCAAGCTTTTCAAAAGTGCTGATCATACCCGGCGCGATCTCTAGATCAACGGTTTCTGCAGTGGTGGAAATGACCGTTGCGTGCTGTCCCGCGGTGGTGACGATGCGGTCGCCTGGGACGACAGAGTCCTGCAGCTTTTGGATTTCAGTCATCCGTGCGCGCTGGCGGCGGCTCATGAGGAAAGTGGGAACGATAAAAATGGCTAGAAGAATTATGAGGAAAACGATGTCCATGGTTAGTTAGTTTGCCAGACCATGGAACATCCTGGCCACCTAAGGTGGCTAATAATCGCCGATGGTGCCTTCTGGTGGTTCCAGCCCCAGGTGTCTCCATGCAGCTGCGGTTGCCACGCGTCCCCGTCCGGTTCGTGCAATCATGCCGGCACGCACCAAATAGGGCTCGCATACTTCTTCCACAGTGCCGGGTTCTTCACCAACTGCAACCGCGAGTGTGTTCACGCCAACAGGGCCTCCGCCATGTCCGCGGATCAAGGCATCAAGCACTGCCCTATCCAGGCGATCGAGTCCGACTTCATCGACATCGAATACAATCAGCGCAGCATTGGCAGCACCCATCGTGATGTGACCATCCGCATGAACTTCAGCGAAGTCACGGACTCGACGAAGCAGTCGGTTAGCAATACGAGGAGTACCACGAGACCGCGAGGCAATTTCCACGGCGGCATCGTTGTCGATTCCGACATCGAGGATCTTAGCTGTTCGTTTCACCACTTTGGTCAGATCAGGCACATCGTAGAATTCCATCTGCGCGGTAAAACCGAAACGGTCACGCAGTGGGCCGGTGAGCATGCCCGACCTGGTGGTTGCACCAACGAGGGTAAAGGGTGGGATCTCCAGCGGGATTGAGGTAGCGCCAGGACCCTTACCGACGATGACATCGATCCGGAAATCTTCCATCGCCATGTACAGCATTTCCTCGGCAGGACGTGCGATGCGGTGAATCTCATCAATAAACAGCACGTCCCCTTCCATGAGGTTGGACAGCATGGCAGCCAGATCGCCTGCGCGTTCCAAGGCTGGGCCTGAGGTCATACGCAAACTGGTGCCCAACTCCTGGGCGATAATCATCGCCATGGTGGTCTTACCCAGGCCAGGAGGGCCAGACAACAACACGTGATCGGGAACCACACCACGGTTTTTCGCACCGGTAAGCACCAAACTAAGCTGATCGCGCACCTTCGGCTGGCCGATAAACTCAGTCAAAGACTTCGGACGAAGTGTTACTTCCGCATCGTATTCATCAGGCTTCAGGTTCGCATCTACGTTGGTATCAGCTGCACGGCCTTGACCACCGTTTCGACGAGGTGGAATTCCTCCCGGAATTTCAAACTCTGTTCTTTCCACATCGGACATGAGGGTCTACTTTCCGCTGAGTTTTGCCAATGCGGCACGAAGCGCGCCACTGGTGTCCAAGGATGGATCCGCCGCCAGCACAAAGCTCACTGCATCATCTGATTGCTTCTCGCTAAAGCCCAACCCCACCAGCGCTTGAGAAACCTGCTCCACAACCACCTCAGAAGCAATGTTCGCGTTAGGCAAGGAAATTTGCTCCCCTCCCTCATCCACGACACCGGCAGCAAAAGCTGCGACCTTGCCTTTAAGCTCCACGATGAGACGATCTGCCATGCGCTTTCCCACACCCGGAACCCGCTGCAAAGTTTTGGCATCGGCATTGGTGATCGCCTGAGAAATCTCCAGTGGGCTCAACACCGATTCACATGCCAAGGCCAGGCGTGGACCCAATCCAGATACTGTTTGCAACACGGAAAACATCTCACGTGATTCATTGTCAATAAACCCATAGAGTTTCATCGCGTCTTCGCGGACCACCATGGTGGTCAACACCAGTGCTTCCTCACCGCGGACCAACTGTGACAAGGTGTTCGGTGTGGTGACAACCTCATAGCCCACGCCATTGCATTCAATGACAGCAGAGCTCAGACCAATGTTGATAACAGTGCCACGAAGTGAGGCAATCATGAAGACACTCCTGAAAAATGTACTAGAACTTTTTAAAAACTAATTGGTGTCAGTTCGTTGAAACTGACTGGGATGAGCCGCTTTAGCAGGATCGGATGCATGGGATTGAGCTTGTTCCGCATTGTAAGTTGATTTCGCTTTACCCAATTTTCCTTGCTGCACACGCCGTCGCTTTTCCAACTCTTGCTCGGAGTACTGCGATTGCGCCCGCATAAGCATTGGCGCCCGCCAGCAGTGACACACCGCCAACGATAAAGCATCAGCGGCGTCAGCAGGTTTGGGTGGCTCACCAAGGCCCAGAATTCGAGTGATCATGACCGTCATCTGTTTCTTATCAGCGCGACCATTACCGGAGATAGCCTTTTTCACCTCACTGGGGGTGTACATGTGAACTGGCAATCCGCGTTCAGCAGCAGCCAAGATCAACACACCCACCGCATGCGCAGTGTTCATCACGGTGGAAACATTTCCGCGCTCAAAGACACGCTCAATAGCAATGACATCTGGGGTGTACTCATCCATCCACTCACCCACTGCTTTGCTGAGCCGAAGCAACCGCTCCGCCAACTCCGCATCTGGTGGGGTGCGCACCACGCCCACCGACACTGGATACACGGTACGACCACGACCTGCTTGAACCACAGATAAGCCACAACGGGTAAGACCTGGGTCAATGCCCATTACCCGAAGCCCTTCGTGGTTCATATTCGTGTCCTCACTGATTCGTCGCTGATTCGTCGCTGTGCAGTTGCTATTCCATACTCATTTTTAGCACACAATTGCGATCACCCCGCTATCCTCTGCGTTTTAGCTGCAGGGATAGCGGGGTGAACGGAGTGCGGAAAATACGAACTAGTCGTTTTCCAGCTCTGTCAAAACCTCATCGCTCAAGTCGATGTTGGTGTAGACGTTTTGCACATCGTCGGAATCTTCCAACGCGTCCACAAGCTTGAAGATCTTGCGTGCACCGTCAGCGTCCAGGGGGACCTGAACAGATGCCCGGAAGTCTGATTCAGAATCTTCTACTTCAATGCCAGCTTCCACGAGTGCGTCGCGAACAGCCTGAATGTCAGTTGGTGCGCAGGTAACCTCGAACAGATCGCCGTTGTCGTTGACTTCTTCAGCACCAGCTTCAAGAACAGCCATGAGCACGTCATCTTCACTAAGATCGCCCTTTTGTACGGTGACGACACCGGTGCGGGTGAACATGTAGGACACGGAACCGGACTCGCCCAAGTTGCCACCGTTTTTGGTCATTGCGGTGCGAACTTCGGTAGCTGCGCGGTTACGGTTGTCGGTCAGACACTCGATAAGCATGGCAACGCCGTTGGGGCCGTATCCCTCGTACATGATGTTCATCCAGTCAGCGCCACCAGCTTCTTCGCCGGAGCCACGCTTGCGTGCACGTTCGATGTTATCGTTCGGCACAGAAGCCTTCTTGGCTTTCTTGATCATGTCATCAAGCGTTGGGTTCGCAGACGGATCTCCACCGCCTGTACGTGCCGCAACTTCGATGTTCTTGATCAGCTTGGCAAATTCCTTGCCTCGCTTGGCGTCGTTAGCAGCCTTCTTGTGCTTGGTAGTCGCCCATTTTGAGTGGCCAGACATATGCTCCCTTTCGTCGTCTAGCTTCCATCATCCACCGGAAAATGGTTTCTCACGCAGCCCAGAGATAGCTCAATACACCACCAAATGTGTGGTGCGCCGTGTGAAAATTTTAGACTCATGTTGCGGTGGCGAAAGCCGGGTAGCTTCCATGGAAACGGAGTTGGTAGTTGGAACTGATGAAACAGTATACGCCAAGGTCAAATGATGAAACTTAAAGGGCACCAATTTCTGTCGCGTTACCGGATTCAGATCTTCAAGTTCGCTGCATTTTAGTCTTTGCGCATCGGAATTGATTGCGCACCCTCGTGGAGTGTGCGGGTCATTCCCTCTTGATTGACAATAGCGACCAAATCTCCCTGCTGGTTGAAAAGCCGCCCGTGAGTCAAGGCTCGCCCACTTGAGGCCGATGGAGAGCGCTGATCATAAAGCAACCATTCATCGACGCGGAAGGGACGCAGGAACCACACAGCGTGATCAAGTGAGGCCATCTGCATTTTCTCACCTGGGTGTGGCACCAGGGCACTATGCAGCAAAGTCATATCGGACAGATAAGTCAGTGAGCACTGGTGGAAGGTGGGATTATCCGGAAGATCAGCGGTGCACCGAATCCACACAGCTTGCTCAGTAGCGGTGAAATCGCTGAGTTCTAATTGATCCTGCGGAATAACGCGGATATCCCATTCCGCCCATTCATCAAGCACTCGCCTACTTGAGATCGGCATACGTTCTACTGTTCCCTTGATCTCATCAGGAGCTGGAACTTTACGCATCTTGTCCATGTGCTCAATGCCTTCATCCCCACGATGAAAGCTGGCCTGCATGCTGAAGATTACTTCGCCGTCTTGGATGCCACGCACCGAGCGGGTGACGTAGCTTTTTCCGTCGCGAACTCGATCCACTAAATAAATTGCGGGTGCTGTTGGATCACCAGGAGCTATAAAGTAGCCATGCAAAGAATGCACAGTAAAGGCTTTATCAACAGTATGCGTTGCTGCTACTAAAGCTTGGGCAGCGACCTGGCCACCGAAAGTCCTGGCTAAATAAGATTCGATAACGGGACCACGGTAAATATCGCGGTCGATTTCTTCCAAGGTCAAAATATCTTCAATAGTTTTCACTGATCACTCCCAATTAATTTATGCACTTCGGTGAGGTTACTCACAAAGAGTAGCGTGCAAAGCCCAGCAATAAGGTGATGTTTCAACGATTAGGTTACGGTAGGGGCCATGACGCCACAGAAACTTCACCGTTTTGCAGCCCTTTTAGAAATGGGTACCTGGACCCTGCTGATCATCGGCATGATCTTAAAATACAGTGGAGTGACAGACGCCGTAACCCCTATTGCCGGCGGTATCCACGGCTTTGGCTTCCTCTGTTTTGCAGCCATCACCATCACCGTGTGGATCAATAATAAGTGGACATTCCCGCAGGGTATCGCAGGTTTGATCGTCTCTGTTATCCCGTGGGCTGCATTGCCATTTGCATTGTGGGCAGACAAGAAGGGCCTCGTTGCCGGCGGATGGCGCTTTTCAGATCCGTCCGAAAAGCCACACACTTTCTTTGACAAGATCTTGGCTCAATTGGTCAGGCACCCAATCCGATCCATTTTAATTCTGCTGGTGATTATCGCCGTCGTCTTCTCTATCTTGCTGGCGATGGGACCACCTTATGATCCAGATGCCATCGCAAACACTGTGGATTAAACAACAGCCTCCTTCACATGAAGGAGGCTTTTTTACATTTAAGTCAGCAGATCTGTATCGAGTAGTTCGAAGTACTCCGGCAAGGGTGCGGTGCCGCCGAGTCGGAAGGATCTGACCATCAATCGGGTTCGAAGATCGCGGGTGTCACTGACGGCTTCGTTGTAGAAGCGGTGGGCTAATTCCACGCGGGTGGCAGCGTCCACGATGGAATCTGGAAGGGTCTTCCCCTGTTTCAAGATGAGTTCAGAGATTTCTCGTTCGGCGCGGGCGCGTTGGGAGAAGCGGGAGTATTCCAGGGGAATTGCCTCAGCGCGTTTTGAGGCTTCTGCTGCATCGGGCAACAACGCACCTACTAGTGCTGCTCGGCGATCCAGTGCTGCTTGCAGGGCTTGTCTTGCTGAGTCGGTGCGGATGTGGAGCCGGTTGAGGCGTTGTGCTGTGAAATACGCCCACAGAACAGTTGCGGTGACAACGACAGCGATGAGGAGGTAAACAAGGGTCATCCAAGCCTCACTTTGTCGATCGCAATGGTTTCATAGACTGCCATGACCTGGGTGGATACTGTCGACCAGTCGTAGGCGTTTGCGCGCTTTAGCCCCGCGGCGATAAGCGTGGAACGGGAGGAGGGGTCGTCGATAAGCGCTTGAAGTTTTTTGGCTAGGTCGGCGTCTGAGCCGGTTTTAAATAGCACGCCCGCTGGCTGTGCGGCTTCAGAATCGGTGACCAGGGAGAACGCTTCTAGGTCGCTGGCGACGACAGCGCATCCCGCGGCCATCGCTTCAACTAGCACGATGCCGAAGCTTTCGCCGCCGGTGTTGGGTGCGACATAGATGTCTGCGCGACCTAAGATTGCTGCCTTTTCCTCATCGCTGACGCGGCCCACAAAGTTGATGCCGGCGACTTCTCGCGGGGTGCCGCCGCCAATGACGGTGCAGGTAAACGGGCGATCCAGCCTGGTCAGAGCGCGCAGGAGGATGTCGAGGCCTTTGCGGGACTCATCGAGGCGACCCAAAAAGACGATCTCTACAGGATCATTCGGTTCGATTTGGCGCGCGGCTTTGAACATGGAGGTCTCTACCCCGTTGGGGATCAGCACGGGATCGCCGCCGACTTGCTCCACCTGCCAGCGCCGAGCCATTTCAGACACGGCGATGCCTGCGCGCACTTTCTCCAGCATGGGCGAAAGCACTGGTAAGAAAGCCTTGAGCAGCTTCGATCCGCTACTGGAGGCGTGGTAAGTAGCAACGATGGGGCCTTCCGCAAAGCGTAGCGCCGCCATGGAAAAACTTGGTGAATTCGGTTCATGGATATGCAGCACATCGAAGTTGCCTTCGCGGAGGAACGTGCGCACGGCCTTGAACATTTTCGGCCCAAAGCTCAAGCGGGCAACCGAGCCATTGTACGGAATCGGGATGCTGCCACCACCGCGCACCACGAAATCGGGCACCTGCGTATCCGCACTACACGGACCAAGCACCTGAACCTCATGGCCTTGGGCAATGAAGGTTCGCGCTAAGTCAAGGATATGCGCTTGAACACCGCCCGGCTCATCGAAGGAGTACGGGCAGACCATTCCAATTCGCACCTAATTGTCCTCCTGTAATGCCACCGGTTTGTGAACATTTGTCTGCTCCCTAGAGCGCTTGAGACGCTCCGGATCCAAATCACCAAACCACAGGGGTTGGAGCATATGCCAATCAGCGGGGTGCGCCGTAATATTTGCCATAAAAAGATGTGCGATCCGCTGCACCGTGTCGGATAAATTATCCACGGTCACGGCATCGGATACGCTGAGACCCCAGCCGTCGTCATCGAACCATGGATGCACCACGTGCAGCGCCGCACCTGTTTCAATGGCCAGCTGCGCAGGTCCTGCTGGCATGGAGGTCTTCTCACCAAAAAAAGTGGTCTCCACGCCGGAATGCCGCAGGTCACGCTCCCCAAGAAGGCACACGATACCTCCAGATGTCAGGCGCTCTTTCAGCTTTTCAAACGGCGGACGCTCGCCACCGGTGAGAGGCAGCACCTCAAATCCAAGGCTTTCTCGAAACTCCACGAACGCTTCAAACAAGCGTTCCGGCTTGACCCTTTCTGCAACGGTGGTGAATTGCCCATGATGGCTAATCAGAAAAGCGCCAGCCATATCCCAGTTGCCGCTGTGTGGGAGCGTCAAAACTACGCCCTTGCCGGCAGCCAAAGATTCATCCAACAAATCTAGGCCAACAGTTCCCTTACGCAACCGCGCAAGCAGCTCAGGATCTCGCGCGATCGCCGGTAGCCGGAACGCTTCCAGCCAATACCGCGCATAGCTGCGCGTTGCTTGCTTCACCAGCGCCTGCGTAACGTTTTCCGCACCGACCACCCGCGCCAGATTAGCGCGTAGCTGCCCCATGCCTTTTCCGCTTTTCGACGCCAGATCCGCCCCAAGGTCAAACACCCGGCGAGCAATAGGCAAAGGGAGCATCCGGACAAAACGCCAACCAGCTAGATAGCCCAGTGCGCTTAAATTCTCCGCCCAATTTTCCGCTGTGCAGAAATCCTTCGGCTTCATGCGATGCTCCCTCGGCTAATTTTTATTTGGTGTTGCTGTAATCTGCCTTCGCACCTGCTGGTGCCTTGGTAAATTCCTTAGCCAATGGGGACTTTCCAGCCATGACCAAGCGCTGCACAACAGTGTAAATACTGCCAGCTGCAAGGGCCCACAGTGCCACATCGATGGCATATGGAACGCCCATTCCGGTCAGCCCCAAACCAACAAGGCTGACAATCAGACGCTCAGGGCGTTCCACGAGACCGCCGTCCATGGTGAATCCGGAGGCCTCTCCCCTGGCTTTCACGTAAGAGATCACCTGGGAGGCAACCAAACAAACCAAGGAGGCAGCGACCAATGCCTGTGGTGCATCGTAGGAATACACCAGCCACCAGGTAATCGCACCAAATAGTGCACCATCAGTGATGCGGTCACACGTGGCATCCAAGGTGGCACCAAATTTGGTGCCACCACCTTGCATGCGAGCAACCGTGCCATCAATCATGTCGAAAGCCGCAAACAGGCCCGTCAAAACTGCCGCCCAAATCAAATGCCCCGTAGGAATCAGCAGCAAAGCCACCCCAACGGTGAGGCCAGCGCTGACTAAGGTGAGCTGATTAGGCGTCACCTTCAACTTGATCATCAATTTGGCAACAGGCTCAACAATAACCTGCGCAGGCTTACGTCCATGAAGTCCCAGCATCAGTGCTCCTTCGGTGCTGCGGTACGGATCGCTGAAGTCAGCGTTGGGTCGACAGTGCCTGGTGCCCCATCAATGGTGCCCCATGCTTGCGCAAGCATGGCCCTGGTTTGACGCAGGGTCTGCGGTAGCACTTTGACACCGTCAATCACAGTCATGAAATTAGCATCACCCGACCACCTAGGCACCACATGGACATGAAGGTGATCTCCCACTGAGCCACCCGATGCTTTGCCAAGGTTTAAACCAACATTGACAGCATCAGGGTTTGACACCTGCTTCAGCGCCTTGATGGCCGTTTGGGTAAAGAGCATCAACTCCGCAGATTCTGCCAAGCTCAAATCCTCTAGATTCTTTTCCTTACGGAATGGGATCACCATCATGTGTCCAGCGTTGTAGGGATACAAGTTGAGTACGCAATACACCAGCTCACCCCGCGCAACGATCAGGCCGTCCTCATCACTCATTTTGGGAACCTCAATGAAGGGGTCCCGCTTGGCGGTAGTTGATTGCTTACCGCCAGATCGAGTGTTGATGTAGCTCATCCGGTAGGGCGCCCACAGACGTTCCAGTCTGTCGGGCTCCCCTAGACCTTGATCAACATATACATCCTGACCAACGTGGCTGTCAGATGAGTCCATCTCAGGGCTACCTGCGAGCTGCAATGGAGTCCTCGCTCGGCTGATCATTGATGCGGTCACCAATCCAGGAAGAAATCACAGCGATTGCCTCATCGACGGGCACGCCGTTGACCTGGGTGCCGTCCAAGAAACGGAAGCTCACTGCGTTTGCTTCCACATCGCGGGCACCGGCAAGCAGCATGAATGGAACCTTGCCGGTGGTGTGGTTGCGGATCTTCTTCTGCATGCGATCATCGGAGGTGTCCACGTCTGCGCGGATACCCTTTTCACGCAGCTGTGCGGTGATTGTCTCCAGGTGTGGAATGCAATCATCAGCAACTGGAATACCCATGACCTGGTGAGGTGCCAGCCATGCTGGGAAAGCACCAGCGTAGTGCTCCAACAACACGCCAAAGAAGCGCTCGATGGAACCAAACAGTGCGCGGTGGATCATGATGGGCTGCTGCTTGGAACCATCAGATGAGGTGTATTCCAAGTTGAAGCGCTCAGGCATGTTGAAGTCCAGCTGCACGGTGGACATCTGCCAGGTACGGCCAATCGCGTCGCGTGCCTGAACAGAAATCTTAGGGCCGTAGAATGCGGCACCTTCTGGGTCTGGAACAAGTTCCAGGCCAGAATTGGTGGCCACACGGTTCAAGATTTCAGTGGAACGCTCCCAGATCTCATCAGAACCGACTGACTTCTTAGGATCGCGGGTGGAGAGCTCCAGGTAGAAATCATCCAAACCGTAATCGCGCAGCAGCGACAGGATGAAGTCCAGCACAGAGGTGAGCTCTGCTTCCAGCTGATCCTCGGTGCAGTAGATGTGAGCATCGTCCTGGGTGAAGCCACGGGCACGGGTCAGGCCGTGGATCACACCGGACTTTTCGTAGCGGTAGACGTTGCCGAACTCAAAAAGACGCAGTGGAAGCTCACGGTAAGAACGTCCACGAGAATCGAAGATGAGGTTGTGCATTGGGCAGTTCATGGGCTTGAGGTAGTACTCTTGGCCCGGCTTGGTCACATTGCCGTCTTCGTCGAACTCCGCATCCACCTGCATTGGAGGGAACATGCCATCCTTGTAGAAACCAAGGTGACCGGAACGCTCAAAGAGATCCTGCTTGGTGATGTGCGGGGTGTTCACAAAGGAGTAGCCCGCTGCGATGTGGCGGCGACGGGAGTGATCTTCCATCTCATTGCGCACGATGCCACCGTTGGGATGGAATACTGGCAGACCAGAGCCCAGATCATCTGGGAAGGAGAACAAATCAAGTTCAGTGCCTAGACGGCGGTGATCGCGCTTTTCTGCCTCAGCGAGCATGGTCTGGTAAGCATCGAGGGATTCCTTATCCTCCCACGCGGTACCGTAGATGCGCTGCAGGCCAGCATTATCCTGATCGCCACGCCAATAAGCAGCGGATGATCGGGTCAATGCGAATGCTGGAATGTAGCGGGTGGTTGGGATGTGTGGTCCACGGCAAAGATCAGACCACTCCACCTCACTGGTGCGAGGGTTGACGTTGTCATACGCGGTCAGTTCGCCTGCGCCCACTTCGGTGGCTTCATCAGAGTTGGGATCAACGTTGCCCTTGTCCTGGATAAGTTCCAGCTTGTAAGGCTCGTTCTTCAACTCTTCCGCTGCAGCTTCAGCGGATTCATAGACGCGGCGCTCAAACTTCTGGCCGGTCTTGATGATCTTCTTCATCCGCTTTTCAATGGTCTTGAGATCTTCCGGAGTGAAAGGCTCAGCCGCATCGAAGTCGTAGTAGAAACCATTTTCAATGGCTGGGCCGATGCCCAACTTGGTTCCTGGGAATTCTGCCTGGACAGCCTGTGCCAGCACGTGAGCGCACGAGTGGCGGATTACTGCGCGGCCGTCATCAGTATTTGCAGGTACAGCGGTGAACGTAGCAGTGGTTTCTGGGACGTGTGAAAGATCCTTTAGTTGGCCTTCAGCGTCTTTTGCACAAACGATAGCCTCTGGACCCTTGTTGGGCAGATCTAGTTCGCGCATTGCTGCACCAATTGCGGTGCCTGCAGGGACCTCAAAAACAACAAGGTTTGCTACTGCGGTATCTGTGGTGTTCACGAAAATTGCGCTCCTTCGTGCGCTCACGTGGGCAAACGGCATACCTGGCCGCCCCCACTAGTTCAAGGTGCGCAGCTGACCTGGCGCTCCCGATACGTCCAAAAGAGGGAAATATCGGGATTCACCGCAGATATATTAGGCAATACCTGATGTGGTGCGTGAGCTTCTTTGGCTTTGTCTACTTCAGTCGTCCTACTGATGACGCATTAGCAGTTAAAGAAACTCACAGCCGGTGGCCAACTGTCGTTCCACATCCTACCGCGTGGCGGGTTATAGAAGGAGTCCGGCACCCCAAAAATCATCCCGAGATGAATCATTCGGGTCGGTGCCTGGCGGGATGAAGAATACAGCGGAGCCAATATGGGTAATCCACTGATTCAGGCGGTCTTGTTCATCCAGCCGTTGTTGAATGGGCGTGAACTGCAGATCGGGGTTTTTCTGGAAGCAGATAAACACCAAACCAGCATTGGACAGTTCCTCTGAAGTGGGATCTGGTGGCAGGTCATAGTTGAACACTCGTCGAAGAATCACCTGCTCCGGATTGCTTTCCGGTGCACGCGATCTAGCCATGTGGCTTGCCGGATCGATAAGCGGCAGACCATAGGAATCGCGGGCGGAGTAATCAGCCTCAGAAAACTCATCGCCACCACTAAGTGGCGCGCCGGTATCCAAGGTGCGCCCCACAGAAACTTCACGGGACGGGCGATCCAGAATTTCCCATTCATCCAAATTCATAGCAATGCGACGCACAACCATGCAGCTGCCATCAATCGCCCAGTCCGGACCCTCAGAAATCCAGGCTGTTTGCTGGATTTCATCATCGGTACGGGGATTCACAGTGCCATCTTTTTGGCCAAAGAGATTCCGCGGAGTCTCATCCGTCTCATTCACACCATGGGCATTCATGAAACCCTGCTGCACCCACCGCGTAGCCGCATAATCCACACCAGAGCGAATCATATGCCTAGTCGCATGACTCAACGTCACCGGATCATCACTACAAATCTGCAGCACAAGATCCGCCTCGCCCCATTCCGGACGCAACTGATCCCGCTCAAATTCAGGAATCGGCTTCAACCACTCGGGACGAAGATCAACCTGCTGGGTCACGTCGAAAAGCGAAGCACCGAAACCACATGTAATGGTGAGGTTTGCCGGCGACGTCACCATCTCCGGCTCCAGGCTGCCCAGCGGCGTCTCGCCAGCGCACAGCGCGCGGGCATCTTCGGTCCACACGCGCATCAACCGCGTCACGCCAGCGCGATCCACGCCCGCACGCAGCGTAAACGCAACCAGATTCAAATTCGCCTGATGCGGCGTCGCAATGCCGGCCTGATGGCGGCCATCAAACTCCACCACCTGGCCTTTTAAGCTTATCGACGCACCGTCCGGCTCATTTTCCCCCGCACTGCACCCCGCCAACGCGGACGCACCAGCAATCAAGCCGGCACCCCCTAGGAAACCCCTACGGGAAACCATGTCGCTCCTTATATATAGTGGCCGGTTTAGTGGCCCTCGTGGCCTTCAGTTCCCAGATCGCCATAATCCTCATCACCAGCAGCAATGGTGCGCGCCGGGATCGGATCAAGCTTAACTTCAGAACCATCAGCCAATTCAAGAGTGACCGTCACTTCATCGCCAGCCTCGATTGGGTTCGCAAGCCCCATGATCATCAAATGATCGCCACCTGGTGCCAGCTCGATGCTCTCCCCTGCAGGGATCACAAAACCACCTGGCTTTTCCTGCATGACGCCATCAACAACCTCATGGACCTCAAAGCTGGCAGCATCAACATCAGCAGTAAAGCCAGAAACGTTGATCTCATCATCAGAATTGTTCACCAACGTAGCGAACACTGCCGTCATGTCGCTGTCCTCCACAGACGCACGAACAACAGCGTTTTCCGTGGTGATCACAGCATCGCTTACCTGCGTGCTGCTGGAGGAAGTAGTCTCCACGCTCGTGGAGGTGGAATCACTTTGATTAGCAGGCGAACACGCCGCCATAACCAACGCACTGCTCAGTACAGCACCTGCGACAAAAAACTTCTTCATGGTGAATAAACCCTCTTATTTCTGGTTACGATTCTTTGCAATCATCATGACGATGGCACTTGCAACAACAAGCACCGCCACGATGCTCAAAACCCAATTCCACGGCGCAGGAATTCCAGAAGTTTCATCAGCAGTTTCAGTTGTCTCTGCTTCGGTGGTCTCTGAGGTGTCAGTGGTTGCTGCTGACTCAGTTGTCGTCTCTGCTGTTGTCTCTGTTGTCGTTTCAGCAGAGCCTGTCACCTCAAAAGAGATTGAACCTTTAGTAGCGTGACCATCAGAAGAAGTGATCTGGAAACCCAAAATGTAGTTACCAGCTCCCGTCTGCACATCAGATGGCACTTCATAGCTCAAGTGCTGCCCCTCAAGCTGAGGAGTTCCAGAAGTTAACACCTCTCCGGAATCCGCATTGCTCAATGCAACTGTTGTGAACAGATCCTGAGGAATACCGGAAAACTCCAACTCAATGGTCTCCGGGAACTCATCAACGACACTGCCATTTTCAGGATTAGAATCCACCACCACATCATGGGCAGCAGCCTGCGGAGCCACGAGCATCGACATCGCGCCAACGCCCAACACCCCAGCAGCTGCCGCCAAGGTACGCAATTTTAGATTCTTCTCTGAAGCCACATTCAACCTCTCATAGATGGGCGAAACTTCCTTTTCGCCGTGGTCGGACGCATTAGTTTCATCTTTGCGCCCGGTTAGTTGTCGAAATCTTCCCCCACTTAGTTCCCCAGAGGGAAATATCAAGCGGAGGTTACCAGTAGGTAAATAGAGTCTATCCAGCTTGGAGCCACTTTTCGAAGTCGTGTGATCTAGACTACGTTCCCATTCTGGGGGTGTCTTGCGCAGGTTTCGGGGTAGAACTCAAGGGCGGGAAGGCATTACCACATGCACCCATACACGAATAGAAAAAATGTGCGAATATTCACCACAAAAAGCGGATTTCCTGCTGGCTGTGGTGGATATTTCCGCTTTATCTGCCTGCGTGCGCAACTTTAGGACCGATTTCTAGAGTCCAGCCTGGTTTGTGGTGGATCCTTGCCCTGGAAGCTTTCAGGATTCACAACTGCCCCACCGGCCCCAAAAGTGAGGGCCCCTAAAATCGCGCCCAGCCGCCTGAATGACCTCAATCCATATATCGACCCATCTTGAGCACTTCGACCCCTTAAAACACTTTTTGGGAAGCACGCAAAAACACCTATGAGCGTTAACCCATAGGTGTTTTAAATTGAGCGGATGACGAGACTCGAACTCGCGACCCTCACCTTGGCAAGGTGATGCGCTACCAACTGCGCTACATCCGCATGAACA